>WBZO01002780.1_pt1 | contig 21884 bp, 14 predicted proteins | sample 5204261 | NCBI WGS metagenome assembly WBZO01 (sample SAMN12412400, study PRJNA552823) | activated sludge metagenome | isolation source: activated sludge from anammox sidestream of wastewater treatment plant... | place: USA: North Carolina | collected 2017-09 | reverse complement strand
GCAGAGCTTCTGCACGAGGGTAGGGATGCGGCCAGCACCAATTGGGTTCGCAATCAATTGAAAAAACACAAGGTAAAACAACAGTAACTTGCTGATGAATTGGGGCTGAATAGTTACAAAGAACAACCTGAAATCTTAAGAAGCTGGTTGGATTTGGCTGCCGGAGGGAAAAAGACGACTTTTTAACCCGGTGAGCTAAATTCAAACAGCTTCTAAAAGGTTTCTACTTTTAAATCGTCCATGAACATTGAGACACGGTTGGCTGGATTCCAGAGGAAGATTTTTACATAATCAAAGTCTTTATCAGGCAGGCGGATATCCATTCCCACCTCGTCCCATTCGCCCTGGTTTAATAGGCGAAAGGGGCGGATGCTCCGTTCGTGCACGCTGCTTCCTTCTTTTTCAAACCGCACTACCAGTTGTGGCATCCACCAGACTTCCCATTCCTTCTGCGGCGAATAAAACCAGGCGCTGACGTGCAGCCAATGTCCTGGCTTCATCTCGGGAGTTTTTCCTAGATGAATGGTGTGGGAAAATGGCGTCTGCGGATCGGTAAATGCAGAACGAACCCCCGAGTGGGCAAACAGGTTGCTCATGCCTACGGAGTCTTCAACTGATTCAAAATCAGTAAAATAAAGTCTTTGAACATCTTTTCTCTCCCCAAAGAAACCCTCGTTTGTGTCCAACAGCAATTTGTCGGATGGATTGTCTTGGAGCTTAGCAAAAATGCGCCAGAAGTATGCCCGGTTCATCATGTCTGCTTCCCAGGGACCCCAGTGTGCCTGGTAGGTTTGAAAGAGGTTCAGTATCAAGCAGGCAGTGACGGGCACTCCAAAGAGCCATTTTGACCAATTCTTTTCCAATACCCAACTGAAGAAAGCGGCCAGAGGAAAAGCAAGCAGCGCATACGATTGAATCATTGCCCGCTGCCCAAATGCTCCTCCATACCACCAGATATCCCAGGCAGAAATGATCCAGGTGTTTAGGAGAAAAAGCAGCGCTATGGGGGTGAAAAGCGCTTTCCTTTTTTGGAACAAAAAGAAAAAACCGGCAAGTGCAAACAGCATCAGAGGCGTGTAGACCAACCAGCCTTTTCGATAAGAGAACAGCACGTCCGTAATGTGGGGGTGCAGGAAACTGAAACCCTGATCTTGGTAGCTGTAAACGATCCATTCCCCTGCCGTACTTTTCCAATAGACTAACTGGATAAAGCCTGTTGCAGCTGCCGTAGCACCTGCAAGCAGCAGGTAAAAAGGCTTTTTTAAAAAAAATACTGCTCTGTTTTGCAACTCTCTGGGAGAAGCTATACCCCAGAGTAAAGGCACCAATGCGTACAACACTTCCGTCGGCCTGATAAGTCCGGCCAATCCGATGCAAAGTCCGATTGCAAAGGAGTCTCTGAAGTTGGGGCGCTCGTGCCACCGGATTGTTAAATGCACCACCAGCGCCAGCAGCGCAAAAAGCCAAACGTGTGGATTAGCTGAATCGAATGTAGCGTAATTGAAGAAATTAGTGCCCAAAGCCAATAACAGCAGCGTCCAGCCTGCTACCCGGTCGCTAAAAAAACGAAGCAGGTTTTTTCGCAAAAACCAAAGCCCCAGCAGGGCTGTCAGCACGCCCCCCAGTTGGATAGCTGCTTGGTAGGGAAGCGAAAACCCATCTGCTGGATAGCCCGATAGTTTGGCAATGCCATGGCCTATAAGAAAAAAAGGAAGATATAGCACGGCCATGCCTGCCGAATACTTCATCACCTGACGGCCATTGCCCAAAGGATACGCCTGGTCGGGTGCGAAGCTCGGTTGGTACTGCTCAATGATGCGGGGTAGAAATTTGAGACTTTTTAGGTCTTTATATATAAAAACAGCAGGCAGATAGAGATAATAACCGCTGACATCCCAAGCCAGTGTTGCTTCCGTCCCGGGCCTGTTGTAGCGCGGAAATGCCAGCACTACCGCCAAAATGACAAACGCGGATATTCCAAAAGCAACCCTGGAAAACTGGTTTTTCATCGTGTGGAAATTTTGGTGAGCAGATGCCTGGCAAATTTGGAGAAAATGTGGAGAAGGAAGAAGAAGAATGTCCGGTTGATGAGGGACACCTCTTTGGGGTGAAGGATTTGATGAAAATTTAGTGCCTGCATCACAGAACTTTCCGTGTGTTTTGGTTGAAAAAAACACAGCTTCTGCCTGATGCAAAACCGCCTTGTTAAAACCTTTCTAAAAGTGGAGGACACTCACCCTCGCAGGAGGGGGAGATGGATGTGCACCTTGCCTGTGCACGCTGCCATGAGGAGGCTCAGCGTGTTGTAAATTCCTCCTCAATGACGCAACAGAAAATGAAGATTTTAAAAATGCCCTTTCAGCCAAACGAAAAACAATTACATTTGCAGAGCACTATTGCTATTTAGAGCTTGTTTGCGATTTGGTCACTTGGCTAAAAAACGGCCCTTTTCCCCTTTTTCCCGTTCCGTAGTGCTGCTACGCAACGAAAAAAAGGAGAAAAATTGACGGAAAATTGCTCGTTTTCAGATGCTGTTAGGGTTGGGTTGCCGGAGATAAAAAGACACCTTTTTAGCCCGGTAAGCTCCATCCCAACAGCATCTCTGCTCAAGCACCAAAACGCAAACAAGCTCTTACCGGGTAAAATATTGCCTGCCAATACCACCAACTCCTTAAATCATCTCCATTCGCTAAGAAAACTGACGGGCGGATTTGCTTGAATGGCACCCCGCTTGAACGACCTGACTATTTTGCCAGCGGATCAGGGAAACTGATTTTTCAGAACTGGTAAATTATTGAAACGACTATGACCGCAGAGCAAACTCAGGTGAACAGAACCAAAACAAAAAATCGCCAGGATGTCAGCGTAGAGTTGTTGAACGACGTTTTTACGCCGCTGAATTTTCAGGAGCGCCTCCGCCTTTTGTATGAACATTTTGATCAAAATGATGTATTGCTGACTTCTTCTTTTGGCACTAATTCCGTGTTCCTGCTCTACTGGATACACCGCATCCGGCCAACGCAAAAAATCCATTTCATAGACACCACCTATCATTTTAAGGAAACCCTGGCCTACAAAGATGAGCTTATCAGACGCTTCAAGCTGAATGTTGTGGATGTTTTGCCCGATGTCGAGCAGAATGCCATCACAAAGGAAGAAAAGATGTGGCAGACCAACCCCCGCTTGTGCTGTTACATCAACAAAGTCGCACCATTGGAGCCGATAAAAGCCAGGCATAAAGTCTGGATTTCGGGACTGATGTCGTTTCAAACTGAATTTCGTGCAGGCCTGCGGGTGTTTGAACGACAAGACGGCATTTTGAAATTCCACCCGATGATTGACATTGATGAAGGAGAGGTGCTGTATTACATTTCCCTTTACAACCTGCCGGAACATCCCTTGAAGGCGCAGGGATACGGCTCGGTTGGCTGTACGCACTGCACCCAGAAAGGCATAGGCCGGGAAGGTCGCTGGAAAGGACAGGACCAGACGGAGTGCGGCCTACATCCCCGCAACATGAAGAACGGCCATAAGAACGGACAAATCGCAGAATAAACTTCTACCTCCTTTTTTCTGACTGAGAGGAAGGACGTCAATAAAAAATTGGCCTTGCTCAGAAAGAGGGATAAAACCCTTTCCCCACTTCTTTTGCACTCGCCAATTTGTGATATTCTAAAAAGCTGTCTGGACTTGGCTGCCAGAGAGAAAAAGAGACCTTTTTGGCCCGGTAAGCTCAATTCAAACAGCTTCTAAGAATGCAGAGCACATTTGCATCGCGTCAGTTGCCTTAAATATGCCAGCTTCCGATTTTTTGCACGAGTACTGCCGCCCCTTGCAGGGGTCTTGCTGTTTGCTGGGTTCAAGCCCTCCGGCACACCTGGATTGTTTTTAAAAAAATAAACTCTTGTAAATTGCATATCAAACTCATTGTATTGCAAAAACATATTTTAATTTTTCAAAACACCTGTTTCTGAACACTTAAGCAGTTGCCTTGTAAGCTGAAAAGGCTTATTTTTGCACAGTAATATTTCATATTAGAAATAGAATAGCACCTCCTCTCATTTCCCAAAACTTAATTTCTACAAAAGAACTCCCAGGTAGAAAACACTGTTCGGCACTCCTCCATGCCGACAAAATCATTTCCCCCTTTTCAAAAGACTTGTTTTGCACCCAGGCTGCTATGCTGGGAAGTAATCTCCGTATGTCGGTGAATTCCTTTTCAGGCTAGAGCTGGAACAACATTCAAGCTCCCTTCGAGAGCGGAGCAACTCCGTAAAATTTTTTAGCGGAAAGATGAAAGCAGGCTAACACATTTATTGAAATCAAAATGCTATGAGAAAAATCCCATGTACATTGGCAATGGCAGGAATGCTATTGACCTCCTCTCCTGGTATTCCACTTTTTGCTGCGGATGAAACAGGAACTTACCTTATCGTCGCAGAGGACTTTAGCTTTCCCGAAGAGATTATCAGGCTTCGCATCCAGATGATGGGAAGCCCGGTGTCTCCGGTTTACGACAAAGACGTAGAAGCCTACCTGCGAAGTTATTTAACCTATGGTGCTAAGGATACCGAGAAAATGCTGGGCAGGGCTGCCCAGGTCTTTCCGGTCTTTGAGCGCTACCTGACGGCGTACGAGCTACCTCTACAGCTCAAATTCTTGCCGATTGTCGAATCTTCCCTGGTGACGGAATCTGTCTCTACCAGAGGAGCAGCCGGATTATGGCAATTCATGCCGGCGACAGCCCGCCATCTCAATTTGGTTGTGGATCAGCACATTGACGAGCGGAAAGACCTTTATAAGGCAACAGATGCTGCTGCCAGATACCTCCAAAAGCTCTTCAAACGCTTTGGAAACTGGGATCTGGTGCTTGCTGCTTATAACTGTGGCCCTACCCGGGTGCAACAGGCTATCAATCAGACTGGCAGCAAAAACTTTGAAAAAATCAAAAACCTATTGCCACTTCAGACCCAGCGGTACCTGGCCAGGTTTCTGGCTGCATCCTATGTCGCTACCTATTTTGAGACGCACGGCCTGGCGCCCCTGCTTGCAGATGGACCATACTTTGATTTGATGACTTTGCGCATATACGAGAACATCTCTATCAAGCAGGTGGCTAAAATCACCGGATTGGATGCCGCCTACCTGCGGAAGTTGAACCCTGCCTATAAAAGAGACTTTCTGCCGGCTAACAAGAATGGCACTTTTATGACCATGCCAAAAGCATCGTGGTATGTCTATTTGGAGGCAGTTTATAAAGGAAAGAATGCGCCGCAGGCGTGAGGGGTGGTTGCCCAATGAAGTAGCAGGGAGCTGGATTAAAAGGTCAATAGCTACAGCAGCCGCCAAATAACCTTTCAGAGGCTGTTTGAATTGAGCTTACCGGATTAAGAAGTCGGCTTTTTCTCTCCGGCAGCCAAATCCAAACAGCTTCTCTGAGAGAGGTGTTTTTTTAAAATTCCTTTGAATTTCTAAAGGCACCCCTTTGAAGGATTTTATGGCCAACAGCGGCGGTGATTTGATTTAGTGCTTGTTTGCGTCTTTGACCAGGTGATCAAAGCGCAAACAAGCTCTTATGGGACAGACTCCTGTCTCTGCTCACTCAAATGCTTTGCTAATGACTTCGGCCTGTTGCTGGTCGTGTACTTTCTTAAACCCGGTTGCAGGTGAAGCTCCTGCCTCCCGCGAGACTAACTCTATGGGCTGGCGGTTGAAGTAGTGAAAGAGCATGTGCGTCCATGCGCCCATGTTGGCTGGTTCTTCCTGCACCCAGCGGACTTTAGCCTTTTCATATTTCTTGAAAATAGCTGCGAGTTGCTTTTCGGGCAGCGGGTACAGTTGCTCCAGGCGCACGATGGCGACGTCTTCTCGCTTGTCATTTCGCTTTTTGTCCAAAAGGTCAAAATAGATTTTGCCGGAGCAAAGCAGCAGTGTTTTGACCTTGCCAGGCTGAGCAGCAGCATCGTCAATCAACTCTTGAAAGCGGGTGCCTGTTTCAAAATCCTTCAAAGTCGAAATGACTTCGGGATGGCGAAGGCCACTCTTGGGTGTCATCAGGATGAGAGGTTTCCGGAAAGGACGGATCAACTGCCGCCGGAGCAGGTGGAACAGGTTGGCAGGAGAGGTGACATTGGCAACGGTTACATTGTAGCGGGCGCACCCTTGCAGGAAGCGCTCAACCCGGCCGCTGGAGTGCTCTGGCCCTTGCCCTTCATAGCCATGAGGCAAAAACAGACACAGGCCGCTCATGCGTTGCCATTTGCGCTCAGCAGCCATTACGAATTGATCTACAATGGTTTGCGCCCCATTGAAAAAGTCGCCAAACTGTGCCTCCCAAATGACTAATGCGTCGGGCCGGGCCAGTGAATAGCCGTACTCAAAACCCAGCACACCGTATTCTGAAAGCAGAGAATTGAAAATGCGAAGCTTACCCTGGTTCTCCTGTATGCCGTCAAGGCGGTTGTATGCCTGTTCGTTTTTTTCATCGTAGAGCACCGCATGCCGGTGGGAAAAAGTGCCTCTGCGAACGTCCTGCCCGCTGAGCCGGACGTCATTGCCCTCCACCAGCAGCGAGCCGTAGGCGAGCAGCTCTCCCAAGGCCCAGTCGAGGGTGCCTTCGTCCACCAGCTTTTGTGAGGACTTCAGGATCCGCTTGATCTTGCTCAGCGGGTGGAAATCTTTGGGCAGAGTATGCAGGTGTTTCAGGAGTTTTTTTATTGTTTTTGCATCAATACCGGTTTGGGGTGAAGTTTCAAAATCTTCTGGTGAAGTCGTCTTTTTCAAAGCCCTCCAGGCTTGCTCGCTTTCCTGGTATTCGTAGGGCAGGCGGTGCTGCTTCACATCGTCAAGGCGGGCCTGGAGCTGAGACCAGAAGCCCTTTTCCAAGCTTTCAGCCAGTGCCTGCTCTACGTCGCCCCGCTCCACCAGCCGACGGCTGTATATTTCACGGGGATCGGGGTGGGTGCTGATAATATCGTACATCAAAGGTTGGGTAAACTTCGGATCATCCCCTTCGTTGTGGCCGTGCTTGCGGTAGCAAACCATGTCAATAAAAACATCATTGTTGAACTCCTGTCTGTACTGGAAAGCCAATTTGCAGGCAAAAATTACGGCTTCGGGGTCATCACCGTTTACGTGAAAAACCGGCGCCTGCACAACGCTTGCCACACCGGTACAGTAGGTGGAAGAGCGGGCATCTTCCCAGTCTGTTGTAAATCCAATTTGGTTGTTGATCACAAAATGTATCGTGCCGCCGGTGAAGTACCCTTCCAACTGGCTCATCTGCACGATTTCATAATTTATTCCCTGGCCTGCGAGCGCAGCATCACCGTGAATCAGAATGGGCAAAATCCGGTCGTAATCGCTGTCGTACAGCGCATCTGCTTTGGCCCGGGTGAAGCCTTCCACTACCGGATCCACGGCGTCGAGGTGAGAGGGATTGGGCACCAGTTTCAGGTACATCTGCTTGCCCGAAGGCGTAGGCACCATGGACGAAAAACCCAGGTGATATTTTACGTCGCCATCGCCGAAGCTCTGTCCTTCGGGCATGTCGCCTTCAAATTCGCTGAAAATCTGCTCGTAGGTCTTGCCCAGGATATTGGCCAGCACGTTGAGCCGCCCCCGGTGTGCCATGCCTATTACGACTTCTTCCACCTTGTCTTTGGCCGATTCTGTTATCAGCATATCCAAAGCGGCAATGGTCGTTTCGCCACCTTCCAGGGAGAAGCGTTTTTGGCCGATGAATTTGGTATGTAAAAATCGCTCGAACACCGTAGCGTCGTTGAGTTTTTCCAAAATGCGCTTCTTCTCAGCCACGGTCAGCCCATACTGCGTCTCAGGGCTTTGCTCTTCTATGCGGTTGCGCAGCCAGTACCGCTTGTTTCTGTCTTGTATGTGGTGAAACTCAAATCCTATATTCCCGCAGTAGATCGTCTCCAGCCGGTTTATAATCTGACGCAGCGTGGCGTTTTTCAATCCGATCTCTTCGCCCGCACGATACACTCGGTCGAGGTGGTCCTCCGTCAGGTTAAAGTTTGAAATATTCAGGAAAGGCCTGCGGTCTTTGCGCTTTCTGATCGGGTTAGTCGTGGACTTCAGGTGCCCCCGGTTGCGATAGGCGATGATTAGAGCGAATACCCGCAATTCATCCAGCTGGGTATCACTGGAGACAACAGGTATTTCCATGGTGCCATTGCCGTTGGTGCCGTTGCTGTCGTAGCCATAATCGAAACCTTTAAAAAATAAACGCCAGCTTTCCTCTACCGACTCGGGGTTCTGAAGATACTGCTGATAAAGGGTATCTATAAAATTGGGGTGCGCATTAGCGATAAAAGAATAGTCCGTCATGATATGGATTCAGATTAAAAGGTGGTGAAAAAATCCCGTCATTTCGGGGAGCTTTGAGAAATGGATGCAAATATCGGGATATTGTTTGAAACTTGGTTGAGGGTTGATGGAGGCGTACGAGATTGTTTGTCGGGGTGAAGTTACCGCATCGCCGGCTTGCTGGCAGAGCCAACGAGCTTTCTGACTACTGGGCGTCGGGCTGCTCCATTTTCTGCCAATTTTCGCTTTGAATCAGCCTGAGTGCCAGCGGCAAGAGCTGAAAAGAGCACTGACTCTGTCTGGCAACAGAAATACCGCAAGTTGTTTTATTTTAGCCAAAATTTTGGGAAGGATATGAATTTAGACTTGACAGGAAAAAACGCCCTAGTAGGTGGCAGCAGCAAAGGCATCGGCCGGGCTGTTGCTGTTGAGCTAGCACTGTTAGGAGCGAATGTAACGCTCGTTTCCAGGACCCCCGGACTGTTAAATGAGGTGTTGAGGGAACTGGATACCTCGCTGGGACAGCAACACAATTTCCTCATTGCAGATTTTGCAGACAGCGAAGACGTTTACCGGAAGGTATTGGGATTGGCCTCCCGCAGGCCCGTTCACATCCTGGTGAACAACACGGGGGGGCCTCCTGGCGGACTGGCTTCTGATGCCCCGGTGGAGGAGTTCTTGTTGGCTTTCAACAAACACCTGATCTGCTATCACAAAATTATGCAGGCAGTGCTGCCGGGTATGAAAAAAGAGCGCTACGGCCGCATCGTCAATATCATTTCCACTTCAGTAAAACAACCTATCGAAGGCTTGGGGGTGTCCAACACTATTCGGGGTGCCGTGGCCAACTGGTCGAAAACACTGGCAAATGAGCTGGGAAGCTTCGGCATCACCGTGAACAACGTCCTGCCCGGCTATACCATGACCGGCAGGCTCGAAGAGATCGCTGCCGCCAGAGCGGCCAAAGAGGGGATTGACAAAGAAAAGGTTTACCTCAACTGGATAGAAGGCATCCCTCTGAATCGCCTCGGCCAGCCCAACGAAGTAGCCAATGCCGTGGCATTCCTCGCCTCCCCGGCAGCAGCATATATCTCCGGCATCAACCTGCCGGTGGACGGAGGACGGACGAAAAGCCTTTGACCTTTGGCAACTCAAATGCAGCATCCTGATAATTTCCGAATTTTCTACAACCGAACTATCCAGCCTGAACTGCGGCGGCTGGACACCATCCGGCGTCGGCTGTTGCGGCTCATCTTGTTTGCAGCCTTGCTGATGATTGGCGTAGTGGTGCTGTTGTCTTACATCCGGGTTTTTGTCATTGCGATGATCGCCACCCTGCCTTTCGGCCTCTACATCGCATTTATCGCACAGCGAATCCGGAAGTTTACCCATGAATTTAAACCCAGAATCGTGAAGCTTATCCTCGATTTTATTGACGATGGGCTGCTATTTGGCGATTTGAAATACGATGCGAAAAGAAAAATACCCCAGCAGATTTTCATGCGAAGCCAGATTTTCGGTACACAGCCTGCTGTCTATGAGGGCGAAGACTACATCGAAGGCAGAATAGGCGATGTGGAATTTAGCATGTGCGAGTTGAACGTCCAGGAGTATTCAAGGGTGCGTGAGCGGCTGGACAAGGTCTTCAGGGGCATTTTTATTCATGCTAAATCTTTCTACCCGCGTAAAGGTGCGCTGCTCGTCGTACCTACTTCTAAGCTACCCCAACTCTCCGAGGCGCCGAAAGAGTTCATTAGAAACGGTGGTAGAAACCTCAGTAGCTCTATAATGCACGAAAAGTTCAGCAATGCTTACACCGTTTACGGTTCTGAGCATGTTGCAATCAACAACTTTTTACCAAAAGAGCTGATGGATTTTATCTTGTCCCATCGCAGCCACACCAGAGAGATCTATCTTTCCATCTTTGGAAAAAACTGTTATGTCGCAATTGCTAATGAAAAAGATATCCTTGAGCCGAAGATCTTCCGTTCCAATGTCAGTTTTGAACTGGTACGGGAATTTTACGACGACATTTACGTCGGTCTATACCTGGTCATGGCTCTTGATGTCAGTTATTGACGCAACCTTTTTGCCACAACTTTATTTGTAATTATTCAAACAGTTTCTCAGAGGCGTGCGAAGGAAGATAGCTGAGAATCTACGGCCCTTCTCCTTCTCGTCAGGTTCCCCAAATACCCTCGCTGAAATACCCAATTTATTTCCGACACGTTCCAAAATAATCCAATCTTGTTTTATGAAAAAGATCACTCAACGGCCTCGGCAGGCGGAATACAGCGACCACTTCACCGGTTACGTAGGCAAAGTGCAGGCGGAAGATGTCCTGCAGGCACTAAAAAGCGCCGGGAGCAGCACACCTGAATTTTTTAAAAATTTACCTGAAGAAAAATGGAGCTATCGCTACGCTCCCGGCAAGTGGGATCTCAGAGAGGTCTTGCAGCACCTGATTGACAGCGAGCGGGTCTTTTCTTACCGGGCTATGTGCATTGCCCGCGGCGAGGAAGCACCTTTGCCTGGTTTTGACGACAAACGCTATGCAGCAACCTGCCAGGTGGAAGGCCGCAGCATCGCCTCCCTGCTGAAGGAGTACAAAGCCGTGAGAGCTTCAACGGTCTGCCTGTTCCAGTCCTTCACAAAGGAAGATCTCGCCCGCGTCGGAAGGGCAGGAGGTGCCCCCGCTTCGGCCCTGTCTCTGGCCTATGTCATTGCTGGCCACGAACAGCATCACCTCGACATCATCCGGGAGCGCTACCTGTAGCCCTGGCCGGAGAATTACAGGTAGGTAAAAGCCTTTTCCAGGTCTTCGATCAGATCCTCCACATCTTCGATGCCGACGCTGAGGCGGATCAGGGTATCTGTCAGGCCAACTTTCAGGCGCTCCTCCCGCGGGATGGATGCGTGAGTCATCGTGGCAGGGTGGCCAATGAGCGACTCAACGCCGCCGAGTGACTCAGCCAGGGTGAACAATTCTGTGCGGCTGAGGACCTTTTTGGCATCTTCAAATTTGTCTTTTTTCAGATCAAAAGAAACCATAGCTCCGAAGGCACGCATTTGCTTTTTTGCCACCTCGTGGCCGGGGTGATCGGAGAAGCCCGGATAGTAAACCCTGTTTACTTTGGGATGGGCCTGCAGGTAGTCGGCAATGCGCGCAGCATTCTGGCAGGCTCTTTCCACCCGAAGGTGCAGTGTTTTGATACCCCTGAGGATCAGGAAGCAGTCCATCGGACCGGGTACAGCGCCGCTGGCATTTTGTATAAAATGAAGGCGCTGTGCCAGCTCCTCTTCTTTGACCACGACCGCCCCCAGCACCGAGTCGGAGTGTCCGCCAAGGTATTTGGTTGCGGAGTGCAGGACGATGTCAGCGCCCAGGTCAAGCGGTGTTTGTAGAAAAGGCGAGGCGAAGGTATTGTCCACACAGGTGAGAATGCCTCTGGCTTTGGCGATATTGCAGACGCCCGCAATGTCCACCAGGTTGAGCATGGGATTAGTAGGTGTCTCGATCCAGAGCAATTTTGTGTTGGGGGTGAGGTATTTTTCCACTTCGGCTACCTCGTACATTGGCACAAAATGTCCTTTCAGCCCAAAGCGTTCGTATATTTTGGTGATCAGGCGATACGAGCCGCCGTAGAGGTCGTTTGTTGCTACGACCTCGTCACCGGCGTTTAGCAGTTTGAGTACGGCGTCCATCGCTGCCAGGCCGCTGCCGAAGCAAATGCCGTAGTTGCCATTTTCCAGTGCGGCCAGATTGGCTTCCAGCGCATGGCGGGTTGGGTTTTGCGTACGTGCGTATTCGTAGCCCTTGTGTTCGCCAGGTGCGCTTTGCGCATAGGTCGAAGTCTGATAGATCGGCGTCATCACCGCTCCGGTGGACGGGTCGGGCTGGAGGCCAGCGTGAATGGTTTTAGTTGCAAATTTCATATTTGGCCAGGTTTGTCAATGAAAGGCGCAAAAGTAGAAATTACCCCTTAGAAGCTGTTTGAATTTAGCTCATCGGGCGAAAAATCCATCCGTTTTATCTCCGGCAGCCCAATCCAAACAGCTTCTGAGAGAAAAAGAAAAAGGGCAACCGGGAAACACCGGATTGCCCTTTTCTTTCACAAAGCATAGATCTTGTAGTTTCTGATCAGTTCAGGGAGCTTGTCAAGTCTTTGCCAGGCTTGAACTTCACATTTGATTTCGCAGCGATCTGGACTGATTCACCAGTTTGCGGGTTGCGGCCTATGCGGGCTGCACGTGTAGATACAGAGAAAGTACCAAAGCCAATCAACGTAACGCTGTCGCCTTTTTGAAGTGTTTCTCTGATCGAATCTAAAACAGTGTTAACTGCAGCACTTGCCTGGACTTTGGAAATGCCAGTGCTTTCTGCAACTTTGCTAATCAATTCTCCTTTGTTCATCTTGATTGATTTAAAAAAAATTAGGATTTATTAAAAGTGGCGCAAATTTATACAAGCGTTGAATTTCACAAACGTTTTATCAGGAAAAATGCCCTGTTTCATTGGCCTTTGTTTATTTTTCATGCGAATTGACGCCAGAAAGCCGAACTTTGCAGGAATTTAAACCCAGTAGAATTATTCGATTTAACACATGAAGAAATTATCAACCGGTATTGCACTCCTCCTTTTCCTTTTCACTTTTTCCCTCCTTGCTGGCTCCTGCCATCGCGGAACGGGCTGCCTCATGAACGAAAAAGTCCATGTTCAACCCAATAAAAAAGGGCAGTACCCGAAGACCAAAACCCGCTCAGGGCTTTTCCCTAAGGGGGTTTACAAGCGCTCAAAATAACGCAGCATCGGCACACATGTTGCGCCAAACCCCCGGCATTTACTTTTCTGGAGCAGCCCTAAGAAGCTGTTTGGATTGGGCTGCCGGAGATAAAATGCATAAAAAAAACGCATTTTTAACCCCGGGAGCTAAATTCAAACAGCTTCTAAGAGGAGCCTGTCATCGCTCCGGATAGTCCTTCTCCAATCAGGTTGAAAATTGTCACCGTCAGGAATATTGCCCCACCCGGGAAAACCGCCAACCACCAGGCTCCCGGATACCGCCTTGCCTCTGCTAATAGCTTTCCCCAGGTCATTCCCTCCTCACCTACACCAATCCCCAAAAAAGAGAGCGTGGACTCTAACAGGATGGCAGAGGCTATCCCAAATGCAATTGTGACCAATACCGGCCCCAGAGCATTTGGCAGTGCATGGCGAAGTAGGATGCGCCAGTGCGAAAAGCCCATGGCACGGGCTGCTTCAACGTAACCTGCCTGCCGGATACGGAGCAGCTCCGCCCGTAGAAACCGGGCGATACCCGTCCAGCGAATCAGCCCGATGATGACCATGACATAGAAAATCGAGCTTCTCTGTAAAACAGCTGCCAGTGCAAGCAGCAGCAAAAAACCGGGGATGGAGTTCATCACTTCTACCAACCGCATGACCAGCAGGTCAAGTGGCAGCGTCAGCCGGGCCTTTGCCAGCAGAGGTATTTTTTTTAATAAAAAAACTAAGCCGTTTGCCAGCAGAAAAACAGCAGCGACAATAGCAAAACTCTTCAGCAACTCTCCTCCCAGCCCGCCGGATTTCGCCGCCTCTGCCAGTGTGAAGCTGCGCACCTGAAAGCCGTAAAACCAGGCAAAGACACTTGCCGCCAGATTCGCCCAGAACCGCAGCTGGGTAATGCGGAGCCCCCGGTCTCCGAAATACCCTCCCAGTGCCCCCAGCAGTACGCCGATGACCACCGCAATTGCCATGGCGATGATGCCTACCAACAAGGCTACTCGGGTACCTGCAATCAACCCTGCTGCAACGTCGTGTCCCAGCTTATCCGTGCCTAACCAGTGCCGGTGGTGCATGGACTCTACCTGTTGCCTGCCAAAAGGACTCCGATAATTGTTATTCTTCTGGTCAATCGTATGTCCTGAATAAGGAATAGGCGCAAACACCACCCGTTCGTAGTTGTGTTCTTTCCAGTCCTTTTGAAAAAATTGCGCCTCCCATTTTGCCAATCCCAGCTCAACGGCGTACTGCCTGAGCACAGGGAACCAAGTCCTCCCCTCAAGCTTGCAATAAAGCGGTTTCTCATTAGCGATAAAATCACCAAACACGGCGATGAAAATCAACCCGTACAGAATCCACAAAGACCAAACCGCCAGCCTGTTTTTCCGAAAACGCCCCCGTAGCAAGCCCGCAGCACCCTCTTGGGCACCCACTGCCTCTCCAGGCTGCTCCCCTTTTTTCCAGCTCAAAAAATTCATTTTTTTAAAAATCACACAGTTATTTAAACACCCTTCCCCCCTAGGGAACGTGCCGGAAATAAGTTGGGTATTTCGGCGAGTGTATTTTGGGGGCTGGCAAGGCAGTGAAATAGGCGCATAGCCTTAGCTACGTAACTATTTCACTAACACAGCCAGCGCCCAAAAGGCGCCGCCCAAATGCGTAAGTTATTTCCAACACGTTCCTAAAAATAAAACCTCACTCTCGGATCCACTATTGCATACAGCACATCTGCCAACAACATTCCGGCAATTGTCAGCACTGAGCCGAGCATGAGGATGGTAAAGACGATGGGCCAGTCCTTTTGAAAAATAGCATTCCACATCAGCCAGCCCATGCCGGGGATGTTAAAGATTACTTCGATGACCACTGAGCCGGCGATGGCAGCAGGAAGCACCGAGGCCAGCAGCGTGATGACCGGAAACAGGGCATTGCGAAAACCGTGCTGCCAGATAACCTTTCGCTCCGGCAGCCCCTTCGCCCGGGCGGTGCGCATGTAGTCTTGCCCCAATACATCCGACATGCCACTGCGTGCCTGTCTGGAAATAAAAGCCAATGAGGGATACACGATGCAAAGAATTGGCAGGAGCAGGTGCGGCATAGCCAGGCTGATCTTTTCCCACCAGGGCGTACCGGTAGGGATGTAGCCGAGGCCAGGGCCTGCGAAGATGTCCATGCCGTATTCTTTCGTAGTGAAAAATATGACCAGCAGGGTGCCCACCCAAAAGGTGGGAAGAGAATAGAGGACGAACAAACCCAGGGTTGCCACCCGGTCGAACGTTTTACCCCGTTTGACAGCAGACCAAATGCCCAGAGGCACAGCCAGCAGAAAGGCTAGCAGAATGGCAGCCAGGTTGATCACTGCCGTCCAGAACAGTGCTGGCAGCACCTTCTCTCTGACCGGTTTGCGTTCATAAACTGAAATGCCAAAGTCGCCCTTCAGGAAAGAGCTGAGCCAGCGGTGATACTGATTGTCTAATCCGTTCCAGCGGAAAGCGGGAATTTTAAGCAGGCCGGGTGTTGCTTCTGCCAGCACTGCTTCGTATTTTTTTTTCAGGTCGTCAAAATCTTCACCCAGGTTTGCGGCTAATGCCGGGTAGGAGTGAAGAGCCATCTCCATTTCGCCCAGACGAGAGGTGATGACTTCACTGTCGTACGCCACGTACAGCTCCCGTAGCGGCTGGCTGAAGGAGGAGGAGGAAACCAGCTGCAGACTATCGGGCAAAGCCAGGATTTTCAGGTCAAGGGAGCGGATACCCTGGTACCAGGATTCTATTTGCGGCCAGTTGCCGTACTGTGCAATCAATTTTTGCAGGGTTTCCCGCCGGAAGGGCACTGCCACCTTGTAAAGTGTATCGGGGAATGCTGCCTGTGTAAAGGAAAAGTAAAAAGCTGGCTGATCCAGGTTCAGGGTGGAGGCAGCCTGGCGATAGGCGTTTTCAGCGTTCAGAAAATCAGCAGGTTTTGTGATGTTCCCAAAGCGGTCGTCCACCAGATACTGAGAAACGGGATCCCCGGGTGCCATCCTGCTCAGGCCAAAGGCGAGCAAGCTCACCAGCAGTAGCGTAGGAATAAAAAGAAGCAGCCGTTTTGCAAGGTAGCGAAACATTTTATGATTGTAACTACTTAGGAACGTGTCGGAAATAACTTACGCATTTGGGCGGCGTCTTTTGGGCGCTGGCTGTGTTAGTGAAATAGTTACGTAGCTAAGGCTATGCGCCTATTTCACTGCCTTGCCAGCCCCCAAAATACACTCACCGAAATACCCAACTTATTTCCGGCACGTTCCTTAATGATAAAAGGCTCTGGGAGGCCCGAAGGCTGGTAGCCTGTTATTTGTTCAATCTTAACTGCGAGAGTGCTACGCCCATGCGGTTAACCACGGGAGTAAACCGCTTGCTCACTACAATTTTCCCCGAAGGGCAAAGCTGGAAAATGACAGGTTGCTCGTCGTAGAGCAGCTGCTGAAATGCCAGGTACAACTGGTTACGGGTTGCTTCGTCGGGTGCGGAGGCAATACTTTCGATCAGCGCATCGGAGTCGGCATTGCCGAAGCGGGCGTAGTTAGAGCCGCCCGGCTGAGCGCTGGCTGTGTGCCACAATTGCGCCGGATCATCGGCAACAGGCAATCCCCGTGCGCCCCTCCCGGCCATCTCGTAGTCGCCGTTTCGGAGGCGCTCACCCATGACGGTAGGCTCCAGCGCTACCCGCTCAATCGAGATGCCCGCCTTTTGCGCATTGTTTTTAAAAAGTTGTGTAAAGTCGTTGTCGTAGTTGGAGTTTGGATTGTAGAGGTACTGTAGCTTGAGTTCTACCTGCTTGCCGTCAATCACTTTGTCCACTATGCCGTCGTTGTTGGTGTCCGTCCAGCCGGCAGCTTCCAGCAGATAGCGGGCGCTGTCGAGATTCATGGCGATGGGCTTCAGGCTGTGGTTGTAGTAAGGTTTATCGGGAAAAAACGGTCCGACCTGGCGTTCGGCCAGCCCATCGTACAAGTCGCGGATGGCGGCATCCATGTCAATGCAGTGAGCCAAAGCCCGGCGTACCCGCTTGTCGGAGAGTTTTGGATTGCGGTTGTTCAAGGAGGTGAAGAAATAGATGAAAGTCGGTGGGGTAAAAAACTCGTAGCCCTGCTGCACGAAGTCCGTTTCCCGCAATTCCACGAACTGCTTGGAGTCCAATTCGGTGGCTACATCCACGCTGCCGTCTTTCACTGCTGCGATGGCAGCCGTTTGGTCGGGGATGGGCAGGAAAATAATGGTGTCGGGGTAGGCACTGAGCAATGGATTTTCTCCTGCGTATTTTTCTCCCCACCAGTTTTCTTTTTTTGCCAGGACAACCCGCTGGTCATCCACCCATTCCACCAGTTTGTATGGGCCAGAGCCGGAGACGGTCCCGCGGGCAAATTGTGGTGAGGTGAAGGCATCCGTGAACTGTTGTAGCCTCGGGTCAGCTCCCGTGGTAGCGGCCTTTTCAGGATCGGTGAGGTCTTTCAAGGTGAAGTTTTTCATCAGCCCCTCGGGGTCGTAAACCTGCTCGGGCAGCACCACAAAATTGCCGATGGCTGCTTCGGAAAGGAAGTATTTGTTGTCGGTGAATACCGTGAATTTTTTTGGATTTTCAGGATCCACCCGGATATCCCGCACGTTGTTCAGGTAGGCCCGGAAGCGCTGTGTGGGCATCGTGGGGTTGAACAAAGCCTTTAGCGTAAAATCGTAGTCGTAGCCGGTTACCGGCTTCCCGTCGTCCCAGACAGCTTCGGGCAGAATTTCAAAGGTAAAAGACTGGCCGCCTGCAAATTCACCGCTCTCCAGATTCTGCACGAGGGGCATGCTTTTCACCAGTTGCGGAGCAATCTGCAGGGTGAGTGGATCAAAATTCGTGAGAAACTGGTAGGTAAGCTCAAAAATCGTTGACTCGTAACTCAGCCGGTAGAGAAAGGGGTTCAGGGTTTTGATGGCTGCTGCCTGCCGCACCCGCAGGGTGTTTTCCGGACTTCTCGTTTCTGTTTTGCAGGAAAACAAGAGCGCCATCCCCAAGAGGGAAAACAAGAAAATTGTCCGAATTTTTTTCATGTTAAAGTTTTTTACACCCCCAGCCCAGTCTCCTGCGCTGGGGAATTAAAAGCCCGAAGGTAGAGGAATTGGCTGAATTGGAAATGTGTAATAAATTGGTAAATCGTAAATTCACCTGTATTTTAGAAGGATTCAGTTTTACCCAAAGATAAATGTCCTGCGGGTTGGTTTAGCTTTGCCCAAACTCATTGCGAAGGAGGGTGTTCATAAGAAGCGGGTTGCCTTTCAACCTAAAATTGATAAATTGGCAAGGCCCCCAATCGCAAACAAGCTCTTAGGAATGTGCCCGAAGTAAATTGGATACTTCGGCGAGGGTGTTTTGGAGGCTGACAAAACTGGGAGCATAGTCTGAGCTGCCTACTCATTCCTTCAAAATTTCCTTCGTTTTAGACGAGAAACCCATCCTTTTTATCTCCGGTAACCAAATCTGAACAGCTTCTTAACCTCCTGCGGGGTGCTTGCAGTTCTCCTCGGCGCCATTTTCAAAGCTTGAAATGGCGGCGGATAAGCACTGTTTTTTGAAAGTGCAGTTGGTGCTGTTTGGGAGGAGAGCAGAAGAGGAAGTTTTATTTTTCTTCACCCGGTCAGCAGGGTCGTTGCAATTTTCTTTTGGTAAAGCTCATTTTGGGTCGGGAGAGAGGTCGTTGGTTTTGAACTTTCTCTCTACACCTGCCCGTCAAAAATAACGATATGCCAACAGTCCTCATTGCAGGCGGCACCGGGCTAATCGGCAGCCGCCTCAGCAAAATGCTGCAAGAGAAAGATTATGCGGTACTGCACTTGAGCCGCAGGAAAAGAGCAGAAGCTCCCTTCACCACCTATTTCTGGGATTTAAAAAAAGGCTATGTCGAGGAAGAGGCCATTGAAAAGGCCGATTACATCATCAACCTCGCAGGTGCAAACATCGCTGCAGGCCGATGGACACTTGCCCGAAAGCAGCACATCCTGGACAGCCGGGTAGATAGCACCCTGCTCTTGAAGGAGTATATCAAGCGGAAAACCTCCCCGCTCAAAGCCTACGTCTCTGCCTCTGCCGTAGGGTTCTACGGCGACCGAGGCAGCGAGCTGGTAAGAGAAAGCGACCCGGCAGGGGAGCAGGGCTTCCTGGCCGCAACGGTTCGGAAGTGGGAAGAAGTCATCGGGCAGGTGGGCCAGACGGGCGTGCGAACGATAACGCTGCGCATCGGCGTGGTACTTTCCACACGAGGGGGGGCTTTAAAGAAAATTATGCTGCCTTTTCGCTTCTTCACCGGCACGTACTTTGGGGATGGGGGGCAATTTATGCCCTGGATACACATAGACGACTTGTGCCGGATGTTCATTACTGCCCTTGAAAGTGAATCGTGGCAGGGTGTTTACAACGCCGCAGCACCCCATCCTGTGAGCAACAAGGAGCTGGTTTTTACCCTGAAAAAAGCACTCCGCAAGCCGGCACTCATCCTGCCCGTTCCAGAGTTTGCCCTGCGCCTGGCGATGGGGGAGATGGCAGATGTCGTTTTTGAAAGTGCCCGAACTTCCGCCGATAAAGCCGGGGCGGCAGGATTTAGCTTTCATTTTCCCGAATTGTTGCCTGCGCTGGATGATTTGTTGCACAGAAAGATTTGACCTACCTACTTTTGCCCCCGCACTGTCCTCAGCAAAACGCTGGGGCCGGCGAACAACGAACGACGAACATGTTCCGATACGAGCATCCTGCCTTTCTCTACGCCCTGATTATCCTGCCGCTGTTGGTGGTGGTGTTTCTTTTTTACCTGCATTGGCGAATGAGTGCCTTGAACCGCATTGCCTGGCGCCCCCTGGTACCGGAGATCATGCCCGATTTGTCGGAGTACAAGCACCTCGTCAAGTTCCTGCTGCTGCTACTGGGGCTGGCGCTGCTCATCATCGGAGCTGCCAATCCGCAATTGGGCACCAAGCGGGAGAAGATTAAACGCAAGAGTGTGGAAGTGATGATTGCCCTTGACATCTCGAACAGCATGTATGCGCAGGACATCTCCCCCAACCGCATGGAGCGGGCTAAAAAATTTGCAGGAAGTTTGGTGGAGAAGCTCCGGGGAGATCAAATCGGTCTCATCCTTTTTGCCGGAAGTGCCTACTTGCAAATGCCGGTGACAACAGACTATGCCGCCGCTGAGTTGTTCATTCGCAGTGCCAGCCCCGAGCTGGCCGGAGTCCAGGGCACGGATATCGCAAAAGCCATCAACCTGGCGAGGCAATCTTTTTCTGAAGCCAATAAAGCACACAAAGCCCTGGTGCTCATTACCGACGGCGAAGACCACGAGGGCGAGGCGCTGAAAGCTGCTCAAGCTGCCCGGGATGAAGGTATTATTCCGTTTACCGTTGGCGTGGGCACGCAGCAGGGGGGACTTATCCCCCTTTCTATCAACGGCCAGGAGGATTACAAGCGCGATGACTCAGGGCAGCCAGTGCGCTCTCGGCTGAATGAAGACATGCTCAAAGAAATTGCCCACAAGGGTAGTGGGGCGTATTTCCACATTGATAGAGGCGAGGCAGTTGTTCAGTCGCTACAGGCAAGCATTGATCAACTGGAAAAGCAGGAGATGGAAGGGTGGGATTTTACCTCTTCAAACAGCTATTTCCAATACTTCCTCCTCGCCGGGTTGTTGGTGCTGCTGGTGGAGTTTCTCATTTCTTACCGCAAGGCTCCCTGGATGGCCGGGCGGGATCTTTTTCAGTAAAAAATACAGTCATGATAAAATACTACGCTGTCAACGGCGAAATCATTCCCCGGGAACAGGCCGTAATTGGTGTTGACGACCTGGCAATTCTCAGAGGGTACGGCATGTTCGATTTCTTTTTGGTGCGGGAAGGGTACCCGCTGTTTTTTGACGACTACCTTGACCGCTTCGAGCGCTCAGCCCGGTTGCTACACCTGGTGCTGCCTTTTTCCAGGGAAGAACTCAAAGCACAGATCATGCGGCTCATTCGGGCCAATGACTTGCAGGAAGCAGGCCTGAAACTGGTACTCACCGGCGGCTACTCGCCGGACGGCTACTCCTTCACCCGGCCCAACCTCGTCATCCTGGCTTCTCCCTTGCCCCAATACCCCCCGGCCAAATACGAGAAAGGCGTCAAGCTCATGCTGCACGAGTACCATCGCTCCATCCCGACGGCTAAGACGATCAACTATATCGTGGGCATCAACCTCCTGCCGCAAATGCAGGCTGCCGGAGCAGAAGATGTGCTGTTTCACTTTGGCGGCCTGGTTTTTGAAACTACCAGAGCCAATTTTTTTATTGTAAAAAACGACGGTAGCGTGGTTACTGCCAGCGAAGGAATCCTCGCCGGAATTACCCGCAAAAAGACCCTGGAAATTGCCCGCCAACATCTCCAGGTGGAAGAGCGCAACCTGACAATGGAGGAATTGAAAACAGCGAAGGAAGCCTTTATCTCCAGCAGCACGAAGCAAATCATGCCGGTCGTCAGGGTGGACGGCTTCTCAATCGGCAACGGCAGGCCGGGTGAAATTACCCGTCAATTGATGCGATTGCTGGAAGAAGCGGTGGAAGAACACCTGAGGAATAACAGGAGAGAAGGAAACTGGTGAAGAGTAGAGGATGTGCTAAGAGCTTGTTTGTGATTGGGGTCACTTGGCTAAAAAACGGCCCTTTTACGCCACTTTTCCCCCTTTTTTCAGTTCCGTAGCGCTGCTACGCAACGGAAAAAAGGAGAAAAATTGACGA
>WBZO01002270.1_pt1 | contig 21892 bp, 27 predicted proteins | sample 5204261 | NCBI WGS metagenome assembly WBZO01 (sample SAMN12412400, study PRJNA552823) | activated sludge metagenome | isolation source: activated sludge from anammox sidestream of wastewater treatment plant... | place: USA: North Carolina | collected 2017-09 | reverse complement strand
GTGGGACGATAAAATCACTACATTGAATAACTGAATTTGATCTAACAGGCACATCGTCAAATCGGGTAACTGTCAGATCGGGTCTGAATTACTACACCTTATTCCTGTTTAGCTTTTGCTAGTGCAAAATTATAGACAAGAAAGAATCCACCTCGCTCAATCAAAGTTATATTCAAACTGATAGAGCCTGCGTCAAATTTAGCAAGACCGGAATAATTGATCCGTTTTTCACCGACCAGCGAAAATGCGCTCACAGTACGCGAAAAATTAAGTTCCTGGATCGATTGAAACCGGCCAAAACTACGATAGAGCTTCAGCAGCTCGTCCAATTGCTCATCCGTAATCGTGTGTTTGGCTTCCGGCGCCAAATGAATCAGTATTTTCTGCTTCTCCCAGCTAGAAATATCCGTGAGAATTTGCGCGATCGCAGGTTCCGCGCTTTTACTGTAATAATCTTTTTCGCGATTAGTATAAAAATACAACATGACAACCAGCGTCAGCAGAAGAGCGACAATCGCGCGTAATGTTTGAACTTGCATAAATTATTTTTAAATATCGAAACCTATAACTATAAATCATTCACTTCCCATAGATCACGGCTGACAGAATCTCCCGGCAAAGCTATGCCAAAATGCTGATATGTCGCGGCCGTCGCCATTCTGCCGCGCGGTGTCCGTTTCAGGAATCCTTGCTGAATCAAATAAGGTTCCAATACATCTTCAATCGTATCCCGTTCTTCACTAATGGCTGCTGCAAGATTGTCAACGCCAACCGGACCGCCGCCGAATTTCTCCAACACCGTCAGCAGTAATTTCCGGTCCATGATATCCAGACCGATTGCATCCACATCCAGCATACTTAAAGCAGCATCCGCCACAACACGCGTAACATGGCCGTCGGCTTTGACTTCGGCATAATCGCGCACGCGCCGTAATAACCGGTTCACAATCCGCGGTGTGCCACGGGAGCGGCGCGCAATTTCAAATGCGCCATCCGAAGATATTTTCACGTTTAATAATCCTGCGGAACGGCTGACTATTTTGCTCAATTCTTCCGGTGTATAAAACTCCAAGCGGGAAACTATGCCAAAACGATCGCGCAACGGATTGGTCAGCATGCCGGCGCGCGTGGTTGCGCCTACCAAAGTGAATGGCGGCAAATCCAGTTTTACGGAACGCGCCGCCGGCCCTTCGCCGATCATAATATCCAACTGATAATCTTCCAGCGCCGGATAGAGAATTTCCTCTACCATCGGCGACAAGCGATGAATTTCATCGATAAACAATACATCGTTAGGCTCCAGGTTGGTCAGTAAAGCAGCTAGATCACCTGGACGCTCCAGAACAGGGCCGGAAGTTTGCCGCAGATTAACGCCCATTTCCCTGGCAATGATATGAGCCAAAGTGGTTTTACCTAATCCCGGGGGGCCGAATAGCAATACATGATCAAGCGCCTCGCGCCGTTTCCGGGCTGCCTCGATGAATATCTGCAACTGCCCGCGTATTTTCTCCTGGCCGACATATTCTTCCAGTTGCTTGGGGCGTAGCGCACGTTCCAGAATTTCTTCCTGCGATGATGAAGTGATTGCGGCAACCAGCCGATCCGTTTCGATCATTCAATCCCCCTCATTCAATCGGTTACCTTTCTTTCGACAATAACTGCAATGCTTGGCGTATGCCATCCGATACGGTTGCGGCCGCAGAGATCTGCTTGATCGCCCACCCTGCTTCGCGGTCATTATAACCCAATGATAACAATGCATTGATTATGTCACTGTCCTGCGTAGGCGCAGAAGAAGAATGATCCGGATTGATTGCAGCGGAACCCAGTTTATCCCGCAACTCCAGCAACAAACGCTCGGCTGTTTTTTTTCCGATGCCGGGTACTTTGATAAGCCGCGCGCTATCCTGCATACTAACCGCGCGATGCAAGTCGGACACACTCAAACCGGATAACAGCGCCAACGCAGTTCTGGCGCCGATACCCGAAATTTTGATCAACTGACGAAAAGTCTGGCGCTCCGATTCTGTTGCAAAGCCGAATAACAGATGCAAATCTTCCCGTATCACCAAATGGGTATGTAAGGTTAACTTTGCACCAAGCGCCGGAAGTTCATAAAAAGTGCTCATCGGCACGTCGATCTCGTAACCGACACCCTGCACATCCAGCAACACCTGCGGTGGATGTTTTTCCAGCAATGTTCCGGTTAATCGCCCAATCACACCAAACGCCCTCGCTTCATGCGGTAACCTGCCGTCGCAATGCGCCCTAAACCGAGCCCGCCATGCGCATGACATATCGCGCAAGCCAAGGCATCCGCGGCATCGGCACTAGGATTTCCGGTCAATCTGAGCAAGCGCAACACCATCTCTTGCACTTGGTTTTTCTTGGCGTGACCATTACCGACCACAGCCTGCTTTATTTGCAGCGCGGTATACTCAGCCACCGGCAGATTATTCATGACGGCAGCACAAATCGCCGCACCCCGCGCCTGACCGAGTAACAAAGTAGTTTTGGGATTGATACTGACGAAAACTTGTTCGATGGCCACATGCTCGGGCTGATACAACGCAATGACTTCACTCAGATTATTCAGAATCAACCGCAAACGGGCAGGCAATTCACCTGCAACCGTCTTAACGCTGCCACTGCTGATATACGTTAGATCGCGTCCGTTTTTATCAATGACACCGAAACCTGTAATGCGCAAACCCGGATCTATCCCCAGAATACGGATTTTGTCACCCGCTGATCGTGGAATTTTTATTCAACAAGGACGGCTGTGGTGTATACATCTTGCACATCATCAAGGTTCTCCAGCGCATCCAGTAGTTTCTGCATTTTCACCGCGTCGTCGCCGGTTAAAACCGCTTCATTACCGGGCTTCATCGTTACCTCCGCCAATTCGGCTTTGAATCCAGCCTTTTCCAGTGTTCCCTTCACATTAATGAATTCATAAGGCGCCGTAATCACTTCGATACTGCCATCCTCATTGCTGATCACATCTTCCGCGCCCGCTTCCAATGCGGCTTCGATCAATTTATCTTCATCGGTTCCCGGCGCAAAAATCAACTGCCCGCAATGTTTAAACAGGAAACTGACGGACCCGTCCGTACCGAGATTGCCGCCGTATTTAGTGAATGCATGGCGCACATCGGCTACCGTACGCACGCGATTATCGGTCATGCAATCCACCATGACCGCCGCACCGGCTATCCCGTAACCTTCATAACGGATTTCTTCATAATCGACACCATCCAGAGCGCCGCTGCCTCGCTTAATCGCACGCTCGACATTATCCTTGGGCATATTCTGGTCGTAAGCTTTGTCCACTGCCAAGCGTAACCGCGGATTGCTGTCTACATCACCGCCGCCCATCCGGGCAGCCACTGTTATTTCCTTGATAAGTCTGGTGAACACTTTACCGCGCTTGGCATCCTGCGCAGCTTTTTTGTGCTTGATATTAGCCCATTTACTATGACCCGCCATTGCTATGCACCTTTTGTTTAATTATTTTTATATTACCACCCTGCATTCCGTGGATAAAGCATCCAACCTTTTTAGCAGTGAAAGAAGAAAGTACAGTTCAGTGCTACCATATGCCCCTATAGAACTCGACCTGGTGTGCGCAATGATAATTTTTATTCAACCGTCACCGCTTTTGCCAGATTTCTCGGCTTATCGACATCCGTACCGCGCACCAAAGCAACGTGATAAGCCAATAACTGCAACGGAATGGTATGCAAAATCGGACTCAGCAATCCAGCATGTTCCGATAGACGAATGACGTGCACATTCTCACTCTGCGTGATCTGTGAATCCGCATCTGCAAAAACATACAACTCGCCACCCCGCGCATGCACTTCCTGCAAATTTGATTTGAGCTTGCCTAACAACTGATCGTTAGGCGCTATGGCCACAACGGGCATCTCATCATCCACCAGCGCCAGCGGGCCGTGTTTCAGTTCTCCTGCCGCATAGGCTTCGGCATGGATATACGAAATTTCTTTCAATTTTAACGCGCCTTCCATCGCGATGGGATAGTGAACGCCGCGGCCAAGAAATAGGGCATGGCGCTTTTGTGCAAAACTTTTCGCCCAGGTCTGCACTTGCGATTCCACTTGCAGTGCGTGCTGCAAAGCCATTGGCAAGTGACGCAACGTCATAATCATCTGTTGTTCGTCTTGCGCTGATAATTTTTGGCGCATTTTGGCCAGCGTGATCGTCAGCAGCAGCAACGAAGCCAATTGTGTCGTAAATGCCTTGGTCGACGCAACACCGATTTCGGGCCCGGCGCGCGTGAGAAAGCGCAAGCCGGTTTGGCGTATCAACGCGCTTTCCGGTACATTGCAAATTGCGAGGCTGTATTGATGACCGAGTTTCTTAGCGTAGTTAAGTGCAGCCAAGGTATCTGCGGTCTCACCAGATTGTGAGATTCCGACCACTAGCGTACCGGGTTCCGCGATCGGATCGCGATAGCGGTATTCACTGGCTATTTCAACGTTGCACGGAAGACCGGCAACGGTTTCCAGCCAGTATCGCGCAACCAGTCCGGCATGATAACTGGTCCCGCAAGCCAGGATAAGAATGCTCTTGGTTTGCGAGAATATTTTCCCGGCTTCGCTACCAAATAAATTGGGGGAAATGGATTGCGCGTTAAAAACCATTTCTAACGTATTGGCCACAGCGCTGGGTTGCTCGAAAATTTCTTTCTGCATGTAATGCGCATACGGTCCCAGTTCAATCGCGTCACTGGAAAGATTGCTTTCGTGCACAGCCCGTTTCACTTCTTTGATTGAGCCGCTGTTCAGACAATTGACAATGCGGTACCCGTCGCGCGTCAGTTCGGCAACATCCCCCTCCTCCAGATAAATCATATTCCGGGTCGCTTTTAACAAAGCCGAAGCATCGGAAGCCGCATAATTGCCTCCTTCCCCCAACCCCAACAGCAGCGGCGCTCCGTTGCGCGCAACTACAATTCTTTCCGGATGTGCTTCTTCCATTACCGCGATCGCATAAGCCCCCTGCAGTTCGGCAATAGAAGCGCAGACAGCGTTCAGCAAATCATCGGTATGTTTGAGATTGAATGCGATGAGATGGGCAATCACTTCGGTATCGGTATCGGAAACAAACTCATAGCCTTCAGCTTGCAGGCGCTTACGCATGACTTCATGATTTTCAATGATGCCGTTATGTACAACGGCGATGCGCATAGAAGATTCCGGCATTCCGGAAAAATGCGGATGCGCGTTACGCTCAGAAGGCGCTCCATGCGTTGCCCAACGGGTATGCGCAATACCGGCAAAACCATGGGCATTTTTCTCATTGACAAGTTTCTGCAATTCAGTCACACGACCCGTTGTGCGCAATCTGTGCAAACCGTTGCACGTTACCACCAACCCGGCTGAGTCATAGCCGCGATATTCCAAATGTAATAATCCATCCAACAATACCGGAACAACATTGTCATTAGCTACTGCACCCACTATTCCACACATAGCGCACTCCTCTTACAACGCGAGCAAAAAGAACGATACTGATTAGATATATACTATGCTTTTGATTTTTGCGGGCGTTTCCATCCCGCGATGGTGATTTGTTTCGACCTGGATAGCGTCAGCTGATTCTCCGGAGTTTCTTTCGTGATCGTGGATCCGGCACCGATAGTCGATCCTTTTGCAATCTTGACGGGCGCGATCAACTGCGTGTCGGATCCGATAAATACATCATCTTCAATAATGGTTCGATACTTATTGGCGCCATCGTAATTACATGTAATGGTTCCCGCACCGATATTGACATTTTCCCCTACTGTCGAATCACCGATATAACTGAGATGATTCGCTTTGCTGGCGGCAGCAATCTGACTATTCTTCACCTCGACAAAATTACCGATATGCACTTTCTTAGCCAGTCGAGTACCTGGCCGGATGCGCGCATAAGGGCCGATTTTGCAATCTTCTCCGATTTCGCTATCTTCAATCAGACTAAAGGGATGAATAATACTTCCAGGCGCCACAGTGACATTTTTTAGCATGCAATGCGCACCTACCCGTACGGAATTCCCTAATTTAACGATCCCCTCAAAAATGCAATTGATGTCGATTTCAACATCGGAACCGCACGCAAGCTCACCGCGTATATCTATACGATTCGGATCACGCAGGCTGACTCCATTCTCCAATAGTTTGTCAGCGCAGTTCTTTTGATATATCCGTTCAAGTTCAGCTAATTGATGCTTATTATTAACACCCATTACTTCCCAGAAATTCTTCGCTTGCGTTGATGCTACCTGCAACCCATCCTTAACAGCCATCGCGATGATGTCGGTTAAATAATATTCATGTTGCGAATTTTGGTTTTCAAGTTTTGGCAGCCATCGAGGCAAATACTGATTAGGAATGAGCATTATTCCAGTATTTATCTCTTCAATTTTCTGCTGCTCAGCGGTGGCATCCTTTTGTTCGATGATTGCCACAATTTCATTGGTTTCCGAATCACGCAAGATTCTGCCGTAGCCAAACGGATTGTCGATAATCGCAGTCAATAGCGCACAGTCCTTTTCTCCCGATACGCCGATTAACTGCTGCAAGGTTTGCACCCGAACCAGCGGTACATCACCGTACAAAACCAATGTAAATCCATCGGCACTTAACTGCGGCAAAGCCTGCATCAGCGCATGCCCGGTACCCAGTTGTTGTTCTTGCGATACCCAGATTAAGTCATTGCCTGCAATCAATTGTTTTACTTTATCACTGCCATGTCCCACAACGACGCAGATTCTATCGGGCAACAACATCCGTGCTACATGAATTACATGTTCAAGTAATGGCACTCCCGCCAAAGTGTGTAGTACCTTGGGAAGGGCTGATTGCATGCGTTTTCCAGCTCCAGCCGCGAGTATTACTACGTTAAGCTTCAACACGATAATCTACTTTTCAAATGAGGTTTAATAGGGATTTTAATTAAACACACTATGCTTGAGCATTAGTTTCTTTATTGTAACTAGACAGATACTTGAGGAATAGATACAAAAAAGGCGACATCAGTCGCCTTTTTTGCCATTAGAACTTATGACCACCAATCAATGCCCGCGCTTTCTTAGCTTATCTATCGCAGCTAATTGCGCCATGGCTTCTATCAGTTCAGCTTGCGCTTTAGCATAATCCAATTCAGATTCACGATTCTTCATCGCTTCTTCAGCAGCTCGCTTCGCTTCGAGGGCTTTGGCCTCATCAAGATCATGACTGCGCACCGCAGTATCAGCTAATATCGTTACAACATCAGGCTGAACTTCCAGCATGCCGCCAGATACATAGACTAACTCTTCTTCTTTCAATTGTGCTTTGATTCGCACCATACCCGATTTGATTCTTGTCAACATCGGTGTATGACGTGGATAAATACCTACTTCCCCCATTTGTGCTGGTGCCACCAGAAATTCAACGGGGCCGGAATAAATAGATTCTTCTGCACTAACGATATCAAGATGAAATATGGTACCCATCACTATTTTCTCTTCGTTTATTGAAGTGTTTTGGCTTTCTCTACGGCTTCTTCGATGCTGCCAACCATATAGAATGCCTGTTCGGGCAATTCATCGTACTCACCTTCAACAATTCCTTTAAAGCCTTTAATAGTGTCTTTTAGAGAAACGTATTTTCCTGGTGAACCCGTAAATACTTCAGCAACGTTAAACGGTTGCGACAAGAATCGCTGAATCTTGCGTGCCCGGCTAACTGCTAGCTTATCTTCCGGTGACAGTTCGTCCATGCCCAAAATTGCGATAATATCTCTCAACTCTTTATACCGTTGCAACGTTTGCTGAACTGCTCGAGCTGTACTGTAATGTTCCTCTCCAACAACTTGCGGATCCAGTTGGCGCGATGTTGAGTCAAGCGGATCCACTGCTGGATAAATTCCCAGCGAAGCGATATCCCGAGACAACACCACAGTTGCATCCAAGTGTCCAAATGTTGTCGCAGGTGATGGATCAGTCAAGTCATCCGCTGGCACATAGACCGCCTGAATTGAAGTAATGGAACCTGTTTTGGTTGAAGTAATGCGCTCTTGTAATCGCCCCATTTCCTCAGCCAGAGTTGGTTGATAACCCACTGCGGATGGCATACGGCCAAGTAACGCTGACACTTCGGTTCCAGCCAATGTATAACGATAAATGTTATCAACGAAGAACAAGACATCACGCCCTTCATCGCGGAATGATTCAGCCATCGTAAGTCCAGTCAGCGCCACTCGAAGACGATTACCAGGCGGCTCATTCATTTGACCGTATACTAGCGCCACTTTATCAAGTACTTTTGATTCTTTCATCTCGTGATAAAAGTCGTTTCCTTCGCGAGTACGCTCGCCAACACCAGCAAACACGGAATACCCGCTGTGCTCAATTGCGATGTTGCGAATCAATTCCATCATATTAACGGTTTTACCTACACCCGCACCACCGAACAATCCAACCTTTCCACCTTTGGCAAAAGGACAAATCAGATCAATCACTTTAATACCAGTTTCCAATAATTCCGTTGAAGCCGACAACTCATCAAATGCAGGAGCTTCACGGTGGATTGACATTTGCTGATCCGCACCGATATCACCCATCTCGTCTATGGGACGGCCCAAAACATCCATAATTCTTCCCAATGTTTTGGTTCCTACAGGAACGGTAATCTGTTTTCCAGTATTCTTTACGATCATTCCTCGGCGCAATCCGTCAGAAGAGCCCAGTGCAATAGTACGCACAACGCCATCACCAAGCTGTTGTTGCACCTCCAGCGTAAGCTCGGAGCCTTCCATAATTAATGCATCATATACTTTTGGCAGAGATTCACGTGGAAACTCCACATCAATTACTGCACCAATACACTGAACAATTTTTCCTTGACTCATCGTTGTTCCCTAGACTCTATATTCAAAAATGTTTTAAACAGCAGCAGCACCGCCAACAATTTCAGATAGCTCTTTAGTAATCGCTGCTTGTCGAGATTTGTTATAAATTAATGTCAATTCATTGATGACATTGCCCGCATTATCCGATGCCGCTTTCATTGCTACCATTCTGGCAGATTGCTCTGATGCCATGTTTTCGGCTACTGCTTGATAAATTAGTGCTTCTACGTAACGCACCATAATATCGTCTATGACAGACTTTGCTTCCGGTTCGTAAATATAATCCCAGATTGCCTTAGATTTATCGCTATCTTGCTCACTGCCTTGCATACGCTCATCTGTCAGCGGCAACAACTGCTCCATGACAGGTTCTTGTTTCATGGTATTTATGAAACGATTATAGAAAATATATACGCGATCAAACTGATCTTGCGTATAGCCATCCAAAACCACTTTTACTGCACCGATGAGCTTCGTTATGTCAGGAGTATCACCCAGGCCTATCACTTGTGAAGTAACGCTCGCGCCGACTCTGCTCATAAATCCTAAACCTTTGTTGCCGATACAGCAGACTTCGACCTGTTCTCCCTCAGCTTGCCATGTCTTCATCTGATTCACGACTTTCCGAAGAACATTGGTATTCAATCCTCCGCAAAGACCTTTATCAGAAGTCACAATAATGACACCGATTCTTTTAACAGTATCACGTGCAATCAAAAAAGGATGACGGTATTCCGTATTTGCTCGACTCATATGTGCAGCAACATTGCGTATCTTCTCGCCATAAGGACGAGCTTTTTTCATACGCTCCTGAGCTTTACGCATCTTTGATGCAGCGACCATTTCCATGGCGCGCGTTATCTTTTGCGTATTTTTTACGCTCTTTATTTTATTGCGGATCTCTCTACTGCCGGCCATTTGCTTAATAGGTTCCGTTTTGCTTAAATTCTAGAATTGCAGCGGTCAACTCTTTCTCTGTTTCAGCATTGAGCTCTTTACTCTTCTCAATTTTGTCAAGAATGGCAGCATGCTGACCACGAATATAGTTTTTCAAAGCAGATTCAAATGCAAGTGCTCTATTCACCTCAACATCATCAAAATAACCATTATTGATGGCGAATAATGTCAGTGCCATTTCTGATACGCTGAGCGTTGCATACTGCGGCTGCTTCATCAATTCAGTTGCCATCTTTCCACGCTCAAGCTGTTTGCGTGTCGCCTCGTCCAAATCGGATGCAAACTGCGCAAATGCAGCTAATTCACGATATTGCGCCAAAGCTAATCGTATACCACCCCCCAATTTCTTAATAACCTTAGTTTGAGCGGCGCCACCGACTCGAGAAACTGACACCCCTGCATTGATTGCTGGACGTATGCCGGCATTGAACAAGTCTGTCTCCAGAAATATCTGTCCGTCTGTAATTGAGATGACATTAGTTGGCACGAACGCTGTCACGTCACCGGCTTGCGTTTCAATAATTGGTAATGCCGTCAATGAACCTGTTTTACCTTTTACCGCTCCATTTGTGGCCTTCTCGACGTAGGCCGCACTGACCCTTGCCGCTCTCTCCAACAGGCGCGAGTGAAGATAAAATACATCACCAGGGTAAGCTTCCCGACCTGGAGGTCGGCGTAACAGCAATGATATTTGACGATAAGCCCAAGCTTGCTTTGTTAAATCGTCATAAACGATTAAGGCATCCTGGCCTTTGTCACGAAAATATTCACCCATCGTACATCCAGAATAAGGTGCAATAAATTGCATTGCTGCTGACTCTGATGCGGTTGCCGCTACGACAATGGTATACTCCATCGCGCCATGCTCTTCCAACTTGCGCACCACATTTGCAATCGATGATGCTTTCTGTCCGACTGCCACGTATATACACAGCATGTCTTGACCTTTTTGATTGAGAATCGCATCAATCGCTACAGCAGTCTTGCCGGTCTGACGATCACCGATAATCAATTCACGTTGACCTCGTCCCACCGGCACCATAGAATCCACTGATTTCAACCCGGTTTGCACTGGTTGATCTACAGATTGCCTCCAGATTACACCCGGAGCAATTTTTTCTATCGGCTCGGATTTCACTGCCGCAATCGGACCTTTCCCGTCAATAGGTTGACCCAGTGCATTCACTACACGACCAAGTAGAGCTTCACCTACCGGAACTTCCAGAATACGCCCGGTACATTTGACGGTATCCCCTTCACAGATGTGCTCATACGATCCCATGATAACGGCGCCCACGGAATCACGCTCCAAATTCAACGCCAAGCCATAAGTGTTGCCAGGAAACTCCAACATTTCACCTTGCATCACATCGGATAAACCGTGAATGCGGACGATACCATCTGTTACAGATACGATCGTACCTTGCGTGCGTACTTCTGCTGTATCAACAAGTCCTTCAATCCTTTTTTTAATCAGTTCACTGATTTCGGATGGGTTTAACTGCATTTCTTTTAACTCCTAGCTTTTAAGGGCAATGGCCATAGCATCAAGCTTACCGCGCACTGAGGCATCTAGTATCTCATCACCAATCTCAACTTTAACACCGCCAATTAACTCTGGATCAACGCTTACTTGAGCATCTATTTTACGTTTAAATTTTTGTTCCAGATCATCAACTAATTTTTTTAGCTGCTTGCTTTCCATTGCGAAGGCGCTCACAATTTTCGCCTCAAGCACACCCTCATGCTGCGCCTTCAATTGCTCAAATAGCTGGCTAATCTGCGGCAATATGAATATCCGTTTGTTTTCCGCCAACAGCATCATCAGATTACGAGTCTCGGAATTAAATTTCCCTTTCCCAATCTCTATAAATACTTCAGCCAGTTGTTTTGCTGATATAACTGGGTTACCGATCAACGGCTTTACATCATCATGCTCAGCAACCGATGCCGCCAATCGCAATATTTTTGACCACTGCTCCAGGTTCTCACTGGCAACAGCATGCTTATAAACTGCTTCCGCATAAGGTCTAGCAACTGTAATCGCTTCAGCCATTATTTCAAATCTTCCTCAATAGCGGAAAGTATATCGGCATGCGCTTTCGCATCTATTTCCCGGCGCAATATTTTTTCCGCACCAGCCAGTGCTAATTGTGCCGCATGCTGACGCAAACTTTCTTTTGCACTGAACATTTCATGAGCTATATCCGCTTTTGCACCAGCCACTATCCGATCACCCTCATCTTTTGCAGCTCGCTTGGCTTCCTCAACAATTTCCGTCGCTCTTTTCTCTGCTTGCAAAATTATCTCTGAGGCACGCTGTTTAGCTTCTTTTAAAACTTCAGACGAACGCTGACTTGCCAGTTCCAGCTCATGCCGACCACGCTCTCCTGCTGCCAAACCGTCTGCAATCGTCTTTTGACGCTCCTCGATTGCACGCAGTAGCGGCGGCCAAACAAACTTAACAGTGAACCAAATAAATACGGAAAAGGCTAACGCCTGAGAAATTAAAGTAAAGTTAATATTCATGACAAGCCTGTATAATCTGCTCTAAACTGCGACAGCATTATTATTGAATTACCGCCAGCAATGGATTACCAAACGCAAACAACATGGCAAGACCCACTGCAATAATAAAAGAAGCATCGGTCAAGCCGAGCAGAAGAAACACTTTACCTTGCAGTGTCGGGATCATTTCCGGCTGACGAGCAGCACCCTCGAGGAAACGGCTACACATTACCCCCACACCAATACACGCACCTGCCGCACCCAATCCGATCATCAAACCAATACCTATTCCGGTATACGCCTGAATCATCGCTAAAAACTGCAAATTCTCCATTTTAATTTCCTTTTCGTTAAGATTAATAATATGCTACAAAATAAACTTATAAAGTGAATCTAGTGAGACTCATGCGCCATTGATATATAGACAACCGTCAACATCATAAAAATAAATGCCTGCAAGGTAACGATCAATATATGAAATATCGCCCAGCCAGCTCCTAGAATTGAACCAAAGATTGTTCCCGATACCCCAGTTGCAGCCCACATACCCAGCAACAAAAAAATGATCTCGCCTGCGTATATATTTCCAAAAAGCCGCAAAGAATGCGACAGGGGTTTCGATACATACTCAATGAAATTGAACAACAGATTCAGTATCCACAAGAGCGGGTTCTTCCCAAACGGCGTGCAAAATAATTCATGCATCCAGCCCCCCACCCCTTTGACTTTGAGATTGAAAAAAATCATCAAAAACCATATGGAAAGGGCAAGCGCAAAAGTTGTATTAACATCCGTTGTCGGCACAATCTTCCAATTGTGCATGCCGAATACATTCTCGGTAACCCAAGCCATGATATCGATCGGCAATATATCCATAGCATTCATCATCAGAACCCATACAAACACCGTCAATGCCAGAGGAGCCACCAACACATGCCGATTGCCATGAAATGTATTTTTCACTTCATTGTCGATGAACTCAACCGCCAATTCGATGAATGCTTGACTCTTAGAAGGCACACCCGGTGTCGCCTTGCGCACTATCAACCAAATAAAACCAAAGCTGATAACGCCAAGAATAAGGGATGTGATCAAGGTATCGACATGCAACACCCCGAAAGATCCTTCACTGACTTTTGTTGTTAGATAGGTTAGATGGTGATCTATATATGATGTTGGTGTAAGTTCTGTTCCTGATGCCATGCGCTGCCCGCTTACTTTAAAAATTTATCTTACTTTGTATCGTCCGCAATTAATAATGCCAGACTATGAACCAAAACCGTCAGGATAAATGCTCCTATAAATACCGGTGCGTTCACGTTCTCGTAAAATTTAAACACTAACCACAACAAACTTACCGTCAATGTTATCTTTACCGACTCTGCTCTTAATGCGGTTCTAATGGTTTCTCCCGCTGTGTAGCCTTTGTGACGCGAAATAATGACGGCAAATGCCGCAGAGGAAATTACACTAACCACCCCTCCCAGCAATGCTGATATCGCACCTTGCATACCCAGAAAAAACCAGACAACCGCCGCCGCCGTTATTGCTGTCATTAACTGAATGAGCAATACAATATATAACGGCCTATTTTTATTCCAAGACATTTACCGCCTGCCTTTGGAGCAGGTAGCATTACCCGCGCTTAAAAAAGTCGTGACTATAGCCTAATTACCCAGATCAGTCAACGCGCAATTCCAATTAACCATTATTTTTGAGAGTCTTTCAAAGCTTCTCAAAAATAGCAGCAATCCCTTGACCGCCTCCGATACACATGGTGATGAGCGCATATCGACCGCCGCAACGATGCAACTCATAGATGGCCTTGATAACCAAAATACTGCCAGTTGCTCCTATGGGGTGACCTAACGCCACTGCGCCACCGTTAGGGTTAGTTTTCTCCGGATCGAACTGCAATTCCTTCGCGACCGCGCAAGCCTGAACGGCAAAAGCTTCGTTGGACTCAATCACATCAATATCTGACATCTTAAGGCCAGCGCGCCGCAGTGCGCTTTGTACAGCAGGCACCGGGCCTATACCCATAAACTTAGGATCAACACCGGCATGACCATACGACACCAATCTCGCCAGTGGCCTCAAATTGCGCTTCTGCGCCGACCGGTACTCCATCAACACTAACGCGGCAGCACAGTCATTAATCCCGGAAGCGTTACCGGCTGTAACGGTACCGTCCTTCTGAAAAACCGGGCGTAGTTTAGCCAAATTCTGCACGCTGGTATTTTCCCGCGGATGCTCGTCGGTATCAAAAACAATCGTTTCTTTATGGCCAGCCACTTCGAGGGGCAATATCTGTTCTTTGAAATAACCATTCCGAATGGCATGGAGCGCACGGCGGTGGCTTTCTGCAGCAAAGGCATCCTGCTCCTCCCGGCCGATTCGCCATTTGGCGGCAATATTTTCTGCGGTAATTCCCATGTGCACGCGATCAAACGGATCGGTTAGCGCCCCCACCATCATATCGACAGCAGCGCCATCGCTCATGCGCTGCCCCCAGCGCAGTGCCGGCAATAAATAACCGCCCCGGCTCATCGACTCCGCTCCACCGGCCACCGCCGCATCGGTATCGTCGAGTAAAATATTCTGACTGGCCGAAACAATAGCTTGCAAACCGCTTCCGCACAACCGGTTCACAGTCAGCGCCGCGGCGTGCTGCGGCAAGCCGCCATTGATGCAAGCCACGCGCGCCAGATACATATCACGCGTTTCTCCGTGGATGACATTGCCGAAAACGACATGCCCGACTTCACCGGGATCAATCCCGGCGCGCGCTACAGCCTCATGCACGACTTTTGCCGCCAGATCGGCGGCAGCGATATTCTTAAGCGCGCCGCCATAATCCCCGATCGCCGTGCGAACACCGCTCAAAATGACTACTTCACGCATAATTTTTTCTTTGTCTGTACAAATGTGAAGGTAACACGCATAACGATAGAGCCGCGACACCAATCAACCGTTTTCCAGCAATTCCTCCAACGCTGCCGTTACCCGCCCGGATTCGGTTTTCATCTTCGCCAGCAGCTTAGCTGCCTTGCTTACATGATTTTTATCCCCGTAGTCTTCCAACTGGCGGCATATGTCTGCGAGTAAATCTGCACCGATATTGGCCGCGCTCGATTTGAAAGTATGCGCAGCCTTCACTAGCGCATCGCTATCGGCGGCGGCAATAGCATTTTCAATTTGCATTTCAAATTCAGGGGCCGACGACAAATAAATTGCGATCAGTTTTTTCAAAAATCCGGCTCCGCCCTCGGGGTCCATTTGCCGCCAGAAATTGAGCTTATCGGAATTGAGAACAGGATTACTCATTGATTACCTGATCGACTGAATGATAAAACCGTTTGATTCAGCCCAACGGACGATCTATCAGAGCAGAACAATTCCGTTGGGTCTATCGGGATTGGCTGATTATTTCTTCACAAAATCAACCAGCTTTTGATAGGTGAACATATAATCCTGCGCTTGCAGCGGTGTATGGCATTGCACACAGTTCAAGTCATTGCTTTTTGCCGTGCCATCCGGATTGTAAACTGCGAAGCCCCAATCACCGGTGCGGTTTTCCTTTGGAAATGCAGCGTCCCAATTATTGCGGTTTTCCATTACCGCAACAGCAGCCAATGAATCGATTTCGAAGATACCGTCGCTACCCGGAAGCGGTTTACCATCCGCGCCTTTCTTCGGGGTATAAATTTCCATCACCACAACACCGCCAGGAGCGCTTTTATTTCCTTGCTTATAACCGGCAATCGCGGCTTCGTTGGCGTACAACTTAGCAACCTGCGTCTGGTTTGCGCGATTCATGGTTGCATATTGCGTGAAGGTCTTATTGTAATCCGCAGGAAACTTGACATATTCCGGATCTCCGCCGGCATAGGCGCTAACCGAGGTAATGGCTAATGCTGCGGCAATCGCTTTCAACGTATATTTCATGTTTCTTCTCCTCATTTGAAATTTCTGGATTAAACAGGTTTTGGAGCGCTATCATACCGCATTCAACAGTAAAAATTGTTGGCTCAAAGAATGCTCTCTCATCCAGCCAGATCCGTAACCAGCTTGATCGACAGATAAATGACCAGGACCGCGACTGCCAGGTGAAGGGTAAAACTGACGGGATTTTCTTTAATCGCATCTTGGAAAGTTTTATTTTTTCCTTCCCGCTTCAAGCGTGCATACTCTTCCCGTATTCTGATGGCTCTCGCACTTTGATAAGCATCCAGCAATGCGCGTGCACGCTCAAACTGACTGTCGTCCGTGAGCCAGATCGCCGGCATCGATACCCCCCAGTTTCCCGCTGAGGTTTCGTAAAAATCGATCGCGTTGCTGGTAAGCAATTCGCGCACCTCCTGCGCCTCATCGTCGGAAACATCCGTAAGCCGGAATAAAATTTTTGCCATGAAGGGTCTTTCGATATGTTATTTTCTATTAGGGAAGCTCTGAAAAACTACTGCGCTCGATCATACTGTGTTGAAATCAGACTCAAAATGCTTATTTACATCTTGTAAATTGCGCTTTTTCACCTGATTTCGCCTTGCCTGACCGCCGCTCGCTACCTTTTTCAGAACTTCCTTAGGAAAAGGTTAGTCAGTGCTCAAACTGAGTGCAAATTTATTATCAAGTCATGAAAAATAGCAATACCCATTTACACGTTAATCTGAAGAAATGAAAAAAACCGTACTCATTACCGGATGCTCCAGCGGAATCGGTTACTGCGCCGCCAAAGGCTTGCAGGCACGCGGCTATCGTGTCTTTGCCACGGCCAGAAGGCGCGATAGCATTGAAAAACTGCTGGCAGAAGGACTGGAAAGCTTCCGTTTGGACTTGAACGATTCCAATTCGATCCATTTCGCCTTTGAAGAAGTCATGCGCCGCACCGGCGGCGAACTGTACGCGCTCTTCAACAATGGCGCTTTCGGCTTGCCCGGCGCGGTGGAAGATTTAAACCGCGATGCTTTACGCGCGCAATTCGAAACCAATGTATTCGGCTGGCAGGAATTGACTAATTTGGCGATCCCCGTAATGCGCCAGCAAGGGTATGGACGCATTATCCAGAACAGCTCGGTGCTGGGTTTTGTCGCCCTGCCTTTCCGCGGCGCCTACAACGCCTCCAAATACGCCATTGAAGGCTTGAGCGACACGCTGCGCCTGGAACTCAAAGGCAGCAATGTATACGTCAGCCTGATCGAACCGGGACCGATTTCCAGCCTGTTCCGCATGAACGCCGTCAAAGCGCTGGAAAAATACATCGACATCGAAAACAGCGTTCATCGCGAAAAATATCAAGGCGTGCTGGCGCGCTTGAATAAGCAGGGCCCCGCAGTTCCGTTTACACTGCCGCCCGAAGCGGTGCTGAAACGCGTGATTCACGCATTGGAAGCAAGCAAACCGCAGGCACGTTACTACGTGACCGTGCCGACCTATCTATTCGGTTTTCTCAAACGCATACTCAGCGCGCGCGCGCTGGATGTGTTGCTGGCGAAATCGGGGAATAGCAATTAAGGGGAAATTACGGATTAACCGGGGAAGCTGCGCACGATTGCAGAATTTTCCAGGCAATATCACCGAAGAACGCATCCCCTCGCAACGATGCATTGACGGTTGCAGCATCGGTTTGCTGCAACATCAAGGCGAATGCATAAACCGGTTTATCGTTGTCGTTGCGCTGCGCGGCTGATTGAACTTCCGCTGCCGGATTGCCATAGATCAGAATCGCGTCGGGATTCGACGGTGCATAAGTTGGGATGGCGTTGCGCAGAAAGCGGGTATCGTAAGCATGAATTTCCGACGCGTGCATATCGGGATACTGCCGGTTCCGGAATTGCAACGGCCGCAGGAACGGACGGCCGTCGGATTGCAGTTTGGCGGTCACACACGCCGCAAGTGCGGCATGTTCTCCGGCAATTTTTTCTTCGAAGCGCTGCGGTTTACCGGTTGTATCGGAAAAATTCGCACACGCCGCCAGAAAACAACATGCGGCCCAAACAGCACTCCAGCGCTTCATCGCAACGCTGCCGAAAAAAACAGTGCAACGATTAATAAGCAATCCGTTGCCAATCAAACGCTAACCGCCAAAATAAACGTACGGCTTCATCGGTTCGGCGGATTCCTTGAAGCGTTTGCGCTCTTCCAAATTTTGCTCTTTATCCCACCAAACGCTGCGCGCCGTTAGCCGTTTTTCTTGCACTTGCGGATTCTTTTCCAGAAATTCACGCATGAATTTGGTATGTTCAGATTCGTAGCTATAATCCATGGCTTGCCTCTTGTACGGAAATTACAAAAGGCGAACTTTAGCACAGACCTCATGTTCGATACAGCCCCGGCTTTTACTTCCAAATTTTGCAGCAAACCGTGCGCCGCAGCGCAGCAATGTTAAAATACCGCCGTTACCGCTACTTCCCGATTTAACTGCCGGCAATTTTTCTTCATGCTTGTTCTTGGAATTGAAACATCCTGCGATGAAACCGGTATCGCACTGTACGACACCCAACGCGGTTTGCTCAGCCATGCCCTATATTCACAAATCGCGATGCATCGCGAATACGGCGGCGTGGTGCCGGAATTGGCGTCGCGCGATCATATCCGCCGCGTATTGCCGTTGATCAGGCAAGCGCTGGCCGCCGCCGGTTGCGAATTGCACCATGTCGGCGCCATCGCCTACACACAAGGCCCGGGATTGGCCGGCGCTCTGCTGGTCGGCGCCAGTATCGGCACTGCGCTGAGTTTTGCGCTGAACATTCCGGCACTCGGCATTCACCACCTGGAAGGTCATTTACTGTCGCCGCTGCTGTCGGCGCCCGCGCCTGTTTTTCCGTTCATCGCGCTACTGGTATCCGGCGGGCATACCCAATTGATGCAAGTCGACGCCGCCGGTCATTATCGATTGCTGGGTGAAACGGTCGATGACGCCGCCGGTGAGGCGTTCGACAAAACCGCCAAGTTATTGGGATTGGGCTATCCCGGCGGCGCGGCGCTATCGCAGCTCGCCCGGCAAGGCCGCCCCGGGCTATTCAAATTACCGCGCCCGATGCTCAACAGCGGCGATCTGAATTTTAGCTTCAGCGGTCTGAAAACCGCAGTGCTGACCTTGCTCAACAAACAGGAAATCGGCGATCAAACCCGCGCCGACATCGCGCTGGCGTTTCAAGAAGCGGTGGTGGAAGTATTGACGGAAAAATCGCTGGCTGCGCTGACGCAAACCGGACTGAAGCAACTGGTCGTGGCGGGCGGCGTCGGCGCTAATGCACAACTGCGCCACACGCTCAGCGAGAAAGCCGCAACCCTAGGCGCCACGGTGTTTTATCCGGAACTGGAATTCTGTACCGACAACGGCGCCATGATCGCGTTTGCCGGTGCGATGCGGCTGCAAGCAATGCCGGAATCCGCCCGGCAACCGGCACGCAGCTTCAATGTTCACGCGCGCTGGAATCTGGAGATGCTGGAAACACCTGGAGCCGATTAAACACCTGGCGATTTTTTCTCGCCGATCCGTCCTTCCTTGCCCGCCAGCAGATTGATGATGTTTGATTGATGACGCCAAATCAACAGCAATGACATCGCCGAAACGGCCAGCGTACCGGCTTCAAAGCCCAGCAGACCGATGCTATAAAGCGGTGCCAGCACTGCCGCAACCAACGCCGATAGCGACGAAATGCGCCAAACGAATGCAACCAGCAGCCAGGTTGCCATCGCCAGTAATCCCAACCACACATTCAATCCCAACAGCACGCCGACCGCCGTCGCCACGCCTTTGCCGCCTTGGAAGCGTAAAAATACCGGAAACACATGGCCGAGAAACACCGTCAGTGCCGCAATGGCGGCTGCCTCATCACCCAGCCCCCATTGCGGCACGTAAGTTTGCGCCAGAAAAACCGCCAGCCAGCCTTTCCCGGCATCGCCGAGCAAAGTCAGCACCGCCGCGGCTCTCTTGCCGCTGCGCAGCACATTGGTCGCGCCGGGATTTTTCGAACCATACGTGCGCGGATCGGGCAGTTTAAAAATCCAACTGGAAATCAGCGCAAACGGCACGGAACCCAGAAAATAAGCCAGCACGGCAAACAGCAATAACGTCATCGGATTAGCACCACCTGGAAAAAATAGACTAGAATCCGGTATCGCCCGCTCTCAAAAGCTTCCGGCCATACCCGAACAATCCGCACATTTTAGCGCTTAATCATTCATGGATATTATTTTTCTGCACGACTTCAAAGCCAAAACGCTGATCGGCGTGTACCCGTGGGAACGCATCGTGCCGCAAACCATTCAGCTCGACCTGGAAATCGCGCTACCCAGCAGCCGCGCCTGCCAAACGGACAATATCGACGACGCGCTCGATTACGCGCTGATCGTCGAAAAAATCAACGACATCTTGACCAACCGGCACTTCTCGCTGCTGGAAGCGCTGGCCGAGCATATCGCACACACCATCCTGACCGACTTTCATTCACCGTGGGTCAAGGTCAGTGTAGCGAAACTGGGGATTATTCGTGGGGTAAAGAAGTTGGGAATCCGCATTGAGCGCAGAGCTGGCGCGGCACTCGCCTAGGGAAGCTCTGATTAATTCAGCGAACGAGATGAAGCACGAGGCGCACGAAACACAGTAACCGATACATATCAACAAGATAGGAGAGGATGCGCGTACCGCGCAACGAAGTGATTCGCTCGTTCAGTCAATTAATCGGCGTTTCCCTAGCAAATATTTGGCGCGTGAACCGATTCAGACTTTTGTAGTCTCTTGCGTGCAATTCCTTTTTGTTCTCATTGCAAAATTTTTGCTTAAAAACATTCTTGCAGGAATCAAAAAATTTACAACAACCAATACCTTAGTTGATAATACTATTTATCCAAGCTGAAACAGGAGATATACAATGCATACGGTGAAAATCACGCCCTTTTTTTATGCGATTCCCGCCCTATTCCTTATGAGCAATGCGGTGATCGCACAAGATATCAGCGACATTCAAAGACAATTCAACGCCGAAACTGCCGGTAAGCCATTCAGCGTCCCCGATGACGCCACGCTGACGAAAGCGCTGAAGGAAGCCACCGATAGAGGCACGCCGACTAAAACGCCAAGTTATCAGCCGGGTTGCTTCGGTCTAGGCTGCGTTTTGGGGCAGAATTATGGTTACGGCGGCTATTTCGGCGGTTATACGCGGCCGTATTACGGCGGTTTGTATGGCGCCGGCAATTATCTGCCGTATTATTACGGCTGGTAATTTTTACCGATTTCTGCGCTTAAGGAAGCTCTGAAAAAGGTAGCGAGCGACGGTCAGGCAAGGCGAAATCAGATGAAAAAGCGCAGTTTACAAGATGTAAATGAGCATTTTGAGTCTGATTTCAACACAGCTTGATCGAGCGCAGTAGTTTTTCAGAGCTTCCTTAAAAATAACCGGCAATCAGGCTTAATCGTTTAAGCAATTTAATTCTTTATTCAATCGTTAAAAGGAAGATGAAATGGAGTACTCCGTTAACAAGAAGACCTGGATACTGACAGGGATCGCGCTATGTT
>WBZO01000455.1_pt2 | contig 21905 bp, 14 predicted proteins | sample 5204261 | NCBI WGS metagenome assembly WBZO01 (sample SAMN12412400, study PRJNA552823) | activated sludge metagenome | isolation source: activated sludge from anammox sidestream of wastewater treatment plant... | place: USA: North Carolina | collected 2017-09 | reverse complement strand
TACCTTTCTGCTTAAGCTGGAAGATTACTCCATCGAATTCGTCCATACTTTTTATTGCAATTCCATCCTGGACAGGAACGTTATATTTCTTTAAAGTTTCTTTTGCCTGGTATTCGTGTATTTTCATATAATTTCCTTTATTATTTGCTATTCCTATTTTGTCATTCCGAACTAGGTTCGGAATCTCGTTAAATGATTTTAGAAACTGAAACAAGTTCAGCTTGACAAATGTTATTTTTCCCCCATAAACGGATAGCGCCAATCTTTGGGCGGATCAAAAGTTTCTTTAATTGTTCTCGCTGTCATCCATCGCAAAATGTTCATTGCACTTCCTGCTTTATCATTTGTGCCTGAAGCTCTTCCACCACCAAATGGCTGCTGACCAACAACTGCTCCGGTTGGTTTATCATTTATATAAAAATTTCCAGCAGCATTTCTTAATCTATTAGACATTTTAACAATTACATTTCTATCTTGTGCAAAGATTGCACCTGTTAATGCATAGGGAGAAGTTTCATCGCATAATGTCAAAGCTTCATCAAGTTTGTTATCATCATAAACATATATTGTTAAAACTGGTCCGAATATTTCTTCCTGCATCGTTTTAAATTTTGGATTAGTTGTAAAGATAGTTGTTGGTTCAATAAAATATCCTTTTGAATCATCAAAGTTACCACCGGTGATTATCTCAGCTTCGTTAGATGCTTTTGCATATTTGATATATTCGGTGATTGTCTTAAATGCACCTTTATCAATTACAGCACCCATAAAGTTCGTGAAGTCTTCCACATCACCCATTTTTATTTTACCAACTTCAGCTACATATTTTTCTTTGAACTCTTTCCAGATTGATTTAGGAATATACATTCTTGAAGCTGCAGAACATTTTTGTCCTTGATACTCAAATGCACCCCGTAAAGCTGCAACAACAAGTGCATCAACATCTGCAGAATTATGAGCAAAAATAAAATCTTTACCGCCAGTTTCTCCAACTATGCGTGGATAGTATTTCATATTTTTTAAATTGTCCGAAATTGTTTTCCACATATTCTGAAAAACTTCAGTCGAACCGGTAAAGTGAACACCTGCAAGATTTGGATTTGTAAATGCCGGTGTTCCAACCTGTCCACCAGAACCGGGGACAAAATTAATAACTCCTTTCGGTAAACCAGCTTCTTCAAATAATTTCATCAACCAGTAAGCTGAATAAACTGCACTCGATGCTGGCTTCCATAAACTAACATTACCTACAATCGCCGGTGCAGTTGGAAGATTTCCAGCAATCGATGTGAAGTTAAATGGTGTAACGGCAAAGATAAAACCTTCAAGAGCTCTGTACTCCGATCTGTTCCACATTCCATAAGGTGAATATGGCTGCTCTTTCATTAATTCTGTGGTGTAATGACAATTAAATCTATAGAAGTCAACCAGTTCAGCAGCAGAATCAATTTCTGCCTGGTAAACAGTTTTGGATTGCCCGAGCATTGTTGCAGCATTAATTGTAGATCTCCACGGTCCTGCTAACAGATCAGCAATCTTTAAGAAAACGGAAACTCTATGTTCCCAAGGCATTTCAGCCCATTCTTTTCTAGCTTCGAGTGCGGCTTCTACTGCCATGTCAACTTCTTTTTTACTTGCTTTATGATAAACACCAAGAACATGGCTATGATTGTGTGGAATTCTCATCTCCTCAGTATTGCCGGTTTTGACTTCTTCTCCGCCGATTATTAACGGAACTTCAATCTTTTTAGATTTTAATTCAATTAATTTTTTCTTTAACTCTTCTCTTTCCGGACTGCCTGGTTTGTAAGATTTTACTGGTTCATTTATTGGGTGTGGTACTTTGAAATATGCATTAGACATTGGATATCCTTAAAATTAAAAAATGTGTTATGAAAATTACCCTTTTTGGCTTTGAGATACAATGTAAACGATTATCACTCAAATGATTTTTCTCATAGATTTCTTTCAATAATATTTCTTTGCAATTAATTATTACTGCATTATTTTACAGGTAGATAAATGATGGAAGCAGTGACAGAGGGTTTGCAGCCATTCATTCCACTTAAATAATTTTAATGCTTTGCTGAACTAAATGGAGTAGCCAATGGGATCGTTGAAAGCATTCTACACAATACCTGAACTTTATAAATTCTTAACAGAAGATTTCGGACCTAAAAAAGGTGGTCACGCTATTTTCAGGAAAGTCGATAATGTTTACACAGGAATTACCTATCCCGAACTTAAAAAAGAAACCGATTCTTTTGCGTTTGGGTTGAATGCACTCGGTTTAAAAAAGGGTGACAGTGTAGCACTAATTTCCGAAAATCGTCCTGAATGGGTTTATGCTGATTTTGCAATGCAGATGCTGGGGATAGTTAATGTACCTCTATACCCATCTTTAACTTCAGATTCAATAGAATACATACTCAACGATTCGGAATCAAAAGCGATAATTGTTTCGACTGGATTTCAATTAAATAAAGTTCAAAAGGTTTTAAAGAATTGCAAACATTTGAAATATATTATAATCCTTAATGATCACGATGATGTTTCGGTATTGGATAATCTTTTCACTTTCGCACAAATTCAGGAAAAAGGAAAGAACATCCGGAATAGCAGCCCCGATTTGTTAAAAAAATCTTCGGCTGAAATTAAAGAAGATGATATCTGCACAATCATTTATACTTCCGGAACAACTGGCGAACCAAAAGGAGTAATCCTTACTCATCAAAATATTATTTCGAATGTAAACGCTGCACTTGAGATTTTCCCAATTACGAAAGATGATGTGTTCCTTTCATTCCTTCCTCTTTGTCACATCTTTGAAAGAATGGCTGGTTGTTACACCGCATTCGCAGCAGGATGCACAATTTACTACGCTGAAAGTATTGAAAAGGTTGCTGCAAATCTCCAGGAAGCAAAACCAACTTTGATGACATCCGTTCCAAGATTGTTCGAAAGAATCCAATCACGAATAATTAAGAATGTTGAAAGTCAATCGGTTACAAAACAAAAAATATTTTATTGGGCACTGGATTTAGGCAAACAATATTTCGCCGCCAAAAAGAAAGGCTCAGTCCCATTTGCTCTGTCAACAAAATATAAAGTTGCCGATAAGCTTGTATTCAAAAAAATAAGAGAACGCACAGGTGGAAGATTAAGATTTTTTATTTCAGGTGGTGCTGCTCTTTCAAAAGAGCTGGGAGAATTTTTTGAAGCTGCCGGAATTAAGATTGTTGAAGGTTATGGGCTAACAGAGTCGTCTCCGGTAATTACAGCAAACAAACCTGACGATTATAAATTTGGGACTGTTGGCAAACCATTGCCGGGAGTTGAAGTTAAAATTGCTCCTGATGGTGAAATACTTGCCCGCGGTCCAAACATCATGAAAGGTTATTACAAAAAGAAGAAAGAAACAGACGAAACAATAATCAACGGCTGGTTACACACCGGGGATATCGGTGTATTTGATACAGAAGGATTTTTACAAATCACGGATAGGAAGAAACATCTGTTTAAAACAAGTGCCGGAAAATATATTGCTCCAACTCCTATTGAAAATATTTTTCTTGCAAGTAAATACATTGATCAATTTGTTTTGATCGGAGATAAGAGAATGTTCCTGAGCGCGCTCATTGTTCCTGATTATGAAGCATTAAAAGAATATGCCGATGCACATAAAATTTCTTACAACAATGAGGGTGATCTTACAAACAATGATCAGATTTATAAATTAATTGAAGATGATATGGGCAAGCTGCAAAAAAAACTTGCTAACTATGAACGTGTTAGAAAGTTTGCATTGCTTGATAAGCCCTTCACAATTGAAACAGGCGAAATAACTCCAAGCCTGAAGATTAAGCGAAAAGTTGTTGAGGAAAAATACAATTACCTGATTGAGAAAATGTATTTCGGTGGGATGGAGAAGGGTTAAAGTTTTCTTCTTTTTAAGTCATTCCTGGAGCGTAGCAACCCTGCCTGTCGGACAGGCAGGTCAGGAAACTGAACGCAGATTCTGGAATCGTTCTATTTACCTGAATGACAGAAGCAAAATGAAAAATTCTAATAAAGACTTCTGAAAAATTCTAGTTTGTTATATTGAACGACCTGCTTGCAAGGCAGGTGTGAAATATCTTGTTTTAAATTAAAAAGATAATATTCAGAGTGACACATCGATAATAATTCAGAAGTATCAATAATTACTTAAACTCGTCTCATCACATCAATAATTTTTTGATGGACGAATTTATTTGTTGCAAGGATTCTATTTGAATAAATACCAATTTCTTTCCCATCAAAATCTGTAACAAGTCCGCCTGCTTCTTCAACAATTAATTTTCCAGCACAAATATCCCATGGGTGAAGAGAAACTTCCCAGAATCCATCAAATACTCCGCTTGCAACAAAACAAAAATCAATTGCTGCGGAACCAAGTCTTCGTACAGCACGGGCTTCTTTTAAGAAAGCGATAAATCTTTCAAAAGCTTTATCAGGATTTTCTTTTATGTTGTACGGAAACCCGGTAACTAAAACACTGTGCCCGAGGTTTTCATTTTTACTAACAGAATTTTTTTTCTCGTTTTCAAAACTGCCTCCATTTTTCTCTGCAGAAAAAATTACATCTCTCATAACATCGTAAACAACTCCGTAAATTGTCTCACCGTTTTTCTGAACACCAATTGAAACTGCAAATATTGGAAGTCCGTGAGTAAAATTAGTTGTTCCATCGAGAGGGTCAATTATCCAGAGATATTCTGCATTTTTATTTAGCTCACTTCCCTCTTCCGCTAAAATTCCGTGAGAAGGATATTTTTTCTTTATAAAATCCGTAATAAGTTTTTCCGATGCTTTGTCGGTTTCGGTAACAAGATTTTGTTCGTTTGTTTTGAATTCTACTAAATGAGTTTTGCCGAATGCATTTCTGATTAACTCACCGGCTTCTTTGGATATTTGGATTATGTCGTTAAGCATAAAATTATTTTTTGGTTTTAAATATAATAACATAAAATAATTTTTATCATTAAAGTATGCTGATTGTTTTTGAGAAGAAATAAAAAGGCGAACTGTCAATGTTCGCCTTTTTTGTTGAATGGAATACCTACTTAAGCAGAATTAGTTTTTTAGTTTCCACAAAATTACCAGAGGTGAGTGTGTAGAAATAAATTCCACTGGTCAAGTTGTAGGCATTAAATTCGACAGAATAGTTGCCTGCTTCCTGATTTTCATTAACCAAAGATGCTACTTCTGTTCCGAGTATATCATATACTTTTAATGATACCAAACCTGGTGATTTAATTGAGTAGCTTATTGTTGTAGTGGGATTGAATGGGTTTGGGTAATTCTGACTTAACGAATAAGCATACACGGCTCCATTGAAAGGGTTATCAGCAGTTGGTTTTGATGGAGGAGTTCCTTGTAATATTGCTTCAACTTCATTTGATGGTAATGAAACTTTTGATGTTAAGTCAACAGCCGTAATATAATACTTAGCTACAACTTCATTTTCACAATGCGCACCGGGTGGAGGATTACAAACTGTTTCTTCATTATCAACATATTCAGTTGGTAATGAAACAGAAACAGTTGTAAGCAAAGTGTAATTTCCTGTACCTTTCTTCCTGTAAATACGATAATAATCCACATCCTGTTCAGGATTTTTCTGCCAAACTAATTTAGGATGATTATTATGAGAACTCATAGTAAGATTTTGTGGTGCAATTGGATTTTGATTGTCCCATCTGTAACGCAGAATATTTCCGTTATTGCTCCCCAAATTATCTTTCCATATTACGTGAACTTCGTTACCTGCTGAAGATAAATTTACTGGCGGATTAAATACAGCTTGCTGATTATTATTCCAATAAAAGAGATCGGGAGCGATAAATTGAGTACTGAGATTCTTTTGACGATATAATCCTGGATAGAATTCATCCCAATAGGCAGTGTGACTTGCACCATCAAATGTTGTAGTTGTGTGTACTCTAAATGTTTCATTTCTCGGTTTAGCATAACTTTCCCAAATTAGACTGCCAGTCTTTGTTAATATTCTGTATTGAAAATATATCTCATTTGGATTGGTAGTTGAGTAAGAATAGTAGTAATAAACATAATCACTACCAACCGTGAAGCCTACTGGCGCTGATCCAGAAAGGTTTGAAGGATTAAGACTATAACCCGTATATTTACTTCCCCACTGATTTGCTGTAATATTATACTCTCTGAATTTGCCAGTTGTAAGTGAGTTACGATAAATAAAATATACTTTGTCTTCATCTGCATCTTTCCAAGCCGCTATCCTGGGTGCCGTACCTGTTTCTGTATCGGAAACTGTATATCGCGAAGTCCAAGCACTTCCATCAAGAATATATTTTCTACTATAATAAACTGAATTACTAATTTGAAAAGAAATATGAAGATTGTTGTTGGAAACTACCGACTCAATATTACTACCATTACTATTTGAAGGGGTTTGAGATAAATAAGACCAGGAACTCCCGCCATTTGTACTTACTCTTGTCCTGATAAAAGTTTCATTGCTTCTTCTGTAAACTACATAAAGTCTTGTTTCATTTCCGGTTATGCTTGGTGAAACAACAGAAACACTTTCAAGAGTAATAGGTGAGCCTGCCTGACCATTTAAATTCATTTTGTAATACTTCAAAGAGTTACTCTCCTGAACAATTATGTGATTCCCATCCTGATTAGTGAATATATCGAATGATAAAGCTGAACCAACATTTATATTAGTTTCCTTAACAGATCCCCATTCAGGATTCTGTGCTGTAATGACTGACGAAAAACAAAACAGGATTACGAATATTACGTATCTCCCTAAATAAAGGGATTTAATTTTATTAAACATTTTTCTTTCTCCTTATTTTAAAAGAATTGTTTTAGTTGTTTTAAAGACATTGTCTGTCTGGAGACTGATAAAGTAAATTCCGCTTGAAAGTGGATTACCGTATTTGTCTTTTGCTTCCCAGTGGGTTTCATATTCCCCGGGAGAAAGTTGCTCTTCTAACAGTGTTTTTATTTCTTTCCCTAATGAATTATAAATTTTAATTTTTACAAAACCTTCCTTTACTATTGAAAATCTAACTGATGATATTGAGTTGAATGGAACAGGATAACTTTTTATATATATATCAAAACTAATTGAATCAGTATTTAATTGTTCAACACCTACTGCACCATTTTGTTTTAGTATATAGCTAAAATTTATAGCTTGACCATTTTCAGATTTTTGGAATGGTAAAAGAATATCAATTTTTCCATCTCCATTTAAATCTGCAATATTCAATGGGAGGAACTCAACGGTTGGCTCAGTAGCTTCACCAATTTTTACATAATAAATTCCATATTGATGATTGTTCGGTGAGCCTTCAAACTTTAATATTAAGATAGTATTTGCAACAGATAAAATAAGTTCTTCTTTATTATCTCTGTCAAGGTCAGTTGACTGCAGGTAAAAAGTGTAAAGTGAATTTATATATCTTAATTCAATCATTGCAACAGGTTCGTAGTTATTATCTCCGTTTGCCTCGTAACATTCAAGTCGTGTAATGCCTTCAACAAAATCCTGCCCGCCAATCCAGAATTCCGGCTTTCCGTTTCCATCAATATCATTTGTTGTGGTTTTCATATATGCATTGAATGTAGAAAAATTACTCTGCCAGATTAACTCATAAAGATTCTCTTTAGTAGCTTCAATAGAGTATATTATCCCTTGTGTAGTACCTGATACTAATTCAGTTTTACCATTGTAGTTGAAATCATTAATCGCAAATCCCGATGGAACATTTACAGTAGTTGTATCAGACGTAATTTGTTCATAAACAGTTGAAAAATTATTTGTGCTATCCTTGAATTCACTAATAATAATTAATGGGATACCATTTGCATCAGAACTTATAAAAGCACAATCAGGTATGCCGTTTTTATCAAATTCACCAAGGGTCATATCATATATTGAGAAAAATGGGATGCTATAATAAAAAATGAAATCAAAAGTAGTTGGCAAAACACCTATAGAATCGCTTCTATAAACAACAAATTGTGGTATTGTATCGTTATAATAATTCATAAATATCTCTTTTTCGCCACTGCTGTGCAATTCACCCATAGCTTTTACAGATAATGTAGCAGAATCTTCATATGCATAGAGCGGTCCAAATACTCCATTTTCATTTCTTTCGTAAACTTCAACTGGTCCTCCATTAATCCCTAGAAAAGAAGAATGATGTTTACCATAAATTTCGGGTCTGCCGTTTCTATTTAAATCATCTACATATGGTGGAGTAAAAACATAGTCATTATTTAAAGCAACTCTTTGCCAAAATGTAAATTTGTTGTTGTATTTGGTAGTATCAATTTCCCACATATTTATTATTGTTGTATCAACAGAGTTATTATTAACATCGGTATTTTCTTTTCGGTTCAGGCTAAATACTCTGCTTTCTCCCGTTCTGTATGTTAGCTTGTAAACATTCGGAGAGATTTCTTCAACCTTGCCGCCTTGTGCAACAAACCTTCGTAACTCAGCTTCTTTGTTGAATGTGTTTTTCTGTGCAACAATAATTGCACTTAATCCAAAAACCAGGAATAAAAATATTTTATTCATTTTGCTACACAATATTTAATAGGGAAAGAAATATTTACTGTTAGATTCCGAAACAAGCTTGCCTGCTGCAAGCAGGTTCAGAATGACGGATGACTTTGTCAAGTTATGTAAAACCGGTTGTATAAAAATTTGTGGATAAGAAAAGATTTGTGAAAGGAAGATGAACATTATTCAGGCACAAAAGAATTATGGGAGAGGAAATCATTTTGTTTTCCTCCCAGAGAGAGAGAGAGAGAGTAAATATTGTGCCAGAAAATATTCATCAATCAGCTATCTTGAATTAATTTCAACAGGAACTTAAGCAGTGGATTTTACAAAGTCAAGCAGTCCTATTTTAATTTTTTTACGACGATATGTTCCGAATATCAAATAACTACAAACTCTGACTTTTGAATCTATTATACATCTGCTTGACCTCGAAGGTAGATCTGTCAATACAGGCTTACTTCCTTGAAAGCAGATCGTTAATTAGATATATTTAACACGTGAGATAATAATTAATATACACGAGAGAAATTGTAATAATGCTTATCTCACGTGTTGAACGAACTGAATTTATGTTCAATAAAGGAAAATTTTTTGGAAAAATTAAAGGATTTGGAATCTCACATGTCTGAAAATAATTCAATAGTAGATAGCATACCCGAAGAATTGCCAATTTTACCACTGAGAGATATCGTAATCTTTCCTTATATGATATTTCCTGTGCTTGTTGGCAGAGAACAATCTATCCGAGCAGCAAATTATGCTGTTGAGCACACAAAATACATTTTCTTATCAACACAAAAAAAATCAGCAGTTGAGGATCCTTCAATAAAAGATTTATATCCGGAAGGTACAGTTGCAAAAATTGTTCAGATATTAAAACTGCCAAATGGATTAATGAAAATTCTCGTTGATGGTTTGTTCCAGGCAAAGATAATTGAGTTCACGAATAATAAAAGTTTCTTTGAAGGTAAAATTGAATTAATAATTCCGGGTGTTGAGAATGACCATGAAATGAACGCTATGATCAGACAAATGACGCAGTTGTTTAAGGATTATGTGAAGATCAGTAAGAACGTACCAAAGGATACAATAACTGCTTTTGATAATATCGAAGAACCTGACAGAAAACTTTTTTATGCTGCGGCAAATATCAATCAGTCAATTGAAGTCAAGCAAACTATTCTTCAAAAATTTACACTTAAAGAACAATATCTTGAAGTAATCAAAGTATTGAATTCTGAAATTGATATACTTAGAATTGAAAAGGAGATCGATAACAAAGTCCAGGAAAACATTGCAAAGACACAACGTAAGTTTATCATACAGGAACAAATAAAAATTTTGCAGGATGAACTCGGAGAAGATGAAGATGCATCGCCGGAATTTGTGAAGATACGCGAACAGATTAAGAAAGCTAAGATGCCGAAGGAAGTTGAGGATAAAGCTTTTGAAGAATTCAACAAGCTTAGAAAAACTCCGCCAATGTCTCCTGAATCAACAGTGATAAGAAATTATCTTGATTGGCTTGTTGGTGTTCCGTGGAGTAATAAATCAAAAGACAATCTGAACATCAAGCACGTTCAGAAAATTCTGGATGAAGATCATTTCGGTCTTGAAAAACCAAAAGAAAGAATCATTGAACATATTGCTGTTTTGAATTTAGTAAAACAGATGAAAGGACAAATTTTGTGTTTTGTCGGACCTCCCGGAGTTGGAAAAACTTCTCTCGGTAAGTCAATTGCCAGAGCTCTCGGAAGAAATTTTGTTCGTATCAGTCTCGGCGGTGTTCGTGATGAAGCTGAAATTCGCGGTCACAGAAGAACTTACATTGGCTCAATGCCCGGTAAAATAATTCAATCAATGAAACGAGCCGGAACTATTAATCCTGTTATTCTTCTCGATGAAATTGATAAAATGAGTATGGATTTCAGAGGTGATCCTTCATCAGCAATGCTCGAAGTTCTAGATCCGGAACAGAATCATACTTTTAACGATCACTATCTTGAAGTTGATTACAATCTTCAGCAAGTAATGTTCATAACTACTGCAAACATTCGTTACAACATTCCTCTTCCGCTTCAGGACAGAATGGAAATAATTGAACTCCCCGGTTATCTTGAATATGATAAACTGGAAATTGCAAAGAAACATCTAATACCAAAACAATTAAAAGCTCACGGACTTGAAAATAAAAATATTGAGTTTAATGAAAATGCGATTAAAAAAATTATCGGTGAATACACAAGAGAGGCAGGAGTTAGAAATCTTGAAAGAGAGATTGCTTCGATTTTCAGAAAGCTCGCAAAAGAAATCGTTGTAAAAGAATCGACAAATGGAAAAAATAAAAAGAAATCTAAATATGTTATCACCGAAGAATTGGTTGAAGAATATCTGAAAACTCCAAGATACAGATATCAGAGACATAGCAAAGGAAACAAAGTAGGCAGCGTAACCGGATTAGCATGGACAAGTACAGGCGGTGAATTACTTTCTGTTGATGTTACAATTATGAACGGAGCTGGAAAATTAAATCTCACAGGTCAGCTTGGAAATGTTATGAAAGAATCAGCTCAGGCAGCCTTGAGCTATCTTAGAGCTTCTGCTAAACACTTAGGTTTAAATCCGGATTTCTTTAAAGGAAGAGAAATTCATATTCATTTACCCGAAGGTGCAATTCCAAAAGATGGTCCGTCCGCAGGAGTTGCGATGGCAATGGCAATGCTTTCAGCAATAAGCGGTAAACCCGCATCGAACAATGTTGCAATGACTGGTGAAATAACTTTGACAGGTTCAGTTCTTGCGATTGGTGGGCTGACAGAAAAACTTTTAGCTGCAAAAAGAAACAACATTAAAACAGTTCTTATTCCAAAAGAAAATGAAATTGATTTGAAAGAAGTGTCGGATAAAGTTAAATCAGGGTTAGATATTATCACAATTGATAAAGCAGAACAGGCTATTCCATTTCTGTTTGATGGAGTCAAATCGAAAAAAACTGCTGAAGTGAAAAAAGAAAAAACAACAAAGAAAAATAGATGATGATTGAGGAAATCAGAATTGATAAACATCTGTCTGAAGAAGAACGGTACAGACTTCTTGTTTCTCAAATAAAATCTCTTCTGATGAAAGAAGATAATTTAATTTCCAATCTTTCAAACTTTACCGCTATCATCAAAGATACTTTCGATAAAATTAGTTGGGTCGGTTTCTATCTTTTCAACGGCGAAAAACTATATCTCGGACCTTTCCAGGGAAAAGTTGCCTGCACCAATATCGAAATAGGAAAAGGTGTCTGCGGAACTGCTGCCAGAAAAAGAGAGACGATAATAGTTGCTGATGTTGATATGTTTCCCGGTCACATTGCCTGCGACAGCAGTTCAAAATCAGAAATTGTTATCCCACTAATTCAAACCGGTAAATTACTCGGTGTTCTGGATATTGACAGTTATGAACTGAATTCTTTTGGAATAATTGACAAAAATTATTTAGAAGAAATTTGTAAATTTCTATGTGATGAAATCTTTCCATCAAACAATAAAAAGTAAATGAGCAATTTTGTAGTAACAGCAAGAAAGTGGAGACCGCAGCGATTTGAAGATGTTGTTGGTCAGGAACATATAACAAGCACGCTGAAGAATGCAATCAAAGAAAAAAGAATTGCGCATGCATATTTGTTTACCGGTCCACGCGGTGTTGGTAAAACTACAACCGCAAGAATTCTTGCAAAGACATTAAACTGTGAGAACAGAAAAAACTCAGAACCCTGCAATGAATGTGAAATGTGTAAATCAATTCAGAGTTCTCAGCTGATTGATATAATCGAAATTGATGGTGCATCGAACAGAGGAATTGATGAAATCAGGACTTTGAGAGATTCAGTTAAATACGCACCAACTCGTGGAAAATATAAGGTTTACATTATTGATGAAGTGCATATGCTGACAAAAGAATCATTCAATGCATTTCTGAAAACACTTGAGGAACCACCGGAACATGTCATCTTTATCTTTGCAACTACAGATGTTCATAAAGTTCCACTTACAATTATTTCGAGATGCCAGAGATACGATTTCAGAAGAATCCAGCTCGATAAAATAAAAGAGACTCTGAAGATGATCGCTGATGAGGAAAAAATAAAAATCGATGATAAAACGCTGACAATCATTGCAAAGAAAGCTGATGGTGCATTACGTGATGCTGAAAGTTATTTTGATCAGATTGTAGCATTCTCCAAGGGAAAAATTGATGCAGAGCTTGTAACACAAATGCTCAACCTGATTGATGAAGAAATTTATTTTCATATTTCAGATGCAGTAATTAATAGAGACTTCAAAGTTGTATTTCAAAGTTCTGAAAAAATCTATGAAAATGGCTGGGACTTCAGCGATTTGCTGGATGGTTTAACCGAACATTTCAGAAATATTTTATCAGTTGTAATAACTGATTCTACAGATAATATCGAAACTGCAGATGTTTATAAATCAAAATATTTAAGCTACTCGAATAAATTCTCTGAAAGTGATATTCTCCGACTTCTTAACTTTCTGAATAAATCGCAGCAAGAACTTCGCTATTCACAAAATCAAAAACTGAAAATTGAAATTATCCTTAGCCATCTGATTGGTCTCGAAAATTCAAAAACTATCTCAGAATTAGTTTCAGAAGTTGATAGAACCGATTCAAAAAATATCAGTGTAAAAGAACCAGCAAAAACTTTCTACTCCTCCGAACCTACTTCTAAAAAAAAAGCAGGCAATAATCAGGTCGCTCTGAAAAAACCTGAATCTGTTGAAGACTCACAAACATCCAAAACGGATAATCCAATTCCGCAGCCGCATTTAGACTTTGAAGAAGTTGTCAAAAAATGGGAAGGATTTATCGAATCTATTAATTCGGAAAAAGGATTTACTCTCGGACCTGCCTTGAAAAATTTCAGTCTTCTATCATTAAAAGATAATAATTTGTATTTTTCATCTGTGAACGAAGCTGATATAAACATATTCAGAATCAACGAAAAATATCTGACAAAAAAATCAGAAGAATTTTTTGGTCGAAGATTTAATTTTTCAATTAGTCATACAAAAATCCTTAATAGCGACAAGCCTCAAAAAAACCTGGAATCAGATTCCGCATCCACCGCTTCACCAGATCCTTACGAAGAGATAATACTTAACGAACTTGACGGCGAAAAAATTGCTTAATTGCTAATTTTTTAAGTTTTTAATCCATATCATTGCTTGTGTAACTATGTCTCTCAATATCTTTGATTTGGCGTTAATAATCGATATTTTTGTAGTCTATGTCAAAAGGACTTGTTGTAGCAATTGATGGTCCTGCCGGTTCCGGAAAAAGCACTTCGGCTAAGCTTATCGCTCAAAAACTTGGTTACATATACATAGACACAGGTGCAATGTACCGTGCGATAACTTACCTTGCTCTTCAAAACGGAGCAATTGGTGATGAAATCAGAATAATTGAACTGGCAAGGAGATGTAAAATTGATCTTAAGTTTGAAGATGGTGAAGTTATTGTTCTTTTAAATGATAAGAATGTTTCAAAAGATATTCGTTCAACTGAAGTCAACGAGCATGTAAGTGAAGTGAGCAGAATCAGCGAAGTGAGAAAATTGCTTGTAGAAAAACAAAGAGATATGGGTGAAAGAGAAAAAGGTATTGTTATGGAAGGTAGAGATATCGGAACAGTTGTTTTTCCAAATGCTGATGTCAAAATCTTCTTAACAGCATCTCTTGATATACGCGCAGACCGTCGAGCCAGAGAATATCTTGAAAAAGGATCACGCGTTCTTGTTAATGATATCAGAGAAAATTTATCAAACAGAGATAAAATTGATTCAAGCAGGAATGATAGTCCATTAACAAAAGCAGCAGATGCCATTGAAGTTGATACAACTAATGTTTCAATTGATCAGCAAGTAAATTTGATATTAGAAGAAGTACAAAAAGCTGCAACGAAAAAAAATATTCAATTAAAAATTAATAAACCGGCTAACTAATTATGTCAAACAAAACAAACTATATCTTCTCTGTTCATCCGGTTTTGAGCGGAAAGATATTTAATTAATTTCAGGAGGATTAATGACCACTGATGTGAAAGTAAAGTCAACCAATGTATTAGAAGATTTCGAAAAAGCGAAAAATAAGTTCAATACATACGATTACACACAGGAAGAATTCGAACAGCTTGCTAATATGTACACCGAATCATTTCGGGATGTAAAGCAAGGTGAACTTGTTAAAGGTAAACTAGTAAGAATTCAGGATGATAATGTAATTATTGATGTCGGATTTAAATCTGAAGGTACTATTCCAAGAAGTGAGTTCGGCGAAGATGCAAAACTTGAAGTTGGACAGGAAGTTGAAGTAGTACTTGAAAGTGTAGAAGACCAGGAAGGAAATCTCGTTCTAAGTAAATCACGGGCAGATTTCTTACGAATCTGGGAGAAAGTTCTGCGAGCCCACGATACCGGCGAAATCATCGATGGAAAAATTATCAAAAGAATTAAAGGCGGAATGGTTGTTGATTTAATCGGGATGGAAGCATTTTTACCCGGATCACAAATTGATATCAGACCAATCAGAGATTTTGATGCTTTAGTTGGACAAACAATGGATTTCAAAGTTGTGAAAGTAAACATCCCAACGGAAAACGTTGTTGTTTCTCACAAAGTACTTATTGAAGAAGAAATTGCAGATCAAAGAAAAGCAATTCTTGAAAGCCTTGAAAGAGGTCAGATACTTGAAGGTGTTGTTAAAGCTGTAACAGATTTCGGTGTTTTTGTTGATCTTGGTGGAGTGGATGGTTTAATTCATATAACCGATCTTAGCTGGGGAAGAATAAATCACCCAAGCGAAGTTGTTAAACTTGATGAAACTCTTAAAGTTGTTGTAACAGACTACGATGAAGCAAAGAGGAGAATCTCTCTCAGCCTTAAAAAACTACTCCCGCATCCATGGGAAAATATTGACGAGAAATATAAAATTGGTGATAAGGTTGCTGGCAGAGTTGTTTCACTTACTGATTACGGCGCTTTCATTGAAATTGAAAAAGGTATTGAAGGTCTGATTCATAATTCTGAAATGAGTTGGACTCAGCATATCAAACATCCTTCACAGGTTGTTGCGATGGGACAGATTGTTGAAGCAATTATTCTGAGTCTGGATAAAGATGAAAAGAAAATTTCTCTTGGAATCAAACAACTTGAACCAGATCCATGGCAGACATTGATGATTAAATACCCTGTTGGTTCAAGACATACAGGTGTTGCAAGAAATCTTACCAATTTTGGTGTATTTGTTGAACTTGAGCCGGGTGTGGATGGACTTGTACATATTTCTGATCTTTCCTGGACTAAGAAGATTCGTCACCCCGGGGAAGTTGTAAAGAAAGGTGAATCGCTTGAAGTTATCGTGCTAAGTGTTGATGTTGAATCAAGAAAAATTTCACTCGGTCATAAACAAATTATGGATAATCCATGGGATACATTCGAACAGAAATTTGCTGTTGGAACTATCTCTGAGGGAAAAGTAGTTCGAATTATTGAGAAAGGATTGATTGCTGAATTACCGGAAGGCGTTGATGGATTCGTTCCTGCAAATCAATTATCAACTTCTAAATTGAAGAACCTTGCAAATCATTTTCCGGTTGATGATATTATCCCCATAAAAGTAATCGAATTCGATAAGAACAATAAGAAAATTGTACTCAGCACTATTGCTGCATTAAAAGATAAATCAGATAATGAAATTCAGGAATATCTGAATAAACATAAACTTGAGAAAGTATCTCTGGACAGTATTAAAAATGCTGATACAGGTGCAATTGATTCTTCTGAATTCCCGATTTTTGAGATTCAAGAAAATCCTGAAGTAAAAAAGACTGAAGAACCTCAATAATCATTTCATAGTTAAATTTGAAGAGCGGGTATTCATCCCGCTTTTCTTTTAAAAAGTAATGAATAAAAAAGTTGCGTTACATACACTCGGCTGTAAGTTGAACTATTCAGAAACTTCTTCAATCGGCAGTCAATTTCTTGACAAAGAATATGAAATCGTAAGCATCCAGGAAATTGCTGATGTTTATGTTCTGAATACCTGCTCAGTAACGGAATCTGCCGAAAGAGAATGCCGGCAATTAATCAGAAGAGTACTAAGACAAAACCCTGAAGCATTTGTTATCGTGACAGGATGTTATGCTCAGCTTCGCCCTGAAGAAATCGCAAAGATAGATGGAGTAGATGCCGTACTGGGAAGCAACGAGAAGTTCAAACTTTTTTCTCTGATTGAAAATTTTAATAAAAGAGATTTGACTTGTATATCTGTTACTCCCACAGAAAATTTGACTGAGTTTGGTGTAGCTCACTCTACAGATGCCGATAGCAGAACACGAGCATTTTTAAAAATTCAGGATGGATGCGATTATACTTGTTCTTTTTGCACGATCCCATTAGCACGCGGGGCAAGCAGAAGTCTTGCTGTAAATAAAGTTAAAGATGAATTTATAAAATTGCTTGATTCAGGTTACACGGAAATTGTTCTTACTGGTGTGAATGTTGGTGATTATGGAAAAAACATTGATACTAATTTGTTTAAACTTCTCTCGGAACTTATTAGAATCGAAGGTAAATTCAGAATAAGAATAAGTTCAATCGAACCGAATCTTCTTTCAGATGAAATAATTAATCTCACGGCTGACTCAGAAAAACTCTGTAATCATTTTCATATTCCTCTGCAGAATGGAAGTCCACGTATTCTGAAAGCAATGCAGAGAAGATATACATCAGATATTTACTATCATTTGATTCATAAAATTAAAAATCGAATTCCCGATGCAGGAATAGGAGTTGATGTAATAGTTGGATTCCCCGGCGAAACTGAAGAGGATTTCATCCATACCCATAATTTTTTAAGAGATTTGCCAATCTCCTATCTTCACGTTTTCACATACTCGGAAAGACCAAATACAAAAGCAATTTCATTACAAGGTTCAATTGACGTTCAGGAAAGAAAGAGAAGAAATAACATTCTCCGAATATTAAGTGAGAAAAAAAGGACCCGGTTCTATGAAGAGATGATCGGCACAACACAAAAAGTTTTATTTGAGCATAACAGCAAAGATGGAATGATACAGGGCTTTACTTCTAATTATATCAGGGTTCAAACAAATTTTCATGATGCTTTGAAAGGTAAAATAGTGCCTGTAATGCTGGATAATACACCCGAAGAAGTTTGTAATTGTACTTTATTGTCCACAAAAAATTCAGTTGATTTAATCACCGCAGAAACATAAACTTCAAATAAAAAAATATGAAATTATTTTGCCTGATACTTCTGATTTCCTCCACTATCATTTTCTCGCAGACAGAAAATTCAAAATCAATTCAAGAATTAAAAAATACAATAAAAGATTCCGATATTAGCTACAACGCGTCAAACATTGCGATTAATTCATACGTAAGCAATGAAAAGAAAAGTGTTGGGTTGGGAATTGTGTACTCTCTTCTTCTGCCTGGTATGGGTGAACTTTATGCAGATGCTTATGATGTCGGTAAGTATTTTACAATTGCTGATGGACTTTTATGGGGAACGTTTATCGGTATGAGTGCATATTCAAACTGGCAGGAAGATAATTATAAATCTTATGCGGCTACTGCAGCGGGTGTGATAAATGATGCCAATAAAGACGAAGATTTCTATGCTAACATAGGTGACTATACAAGCGTTTACACTTACAATGAACAGAAAGCTTTAGAAAGAAATTTCAACGAGATGTACGATGAGCAATCATATTTCTGGAAATGGAATTCTACTGACGAACGAAGAACTTATCGCGATATGTGGAATTCAAGTGAACAGGCAAGCAACGGAATCAGGTTTGTTGTTGGCGGTTTAATTTTGAACAGATTAGTGAGTGCAATTAACGCAGCGAGAATGGTTTCAGCTTATAATAACAATTTGGAGGAAGAAGTAAGCTGGAATTTTTCTGTGGGATTTATGAGCGTACCAAATTTACCAACAAGTCTTGCATTTAATGTGCAAAAATCATTTTAACAGAATCATCTTCTTAGTCGAACTATAAATACCGGCTTCGAGTTTATAAAAATAAATTCCGCTTGTTAAACCAGACGCATCGAATTTCACATCGTACTCCCCGGGCGATTTTTCCTCATCTACTACATTAGCAACTTCTTTTCCCAAAGCATCATAAATTTTTAGATTAACAAATCCAAAATCCGGAATCCGAAATCCAAACGTCGTTGTTGGGTTAAACGGATTCGGATAATTCTGATACAATACAAAATCTTCAGGACTGGAAATATTATCTTTAACATCTGTCACTGATATAATTTTAACAGGATACTTCGGTCCAAAATTCCATCTGTCTCTAAAATCAGGAATGGAATCCCACACAAGACTTAATCCACAGGAATAAATTGTATCCCAATCAGTAGCTGATTCAAGTGCTTTGTATCCGAACTCCCAATATATCGTATCCTGAGTCGTTGGAAAAGGAAGAGAGAATGCTTGCGTTAATTCGTTTAGTGCCAATGGATGTCGTTCAGAAAAAGAATCCACTAAAACCATTTCACCAAATCTTCCGGCTACGTTATAACCACCGGCTTCAGCCGGACCACCAGCCATTAGCATTTTGTATAGACCCGTCTGTCCGACAAGTAATGACTCGGGACCTTCAATCCATACTTTAACAAGCGTATCACGCTCGGTTGTATGACAAACACATCCACTGCCATTAAGCTCAGTGCAGCCAATCAAAGTAGTTTCTTCAATGTTTGCAACAATAGCAACAGTTAAAAAAACTAGAAATAAAAACGCTAAAAAGTAATTTACCTTCACAAAGTATTAATATTTGTTAATGATTGGCAAAGATATAAAAATTTAGCTACAATATGCGACTCACATTTTAGTGAATCATTCAATAATTTCTTCAGTAACAACATTTTTTAATTGAATAAAACTCATGGCTTTTAACTAATAAAAATACACTGCACGAGAGGATGTTCATTTTTGATCAGAAGACATATTGAACCAAATGTAAAAAAAAAGGGAACTGGGGTTCCCTTTTCAATAAAAGCATTGTAAGTTTATTTATTTTGTAAGCATCATTTTCTTAGTGGATGTTAATTCGCCACTTGTTAGCTGATAGTAATATACTCCGCTTGACAGATTCGATCCATCAAATACTACATCAAATGTTCCTGCCTGCTGGAATTCATTTACTAACGTACTTACTTCTTCCCCAAGTATATCGTAAATTTTCAATGTTACATTTCCGTCAGCAGGAATTGAATACTTGATATTTGTTGATGGATTAAATGGATTCGGATAATTCTGACCAAGATAGAAAACATTCGGTTGTGAGATCTCGATTTCAACTTCATCTGAATATGCAAATGAGCCATCAAAGTCCGTCTGCTTTAATCTGTAAGTATAATTTCCTGAAAGGAGATCCTTATCTCTGAAAAGATAATTTTGAGCTTCTGTTGTTGTTCCTCTTCCTTCAACGAATCCAACTCTTTCGAATTCACCAGTAATCTTTCTTTGGATTTCAAATCCCTGATTGTTCAATTCTGTTGCGGTATTCCAGGTGAGGATAACATCATTTTTATCTGAAGCTGCTGCGAAAGATGTAAGTTCAACAGGTACGATTACATCGAGAGTAATTGTTCTGCGATGAACCGGCGGTGCGCCACCTGGTCCCGTGCCTTGAATTGTGATTGTATAACTTCCCAGTGTTACATTTCCGCTCGTCTGAATGCTTAAAGGAATGCTGGCCGGAAATGAACTGATTGTATTGCCGCTCGGAAAATCAAGCGTAATATTTCCATTTGGAGGAGTTGGACTGACCGTTGCAGTAAATACTGCATCACTCGAATATAATTTAACTCCGGGTACACTTACAGTTACTATTTCCTGACCACCTGAATTAGGAATGATCACAGAATTTGGTGCAACAGTCATTGCGAAATCAGGAAAGTATCCTACAAAGCTGCCAAAGTTATTATTTCTGAAATCTGTCCACATCATAAGTGACTGATTATCCGAAGAAATAATCGCATCATAATCTCCCTGATAACGTGGAGTTCCACCACCAGGGCATGATGTGCAATTGATTCTCATCTTCTGATTGGATATCCGCTGGTTTTGAGCCCATGTTACACCACCGTCATCTGAATAACTTGCATAAATATACGCACTGTCGCTGGTTGGAGTATCGCGAGTATCCATCCACTTAACAAATAATCTTCCGGAACCAACATCGCACCAGATTGATGGATGCCATTGATGATTACCTGTACTGGGAACATCATCATTTACAGTTACTGCAGATGACCAGGTGGTTCCCTGATCAGTTGAATATCTGCAAAATATATCAGGTTTGTTTGCATTACCTGACGGGTTATTGGAAGCATAAACAAGATACAATCTCCCTCTGTATGTACCAGTACTCTGATCAGCAACGATGAATGGATAAGGTCTGGTTCGCATATTTTGTACAGAATTTCTTCCGCCAATATTAGTTCCAACATAATTGGAAAAATTCTGTGCCGATTTTAATGTGAAATTTAAACCACCATTTGTTGAAAGATAAAAAGTGTAAGTAGATGCAAATGCACTGCCTGAGTTTGTTACAACAAAAACATTTCCACCATCAGTTGAACCATTTGGACCAATACAAATCATAAAGCCAGGTAAATTTTGAGTTGAAAACGTATTAGTTGTAGTCCATGATGCACCAAGATTTGTAGATCGTGCAAAATTGCCGGGGGTCATTCCAGTGTAAATATTGCCTGAGTTTGGTCCTGATGTTTGATCTGCAACCATCCAGTTTTTATCCTGACCAGCAACAGCAACGACCCCAGTAGTCCAGGTAGCACCGTTATCTGTTGACCGGATTACCCTGCAACCGGTAACACTTCCGACCATAGTTTCATAATATAAATTTCCTGCGCCATCATAAGTAGTTATTGGGTCACCATTTGGCGAAGCTCCAAAATTTGGTGAGGATGAAGTCCAGTTGTGACCATCTGAAGTTCTCCATGCACCGTTGGTATTATATGCACCAAAATACTGCAGCGGATTTAACGGATTTTGAGAGAGGTGCGGTTCTGCGAAATCAATACCAAGATTGAAATCATCATAACCATTAATAGTTATAACATCCTCTTCTGAATCTGAATGATAGTTTGCCGGGACCCAAACGCTTGGTACCGCATCAACAAGTGGATTATCTCCCTGTGCAATAATATGTCCTGAAAAGA
>WBZO01002777.1_pt1 | contig 21910 bp, 17 predicted proteins | sample 5204261 | NCBI WGS metagenome assembly WBZO01 (sample SAMN12412400, study PRJNA552823) | activated sludge metagenome | isolation source: activated sludge from anammox sidestream of wastewater treatment plant... | place: USA: North Carolina | collected 2017-09 | reverse complement strand
CACAAGCAGTGGCTAAATTGTATGATGCTGCTTGCACACCCGATTTTTATTTGTTTAATGCAGAGAATAAATTGGTATATCGCGGACAGTTTGATGATTCGCGACCAGGAAATAATGTGGCTGTTACCGGAAAAGATTTATTGGCAGCCATGAATGCGTTGCTTGCAGGCAGAGAAATTTCGCCTGTGCAGCGACCGAGCATGGGCTGTAACATTAAATGGAAAACTGCATGAAATATCTCTTAGTTTTGTTGTTTCCATGTGTGATATTTGCTTCGGGAAATGAAGCATTGAGCATTGCATTGCTAAAATATAATGGTGGTGGAGATTGGTATGCCAATCCTACTTCGCTCCCCAACCTTATTAGTTTTTGCAATAAAAATTTAAATACCAATATAGATGCAGAACCGGGTACGGTTGAGGTTGGCAGCCCGGAAATTTTTAATTACCCGTTTTTGCACATGACGGGACATGGTAATGTGGTTTTTAACAATGCAGAAACTGATAACTTACGAAATTACTTAATGGCAGGGGGCTTTCTACATGTGGATGATAACTACGGCATGGATAAATTTATTCGCCCGCAATTAGAAAAGTTGATTCCAGGAAGTAAGTTGATGGAGTTGCCTTTTAATCATCCTATTTTTAATCAAAAATTTAAGTTCTCCGGTGGCTTGCCCAAAATACATGAGCACGATAATAAACCGGCACAAGCATTTGCATTGTTTTACGAAGGTAGAATGGTGGTGCTATACACTTATGAGTGCGATTTGGGTGATGGATGGGAAGATGCGGAAGTGCATAAAGACCCGGAAGAAACGCGACAAAAGGCATTGCGCATGGGTGCCAATATCATTAATTATGTTTTTGGGAATTAAGTGCAATCTTATATTCACCACATTTGTTTTCTATTAAAACTATTCCATTGCTGGTAGAAAAATTTTTAGATTTTAATAAACAGCACCAACTTTTTTCCACTAAAAAAAGAGTGTTGGTTGCTGTAAGTGGTGGTGTGGATTCTATGGTGCTTTGCTCGTTGCTGCAGCAGGCAGGATATAGTTTTGCAATGGCGCACTGCAATTTTGGATTAAGAGGCGAGGAGAGTAATGGCGATGAGCAATTTGTAAGCGATTATGCAACGCAAAATGAAATAGAGTTTTATATTGAAAGGTTTGATACAGCAACGTTTGCAGCCGAAAGTAAATTATCGGTACAAGAGGCGGCTCGCCAGTTGCGCTATGCTTGGTTTAATAAAATTTGCAGAGAAAAGAAGTTTGATTTTATAGCCACGGCACACCATTTAAACGATAATATTGAAACCATACTTTTTAACCTTTCGCGCGGTACCGGTATAAAGGGATTAAGAGGAATTTTGCCCAAGCACGATAATATTATTCGTCCATTATTGTTTGCTACCAGAGCAGAAATAGAGGCCTTTGCTATGCAAGAAAAATTGCAGTGGCGCGAAGATAGTTCTAATGCTTCCGATAAGTATTCGCGCAATTTTATCCGCCATCAAATTATTCCACTTTTTAAGGAATTGAATCCGTCTTTTGAAGAAACATTTGCCGAGAACATTGCTGTTTTTTCTGAGGTAGAAAAACAGTTCAATACACATTTTGCAAAGGTGGCTAAAACATTATTGTTTCATAGGCATGGCGATGTATATATAGCTATCGAAAAGTTGAAGCAGTTGCAAGACAGGCGCAGCATTCTATTTACATATCTGAGTGGTTTTGGTTTCAATGCGCAGCAAGTAGATAGCATGCTGGCACAGTTGCACGGGCAAGCAGGTGCTGTTTATGAAAGCGGGCAAGCACGCATTATTCGCGATAGAAAGTTTTTAATACTTACTAAGGGAAAGACTGAGGCTGCATCGCAACATTATGTTTACTCAGATTCTTGCGAGGTTAAAAGTGCAGATTTTACATTGAAAGTAGTACCGGTACACGTAGTGCCAGCTTCGCTTAAAACAGCTGAAAATTCCATTTGGGTGAATGCACAAATGTGCACTTTCCCATTAACGCTGCGCAAGTGGAAAGCAGGCGATTATTTTTACCCGTTTGGCTTTAATCTTAAAAAGAAAAAAGTAAAGAAGTTCTTAACCGATATAAAGTTGCCGCTGCATAAAAAGGAAGATGTATGGGTTTTAGAAAGCAATAAAAGAATTGTGTGGGTAGTTGGTTTCCGTGCCGATGAGCGCTTTAAGGTAATGCCTAATTCACCAGTAATAAGCATAACAGTGTTGCCACATGAGAGTACTGCTGATTGAACCTTTTTTTACAGGCTCGCATAAGCAGTGGGCATTAGGTTGGCAGCAACACAGTGCATTTCAAATAGAGTTGCTTACACTGCCGGGCTATCATTGGAAGTGGCGCATGCATGGCGCAGCAGTTACATTGGCGCAATTATTTCTTCAGTTAGAAAATAAACAGTTCGATGCAATAGTGGCGACTGATATGTTAGATGTAAGCCTATTCAAATCACTTACTGCGGTATATACATCTTCTACTCCAATGGTGCTGTACATGCACGAAAACCAATTAACATATCCGTGGAGCGCAACAGATGCAGATGTGTTGCTAAAGCGCGATAATCATTATGCCTTTATCAATTATACTTCTGCCTTGGTTGCCAATGCGGTATGGTTTAATTCTCAGTATCATCTTCGTAGTTTTATAGACGCGTTGCCACAATTTTTGAAGCAATTTCCCGATTTTAATAATCTTGAGACCATTGCAGCCATTGAGCAGAAAAGTAAGGTAGTTTACTTAGGAATTGATTTAGAAAAGTATGAGCAGAAGAAGCCGGCCATTGTAGAAAAGTACACAAGGTGTTTAGTACTTTGGAATCATAGATGGGAGGGCGATAAGAATCCTATTCAATTTTTTGAAGCACTCTTTTTATTGCAAGAACATGGCATAGATTTTAAGTTGGCAGTACTGGGTGAATTGTTTAAAAATACACCAGCCATTTTTAAGGAAGCAAAAGAAAAATTGAGCGAAAATATTGTGCATTGGGGTTTTGCCGAAAGCGAGGAGGCATATTGCCAATGGTTGTGGAAAGCAGATTTGCTCCCTGTAACTTCGCATCAAGATTTTTTTGGCGCAAGTGTGGTAGAAGCCATGTTTTGCAACACAGTACCCTTGTTGCCTAAGCGATTGGCTTATGCCGAGCATGTGCCGCAGCAGTTTTCATCTACCTTTTTTTATGATGAAAGCGATTTTGTGAGTAAGCTGCAAAAGCGCATTATGGATGTAAAATATCTCCGCACTATGAATACACGCCAATGGGTAGAAAAATACGATTGGAAAACGTGCGTAGCGGAATATGATAATGGTTTAAGAGAAATGATTAAAACTGCAAGATGAATAAGCAATCTATTTCGGTTTTTGCTCCGGCAACAGTTGCCAATGTAGCATGTGGTTTTGATGTGTTGGGGTTTGCCGTAGAGCAGCCTGGCGACACAGTAAAGCTAACCTTAAATAATACGCAAGTAGTAAGCATTACAAGCATTGCAGGCGATGGTGGCAGGTTGCCGCTTGCTGCCCCCAAAAACACGGCAGGAGTAGCTATAATTGAATACCTGAGGCACATTGGCAAAGAGCAAGGTGTTGAAATTTCTATTGAAAAGAAACTGCCACTGGGCAGTGGTTTAGGCTCTAGTGCAGCAAGCTCGGCAGCAGCAGTAGTAGGCATAAATGAATTGATGGGTAAGCCGCTTTCTAGAAAAGAATTAGTACCATTTGCAATGGAAGCAGAGCGCATTGCTTGTGGTGCTGCACATGCCGATAATGTGGCACCTGCAATTTTAGGTGGCTTCGTATTGGTAAGAAGCTACGAACCATTGGATATTATAGAGATTCCATCGCCCGACAACTTGTTTTGTGCGGTAGTAAATCCACACATAGAATTGCGTACCGAAGATGCACGAAAGGTATTGAGGCGAGAAGTGCAGTTACACGATGCCATTGCCCAATGGGGCAATTTAGCTGCCCTTATTGCTGGTTTAATGAAACCGGATTTTAATCTTATAGGACGCTCCTTGCACGATGTGGTTGCGGAGCCTATGCGTGCGCTGTTAATTCCAGGTTTCAACGATATTAAAGATGCTGCACTAAATGCAGGCGCATTGGGTTGCAGTATTTCAGGTTCCGGGCCTTCGGTGTTTGCACTTTGTGAGCATAGCACTATTGCTCAAAACGTGGCATTGGCTATGCAGCAGGCATTTGCAGCAATTGACCTCAACAGCGATGCATATATTTCTAAAGTAAACAAAAGTGGTGCTGCAATTGTGTAAATTCGGTAGAGGCGTTCAACATTATTCTGTTTTCAATAAAAATTTGCAACCTTACATTTGGAATGAAACAATACACCTTTCAATTATTATTTTTCTTGTTGGCAGCTTTCTTTTTAGGTTCTTGTGGCGAAAGCCATTCTAAGAAGGTAGATGTGAGCGCTATTCAAGTAGATGCTAAGATTGAGCCGTTTTACAAAGATTTTTTTTCGTTGAATGCAGAAAATTTTGAAGCGCAAGAGGCATCGTTGAAATTAAAGTACAATGGATTTTATCCTTTTTATGTACACGATGTGATGGGCGATTTTCAAGTTGCCAATACACAGCGTTTACCCAAAGAAAACATGCTTGCATTTTTGGCAGATACGGGCGTTCGTTCGCTCTATGATACGGTTGCATTCCGATATAGCAATACCGATGTGTTGCAGCAAAACATCGCCAACCTTTATCGCCATATCAGGTACTATTTTCCGGAATTTCCGCTGCCTAAGCCGGTTACAATTATTTCGGAGTTTAGCTATGGTGCTTTTACTTTCGATACTACCGTTTTGGCTATTAGTTTAGATATGTATTTGGGACAGCAGTATCCGGTTTATACTTACTTGGATATTCCACGGTATGTGCAGCGAAAATTACGCAGCGATTTTATAGTGCAAAATTGTGCCGATGTGTTGTATAACATGTATTTTGGCGATGATGTTTACCAACCCGGAACACCTTTGCTCGATGCTATGATTAACAAAGGGAAGAAACTTTATTTTATGGAAATGATGCTTCCCAATTTGCCGGATAGTTTAATTATTGGATACACCAAAGAGCAAGACCAATGGTGCCGAAGCAGCGAGTATGCTATTTGGCAATACATGAACCAGCGCGACTTGTTATATACACAAAGTTTTATGGAGCATAAGCGGTATTTATCGGATGGCCCTACCACCACAGGTATGCCTCCCGAAAGTCCCGGAAACATTGGTAGTTGGGTTGGTTGGCAAATTGTGCGCAAGTTTATGAAAGAGTCGGGCGGCAAAGTGAGCTTGCGCGATTTATGTACAAAGTACGATGCCAAAACCATTGCATCGAAAGCGAAATATAAGCCGAAAGGACAGTAGTATTTTTAAAACATATTTGCACTATGGAGCACATTACCGGAAGAGAACAGTGGGTAGGAAAATTTTTTAGAGTATTGAACTCTGCGGTTTGTTCTGCAATGGCTTATTTGGTGGTACTTTTTACGTGCGGTGCTACTAAATCTTTCGTAGAAAAGTTATATGATATCAAGTCTAAGTTGGTGTTTTATGAATCTTTTCCAATTTCAAAGGAAACCGATATTTGGTATCTAAAAAATATCGTAATTGTATTTTCTTCAGGGATATTGGCATCGGTGGTGGTGGGGCTGCTTGGCTTATTGGTATTCCATAGATTGAAGCATTTTAATATTCCTTCAGCCATTTTTTTCTTATGGTTATATGTGTGGGCAATTGCCATGTTTTGTGCGCAAGGTTTATTGGCGCTGTTGGGTTTAGAAGAATATTATTCACCATATTTTAATAACTTGGTAATAGTGTTGGCATGGCTGCATGTGCCTAAAATTTTTGCATATATTTTAATGCCGCTTTCTATAGGATTATTAACGTTTTTGTGCTTTTTTTCTACCCGGCCATTTATTTCTATGGCATATTCTTACGGCAAGGTAAACAAGCTGGAAAAGCGGAGAAAGTATTTTGTAGAAGTAGCGGTAGTTCCCTTTATTATTAGTGCTTTATTTGTAACAACGCTTATTTTGCCGGAGCCATTTACATATACCAATTTAATTTATGTTGGCTACGGAGCATTAGGTCTTGTTATTAGCTGGTATTTGCTTTTTTATGTGGATGTGGATAGAGAAGGTGTGTTTAGAAATGAGGCTTTGCAACGTTTTAATCTTTTTATTGTGTTGATGTTTGTGCTGGTAATGGCAGCTGTTTATTGGAAACTGTACGATGGTATTAAAGTAGGATAAAAAAATCAATTCAATGTATAATACAATTCTGTTTGAAATTAACGAAGGCGTAGCAACGCTTACGCTCAACCGTGCCGATAGGTTTAATGCTTTTAATGAAGAAATGAGCCGCGAAGTAATAGATGCCATAAAGCAAACGGCAAAGAACGAAGCTGCGAGGGTATTGGTAATTACGGGTGCGGGCAAGGCTTTTTGCAGCGGTCAAGATTTAAAAGATGCAGAGGCCGCGAAGGGAAGAAGTTTAAGCGATTCGGTATTACGTAGGTATAATCCTATGATTTTGGGCTTGCGCGAAATGCCCAAGCCTGTAATAGCAAAAGTAAATGGTGTGGCTGCCGGAGCCGGTGCATCTTTGGTTTTTGCTTGCGATTATATTGTGGCAGCAAAGAGTGCTGTTTTTGTAGAGGCATTTGTGAATATTGGTTTGGTACTCGATTCCGGAGGCTCTTACTTTTTGCCTCATGCTTTGGGCTATAATAAGGCATTTGAATTGGCAACCTTGGGCGATAAGTTTTCGGCAGAGCAAGCTTATGGTTGGGGTTTGGTAAACAAGTTGGCTGAAGATGAGCAACTTAATGATGTGGCGAATGCTATAGCAGCAAGGTATGCCACCGGAGCTACCAAAGCTATTGGTTTAATAAAACGCATGTTGAATAAAGCAGGCACAGCATCGCTGGCAGAAATGTTGCAGCAAGAAGCATGGAATCAAGAAATAGCTGGTAGAAGCGAAGACTACCGCGAAGGTGTAGCTGCATTTGTAGAAAAACGCAAAGCTGCATTTAAAGGAAAATAGCCGATAGTTGTTTAAAGTTCCTCGTACTCAAAAGTAGGGTAGCCACGCTCGAATTTTTCGTTGTAAAAATCTAAGAAGCGCAGCTTGTAAAAGCGTTGGTCTCGTGTTTTAATAAAGAATATTTTATAGGGCGATACTTTGTATTCCGTGTAATCGTATTGTTTCCAATCGTAGCCAATTACATCTCTATTGGGCGAAAAATATTCTTGTTTTAAATCGCTGAGTTTTGAATTGGAATAGCTTATGCTGGAATCTGCATAAGCTTCTATTTGCAATGGGTTCGATAGCGCACCCACTACAATATATGGCAAATAGTATGGGTCGTAAAATACATAACTATATCGGGTAAAAACTATATCCCATGCTTCTTTGGCGGGTTCTATCTCTACTAAACTTCCTCCGTTTTGAAAAGAGAAATACCGATAGCACGAAACTCCATTTTTTGAAACGGAAAATATATGCTCATCGCTGCCATCGGGAAAGGCAAAACGTATATTGTAAGTGTTGGCGGCAAAGCTTTCAATTTGTATTTTTCGGTAGCCTAAAAGATTACCGTTTATATCTTTCCCAAGTTGAATAAGGTACACTTCTTTTTTAGATGCAGTGCTGCCATTATTTTGTTCCCACCAAGTGCCAATGGCATTAGAATCTAGGTTAAAATCAGGTTTGTCTAATAGCCAACCATCGGCAGAAAGTGTATCGCTGTAAGTAACTTTGCTAAAGTCGGTTTGGTTGGTGCGCTTTGCCATCATCAGCTTACTTCCATTGAGCCAAATGGCAATTTTACTGTCGGTATTTTCAAACATTAAATCAAAGGTTTCGGGGTTGCTTTCTTTTACAATTTGGCCGCTTTGCAGGTTAAAGAAAAACATGTTTTGGTAAGTAGGAGTCATTGGTACTACGATATGCTTATCGCTGTTTGCCGATCCTTTGGGTGTAAGTGGTTTTTCTTTAAAACAAGATGAAAAAGTAAACATTACAATACCGCATACTACAGCCGTAATAGTAGTTGTAATGTTTGGTTTCACTAATTTCATTATCTCCGTATTCATTTGTGTTTTTACTCCTATTTTATTTGGTGTATTGCAGCACCAAACTCACAAAAAAGGTTCTTCCTCTATTTACCATTAAGCCGCCACTGCCACCTGCACTATGCGCGGCTCCCGAAACATTTTGTGCATTTATATTGGTTACGTTTGCCAGGTTTTTTCCTCCCACGGTTAATTGAATTCTATTTTTCCAGAAGCTACGCGAAGCTGTAATATCTACGGTGTGGAAACCATCTACAAATCCGGTGCTCAAGCTGCTGTTCATAGAAAATACAGCTCTGCGGCCGGTGTATTTGTAAAATACATTTACTGCAATTTCTGCTTTGGGAATGGTGTAACCTATGCGTGCATTGGCATCGGGGCTAAGGTTCTTTATTGTTTTTTCTTTTATGGACTCATCAAAAGTTTCAAACTGGGTTAGCAATACTCCGGCACTGGCACTTAGTTTTTTCCAAGTATAGTTGATAGTAAAATCGCCACCATAGGTCATTACGTTTTTAAAATTATCGTATCGGTAAGATACTACTCCAGGTGTGGCATCGGGTGAAGGTGCCACAGCTTTTAAGTCTATTTTATTGGTGATGTAATTGAAGAATCCGGATGGTTGCAGTTCTACTTTGTGCGCGCCTTTGCGCAAAGTAATGTTGGTAGAAAGTTGGGTGTTGTGCCCTGTTTCTGGTTTTAAGTCTTCGTTGCCGGCAATATCGTGGTTGCTATCCTTAAAATCAATATAGAGTTCTTTAAGTGCGGGTGCGCGATATCCTAAACCATAAGAAGCACGCAGGGTGAAAATTTCTTTGTAGGCATATTTAATATTAAGTGAAGGCACTAATGGCGAGCGGAAGCGCGAGTTGTAAGCAAAGCGAATGGCAGGCTGTATAATAAGGTCTTTGGTGGCATACCATTTCATGCTGCCGAATGCTGCTGCATCTGTAATTTGTTGTGAGCCGTTTTTTAGGCGTTGTTGCGAAGTAAGTTCGTGGTTAATGTCTAAACCAAATTGAAAGCCCAACTTGGCATTTTTGGTGTACATGGAATAAATAGGGCGCAATGTAAATTGGTGGTAAGTAGAGGTGTCTTGTGTTTCTGAGGGAATAATGGTTTCTTCCATTGTAACCATATTTTTCATTACGGTATTCCAAAACCTGAAAAAGCCGGAGTATCCGGCAACAATATCTAAGGTGCTATTGTTGGTAAAGCGGTACAAAAAAGTTGCGTTTACACGTGGGCGGAAGGTAAGAAAATGCTCATCTTTTGCCGTTACTCTATCGGCAGTGTATTTGGGCTCTCCTTTGCTCATCATAAGTTCATTAAATAGGGAGCCGGAAAGTGAAAAGCGCAGTTTGCTGCCTGAGTAAGTGTATTTAATATCGCCCATGTATTGTTCTTTTGGGCGCCATTCGCTGTATCGTTCGTAGATATTTTTTATGGAGTAGCCATCAAAGAAATATCGCCCGAAGTTGGCATTTATTTGGTGGTTACCGAGCCTAACAGTAGCTCCGGCATCTATATTGTATTGCCCTACGGTTTCGTAGTATCCTTTGGTAAATACTTTAAGGCGCTCTTTTTGGAAGTTTCCTGTAATAAGGTTTATTACGCCTCCCATAGCATCGGTGCCGTACATTACGCTTAGCGGACCTTCAACCACTTCTACTCTTTCAATATTGTTGAGGTTAATTTGGCTCAGGTCTATTTTCCCTTCTAAGCGCCCAACCACAGGCACGCCATCTACCATTATTTTTACGCCTTCGCCCGAAATTCCATTGATACTGATACCACTTCCAAAAACAGGGTCGGTGCTCTGGCTTATATTGAGTTCATTAGAGAGTGCATCTTGCAGGTTTACTGCACCTTTGTTTTTAATAAGTTCGGTATTAAGTACTTTAACTTCATACACCGAACTTGCGGTGCTGGTGGCTGCATATTGGCCGGTTACTACCACATCGCTCAGTTTATTGGTTTCTAAGGATAGGGTGTATTCTTTGGCATTTGCAGTATGCAATGTATCGGAAATAGTGGAGTATCCTAAGTGGGCAATTTTAATTACAATGGGTAAATTTTGATTGGTTTTTACTTTACCGTCTTTTCCTGTAGCAAGTAATTGAAGTGGCTTGGTGCTATGTTGTAAATTGAAAAAGCTAATGGCTGCATGTGGCATAGGCAAACCGGTAGCTTCATCTTTCACTAAAATTTCAATATTGTTTTGCGAAAAGCTGTGTAGCGTGAATGCTAAAAAAAATAGCAGCCAAAAAGACCTGCAACCCGTTTTCATTTTGCCCCGCGAAAGTAGGTTTAAAAGGGGGGAAGGTGTCTTTTTGGATTGTCATAGAATTGTAAAAGTATGCACCGGGCAAGCGTTTTACTTCCTATTTTCTTTGATTTTGTATGAAAATGGCAGTTAATTTTTGTTGGGAATCCGTTTTTGTATAGAAATACCATTATTCCCATAGTTAAAAACCACAGCTTTTTCGATGTTTCTTTTTGCAACTTCTGTTTCTAGTTGCGTGTTATTTTCAACCCATTGCATATTGCGTTGCGCATACCAAATTTCTTGTGGTTCAGGTTCTTTTCCAACAATAAAAATAACTTCATCGTTGGCGGCATTGTTTGCAATAAAATGTCCCACTTCTTGAGCTTCGGCATATTTTTTTCCAAAAATGGAAGTGCTGCCGGGTTTATTCATAATATAAAATTGGGCAAGGCTAACCAGTATAAATGCAATTACAGTTCCATTGAGTTGCGCAATCGAAAACACTCCGGATTTTTTAAGTTTATCGTATAAAATACCCAGTAATACGCTAAAGAAAAGCGAAGCATAAAGAACCGTAAAATCTTGAATGCTATAGTTTAAGAAAATGCAGTGCAAGAGTACCACCGGCAGCACAGAAAGCCAAATAAAGCGATAACCGTTTTCGCTGAAAACCATCTTTAGTTTTGCTTTGGTGAGCGCAATCCACATAAATCCGGCAAGCAATACATAAACAGGAAAATAGTTTGCTACATAGTTGAATAGTACTGTTTTAACCAAACCAAGGTATGAAAAGAGGAAGTGTAGCAATCCGTGCGAAGTATCATTTAAGCTGCCGCGCACCAAATAGCGCATCATAATTTCTGTAAAGTATGCTTCTATGCCATTTATTTGCGCATATTGGTAAGTAATAATGCGCAGCGCCAAAAGCAGTATTATTATGGTAGCAGCAATAAGAATACCAAAACCCTTTAGCTGCTTTACATGAAGCAAACTGTAAACCAATACGCCAAAAGCAAAAAATACGCCCAGCCAGCTGGTGTAAATCATTAAAAACAGTAAAATGGTGTAAAAGAAAATATACTTAAAGGAATAAAATTTTTGGCGCAATATCATTTTAAGCGTGGTGTAAACTCCCATAATAAAAAGTGTATGAACAGCCATATCACTCATATACACATTCCCTTGAAACCACAAGGTAGGAGGTAGAAAAATATAGATAGAAAAAGCTACTAAAGAGGCTAAATGCGGATAGCTTCTTGCCCTGTTGAAGCTAAGTAAACACACCGTGAAATATATAAACAATGCACTTAAAAAATGCAGCCCCATATTAAATAACTGCAGGGGCAACACATCGGGTTCAATATGCAGCAGCTTAAATAAAACAAATGGAAAATAGTAGGCAAAAGGCGGATGCGAAACATAATAGTAATTGCCTTGTACATCTATCATTTTACCCGAAGTATTGGCATGGTTGTTTATGAATTTATCGGCAGGTTTATTGAAATTCATGGCGGGGTTAAACCCAAAATTTTCTATACCACCGGTATCCCAAATTTTTATGATGCGCAGCGAAACCGCAGTGCAAAATTCATGATGCTTAGAAAGTGGGCGATTGAGCTGTGGTAAGCGCACCAATATGCTTACAGCAAAAATTACAAGCAGTAATGGAAAAGTTCTGGTGGCAAAAATCATGTGCTGCAAGGTAGCAAAGAATGTTTCAAACTTTATTGCTATTTAAAAAGAGGTGTAATTATTGAGTGAAAACTTATTGCAAATAAAGAGGCACACTATAGTAAATGGCAAAGTAGTGTGTAACAGTGCCACCCAAAACAAACAAGTGCCAAATAGAGTGATGAAAAGATAGGCTATGCCACACATAAAAGATAACACCCAGTGTATAACTTAAACCGCCAACAATGAGCAGTGTAAGAATATCGGTTGGAATTTTACTCGCCAGCGGACCTACAATAAAAACTGCCATCCAGCCCATGCCTAAGTATAAAAAGAGCGAGAGCGCTTCAAAGCGACCCGTAAAGAAGATTTTCTTTACCACACCAACCAATGCAATACTCCACAACAGTACTAGAAATTTAGTGGCAGTTGCTTCATCGGCATATTTTTGCAGAATGGGCGTATAGCTTCCGGCAATCATAAAAAAGATGCTGATATGATCCCAAATGCGCAGTTTGAATTTAGTTCCCGGATTTTGAATGGCATGATACAAAGTAGATGAAATATACACCATAAGCATACCTACGCTAAACATGCTTACGCTCCATACCGTAGCCGCATTTCCTTTGTCTATGGCATACGTTATTAAAAAAGGAATGCCTATGAGTGCAAAAATTACACCCGCGCCATGTGTAACGGCATTGGCTACTTCTTCTTTAAATGATTGTATGCGTTCATTATCCATAGCTCTGCAATATATGCTTATGAAAACGAAGAATACAATACTTTTGTTCCATTCTTAAAAATTTAACTTACTGCAATGCGCATACTTATACTCTCTGTACTTTCTGTAGGGGTCTTAAATATTTTTGCCCAGCAATATCCATTTTCGGAAGGCTTTGGCGGAACTCTAAATGGGCAACTCCCCGCTGGGTGGAGTGGCGATATTGCCGTGCAAGGCTATCACGGCATGGGCGATGAAAAAGGATTGGCTGCCCAACTTAGCAGTAGCGATACTCAAGATTCTATTGTAAGCCCTGCAATTGGTTCTGTGAATGCTTCCACCGTTTTAGTGTTTTATTACAGGTGGGTAATGGATTTTATTTACCCTTCGGATCCGCGTTATCCCAATATAAACGATAAATTAGAAGTGCTCGTTTCTACCGATAGCAGCCACTTTTCGGTAGTGTACAGTATAGATTCTTTTAACCATTTGCCTACGCTAAATTTTAAGCGCGTGCAAGTGCCGCTTGGCAACTTTGCAGGAAGCAATATACAACTCATGTTTAGGAGTTCTTGGGGTGGAGGTAAGTATTTTCAAGATATAGATTCAGTGGTGGTGCAAAATGGCGTAAGCGCTGTAGCAGAAGATATAAACGTAAACGATTTTCAAGTATATCCTAATCCTGCAAAAGGCAGGTTGCAGGTAATGTTTAGCAACAGCACTCCGCACGAAATTTCAATTGTAGATGTATCGGGAAAAGAACTTTTTAGGAAGGAAATTGAAAATAATGAAACCATAGATGTTGCAGGATTTTCTTCCGGTATATACTTTTTAAAGGCAGGTGCAACCGTGAAAAAAATAATGGTAGTGCCGCAATAAATGGCTATTTAATGAAATCTCTTACAGCTCTGTAAATAGCAATGATTACAAACACCAATGCCCCCGCGGCTTTACCATAAGGTGTAATATGAAATTGATTATCTGCTAAATGCCCTAAGCCAACGCCAATACCAATTGTAACCGCCATTTCAATAGCCACGGTGGAATATTTCATATAACTGTTTATCGGCTCTTTTTGCTTCATGTCTTAAATGTAGTGAATACAAGGAATACAATAGCACTAAAAGTGAATGCGCGTTAAATAAACTAACTCCGGCAGCAGTACTTTATTTTCAAATTGAATAAAATAGTTTTGCAAAAAATATTCATGAAGCAACTACTTTTTATACTGAGTTTACTGAGCTTGTTTGCATGTAATAATGCCAAGCAGATAGTAAAATATACACAGCAGCAAGTTTTGGTAAAGGACGATACCTGCCAAACCAACGATTGCACTACCGTGAATTTTAAATACATAAGGTTTGAAGGAATGGCTGCCGATTCGCTTAATAAGATTGTGCAGGAAATGATTGGCTCTTCGTATTTCAACGATTCGTTTGTGGTATATGCTCCTAAAGAAAATGCCGAAAAATTTATTGCCGTATATCGAGAAAGCAGAGACGAATTTCCCGACCATGCAGCGGTTTGGACCTTAGATAAAGATTTGCGCGTAGATACCATTTTTAAGAATGTAATTACCCTTCGCTACGATGAAAGCAGTTTTGCAGGAGGCGCACACGGCAATTATTACACTCAGTTTAATCACTTTCAACTAAAGCCATTTAAAGTGCTGTGGTTAGCAGATTTTTTAAACCAACCGCAAGATACGTTTCAAGTAATTAAAATTGCAGAATCGGTTTTTAGAGAGCAACAAAAATTGGGCGCTTACGATGATTTGGAAGAAGCCGGATTCTTTTTTGAAAAAGGTATTTTTCGCCTAAACGAAAACTTTCATTTTACAGATAAGGGAATTGAATTTCATTTTAATATCTACGAAATTCAGCCGTATGCAAATGGCGAATATGGTTTGCTTATTCCTTACAAAAAAGTGGAGCATTTAATCAATAAAAAAATGCTGCAACCGTTTAATACATCTAATTTAGTTACCTCAATTTTTCAATAATGCAAGAAACTCCTTCTACGTTCGATCGCTTCAACAGTTGGTTACGCGATTCGGTTACAATTAAGTTTTTGATACTCGGATTTTTAATACTGCTGTTGCTTATTCCTTCGAGCATGGTAGATAATCTTATTTACGAACGGCAAAGCCTTCGCGATAGTGCCATTCAAGAAATAAGCAGCAAATGGGGAATGGAGCAAACCATTGGCGGCCCTGTAATTTCGGTGCCTTATACCGCTAGCGTAAAGAACGAAAAAGGAGAAATGGAAGCCAGAACTTACTATGCTCATTTTTTGCCTGAGCATATAAAGGTGAATGGCGAAATTTTTCCGCAAAAGAAATACCGCGGTATTTATGTGGTGGTGCTCTACAATGGTAAACTGCATGTAGAGGGCGATTTCAGCAATTTCAATTTGCAGGCATTAAATGTGGCGCCACAGTTTTTGCAATTCGATAAAGCCTTTGTAAGTGTTGGGTTGAGCGATATGAAGGGCATTAAAGAAAATATATTGTTGAAATGGAATGGAGAAGAAAAGCTTTTTGGCCCTGGTATTCCATCTGCCGATATTTTTAGTTCAGGCATAAGCGTGCCTATAAATTTAAGTACAGAAAGTTCATATAAGTTTAGTTTCGATATAGATATAAATGGTAGTGAGCGTATGCGCTTTTTACCATTCGGTAAGGTAACAGAAGTAGCGCTAAAAGGCAATTGGGGCGATCCTTCGTTTGAAGGTGCTTTTTTGCCCGATAAAAAAGAAATTACGGCTACTCATTTTACTGCTGCATGGAAGGTATTGCAGCTAAACAGAAACTATGCACAGCAAGGAGTTGGCGCATTTTTACCATTTGCAGGAAACAAGTTTAGTGAAGAAGAGAACTTGCGAGGTTCATTTGGTGTAAAACTCCTAATTCCTATTGATGAATATCAAAAAACAATGCGCAGTTCTAAGTACGCTATCATGTTTATTTGCTTAACATTCCTTACGCTCTTTTTTACCGAAATCTTAAACAGAAAACTTATTCATCCTATTCAATACTTATTGATTGGTTTTGGAGTAGTGTTGTTTTATGTTTTACTGCTTTCTATCAGCGAGCATTTAAAATTCGATTGGGCATACCTTATTGCAGGTTTAAGTATTCTTTCACTCATTGTTTTTTATGTGTGGAGTATGTTGCGCCATGTAGGTTTAACGGCTGTGGTAGGAGGTGTGGTAACGGTGCTTTATTTGTTTTTTTACTCGTTGCTGCAATTGGAACAGTATGCGTTGCTGTTTGGCAGCATTGGTTTGTTGCTAATCTTAGCTACGGTAATGTTTCTCACTAGAAACATCAATTGGTATAAGTTACATGAAGGGGAAGGGAGAAACTCCTAATGTACTTATTTTTTCAGCGCTTTGGTGGCATTTACATCTAAGCGCTTCCCGTTTTTATAGGCAATAACAAAGGCATCGGGAAAGCCGTTTGCAGCAGCTTTAGATTGTAGTTTTTCGGCTTCTTCGTAGCTGTTGAATTTTCCGGCCATAAAACGGTGTATGCCATTGGGAAGTGTTTCTACTTCTATATTTCCAAACAGCGGTTGTAATTTAGGATAAGCAGAAAGCGGTTTAGCCGAAGCTAAAAGTTGCAAGTAAAAGGCATATTCACTTTGCACAGAAGCAGCGGTTGCAGGTACTTCTTTTTTAGTAGAGGCAGTGGATGCTTGTTGGTTGGAATTGTTATTGCTTGGCTTGGTTGCCGATGTAGCAGCGGGCTGGGTGGCAGCAGCAGCGGTTTCCTGCCGGGCTGTTTTAGCAGCTGTTGGTTGGGCAGTTATTGGTGTTTCGTCATCGTTAGTAGTTGCCTTTTTGGGTGGCGTATTGGTATTGGCAATAATAGAATTATCGGCTTCTTGGTTGCTGCTTGTTTTGGTGGCAGTTGTATTGGTAGCTACTTTCGTGCCTTTTTCGATGGTGTTTTTATAGTCGGTAAAGGCATTAAAAATACCATCGGCAATTTCTTCTTGACCCTTACTGCTGGCTAAATATTTTTCTTCGGTAGGGTTAGAAATAAAACCAATTTCTGCCAATAGCGAAGGCATAGAAGTTTTGTAGAGTACAAAGAAACCGGCCTGCTTTACACCCCTGCTTTTGTGCATACCGGTAAGTTTTGTTTCTATGCGTGCGGCAATATCAATACTTTGGTCTAAAAAAGCATTTTGCTTCATGCTCATAATGATGTGTCCTTCGGGAGAATTAGGATTGAAATCATAGTTTTTATCCACATCATCTTCTAACTCAATAACGGCATTTTCGCGTTTGGCAACCTCAAGGTTATCTTCAGATTTGTGCAAGCCGAGTACATACGTGCTGCTGCCTGTGGCAGTGCGGTTAGTAGAGGAGTTGCAATGGATAGAAATAAACAAATCTGCCTTGTTTTTATTGGCAATATTGGCTCTTTCTACTAAGGGAATAAATACATCGGTACTGCGTGTGTAAACGATTTTTACTTCAGGGAAGGCTTCTTTTACTTTTTTGCCTAAGTTGAGTGCCACAGCAAGCGCTACATCCTTTTCTTGGGTTTTGTTTAACCCAATTGCTCCGGGGTCTTTTCCGCCATGCCCGGCATCAATTACAATAGTTTTTATTGTAAAATGCGGAGTAGCAATGCTCACTTTTACCAACAATACACTCAAAAAAAATAATATAAACGCAGTACGCACGTTTCGTGTTTTTTTAGCTTTGATGCCTGAATAAATAAAATCCACATTACACAAGGTCAAAAATATACTTCTTATTATCTTCTAAAACTGTTGAATATCACCACAGTTGCGCTATTGTCTATTTTTTTATTTTCAACAAGTGCAGTGGCGCAGCAGGGCGGAAAATCTACTTCTACCCGCCAGGCTTTAATGGGTGTGCGCGATACTTTGGCGGTTGCCGATACGCTTGCACCTAAGCGCGATACTGCCAAGGTAGAAAAGGTAGATACGCTTGCTTTAAAATTTGCAGATAGCGAGATTAAGAACCCTATCAACTACACTGCCGAAGATTCAATTGTGTATGATTTAGAAACGCGCACCATGCTGTTGTACAATAAGGCAGATGTAAAGTACGATAACATTGCGCTGGCAGCCGATTCTGTAGAGTTCGATTGGAAAACATTTACACTTTCTGCCGGAGGAAAGAAAAACGATTCTACCGGAGAGGTATCGGGCAAGCCGGTGTTTACTGAATCGGGAAAAGAGTATCGCGCAGGGCGAATGGCATACAATTTCAAAACCAAGCGCGGAAAAATTTTTGATGTAATTACCCAAGAAGGCGAGGCGTATATTCATAGTGAAGCTGTGAAGCGAAATGAATTTGAAGAATGGTATAGCCTTAGAGCCAAATACACTACATGTAATTTAGATCACCCGCATTTTTATTTTCAGTCTAAGAAGGTAAAAGTGGTGCCCAATAAAGTATTGGTTACAGGACCCGCCAATTTGGTGGTGGGTGGGGTGCCAACACCTTTGTTTATTCCTTTCGGTATTTTTCCGGCAAAGCAGGGCAGGCGTTCTGGTTTAATTATTCCTAAGCCGGGGCAAGATGTGCAGTATGGATTTTTCTTGCGCGAAGGCGGTTATTTTTGGGCTGTAAACGATTATTTCAATTTGAAGTTTACGGGCGATGTTTTCACCAATGGTACTTTTGGTGTAAATGTGGGTTCGCAGTATAAAGTAAACTACAAGGCCAGCGGTAATATTGCTTTTACTTATTACCGTACCCAGCCTGCCGATCCGGATTTGCCCAATGCAAAGGCCACCAATGCTTTTGGCTTTCAATGGAATCATACGCAAGACCCAAAGAGTATGCCCAACTCTAATTTTTCGGCAAACATAAATGCACAGAGTAGTAATTTTTACAATGCTTCCCGCGTAACCGATTCGCGTGTGTTGCAAACGCAGTTTAATTCCGGAGCTTCGTTTTCGCGCGTGTTTCCGGGCAAGCCGGTTTCGCTTTCGCTAAACTTTAACCATGCTCAAAATTTGTTGAACAAAACGGTGAGTATTCAGTTTCCTGTATTCCGTTTGAATGTGTCGCGCATTACTCCGTTTAAACAAAAAATATCAACCGGAAAACCAAAGTGGTTCGAGAATATCGGTTTTCAGTATTCGTTTGAAGCTAAGGCTGTGCTGAATACATACGATAGTTTATTTTTTAGGAAAGAGACTTTTACAAGAGATTTAAAGTATGGTATCAACCAGAACTTTTCAATAGATGCACCTATTACTTTTTTTAAGTACTTCAATTTTAATCCGGCATTCAACTATCAAGAACGATGGTATTTTCAAAAAGAAACCAAGCAGTGGAATCCGGATACTGTGTATGTGGTAAATGAAGGCACCGGAAAAATAGATACGCTCAACGGAAGAGTGCTCAACGATACTACTTTTGGTTTTTATGGAGTGCGCGATTTTTCGGTATCGGCTTCGCTTACTACTAAAGTTACGGGTGTATTTAATTTTAAGGGAAAATGGGTGAAAGCAATACGGCATATTTTTACGCCTTTGGTGGCATTTACTTACAAGCCCGATTTTGGTTCTCCACTATGGAAATACTATACCAATGTGCAGTCGAATGCGCAAGGTGATATGCTTAATTATTCACCTTATCAGATTTCTAATCCTGTGGGTTATGGAATACCATCGCAGGGGCAGGTTGGGCAAATTAGTTTTCAGTTAAATAACAACTTTGATGTAAAGGCGTATTCTAAAAAAGATACGGTAAATCATGTGCAGTATCTTGGCATTTTGGAGCGTTTTAATATCAGTGGCGGCTATAACTTTTTGGCCGATTCTTTGCGCTTGCAGCCGTTTGTATTTGCAGGTAACTCACGCATTTTAAGCAACTTGGTGTTAAACTTTAATTTTGTTTTCGATCCTTACGCTACCGATTCCAATAACCGAAAAATAAATACATTCTATTACAGTAAAACGGGGCAGTTGCTGCGTTTTTCATCGGCTAATTTTGCGTTGAATGCTACGTTCCAAGGTAAGCGTAAAAGCGGTGCTGCTGCGGCTGCTCCACTGCCTAAGGGTATGAGCGATTATGTGTCGCTTAATCCCGATGATTATTACGATTTCAATATTCCGTGGACGGTAAATGTGGCGTATAACTTTGATATTACACGCGGTACAGTGCAAAATCCCGATACGGTGGTTACCACACAATCGCTGCGTGTTGCCGGAGATTTTAACCTAACGCCCAATTGGAAATTTGCAGTTAGCACGGGGTTCGATTTTATGCAGAAGTTGCCTTCGCTTACCAATCTTTCGGTAATAAGAAATTTACATTGCTGGGAGCTGAGCTTTAACTGGACGGCCTTTCCGGTACAGTTGCAGCAATTTGTAATTGAACTGAAAGTAAAATCGAGTGTGTTGCAGGATTTGAAACTTACGCGCAGGCGTACCTTCTTGCAAGGTGGTTTTTAGCCACGCAATTTTTGAAGAAAGGCTTCTAACTCTGCTTCGGTTTTAAACTTTACTTCGCGGGCTTTACTGCCCACGTTTTCACCAACAATTCCTGCTTCTTCGAGTTGATCCATCAAGCGTCCGGCACGGTTGTAGCCCAGTTTCATTCTGCGTTGAATAAGCGAAGTAGAGCCTACTTGGTTTTGAACAATTATTCTGGCGGCATCTTCAAATAATTCATCGCGTTCTCCATCGGCAAAGAAATCGTCTTCGCCTCCGCTTCCTTTTTCGCTTTTAGGGTCAATATATTCAGGTAGTTCAAATGCAGTTGGGTAGCCCAATTGCTCTGCAATATAGTTGCGCACCATTTCAACTTCTGGTGTATCTACAAAACCGCATTGTAAACGCAGCATATCGCTGCCTACGCTCAAAAGCATATCACCTCTACCAATAAGTTGTTCTGCTCCACCTTGGTCTAAGATAGTTCTGGAATCTATTTTAGAAGTTGTTTTAAATGCAATGCGCGCTGGGAAGTTGGCTTTAATAGTACCTGTAATAATATTTACCGAAGGGCGCTGTGTGGCCAAAATTAAGTGAATACCAATGGCGCGTGCCAACTGTGCCAAGCGGGCAATAGGCATTTCTACTTCTTTGCCTGCCGTCATAATTAAATCGGCAAATTCATCTACTACCAATACTATGTAAGGCAAAAATTTATGCCCGTTTTGCGGATTTAGTTTACGGCTAATAAACTTGGCATTGTATTCTTTAAGGTTGCGCGCTCCTGCTTTTTTCAGCAATTCGTAGCGGCTGTCCATTTCTACGCAAAGTGCATTGAGTGTAGTAACTACTTTTTTGGTATCGGTAATAATGGCATCGGCTTCGCCAGGCAGCTTGGCAAGGAAGTGTTTTTCTAATGCTTCGTATAAACTCAATTCTACCTTTTTGGGATCTACCAACACAAATTTTAATTGCGAAGGATGTTTTTTGTAAAGCAATGAAACTATAATAGAGTTGATACCAACCGATTTTCCTTGCCCTGTGGCGCCCGCCATAAGCAAGTGTGGCATTTTGGCAAGGTCGGCTACGTAAATTTCGTTGCTAATAGATTTACCCAAGCAAATAGGTAAATCGGCTGAGGTGTTTTGAAATTTATCGCTCGCCAAAAGGCTTTTCATGGAAACTATTTCTTTATTGATGTTAGGCACTTCAATACCAATAGTTCCCTTACCCGGAATAGGTGCAATAATGCGGATTCCAAGTGCTGCAAGGCTTAGAGCAATATCGTCTTCTAGGTTTTTAATTTTTGAAATGCGCACACCCGGTGCCGGCACTATTTCATACAAAGTTACAGTAGGCCCAACTGTGGCTTTAATTTTTGAAATCTCAATTTGGTAGTTGTTGAGTGTGGCAACAATTTGATTTTTATTGCGCTCTAACTCTTCTTTGTCTAGGTTTATTTTTTCGGAACCGTGCTCTTCGAGCAAGTTCAATGTGGGCATTTTGTAATTCGATAAATCTTCGGTGGGGTCGTAAGGTGTGGTGAGGTTGTGGTTTTGTACCACTACTTCTTCTTGTTCTCCGGTTTCAATAATATCTAAATCTAAGTTTTCTTCAACACTTGCAGGCGGTGCAACCACTTTGTTTTGCACGGTTACTACTTCTATGGTTTCATCAAATTCGAGATCGAGCGTGTT
>WBZO01002776.1_pt1 | contig 21931 bp, 22 predicted proteins | sample 5204261 | NCBI WGS metagenome assembly WBZO01 (sample SAMN12412400, study PRJNA552823) | activated sludge metagenome | isolation source: activated sludge from anammox sidestream of wastewater treatment plant... | place: USA: North Carolina | collected 2017-09 | reverse complement strand
CTACTTATAGATTAAAACAGCTAAGAATCGACAATTATACTGGATTTTTAGATAATTAAAAAAATAATTTGAAATTTTACAGTGCTTGTTCGTGCTAAAATTCCGGTAGATTATTTAATAAGTTTCTACATTGGGGAATTTAGAAATGGGTAAACTGGTTATAGCCAATTGGAAAATGAATGGTGACCTGAATAAGGTAAACTCTGATTTAAGCTATTATGCCAACCATTCTGCTACAAACAAATCAAATGTTGTGTTGGCTTTGCCTTATCTGTATATTGTTTGGGCAAAACATATCCTTCTCAATAACTCACTGATAAAAATTGCTGCTCAAGATTTGAGTCATTATCGTGATTGCGGGGCTTATACGGGTAAAATAAATGGAAGCATGTTAAAGGATGCTGGAGTTAACTACGTGTTGGTTGGGCATTCCGAACGACGCAGTTTACTTGGCGAAAATGGACAGATTCTAGTTGATAAACTAATTAATGCTTTTGATAATAACCTCGTGCCAATCTTATGTGTTGGAGAATCAATCTTCAATCGTGAGGCAGGCGATTATTTGCAGTTTATCGAAGGTCAGCTTTCCGGATTAATGCAAATTCCCCAACTAAAAGAAATGATTATAGCTTATGAACCGTGCTGGGCAATCGGTACTGGCAAAATTCCAACCCTTGATGAAATACAGGAAGTAGCGGATTTTATTCACAGCTACATGCAAAAAAACTTCCCGTATGCTAAAATAGCTGTTTTGTATGGTGGAAGTGTAACTAGTCAAAATGCACATGAAATACTTGCTATTGCCAATGTTAATGGGGTGCTAGTGGGTGGGGCTTCGCTTAAAACAGCCGATTTTACAGCAATTTGTGAGAATGTTTAGTTTGTTATGTTTCTAATTTTAACGTGATTTTTTTAGATTTATTGCTTATATGGAAATTATAAAAACATTATTGTGGGTTATTCAGATAGTTTCAGCTATTTCTGTAATTATCTTGGTTTTGCTTCAGCAGGGTAAGGGTGCAGATGCTGGTGCTACCTTTGGTTCCGGTGGTTCTTCCTCTTTATTTGGTGCCAGTGGGTCAGCTAATTTTTTAAGTCGTTCTACAGCGGTAGGTGCAGCAATATTTTTTGTAACTACTTTAGCTTTGGTTCTTATCTCAAGTAGTGGACGAGTTGGTGATCTTGGGGTTATGGCAAATATGGCAAATGCAGGTAAGACTTCAGCTAGTCAAGTGGTTGCATCACAGGTCGTTGCTAGTCAGCCTTCAGTTGGTAAAAAAGCAGCTCCAGCTAAAAAAGAAACAGGGAATCAGATTCCAGATTGATGATTTTTGCCGACATGGTGAAACTGGTAGACACGCCATCTTGAGGGGGTGGTAAGCTTAGCTTGTGTGAGTTCAAATCTCACTGTCGGCACCATTAGTTAATATTTTAAGGGAATACAATGGTTTATACTTCATATTTTCCAATTCTTTTCTTTATGTTGCTGGCGACTATTATGGGAACCATAATGATTGTTGCCGGACGTCTTCTTGGTCGTCATAAGCCTGATGATCAGAAAAATTCGCCGTACGAGTGTGGTTTTGAGGCGTTTGAGGATGCTCGGGTTAAGTTTGATGTTCGCTATTATTTGATAGCGATTATTTTTATTTTATTTGATCTTGAGGTTGCATTTTTATTACCTTGGGCATTAGTGTTTCGCCATTTGGGGATGTACGGCTTTGTCGTTATGGCAGTATTTTTGACGATATTAATCGCTGGCTTTGTATATGTCTGGAAAAAAGGAGCGTTAGAATGGGAATAGAGGGAGTTCTAAAAGAAGGCTTTGTTACAACTACCGCTGATAAGTTGATTAATTGGGCTAGGACGGGTTCACTTTGGCCTATGACTTTTGGTCTTGCTTGTTGCGCGGTTGAAATGATGCATATTGGTGCAGCTCGTTACGATCTTGATCGTTTTGGTGCAGTTTTCCGTCCTTCTCCACGTCAATCTGATGTGATGATTGTTGCAGGTACTCTTTGTAATAAAATGGCTCCAGCTTTGCGTAAGGTTTATGATCAGATGCCTGAGCCGCGCTGGGTGATCTCAATGGGGTCATGTGCTAATGGTGGTGGTTATTACCATTATTCATATTCAGTTGTGAGAGGCTGTGATCGTATTGTCCCTGTTGATATTTATATTCCAGGCTGTCCGCCAGCCGCGGAAGCATTGATGTACGGAATTATCCAGTTACAGAACAAAATTCGTCGTGATTCTACAATTGCTAGAAAGAGTGCCTAATGAGTAAGTTAGACAGACTAGAAGCCGCTTTAACCGAAGCCGCGGGTAATATATACAATAATTTATATCGTCATTATAATGAAATCACCATTGAAGTAACCCCTGACCGATTAATTGAGTTAATGAATATTCTTGTTCATGATGGAAAACTTAGCTTTGAGCAATGTCAGGATGTTTGTGGGGTTGATTACCTTACTTATAAAAATGAAGATAAGCCTGATGATGCACTACGTTTTGCAGTTGTTTATCATTTGTTGTCACAAAAGCATAACTGGCGTTTACGGGTGAAAACCTTTGCTAGTAACAATGAATTTCCAATTGTTCCATCTGTGGTTGATATCTGGAGTTCAGTTAACTGGTTTGAGCGGGAAGCTTTTGATTTATACGGTATTGTGTTTGAGGGTCATCCTGACTTACGCCGTATTCTTACTGATTATGGGTTTATTGGGCATCCATTCCGTAAGGATTTCCCTTTATCAGGATATGTTGAAATGCGTTATGATGAAGAGCAGAAACGCGTTATTTATCAACCTGTAACAATTGAGCCGCGTGAAATTACACCACGCATTATACGTGAGGAGGGCTACGGTGGCAGAAATTAAGAACTATACCCTGAATTTTGGGCCGCAACATCCGTCTGCCCACGGGGTTTTACGTTTGGTACTTGAGCTTGATGGTGAAGTAATTCAGCGCGCGGATCCACACATTGGACTTTTACATCGTGCTACTGAAAAACTTTCTGAGCATAAAACATTTATTCAAGCATTACCTTATATGGATCGTCTTGATTATGTGTCAATGATGTGTAATGAACATGCTTACTGTCTGGCAATAGAAAAATTAATGGGGCTTGAAGTTCCAATTCGTGCTCAGTATATCCGGGTTATGTTTGCCGAGATTACTCGTATCTTGAATCATTTAATGTGGATTGGTGCCCATGCACTAGATATTGGTGCGATGGCAGTGTTTCTTTATGCTTTTCGTGAGCGTGAAGATCTTATGGATTGTTATGAAGCTGTTTCTGGTGCACGGATGCATGCGGCATATTTTAGACCGGGTGGGGTTTATCGTGACTTGCCAGATACTATGCCTAAATATGCCGAATCAAAGGTTAAAACTAAAAAACAAATTGATGCGTTAAATAGAGCTCGTCAGGGTAGCTTGCTTGATTTTATTGAAGATTTTGCAAATCGATTTGATAAATGTGTTGATGAATATGAAACATTAATTACCGATAACCGAATCTGGAAGCAGCGAACAGTTGGTATTGGTGTTGTTAGCCCAGAGCGTGCTTTAAATTTAGGTTTTTCTGGTCCTATGGTGCGTGGTTCAGGTCTGGCTTGGGATCTACGCAAAAAACAGCCATATGATGTATATGCTGATTTAGACTTTGATATTCCAATCGGTAAAAATGGTGATAGCTATGATCGTTATCTAGTGCGTGTTGCGGAATTACGCGAATCGAATAAAATCATTAAGCAGTGTGTTGCTTGGCTAAAAAATAATTCTGGTCCAGTTATTGTTGATGATCACAAAGTTGCGCCACCACATCGTGAAAAAATGAAATATGGAATGGAAGAACTAATTCATCATTTTAAACTATTTACTGAAGGTATGCATGTACCAGAAGGCGAAGTTTATCAGGCAGTTGAGCATCCAAAAGGTGAATTTGGAATTTATCTTGTTTCAGATGGGGGTAATAAGCCATATCGTCTGAAAATTAAGGCTCCAGGTTATGCTCATCTGGCAGCACTTGATGAAATGAGCCGTGGACATATGATTGCCGATGTGGTTGCAATCATTGGTACTCAGGATATTGTATTTGGGGAGATTGATCGATAATGTTATCCCAGGAATCATTACAGAAAATTGATGTTGAGCTGGCTAAATACCCAGCAGAACAACGCAGAAGTGCAACAATGTCAGCACTTAGAATTGCTCAGGAAGAATTGGGCTGGTTGTCTCCGGAAACAATGGAGTTTGTTGCTGGTTATTTACGGATACCTGCTACTCAGGTAATGGAAGTTGCAACCTTTTATGGGATGTATAATCTCAAGCCTGTTGGTAAATATAAAATTACTGTTTGTACTAACCTTCCCTGTGCCTTGCGTGGCGGAGTTAACTCTATTGAGTACCTTGAAAACAAACTGGGCATAAAAGTAGGTGAGACAACTTCGGATGGTAAATATACTTTACTTGAAGGTGAATGCATGGGGGCATGTGGTGATGCTCCGGTATTATTGCTAAATAATCATAAAATGTGTAGTTTTATGACTCCTGAGGCAATTGATAAAAAATTAGCGGAATTGATGTAGTTGTATTTGCGAAGGCTGATGAAAGTCAGTTCATTAGCAATACTGCTAAATGAAAGTTGTCTGGTTTATGCTGGAGAGAGTAGCCCTTTTCAGCGTTATGATAATAACTTAACACTTGGCTACTATAATGTTATTTATGGCGATGGTGATTCAACTGGGGGCATAGATATTCATGCTGAAGCCCTCTTGGATATGGGGCTATGGTTATCAGCTGGTGCAGGTTATGTGTTATATTATAACCGTACCAGTAGTGTATTAAATAAGGTAACAGGTGCTAGTCTGGCTATTAATGCAGGATATGCATTTCTTACACTTGAAAATAAGCTTAATCTTATTCCTTATGTAAGAATGCAGCACATAGGTCAATCATTGAGTACTGGTTATGACTCTTCACAGGTTGACTATACTGATGCATACGGACCTGGGCTAATAACCGAATATGATGCAATTAGAGATACTTTGAAATTTCGATTTGATGCTAATGTTTTATTTTCAAATACGAAATCATCCTTTGTATCACCAAATAATTACCCGGATCAAAGCAATACCAACACATTATGGAACTTTAGTCCGAGTATACAGTATAATATTACAAAAGTATTGACAACACAATTTATTTACTCATATACAATTAATACCTATAATCCTAGCATGAGTGCAAATACTTTTGATTTCAGGATAGGTATAATTTATTAAGCCAAGGAGTTTATATGGCAATTTATCATAGCGGTGTTATATTTGCCGATGTGGATACGCATGATCCCGATTGCTGGAAATTGAATAATTATATTAAGCGTGGTGGCTATCAGGCACTTAAGCGAATTCTTGGATCTAAAATTCCAGCAGAGGAAGTTATTGCTGAAATGAAAACTTCAGGTCTGCGTGGTCGTGGTGGGGCAGGATTTCCGACTGGACTCAAATGGAGTTTTATGCCAAGAACAATGCCGGGGCAAAAATATATCATGTGTAATAGCGATGAGGGCGAACCAGGTACATTTAAGGATCGTGATATTCTCGCTTTTAATCCACATGCGGTAATTGAAGGTATGATTATTGCGGGTTATTCAATCGGTGCATCAGCTGGGTATAATTATATTCATGGTGAAATCTTTGAATTGTATCAGAGATTTGAGGAAGCGCTTGCTGAGGCGCGTACAGCTGGCTTTTTGGGTAAAAATATCCTTGATTCTGGCTTTGAATTTGAATTGCATGCCCATCATGGCTATGGCGCTTATATTTGTGGTGATGAAACTGCATTATTAAATTCAGTTGAAGGGCACAAGGGGCAGCCACGTTTCAAACCACCTTTCCCGGCTGGTTATGGTTTATACGGCAAGCCGACTACGATTAATAATACCGAGTCATTAGCATCAGTTCCATTTATTTTGCGTGATGGTGGACAGACATTTATGGATAAAGGTATCCCGAATAATGGTGGAACTAAATTATTCTCAATTTCTGGACATGTAGAGCGTCCGGGTAATTATGAGATTCCATTAGGAACACCGTTTAGTAAATTACTGGAGATGGCTGGTGGTATGCGTGGTGGTAAAAAAATGAAAGCTGTAATTCCTGGTGGATCATCAGCACCGGTACTACCAGCAGAAATTATGATGGATTGTAATATGGATTATGATTCAATTGCCAAAGCAGGTTCCATGCTTGGATCTGGGGCTGTCATAGTAATGGATGAAGATGTTTGTATGGTTAAAGCTCTTGAGCGCCTGTCTTACTTTTATCATGAAGAAAGTTGTGGTCAATGTACCCCGTGTCGTGAAGGTACTGGCTGGTTATATCAAATCGTTCATCGTATTGAAACTGGGCAGGGAAGAGTTGGCGACCTTGAATTATTAAATAGTCTTGGAAATCAGATGGCAGGACGTACAATTTGTGCCTTGTCGGATGCGGCAGTTTTTCCGGTGCGTAGTTTTACCAAGCATTTCAGAAATGAATTTGAATATCATATCGAAAACAAAAAATGTATGGTAAATCATCGCTGGTGTTAATGCCAAAGATAGTTGTTGTTAGGAATCAATAATGATTGAATTTGAATTAGATGGTAAAGCGGTAAAAGGCGAACAGGGAGCTACAGTTCTTGAAGTCGCTTTGCGTGAAGGTAAGTACATCCCTCATTTCTGCTACCACAAAAAATTATCGATTGCGGCAAATTGTCGTATGTGTCTGGTTGAGGTTGAAAAAGCCAGAGGTCCGGTTCCGGCTTGTGCTACTCCGATTACTGAAGGCATGAAGGTTATGACTGCTTCAAAAATGGCAGTTGAAGCGCAAAAAGGAGTAATGGAATTTCTGTTGATTAATCACCCGCTAGATTGCCCGATTTGTGATCAGGGTGGTGAATGTCAGTTGCAGGATCTTGCTGTTGGCTATGGACGTTCGGAATCAAGATTTCATGAAGAAAAACGTGCGGTAACGGATAAGGATCTTGGTCCGTTAGTTCGTACTAAAATGACGCGTTGTATTCACTGTTCACGTTGTGTGCGATTTACTGATGAAATTGCTGGTTATCAGGAATTAGGCATGAGTTATCGTAATAACCATGTTGAAGTAATGCCATTTCTTGGTAAAACAGTTGATAGTGAGCTATCTGGCAACATTATTGATATTTGTCCAGTTGGTGCATTAACTTCAAAACCATTTCAGGATACAGCAAGAACTTGGGAATTGTCACGTCGTAAGACAATCTCTCCACATGATGCATTAGGTAGTAATCTGGTGGCACAAATTGATAAATACCATAAAGTAGTTCGCGTATTACCGTATGAGAATGAAGATATCAATGAATGTTGGATTTCTGATCGCGATCGCTATAGTTATGAAGGCTTATATCATGAAGAGCGTGCGACTAGCCCAATGATTAAGCAAGATGGTAAATGGATTAAGGTTGATTGGGAAACCGCAATTGATTATGCAGCAAAAAGCATGGCTGGTGTTAAACATGATCATGGTAGTGATGCAATCGGCGTTTTAGCATCTGCTATTTCAACAACTGAAGAATTACACTTATTACAAAAAGCTATGCGTGGGATTGGGGTTAGCAATTTAGATTATCGTCTAGATATGACTGATTTCAATCTAGATGGTAAAGTTGAAGGCGTGAGTTACCTTGGTTCAAGTATAAATGAATTAGCTAACAGTAAGTCAGTATTGGTAGTAGGTAGTGTACTTCGCGAAGAACAACCATTGATTGCACAACGTTTGCGTCAGGCAGCTAAAAAAGGAACTGAATTACACACAATCAATGTAATTAAAGAAGATCTTCTGGCGAAAGTAAGCACTCAATCAGTCGTTGACCCGCGTAAATTAAGCTATAAATTAGCTCAAGTTCTGAAATATGTAAGTGAGATTACTGGAAAACCAACTGCTGTTGATTTAAGTAATGTTGATAGTTGTTCAAAAGCAAAGCAGATTGCTGAAAGCCTAGTTAAAAATCAAGGAGCAATTATTCTTGGTCGTGTTGCACGGACACTTCCTGATTATTCTAAAGTAGTAATTTTGGCACAAGAAATAGCCAATCTTATTGGTGGACATTATGGGGTTTTACCTTCATTAGCAAATGAAGTGGGTGCACAATTAGTTGGATTTACTCCATATCGTGCTGCATTCAACGGCTATAATGCAAAAGGACTAAATGCCAGAGAAATGCTTGAAAATCCACGCAAAGGTTATGTACTATTTAATACTGAGCTTGAGCTTGATAGTTTCAGCTCACAAGCTGCAATAGCCGCTCTTAGCAAAGCAGAATCAGTAATTGCTATGACGGCTTATATTAGTGAGGATATGCTTCAATATGCTGATGTGATTCTTCCTGTTACTCCATTTACTGAAACCGCAGGGTCATATGTAAATATGGAAGGTAAATGGCAGAAATTTAATGGTGTAACTCGCCCAATGGGTGAAGCTAAGCCAGCATGGAAAGTAATCCGTGTTTTAGCTAATAAATTCAATCTTGATGGATTTGATCATAATAGTATTGAAGATGTTCGTGCCGAAATAAATAATTTGAGCGATACTTCAGCGTATTTAAATAATAAAGTAAAAATTGAAGCAATTTCAGTAAATAAGCCTGATTTGAATGGGCTGGTTCGCTTTGCAATTACTGGAATTTATAACGCGGATAGCATTACTCGTAGAGCAAATGCATTACAGCAGACGCCTTGGGCTAAACTATCTACTTTAACAGTATCTCCAGTTTTAGCTGAAAAACTTAATTTGGCAGTAGATGCTACTGTTACAGTAAAGCAGTCGCATGCACAGAGGCAATTTAACTTGGCTGTATGTGAGACTATTCCGGAAACTATGGTATTATTAGCTAAAAATCAAAGTACAATTGGATTTGCTGGTACCTATGATCCAATTGAATTAAGTTTGGCTTAAGGGGGGGATATGGAATTTTTACAACATTATTTGGGACATGACCTAGCATTTGCGATTTGGCATTTGATCAAGGCTGTACTAACAATTGTACCATTAACTCTATCTGTTGCCTACCTTACTTTAGCTGAACGCCGGATCTTGGCATTCATGCATGCGCGGATTGGAGCTAACCGAGTTGGACCATTTGGACTATTTCAGCCATTTGCAGATTTATTCAAATTTGTGTTTAAAGAAATTATTGTTCCTTATAAAGCGTCACGTGGGGTGTTTTATTTTTCACCAATTATTATTCTTTTCTGTGCGCTTTCATGCTGGGCAGTAATACCATTTAATCCAGAATTATATTTTACTGATGTAAATGCTGGGTTATTATATGTAATTGCAGTGTCTTCACTTGGAGTTTATGGAATTATCTTAGCTGGTTGGGCTGGTAATTCAAAATACTCTTTCCTTGGTGGAGTTCGGGCAACAGCGCAGATGATTTCATATGAATTGGCAATGGGTTTCGCACTGATTGCTGTTATTATGGTATCTGGTAGCCTTAATTTTATTGATATAGTCAATAGTCAGGCATATGGCAAATTTGCTGGATCGGTGCTTTCTTGGAATCTTATACCACTATTTCCAATGTTTCTAGTTTATTTGATTTCAGGTGTTGCCGAGACAAATCGTGCTCCATTTGACGTGTGTGAGGGTGAATCAGAGATTGTTGCTGGATTCCACGTTGAATATTCTGGTACACCTTTTGCATTATTCATGCTAGCTGAATATGCGAATATGTTCTTGGTTTCAACTTTGACTGCTATAATGTTTCTTGGTGGCTGGTTATCACCATTCCCACGGAATTGGGGCATACTTGGTCATGAGTCAATGGCTTGGCTGGTAATTAAAGTATTATTGTTATTATTTGGCTTCATCTGGTATCGTGCAACTTTTCCACGTTATCGCTACGATCAGATTATGCGTTTGGGGTGGAAAATATTTTTACCAATTACCCTGATTTGGATTTTTGTTATAGCAGTATGGATGGTTTCTCCATTCACTATTTGGAAGTAAAAGTATGAAGAGATTTTTTAAAACTTTTTTGCTTGGTGAGTTATTAAAAGGAATGGCAGTTACGTGGCGTGTCATGCTGCGTCCAAAACCAACCATTATTTATCCAGAGGAAAAGACGCCACAGTCACCTAGGTTTCGTGGGTTACATGCACTACGTCGTTATCCAAATGGCGAAGAGCGTTGCATTGGTTGTAAACTTTGTGAAGCGGTATGTCCAGCACTGGCAATTACAATTGATATCCATGAGCGTGATGATGGTACTCGTCGTACTACCCGCTATGATATAGATCTTATCAAGTGCATTTATTGTGGTTTTTGTGAAGAAGCGTGTCCTGTTGATGCTATCGTAGAGACACCAATTCATGAATATTACGGTGAAAACCGTGGTGATTTACATTATACTAAAGAAATGCTTCTAGCTATTGGTGATAAATACGAAAGTGTTATTGCTAAAGTCAAAGAAGCAGATCATAAGTATCGCTAAGAGGTTAATATGGATATAGTAAGCGTATTATTTTATGTTTTTGCAGCGATACTGTTATTTAGTGGTTTTAGAGTAATTACTGCTAAAAACCCGGTTCATGCTGCATTATTTTTAGTACTGGCATTTGTGACATCAGCTTGTTTGTGGATGATGCTAAATGTTGAATTTCTTGCATTAACATTAATTTTGGTTTATGTTGGTGCTGTAATGGTCTTATTCCTGTTTGTAGTAATGATGCTTGATGTTGATCTTGAATCATTACGAAAAGGGTTCTGGAAAAATATGCCGCTGGCATTGGTTTTGGGTGTGGTTGTATTAATTGAAATGTTGTTGGTAATAGTAAAGAATCCGGTTGTAACAAGTGTTGCTAATGTTGATCCAGAAAGTAAGATTAGTAATGCAAATAAGCTTGGTTGGGTCTTATACACACAGTATTCATACCCGGTTGAGTTAGCTTCAATGATTCTTTTATTGGGCTTGGTGGTCGCAGTGGCTCTTACATTACGTAAAACTGATAAACAGGCTAAATATCAGAATATAGGTGCTCAGGTTGCAGTTGATAGCAAGACGCGCTTTACAATGGTTAAAATGGCGGCGGAAGTTGAAGAAATTTCTAGCGAAGAAAATAAACAGGAAACCGTGGGAGACAAACAATGATAGGGATGAATCATTATCTTATTTTGTCGGCAATACTGTTTGCTATTTCGGTTATGGGTATTTTTCTTAATCGTAAAAATATTATAGTAGTACTGCTATCGATTGAATTAATGCTTCTTGCAGTTAATTTCAATTTTGTTACTTTTTCGAGTTTTTTGCATAATGTTGCTGGACAGATATTTGTATTTTTTACATTAACGGTAGCAGCGGCAGAATCAGCGATTGGTCTTGCGATATTGATTATTTTATTCCGTAATCTACGGTCAATCAATGTTCGCGATATGGATCAGCTTAAGGGTTAATTTTTAAGGGTAGCAAAATGAGTAGCATGCATTTATATTTGACAATTATACTGGCTCCCTTGGTTTCATCAACTCTGGTTGGGCTTTTTGGCTGTGCACTTGGTAAAAAACTAAGTCAGCTGCTATGTATTCTGGGTGTACTAATTTCAACAGTATGTTCGGTGATGGTTTTAAATCAAGTTTTAAGTAATGGATTATATTTTGATGGTCCATTATATACTTGGTTGACAGTTGGTAATCAAACTTATTCTGTAGGTGTATTAATTGATAGTTTGACGGCAACGATGCTTACAGTTGTAACTTCTGTATCATTGATGGTGCATATCTATACTATCGGTTATATGGCTGGTGAAGATGGCTATACTAGATTCTTCAGTTATATTTCATTATTTACTTTTATGATGATTATGCTGGTAATGTCTAATAACTTCATCCAACTATTCTTTGGTTGGGAAGGTGTTGGTTTGGTATCTTATCTTCTGATCGGGTTTTATTTTAAACGTGAATCAGCTATTTTTGCCAATTTAAAAGCATTTCTGATTAACCGTATCGGTGACTTGGGTTTCTTACTTGGAATTGGCTTAGTACTTGCTTACTTTGGTACTTTGAATTATGCTGAAGTTTTTGCAAAATTAAATGAAATTACTGGACAAACTTTCCTTGGCACTGGCTGGAATGTTATAACTGTAATTTGTTTACTGCTTTTTGTTGGTGCGATGGGTAAATCGGCACAATTTCCATTACATGTATGGCTTCCTGATTCCATGGAAGGTCCGACACCAATTTCAGCATTGATCCATGCGGCAACGATGGTAACAGCTGGTATATTTATGGTCGCACGTTTGTCGCCAATGTATGATTTATCTGAAACGGCTTTGTCATTTATTGCGATAGTTGGTGCCATTAATGCTTTATTTCTTGGCTTACTTGGGCTTATTCAGACGGATATTAAGAGAGTTGTGGCTTATTCAACACTATCTCAATTAGGTTACATGGCTGTTGCATTAGGCTGTGGGGCTTACTCGGTTGGTATTTTTCATCTGATGACACATGCTTTCTTTAAGGCGTTGTTATTCTTGGCTGCGGGTTCAGTAATCGTGGGTATGCACCATGAACAGGACATGCGTAAGATGGGTGGCTTATGGAAGTATATGCCAATTACCTATCTTGTAACAATCGTTGGTAATCTTGCATTAGCTGGTATTCCTCCGTTTGCTGGTTTCTTCTCAAAAGATATGATTCTTGAAGCGGCAGAAAATGCGCATCATCATGGTTTATATGGTAGTTCTTTTGTAGTATTCTGTGTTTATGCAGCAGTATTTGTTACCGCTTGCTATAGCTTCCGTCAGCTATTCATGACTTTCCATGGTGAAGAAAGATTCCGTCATGCACATAATGATCACCACGGTCATGATGATCACGGGCATCATGGTCCGGTAGAACCACATGAATCTCCTTGGGTGATTACTGTTCCACTGATACTTTTGGCTATTCCGTCAGTTATCATTGGTTGGGTTGCATTTAGTAAATTTGTACCGGGTGATTTTTATCAGAATGTTATTTTTAATGCAGACTTCTTCAAAGAATTTACAAGTGAGGCAATGACAAAAGGCGAGTTATCACCAATTGCGATGATGATGCATTCTTTATCTACGCCACCGGTTTACTTGGCTTTGTCTGGAATTATTGCTGCATATATTGCACATAAATCACCTGCATTTGTAGCTGCTATTAAGGCAATCTTCAAACCAGTAATTTATGTAATGGAACGCAAGTATTTTATGGATGATTTATTCATAAATCTCCTAGCTCCTCTTGGTCGTGGTATTGGTAAGGTATTATGGTCAATTGGTGATGTTTTATTGATTGATGGGCTAATTGTTAATGGTTCAGCCAGAGTTATTGGAGTATTTTCCAAAATATTCCGTCGGGCTCAGACTGGCTATGTAAATAGTTATGCAACATTTATGGTACTAGGTATATTGATTCTTCTTACCTTCTGTACCGGTTTAATCTTGCATTAAGGAATAGAGTAATGATGAATTATTTGCTAAGTTTAACGATATGGACGCCAATTGTTTTTGGTCTCATTACTTTATTAATAAATAAGAATGATTGTTTAGCACGTTATTTTGCCCTTTTGGGATCAATAATTGCTTTTCTGTTCTCGTTAATTGTATTTTTTGGTTTTGATTCTACAGCAACTGCAATGCAGTTTCAGGAAATGTGGCCTTGGGTTGGTAGTTTAAATATTAATTATCACTTAGGTGTTGATGGTATTTCAATGCCTTTTGTGGTACTAAATAACTTTATTACCGTGCTAGTGATTCTTGCTGGCTTTAAAGTTATTAAGCACAAGGTATCTTTATATAATAGTATGTTCCTGATGATGACAGGATTTATTTCCGGCTCATTCTGTGCTTTAGATGCAATTTTATTCTATGTATTCTTTGAAGCAATGCTTATTCCTATGTACCTAATTATTGGGGTATGGGGGAGTTCAAATCGGGTATATGCCGCAATCAAGTTCTTTTTATATACTTTGATCGGTTCGTTATTGATGTTGGTTGCTCTGATTTATTTATATTTCAAGAGTAATGGTAACTTTGAGATCCTTAGTTACTATAAATTACCGTTAAGTATTACTGCGCAAACACTTATTTTTATTGCCTTCTTTATGTCTTTTGCGGTAAAAGTTCCAATGTGGCCATTACATACATGGTTACCCGATGCGCATCCGGAAGCACCAACTGGTGGTTCTATGGTACTTGCTGCAATTACACTTAAAATTGGTGGTTATGGTTTCTTGCGGTTTATTCTACCGATTGTTCCAGATGCTTCACGTGAGCTTGCGGGTTTAATGGTAGTATTATCATTGATTGCAATTGTTTATATTGGTTTAGTTGCAGTTGTACAGAAAGATATGAAAAAGCTAGTAGCTTACTCATCAATTTCGCATATGGGATTTGTCACACTAGGTTGTTTCTTATTTGCTAATGGTACATTAAATACATGGGCGGTAGAAGGGGCAATTACCCAGATGATTTCGCACGGGTTTGTATCTGCTGCAATGTTCTTCTGTATTGGTGTAATGTATGATCGTGTTCATTCCCGCAATATAGCTGATTATGGTGGTGTGGTTAATAAGATGCCTGTATTTGCTGCGTTTTTCATGCTATTCGCGATGGCTAATTCTGGATTACCTGGTACCTCTGGGTTCGCTGGAGAGTTTATGGTAATTATGGGAGCAGTTGAGACGAACTTTGTGGCAGCAATTCTTGCTGGACTAACTCTGATCTTGGGTGCTGGCTATACTCTATGGATGTATAAACGGGTAGTATTTGGTGATGTTGTTAATAGCCATGTGGCAGAGATGGATGATGTTAGTAAGCGCGAATTCCTGATTCTGGCTATTTTGGCTCTAGCCGTGATTGTAATGGGTGTATGTCCAAATATATTTGTAGCCAAAATGCATGCTAGCGTTGAGCAGTTACTGACTCAAGTTACATTAAGCAAAATTTAAGCAAGGTAGATGATGATGTTGACTTATCCGAATTTAATTCCGGTTTTACCCGAACTGTTTATGGCATTTATGATCGTATTAATTTTGATCGTTGATGCTTTTACTTCAGAATCGAAAAAAGGTATTAATCTAGTTCTTACCTTGTTGACGCTGGCTGGATGTTTTATCATTCAGAAAGTTATTGACCGTGGTGTTACCCAGCTAACCTTCAATAATATGTTTATTCTTGATGGCATAGCTACAGGTACTAAAATGTTTACTTATCTGTTCTCCTTTGTAGCTGTTTTATATGTCAAACGTTATGTTTGTGACAAGCAAATGCTTAAAGGTGAATTCTATGCAATTTTCCTGTTTGCAGTGCTTGGCATGATGGTGATGATTTCTGCAGATAATATGCTAGTATTATATGTTGGACTTGAGCTATTATCATTGGCATTATATGGTTTAATTGCTTTACAGCGTGATAGTGTGAAAGCTACTGAATCGGCAATGAAATTTTTCATTCTTGGTGCACTAGCTTCCGGTATGCTACTTTTTGGTATTTCCTTTATCTATGGTGGCACTGGTGGATATTTACAGCTTGAGTATATATTAAAAGCAATGCTGAGCCAAAATGACACCAATGGTGCATTACTGGTATTCGGTCTGGTATTTATCGTAGCAGGTTTGGTATTCAAACTTGGTTTAGTACCATTCCATATGTGGGTGCCTGACGTTTATGAAGGTTCTCCTCTGGCGGTTACGACGATCATCGGTAGCCTGACTAAAATTGCTGCTGTTGTATTTATTATTAGATTTTTGATTGGTGGATTAGTATTATTAAATCCATATTGGTCAATAATGTTGCTTTTATTGGCATTATTGTCTTTGTTCTTTGGAAATATTATTGCAATAGCTCAGACTAATATCAAACGTCTATTGGGCTATTCAACTGTATCACATATGGGGTTTGTTGCATTAGGTTTGGTTACAGTTAATGTGGATGGGGTTTCAGCAACTTTATTTTATATCATAACTTACTCACTAACTGCGCTTGCTGGATTTGGTGTTTTAACCATGCTTTCCCGTGATGGCTTTGAGTGCGAAAATCTTGACGACCTGAAAGGATTAAGTAAAACTAATCCAGTTTATGCAGGCTTATTATTGCTCGTGATGTTCTCAATGGCAGGTATTCCACCATTAGTTGGGTTCTATGCTAAATTGAAGATTTTAGCGGCTTTGGTAGCAAGTGGTTATATCCCTGCTGCGGTATTTGCAGTAGTAATGTCTTTAATTGGTGCATTCTATTATATCCGAGTGGTTAAGGTAATGTATTTTGATGAGCCAGTTAAGGAAATAGTCCCAGCTGATACATGTGTTTTTAGTAGGACTATTTTACTGGTTAATGGAGCATTGTTGGTTATAATTGGTATCTTCCCAACTATGGTTATGATGTATTGTAATCAGTTAATAACTGGCTAATTGGATTAAATCCAGATTTAATTAAAAGTCGTACGTTTGTACGGCTTTTTGTTTGTTAAATAGCCATCATCAACTAGAAGTAAGTTGTTTCTGATTCAAGTGATTAACCGTGGCTAGATTCTCAAATTCACAAGTTTCTTGTATATAGTATAATTATGTAAATTATTTTAGGAAAGCTAGGATGCTACAAAAATATAAGCCGATAACAGGAAGAAAAATTAAATTTGCGTTGGTAGGTTGTGGACGTATTGCAACGAATCACTTTGGTTCAATAAATCAACATGCTGATAATTGTGAGTTAGTTGCTGTCTGTGATGTTAATTCTGAGCGTGCAAATAAAGCAGCTACAGAAAATAATGCCAAGGCTTACTATAGTTTGGATGAAATGCTTGAAGCTGGTGGGTTTGATGCTGTAATATTAACAACCCCAAGTGGGCTTCATCCGGTACAGACAATAGCTTGTGCTGAGGCTGGTTTTCATGTGCTGACTGAAAAACCTATGGCTACCAGAATGTCCGATGGCATAGAAATGGTTAAGGCTTGTGATAAGGCTGGAGTTCGCCTTTTTGTGGTTAAACAAAACCGTCAGAATGCTACCATCCAGATGGTTAAAAAAGCTATTGAAGCTGGTCGTTTTGGACGGATTTATTCGGTTGCATGTAATGTATTCTGGACTAGACCACAAGCATATTATGATCAAGATGCTTGGCGTGGAACTTGGGAATTTGATGGCGGTGCATTTATGAATCAAGCCTCACATTATGTTGATTTAATGGAGTGGCTAATTGGTTCTGTAGAGTCAGTACAAAGCTATACCGCAACTCTTGCAAGAAATATTGAAACGGAAGATAGCGGTGTCGTTGCGATAAAATATCGCAGTGGCGCATTAGCAACTATGAATGTATCTATGCTAACCTATCCGAAAAATTTAGAAGGCTCGTTAACTATAATTGGTGAAAAAGGAACAGTACGAATCGGTGGTGTAGCGGTAAACAAAATCGAACATTGGGAGTTTGAAGATAAGCGTCCTGAAGATGATTCTGTAATGGAGGCAAGCTATGCAACGACTTCTGTGTATGGTTTTGGGCATCCATTATATTATGATAATGTAATTGCAACATTACAGGGTAAGGCACAGCCATTAACTGATGGACGTGAGGGATTACGTTCGCTTGAATTACTTATTGCAATTTATATGTCTGCTAGGGATGGTAAAAAAATATCCTTACCATTAGTTTACTGATCGAGAGATAACAATGGCAAATAATTATAAAGGGATTATTCTTGCTGGCGGTAGTGGTACACGCTTACATCCGGCTACACTTGCGATGTCAAAGCAGCTGCTGCCAGTATATGATAAACCAATGATATACTATCCGCTGTCAATATTAATGTTAGCTGAAATTAGAGAGGTTTTGATTATTTCAACACCACAAGATATTTCGCGTTTTGAACAGCTACTTGGTGATGGTAGTCAGTGGGGTATGAGTATATCTTATGCAGTTCAACCAAGCCCAGATGGGTTGGCACAAGCATTTATCATTGGTGAAGAGTTTTTAAATGGTAGTCCGGCGTGTCTGATTCTTGGTGATAATCTATTTTACGGTAGTGGAATGACCGAGCTACTTATCTCCGCCCAGAATGCAAATGGAGCTACAGTTTTTGCTTATCAGGTGGCTGATCCAGAGCGTTATGGCGTAGTTGAATTTGATGCTGCTAAGAAAGTAATCAGTATTGAAGAAAAACCTAAAGAGCCTAAATCAGATTTTGCGGTAACTGGATTATATTTTTATGATAGTAGTGTGGTTAGCTTGGCGAAAGAAGTAAAACCATCAGCTCGTGGTGAGCTTGAAATTACCGATCTAAACCGCTTATACCTGGAACAAAGTAAATTAAATGTAATCACAATGAAGCGTGGTTTTGCTTGGCTTGATACTGGTACCCATGATTCATTGCTTGAAGCATCTAATTTTATCCAGACAGTTGAACATCGGCAGGGAATCAAAATAGCCTGTTTGGAAGAAATTGCGCTTCATAAAGGCTGGCTAACAAAAGATATCCTTGCTGAAAGATTGTCTGCTATGGGTAAAAGTACTTATGCGGAGTACCTACGTCGGATTATAAAATGAGGTTTAGATTATGGAATTTATAAAAACAGCTATCCCAGAAGTAATTCTTATCAAGCCGAAGGTATTTGGTGATGATAGAGGATTCTTCCTAGAGTCATATAAGAAATCACTCTTTGTTGCGAATGGTATTGATTATGATTTTATTCAGGATAATCATTCAATGTCGGCTAAAGGTGTTTTACGTGGCTTACATTATCAACTAAATCCAAAAGCACAGGGGAAGCTAGTACGCTGTGTTAGTGGCAGTGTTTTTGATGTGGCGGTTGACATTCGTAGTGGCTCACCAACATTTGGGCAATGGGTTGGCTATGAATTAAGTGCTACGAATAAGCAGATGCTATGGATTCCTCCAGGGTTTGCGCATGGTTTTATTACCCTTGAAGATAACACCCAATTCCTATATAAAACGACTAATGATTATGCTCCAGAATATGATCGCGGGATTAAGTATGATGATCCTGAGATTGGCATAGCTTGGCCAAAGGTGGGAGAGTTACTTTTATCAACAAAAGATCAGGCTCAACCATTATTAAAGGATGCTGAAATAAATTTTGTATTTGAGGCAGAAAATGACTAAAACATTATTGGTTACTGGTGGGGCAGGCTTTATTGGTTCAGCAGTAGTCCGGGAATTGATTCAAAACTCGGACTATACGGTAATAAATATTGATAAGCTTACTTATGCTGGCAATCTTGAATCATTAAAAAGTGTAGAAAATAGTTCAAGGTATAAATTTGAGCAAGTGGATATATGTGATAAAGCAAACATTCAGCGGATTTTTAATCATTATCAGCCAGTTGGAATCTTACATCTGGCGGCTGAAAGCCATGTTGATCGTTCAATTGTTGGTCCCGGAGAGTTTATTGAGACAAATATAGTTGGGACTTATAATTTACTTGAATGTGCCCGGGAATATTATAATCAGCTTACTGATAAGAGTCAGTTTAAATTTGTGCATATCTCAACCGACGAGGTATTTGGTTCCCTTGGCGATACTGGTTATTTTAGTGAAGTAACACCTTATGATCCACGTAGCCCATATTCGGCATCGAAAGCGAGTAGTGACATGCTAGTGCGTGCTTGGTATCATACTTATAATTTGCCAATAGTTATAACCAATTGTACCAACAATTATGGTCCATACCACTTTCCGGAAAAATTGATTCCTCTTGTGATAAATAACTCACTACAAGGTAAATCACTACCAATTTACGGTAAGGGTGATAATGTCCGTGACTGGCTTTATGTAGATGACCATGCTCGGGGTATTATTCTTGCCTTTGAAAAAGGGAGGGTTGGTGAAAGCTACTGTATCGGCGGACATAATGAGCGTACTAATCTTCAGGTGGTAGAAACTATCTGTCGGATTCTTGATGAGTTACAACCTAAAGCAGATAAAACATCTTATTCCAATCAGATTACATATGTGACAGATCGTGCGGGACATGATTACCGTTATGCGATGGATCCAGCAAAAATTCAGGCTGAATTAGGTTGGCGTCCACAGGAGGATTTTGATTCTGGGATCAGGAAGACAGTGAAATGGTATTTGGATAATCAAGAATGGGTAGCACATGTCATTAGTGGTGAATATCAAAGCTGGATCAAGCAAAATTATGTAGGACGTAACTAATGGCTAAAATTCTGGTGCTGGGGGCAAATGGACAGCTAGGTAGTGATTTAATGACTGTATTTGCCAGTACTAGCCATGAAATTTGCGGTTTAACTCAGGTAGATTTGGATGCAGCTTCAGCTGATGTGAATTCACAATTAGCCAAATATATTGGCTATGATTATATTATCAATTGTATTGCGACAACCAATGTTGATGCTTGTGAAGATAATCCTGATCTGGCGTTTATTTTAAATAGTGCTTTTGTTGTAAAGCTGGCAAAATTTTGTCAGGAACAGGGGGCAATATTAATTCAGGTATCTACTGATTATGTGCTTGATGGTATAGCAAATGAACCGATTCTAGAGACTGCGCCTCCAAGTCCGTTAAATGTTTATGGTTTATCTAAATATGCCGGGGAAATTGCGGTAAGTTCTAATTGTGATAAATATTTTATTTTACGGGTGGCATCGCTATTTGGTATTGCCGGGGCAGCAGGAAAAGGTGGGAATTTTATTAATACTATGTTAAGACTTGCAACTGAAAAAGATAGCTGGCAGGTGATTGATGATCAGTTTAGCTCTCCAACTCACACGCTTGATGTTGCTCGTGCAATTGCTTGCCTAATTGATGATAAAATTACTGATTTTGGGGTCTACAATTGTGTGAGCAGTACTGGTTGTAGTTGGTATGAATTTACTCAAGAAATCTTAACTTTAAGTGGTTTAAATCCAGATAAAGTTAAGCCTGTTAGTTATAAAGATTATAAGTTTAAGGCTAAACGTCCACAATATACAATACTTGATAATTCTAAACTGGCTAAATATTATAAAATGCCGGATTATAAACAGGCATTAACGGAATATTTGCAATTAAAGCATGATGTAATGTTGGTGGGTTAATTACCCATAATAAAATCTTGGGTGGAACATTAAATAATAGTTAAATGGGTGAAAAAATATATGCATAATAGAATAGTATCACTAGTTGGGCTTGGGTATGTTGGATTGCCTGCAGCTGTCGCTTTTGGTAAACAGAAGCAGGTTATCGGTTTTGATATTAATCCGCAGCGAATACTTGAACTGAAACAGGGGATTGACCGAACTGAAGAAACTACAAAAGAGGATCTTGAGTCAGCGGATATTCTTTTTACTTGTGATATTCATGATCTGAAAAAAGCTGATTTTCACATAGTTGCGGTACCAACTCCGGTTGATGATGCACACGTGCCAGACTTAACGCCAGTAAAAAAAGCTTCAGAAACAGTTGCTAAGGCACTTAAAAAAGGCGATATAGTTGTTTATGAATCTACCGTTTATCCGGGAGTTACCGATGATATCTGTGTTCCGATTCTTGAGCAGATTTCGGGATTACGCTATGGTGAAGATTTTACAGTTGGTTATTCTCCAGAACGGATAAATCCTGGTGATAAAGAGCGCAGTTTTACTACCATTCATAAGATTGTTTCTGGTTCGGATCAGAAAACTCTCGATATCGTTGCTGATGTATATGCAAGTGTGGTTACTGCTGGAGTTCATAAAGCTAGTTCAATCAAGGTTGCTGAGGCGGCTAAGGTGATTGAAAATTCGCAACGTGATTTGAATATTGCCTTTATGAATGAATTAGCAGTTATTTTTGATCGGATGGGAATTGATACAGAGGAGGTGCTTCAAGCTGCCGGAACTAAGTGGAATTTTTTACCATTTCGTCCGGGGCTAG
>WBZO01002775.1_pt1 | contig 21933 bp, 16 predicted proteins | sample 5204261 | NCBI WGS metagenome assembly WBZO01 (sample SAMN12412400, study PRJNA552823) | activated sludge metagenome | isolation source: activated sludge from anammox sidestream of wastewater treatment plant... | place: USA: North Carolina | collected 2017-09 | reverse complement strand
TTCGTGACGGGGCGACCACGGCGCGGGTCTCCGGTCCTCCGACGGCCGAGATCGACGCACGCCTGGAGGCACTCGCGGACCTGGTGGTGGGTGTCTACGCACCCGTGTCCGCAGCAACCCTCGGCATGCTCGTGCGGAGGCTGCGCTACGCCGTGCCGCAGTGGCGCCTGCGGGTTCCACGGGTGCTGGGCCGGGTGCGCGACAGGCTGGCGCACGCGCGGATCGAGGGTGTGGACTGGTACTGGCCCGCGGGTGAGGCCCCGGCGGCCGCCGGCGCCGACGATGCCGTGCGGCTGCTGGCACCGTTCGACCCCGTGGTGTGGGATCGACGCCGCTTCGAGGCCTTCTGGGGCTGGCCGTACCGCTTCGAGGCCTACACGCCGGCGTCGAGGCGGCAGTTCGGCTATTACGCCCTGCCGCTCCTGTGGCGCGAGCGGGTCATCGGGTGGGGCAACGTCGCCCTCCCGCCGGACGGCTCGCTCAGCGTCGACCTCGGGTACGTGCGCGGCCGCGCGCCGCGGGACCGCGGATTCCGGCATGCGCTGGAACTCGAACTGGCACGCCTGCGCGCGTTCCTCGGCGGGTAGTTCAGCACTGCAGATTGCAGATTGGAGACTGCCGATTTCAGAGTGCCGAGGGGAGCGTCACCACGAAGCGTCCGCGCGCCCGGCCGGTCAGCAGCGTGTCGAACGCCGCCGGCAGGCCGTCCAGCCCGATCTCGGTCGTTGTGCGGTCGAGGTGCCCGGGACGGAGGTCGGTGGCCAGCCTGGCCCACACCTCGCGACGGAGCGGCATCGGACACATGGCCGAGTCGATGCCGAGCAGCTTTACGCCCCTCAGGATGAACGGCATCACGGTGGTGTGCAGGTCGTGGCCGGCTGTGAGGCCCGTCGCGGCGATGCAGCCACCGTAGTCCATGGTGCGCGTGAGCCAGGCGAGCACCTCGCCGCCTGCCACGTCCACCGCGCCTGCCCACGTTGCCTTCTCGAGCGGGCGCGTCCCCATCTGCACCTCGCCGCGATTGAGCACTGCGGATGCGCCGATGGACCTGAGGAAGTCGGCCTCGTCCGGTTTCCCGGTGAGCGCCGTCACCGCGTAGCCGCGGGCGGCGAGCGACTGGACGGCCATGCAGCCGACACCGCCGGTGGCCCCGGTAACCACGACCGGCCCACGTTCCGGTGCAAGTCCGTTCCGTTCCATCTCGACGACGGACAGGGCCGCCGTGAACCCGGCCGTGCCGATGGCCATCGCGTCGCGAAGCGACAGGCCTGGCGGGAGCGGCACCACCCAGTCGCCCGGCACCCGTGCCATGCCCGCGTAGCCGCCGTCGTGGGACACGCCGAGGTCGTACGACGTGGCGATCACGGCGTCGGCAGCGGCAAACCGCGGGTCCTCGCTCGAGACAACCGTGCCCGCGAGGTCGATGCCGCCGTTGACGGGGAAGCGGCGGACCACCTTCCCGGTGCCCGTGGCGGCCAGTGCGTCCTTGTAGTTGACGCTCGAGTAGGCGCAACGGATGACGACAGTGCCCGGCGAGAGATCGTCGACGGTCATCGAGGTGGGGCGCGCGACCGTCCGCTGCGTGTCGTTGAAGAGGCGGAGTGCGGTGAAGCCGGTCATCGGGCCGGATGATAGCGCGGCCGGCGCGCCGGGGGCGCAGGGTTACGCGGCGATCTTCGCGGCGACGTCGAGAATGGCCGGTGCGTGCGAGTCGAGCCGTTCCATGAAGCGTTCATCCAGCCCGAGCTGGACGAAGACCGGATCCTGCTGGAGATCGGCCGGGTCGGGCTCGCACCCGAACCCGTAGCGATGCGCCAGCCTGTTCGCCAGGTACGCGACGGCGGCGCTGCGCTGCTCGCCGGTGGCAGCGGCGGGGTCGTGATGGAAGGCGACCGGCAGCCGGATTTCCCGGGCAAAGCGCCACAGCTCGAGTGCCCTCGCGCCCACCGCGGCGTGGCGGCTCTCGATGCAGGCCGCGAGCCGTGCCTGCCCCATCGTGGGTGGAATGGGCTTGTCGTCGTGGGCCAGCTTGAGGATGACGAACTTGCCGATGTCGTGCAGCAACCCGTACAGGAAGGCGGCGTCGGGGTCGGCGCCGATCCGCTCGGCCACCTGTGAGGCGAGATATCCGGCACCCACCGAGTGGTCCACCATCTGTCGTGCGTGGCTGCCGAAGGTCTTCGGGTTGCGCAGGCGCGAGGTGAGGCACGCGGCGGTGACGAGCTGGCGCACCGCGCGGGTGCCCATGCGCACGACCGCCTCGTTCAGGGACGTGATGGTGGTGGCCGATGCGCTGAAGGCCGAGTTCGCGAGCCGGACCACGTTCACCGCGAGGATCGGGTCCTTGCCGACGACCTGGGCCAGGCGGGCGGCCGAGATCTCGGGGTCGCGCACCTCCCAGGCGATCTCCACGGCCAGAGCCGGGACCATCGGGCTGAAGGTGTCGAGGGTTCTGGTCCAGCCGCCCTCGTCGAGCCAGCTGACCCATCCCTGTCCGTGTGCGGCACTCTGCCAGGCCGAAGCCATCACTGCGCAGTCTCTCAGAAGAGGGCGCACGACGACAACCGCCGGGTCTGCCCGGTGGTGCAATCGGCCCGACCTGGTCGTACCTTCAGGTCAGGCGGCGATCTTTCTCGCGACTTCGTAGAGGCCGGGTGCCTTGCCGTCCAGTTCCGCCAGGAAGTCCGCATCGATCCCCAGCTTCACGAACACCACGTCGTCCAGGGGCGAGTCCTGGTTGAGTGAGCAGCCGAAGCCGTAACGGTGGGAGAGGCGGTTGGCGGCGTAGGTGATGGCGGCCTGGGGGAGGTGGCCGTGCGCCTGGGCCGGCTCGTGGTGCCAGGTGACCGGCAGCCGGATTTCGTCGGCGAACATCCAGCGCGCGAGCGCACGGCCGCCAATGGCGGCGTGCCGGGCCTGGACGACCGCCGCCAGGCGCGCCTCGGTCATCGAGGCGGGCACCGGCCGATCCTGGTACGCCAGCTTGAGCAGGACGAACTTGCCGATGTCGTGGAGCAGGCCGCAGAGAAACGCGGCATCGGAGTCTTCGTCCACGCGGTCGGCCACGAGCCAGGCCAGGTAGGCGGTGCCGATGGCGTGATCGACCATCTCGCGCGCCGCTGCGCCGTATGCCCGCGGATTGCGCAGTTCGGACGTGAGGCAGCTGGCGGTGACCAACTGGCGCACCGCCCGGGTGCCGACCCGGACGACGGCGTCACTGAGTGAGGTGATGGTGGTGGCCGAGGCGCTGAAGGCGGAGTTGGCCAGCCGGACCACGTTGGCGGCCATGATCGGATCCTTGCTGATCACCTGCGTGAGGCGGATGGCCGAGACGTCGGGGTCCTGGGCAATCCGCGCCACCTCGACGGCGAGCGCCGGGATCATCGCGTTGGTGGAGTCGAGCGTGCGCTCCCAGGCCCCGGAATCGAGCCAGTCTATCCAGGCCTGTGCGTCGCCGCCGCCGTGCTGTCCCCGGTCGTTCATCGTGAAATGCCCGCGCCTCTGTGCCGCCTTGTCCCTATCTATCGGCAGCAGGTGGGGACACAGCAGTCCGGGGGCGACGTGGTGTCCGCCTGGCGGCGGACACACGGACGCGGCGGCTAGCGCGGCGCGGCGCCGTCCTCCCGGTCGCGCGATCGGGCGCCGCGGAGCACGTTCTCCATGGCGTGGTTCCCCTCGTGGCACGCGTACTCGTACATGAGTTCGTCGGTCTGCACCCACGGATACTCACCGGTCCACGGGCGGTCCCAGGTCTCGGGGTCCTCGATGGTGAAGCGATAGAGGATCGTCTTCTCGTCGATGCGCGTGAAGCGTTCCACCACGTGCAGCTTGTCGCTCGAGCCCTGGAACTGGGTCTTGTCGGTGAAGTTCGTGGTGTCGACCACCAGCGTGTTGCCGTCCCAGCGGCCGATCGAATCGCCGTTCCAGCGCCGGACGTTCGCGGGCAGGTGGGTACCGTTGATCCGGATCACCCGCGCATCGTGGACCATCTCGTTGAGGATCATCACCGTCGTCGGCGTCTGCACGATCTGCTTGAGGTTGTTGTAGAAGTAGTTCGGCAGCGTGGGCGGGCCGGAGGTGGACCCGAAGCCCAGCAGGCAGCGCTCCGCCAGCGGGCGCGCTTCGGGATTGTCGAAGGCCGTCGGAGGCCCGGCCGACGAACTCGACTCGTCGGCGCCCGGCGCCACCGCGCGGCGCGCGTAGGCGGCGTTGCGCTCGCGTGCCGCCGCCTTCATGGGCGGGATGCGCCCATCAGGTGGATCGACGACGATGGAGGTGCGGTATTCGCCGTTGATCTTGATGACCGTGGAGCCCATGGCCACCCAGAACTGGTTGTAGCCGCCGACCACGCCGCCACCGCCACGCCAGAGCTGTTCCAGGTACGACTTCGTGGGGGAGGTGTCGCCGCCGACGGGGGGCGCGGCCCGGTTGGGGTCGTCCGGGGCTGCGGCGGCTTCCTGCCGCTTTGCCTCGTACTCCTCCATGGCCCTGGCTTCCTCGGGTGTGAGCTTCGCGCGGCCCTTGAACTCGGCGGGACGCTCGAGCGGGGTCATCGTGGCGACGTCGTAGGTTCCCTGGAGGTCGGGAACCTTCTGGCCCTGGGCGGAGGGGACTGGGGCGAACGGCGCCGAAATGGCCAGGACGACCGCACATCCGAGGGCTTTCCACACACGCTGATCCATCACTGCACCTCAGTGCCCCAGATTCTACGGCAAGGTTGTCGCCCGCGGCGCGACGGTGTCCTGGCGGTCTGGCACCGGCTGGGTCCCTCCGACCAATGGGGTATCCATCGATTTGGATGTACCGGATCAGCTGAAGCATACGTTCGCGTCATTTCCCTTGGCGTATACCCCAAACAGGGGATACTCATGTGCTGCCTCAGGCGGAATAGCGAGCCTGAGGCGCCAGCTCGCCGGTTCGGGGCGACGGGCTGGGATGGTTCCAGGTGACGTGGAGACCCCGGGAGGATCGTGGAATGAGGATTGGCTCCATCAAGAAGGCCCTGTTCATGGCGCTGGCTGCCATCAGCCTGCTGCCCATGGCGGCCCACGCCCAGAGCGTGTTCACGGGTGTGGTGAAGGATACGTCGGGCGCCGTGCTGCCCGGTGTGACGGTCGAAGCGGCCAGCGACGCACTCATCGAAAAGACGCGTTCGGTCATCACCGACGCGGATGGCGGTTACCGCCTGGTCGACCTGCGGCCCGGCACCTACTCGTTGACGTTCTCGCTCGAGGGCTTCTCGACGGTCCGTCGTGAAGGGATCGCGCTGTCGTCCGACTTCACGATGACCATCAACACCGAGATGAAGGTTGGCGCGCTCGAAGAGACGCTGACGGTCACCGGCGCGGCCCCGACGGTCGACGTGCAGAGCACGACGAAGTCGCAGGTGCTGAACCGGGAGGCGCTGGACGCCATCCCGACGGGCCGCACCATCCAGGGCATGGGCCAGCTCATCACGGGCATCTCGCTGAACGCGCCGGACGTCGGCGGTTCGAAGGCCATGCAGCAGACCTACATGTCCGGCCACGGCATGGGCGCCTCGCAGACGACCGTGCAGGTTGACGGGCTCCTGGTCAACGGCCTCGACGTCGACGGCGCGGTGCAGAACTACTTCAACAGCTCGATGTCGCAGGAAATGGTCTACACGACCTCCGGCGCGGGCGCGGATGCGGCCGGCGGCGGCGTGCGCCTGAACATGATTCCGCGCGACGGCGGCAACATCATCAGCGGCAGCCTGTTCACGGGCTTCCAGAACGAGTCGTTCCAGGCGGACAACATCACCGACGACCTCATCCGTCGCGGTGTCCGCACGGCGGACGGCATCGGCAAGCTGTTCAACATCGAAGGTGCCGTGGGCGGTCCGATCAAGAAGGACAAGGTCTGGTACTTCGCCTCGGCCCGTAACTTCATCCTCGATACCCTGCCCGCCAACACGTTCTACGGCCAGGCTGGCACGGGCTCGAACTTCGTCGCCCCGACGCCGACCTCCGAGAAGGCGGTCGACGCGCAGAGCATCCGCTCGGTGCAGGCCCGCATCGTGTGGCAGATGTCGCAGAAGAACAAGTTGGCGGTGTACAACGACCGCCTGCTGAAGAACCGCGGCTCGGCCATGACCGCCGGGTTCGACCCGCGCACGGCCGGCATCATCTGGAACTCGCCGATCTACACGACCGGCTCAATCAAGTTCACCTCGACCCTGTCGAACACGCTGTTCTTCGAGACCGGCTTCTCGACGAACTTCGAGCGCTACAACACCATCTACCAGGAAGGCCTCCAGAAGGAACGCGGCACGCCGGAGTGGTACTCGGTGATCAACCGCACCGACACGGCGCGCGGCACCGCCTGGGGCGCGGGCGCGGGCATCAACGGGATGTACCCGGACCGCCTCGCGCTGAGCGCGTCGCTCTCCTACGTGACCGGTTCGCACAACGTGAAGGTGGGCATCCAGGACAACTGGGGCAGCTACCGCAACACGCGTCTGGCGAACGGCGACCTGCGGGCGCAGTTCAACAACGGCGTGCCGTTCCAGGTGACGATCCTGAACACGCCGGTCGACTACACCGACAAGCTGAAGGCCGACTTCGGCATCTTCGGGCAGGACTCGTGGACGCTGAAGCGCCTGACGATCAACTACGGCGCGCGCTGGGAACTCTTCGCGCACGGCATCCCGGAGGAAACCTCGCCGGCCGGCCGTTTCGTCGCTGCCCGTTCGTTCGGCCCGATCGACATGCCGACCTGGAAGAGCATCGCGCCGCGCGCGGGTATCGTGTACGACCTGTTCGGCAACCAGAAGACCGCCCTCAAGGCGAGCTTCGGCAAGTACATGCAGGCCGGCACGGTCGGCTTCTCGCAGTCGCAGAACCCGCTGCTGCTCACCACCCAGAACGTCGCCTGGAACGACCTGAACGGCGACGGCACCCCGCAGGGTGAGCTCGGCTGCGTGTACCTGACGCCCGGCTGTGAAATCAACGTGGCCGGCAACGCGACGACGGCCCGGCAGCTGCCGGCGAACTTCGGCGTGGTGTCGCCGATCGCCTACGCGCCGGACATCAAGCGCATGTACAACGTGGAGATGTCGGGCAGCATCCAGCACGAGATCGTCAGCGGCGTCTCCGTGACCGCTGGCTGGTACCGTCGTGAGTACTTCAACCTCCGCCGCCGGTTCAACACCGGGGTGACGCCGGGCGACTTCACGCCGTTCACGCTCTACAGCCCGGTCGACGGCTCGCCGATCACCTACTACAACGTCAGCTCGGCGAAGGTGTCGCAGCTCAACACCAACCTGGTGGACCAGAACGCGCCCAACCGGACGATGAGGTACAACGGGTTCGAGTACAACTTCAGCGCGCGCCTCGGCAAGGGCATCACCCTCTTCGGTGGCGGCATGAGCGAACGGATGCTCACCAACACCTGCGACAACGAGTGGAACCCGAACCTGCAGCTCTACTGCGACCAGTCGCAGAACGGTCTGCCGTTCCGGACCCAGTTCAAGATCGCAGGTTCGGTGCCGCTGAAGTACGGCATCAACTTCGGCATCGCCTTCCAGAGCCTGCCAGGTTACGTCTACGGCACGACCGCCCAGTACGCCCTCACCGGCGTCTCGGGGCCGTCGGGCATCACGACGAACAACCCGCCGGCCGGGCAGGGTTCGGTGTGGCAGGTCACCCGCACCACGCGCTACACGGCCGACATGCCGTGCGTGGCGCAGGGCAAGTGCACGGCCGGCGCACTGGTCAACCCTGGCCAGACCCAGGCGTCGCTGAACGTGCCGCTCGTGGCTCCGATGACGGAGTACGGCGACCGCATCAACCAGCTCGACTTCAACGTGACGAAGAACATCAAGATCGGCCGCTTCAACATCCAGCCGAAGCTCGATATCTTCAACGTGCTGAACGTCGCGGCAGTGACCAGTGTGCAGGGGCTGAACTTCGGCACGGCGGCCTACATGCGGCCGTCCGTGATTCTGAACCCGCGCACGATCCAGATCGGCGCGAACGTCCGCTTCTAACGCTCCGACGTTCGAACTCAGAAGTTAGAAGGCAGAACTGGGGCGGCTCCTCGTGAGAGGGGCCGCCCCTTCTTCGTTCCGAACTCAAACCTCAGAAGTCAGAACCAGACTCTGAGTTCCGCGTTCCGGTTCCAGGTTCCCTGATACGGCTGACCTGCATCGAGGGCGGAGGCATGCTACTCTGTCATCACCGTCGCAGGCGCAGGGCGTCGCGGCGCAAACAATAGGCTCATCAGCGACCCCAGCCTCCCATTCCGGGGGCACCCCAAAATTGGTCGCGGCCGGGAGGTGCATGCATGGCAGACACCACCGGGAGCAGTCGATAGACGCTCCCAACTGAGTGGGAGAGGCCGGTGGGAAACCACCGGCCTTTCTTTTGTGCCGGCCTTTTTCTTGCGTAGCTCGCGCCGTCTCACCTTGCTGGGAGCCGCGCATGACAGACATCCGATTCCAGAGTTTCGAGGACGGGGAACTCGCCGACATCTGGTACGCGCTCGGGGGCGCGGCCGTCCGCCATCCGGAACACTTCAAGCCGCTGATGGACTCGGTGGCCACCGAACTGCTCGATCGTCGCGGGGTGGGCCTGAATCCCTGGCTGGAGGAACGCTATCGCCCGTTCCGCTTCGCGGACTCGCGCGAGGATGCCGAAGCCAACCGGCAGGTCTTTCCCGAATCGCCCCACGCCAACCGATAGGCTGCGCCGCCCGACCGCCCGACCGCTCGGGCGGCTGTGAGACAATCGCGACATGACGCGATTTGCGACACTGCTGGTCACTGCTGCGCTCGGTTCGACCGCCTGCAGCGGCGATCAGCCCGCGACGTCGTCGGCCGCACCGGACGAGCGACCGCGCATGGTCGAGCAGACCGTGCCAGGCACCGTGACCAGGGGCGACTCATCGACCGACCTGAGCGCCACGCCCCTGAGCGCCGCCGACTACCAGATGTATGCGGCGATCATGGGCGGCGCCTCAGCGCTCCTGAGCACCCTGTCACCCGCCGACAAGGAAGCGCTCGAGTTCGCGAAGCAGGTGGACAGCGGCGCGCAGAAGGTGACCCCCGCCACCGAGGCTCTGCTCGCCCGCGCCCGCGCGCTGCAGGCGCGCGACGTGGAACTTGCACGGATGCAGGGGATCGAGCCGCGGTATCTGGCGGTGAAGGAAAAGGTCGAGGCGGTGATCGGGCCGAAGGCGACGCCGCCAGCCGACGCGCTGGCCCGCGAGAATCTGCGCTACCTGGAAGCGCACCGGACCACCATCGAGCGGCTGCAGAAGATCCTGGCCGATCCGCTCTCGCGGCCGCCCGGGCCGACATCCCTGCCGGTGGAGTAAGACGGTGGACCCGCTCGACCTCTCTCGCTGGGGCATCGACGACCGTCACCTGGACGAACGCTTCGTGCGTGCCTCGGGGCCAGGTGGACAGAACGTGAACAAGGTCTCCACGGCGGTCGAGCTCCGGCTGGACCTCGATGCGATCGACGTGCCGCCCGACATGCGCGCCAGGCTGATCGCCCTGGCCGGACACCGCATGGTCGGCGAACACACGCTGCTCATCGACAGCCGCGAGCACCGCACCCAGGCACAGAACCGGGAGGCGGCCCGCGCCCGGCTCTTCGCCCTGCTGCTGGCCGCTTCGAAGCGTCCGCGCGCCCGCCGGAAGACCAGGCCGAGCGCTGCCTCGAAGGAACGGCGCATCGAGACCAAGAAGGTGCGCAGCCGCGTCAAGGCCACCCGCCGGCGCTCATCGTCCGACGACTGAACCGCTTCTGTTCAGACCTGCTTCGCGGACCCTGGCACAGGGGAACCGCTTCCGCTTGCCGCCTCACGCACACGTCATTGGACCGGCGGTCGGCCCCCCAGCCCATCGGTGCCACCCGCCGACCCCGCCCGATCGCGTCCGTGGCAATCAGCCGGGCTGGTCGGCGGACGTGCTATAAAAATTCCGTTCGTTCATATCCGGGGAGAATCAGAGCGTGCATCGTTCGTACACCACCTTCGCCGCGGCGTTGGCCGCGCTGCTGCTGTCCACCACACTGGCCGCACAGAAGACCACGCCGCTGAAGACCGGCTCCGGCGGTAGCCCGCACGTCCGCACCGAGTGGACGATCGATGGGGCGGTCATCTCCATCGAGTACGGTCGACCGGCCCTGAAGGGACGGGCGGAGGCGGCGCTGATGCCGCCCGGGCAGATCTGGCGTACGGGCGCCGACGAGCAGACCACGCTGAAGACCGACAGGCCGCTCCGCTTCGGCACACTGGTCGTCCCGCCCGGCACCTACGGCATCCACACGGTCCCGGGCGGGGCCGAGTGGCAGCTGATCATCAGCAAGCGGGCGAGTGGGTGGGGCATCCCGTATCCGGCCGGGCAGGATCTGGGACGCACGGTGATGAAGGCGGCGCGGACGAAGGCGCCGGTCGAGTCGCTGACTTTCCACATCGACGACACTCCGGCCGGCGCCACGCTGCGCCTCGAGTGGGGCACGCGCTCGGTGACAGCACCGTTCACCGTCGGCTGAGGCGCGAGGTCAGCGGTCGACCCGTCGATACGCGGCCGCGCGGAACAGGGGGTCGGCAGACGCCAGCACCATGCGCGTCAGCGCTGCCGGGTAGTCTGCCGGCCGTCCCGCGACGAACCGGCGGACGGTTGCCGCGGCCTCGGGGAGGCGATGACCTCCCAGCGTCGCGTCGAGCCATCGTTTTGGCAGAAAGATGTCGGCGGTCTGCTTCACGTCCAGCAGCAGTTCGAGTCCGGGTTCGATGAGCCTCAGCGCCTCGCGTTCCCGCAGCGGGTGATGCAACCACCGCAGCCCTTCGATGACCCGCGGCTCGGGCCGACGGTTCGCCGGTGTGCGCAGCGTCTCGAAGAAGTGCTGCCGCTCCGACGGGTCGCCTGACAGCGCCGGCGCCACGAACGCCAGCGTGTCGCGCCGGTGGCGGCCAGCGGTTCGCGCCACCTGCCACGCGACTGTCTCGGCATCGGCCGCCCCGCGCACGGCCAGTTCCTGCACCAGCGCCACCTGTTCGGCCTCGCCAAGCGGGAGGTTCAGGATGTGCGCGTCTCCTTCCCACAGGTCCCGAAGCCAGCCGACGGTGTCCGCGGTCATCGCGACCGCGCGCAGCGTGCCGAACACCGCCGCCTTGGCGGTGGTGGGGGCCAGCCGTCCCATGGCGGTGCGCAGGGCCTGCTCGACCGCAGCCGCCCGCGCAGGTTCCGCGCGCGCGTCCGTGAACACCCAGAACAGCTTCTCGATGCAGGTGAGCAGGCGCTGCAGGTTCAGTTCGTCCTGCTCCCGGATCACGGCCGCGATGGCCAGGTCGAGCAGACGCTCCGGCCGGACGTCGCCTCCCAGCATCGTGTCCCACAGCGTGAGCCAGGCGCTCCCGCGCGTGAGCGGGTCGGCGATCTCCGGCAGGTGTGCCAGGAGCCACTCGCGGCTGTGCGGGTCGAGGCTGAACTCTCCGTACCCGAGTCCTCTCCCGTTCGGCAGGACGAAGTCCGGTGCAGTACGACCCTCGAGCGCGCTGACCTGCGTGGCGGCGTCGTGCCACACGCGAAGGTGGGTCACCGCGCCACCCGTGCCCACGGTGAGGTCGAGGTACTGGCCGGCGCGCCCACGCCCGGGCCCATCGGAGTCGGACGGGTCCACGAGCCGGTAGCCGGCCACCCGGCCCCCCTCGGTCACCAGGTCAACCCGCACCTGGGGGCGTCCTGCCGTGTCCACCCACGTGCGCGCCCACTCCCGCAGATCAACAGGCGCGGTCACGTCGGCCAGGATGGCGACCAGGTCGCTCCACGACGCATTCCCGAATGCGAACCGCGCCAGGTAGCGACGCAGCGCGTCGCGCAGCCCGTCCATGCCCACGATCAGCTCGAGCTGCCGCAGGACGATCGGCGACTTGAGGTAGATGATCGCGCCGTAGAGCGAACCTGCCTCGGAGAGGTTGGGCAGGAGCTGGCGAATGGGATGTGTGCCCGCGGTCCGGTCCACGTCGTACGCCCCGGGATAGTGGGCGTGCAGGAAGCGCAGGTCGTGATCCAGGTCGGGGAACTGCGGGCTGGTGATGCGCGCCGCCATGAAGTTGGCGAAGACCTCCTTCATCCACACGTCATCGAACCAGGTCATGGTCACGAGATCGCCGAACCAGATGTGCGCCGTCTCGTGGGCGATCACGTGGGCACGCCCCAGCCACTGCTGCCGTGTGGCCGACTCCGGAAGCAGCAGGGCCGCGGCGTTGTAGAAGATCGCGCCCGGGTGCTCCATGCCGCCGAACTGGAAGTCCGGAATCAGCACGATGTCGAAGCTGTCGAACGGATACGCGATGGCGGTGTAGTCCTCCATCCACTCGAGCGCCTCCGCGTGCGCCTCGACGATCCGGGAAAGGTTCGCCGTCACCAGGGCAGCATCGACACCGGTGTGGTACACGCCGAACCTGCGGCCGTGCCGCTCCAGGCGGTCCTCGACGAGCCGGCCGGCAGCGAACGCGAACAGGTAGGAGGGGAGCGGTGCGGTCTCCGCGAAGGTGACCTCCTGGAACGCTCCGCTGTCCGCATGAACGGTGCGGCAGCCGACCTGCCGCGTGTTCGACACCGCCCGCCAGTCCTGCGGGATCTCCAGGGTCAGTGTCCACCTCGCCTTGATGTTCGGCTGGTCGAAGCACGGCATGGCCTCGTGCGCGCGAGCCGGCACGAAGATCGTGTAGACGAGATCGTCGCGTCGGTTCAGCGGACCGTTGCCGGCCGTGAACGCCACCTCAATGGTGTTCCGTCCCTCGACGATCGCATCGCCGTCGACGACGATGTGTCCGCACTCGAGGCGGACCGGTACTGAAGCGCCGTTGGCGCGCACGGAGGTAACACTGCCGTCTGGGCCTGGCGCGAAGTCCACGACAAGGGGCTGGGCCCCGCCGTGGCTGGTGAACGTGAGCCGTGGCACGCCTCGCACGGGCTGCTCGCGTGTCGACGGTAGGCGGAGGTGCACGGCGATCGCCACGTCAGCGATCTGCCGCGCCCGCTCGACGGCGAGGGCGTGGCTGATGCCGGGTTCGGGGGTGACGCTCATGTGTCGATCACGGAACGAGCGCGTTGGTCCGATCCATGAGGTCGGCTGGACAGGCGAACGACCCGATGGCCGCCGACTTCACCTGTGCTGCCCGCGCCTCGTCTCCCGCCTTCGTGAAAATCTGATACGCGGCGGCCGACGCGATGCACGAGTGGCGCACCACGGTCGGGCACTGCGGGTTGAGCGCCGCGCTCGTCCCGCTGCCGACCACCGCACAGCCGTCAGGGTCGACGCCGTCGGCGTACAGCTGCATCGCGTCGTGTCCGAGTTCGCGGTCGCCACTGACGATGCTGCCGGTCAGCAGTGTCATGACCGCCTCCTCGTCCCTGTGGAGGCGCAGCAGGGCCTGCGCCGACAGGCGGTAGCCGAGCGGATGCACCGGTGACAACAGCCTCGACCGTCGTGCGGCATCGAGCGCGCGGCCCGGGTTGTCGAGCCCGAGGATGGCCACGGCCCGCAGCCGCTGGGCATCGGCTTCGGGTTCGACGCTGCCGCCCGGGAGCCGCTGTGCCCCGTACCTCGCGATGACGACCGCCCGGTCGAGCAGGTGCGAGGCGCGCGAGTAGATGCGCGTCAGTTCCGCACGGTCTCCTGGGGTGCCCCTCGCCTCGATCTGCGCGGCCTTGTCGAGGTGGTAGGCGCCCGCCTGTCGGAAGGCTTGAAACGTGTTCTGTTCATCGGGCAACTGCTCGAGGAGCGCCACCGCCCGATCGGCTGATGCCATCACCGCGTCGAGGTTGCCGCGTGAGGGGTCGGCGTCGTAGAGCGCCTCTGCGAGTGCCCGGTGGGCCTTGGCGCTTGCCGGCGTCGCAATGACGGCGCTGCGCCAGAGCGTCAGGTCGTCCTTCCAGTCGCGGTTCCGCGCGACGGTCCTCGCCCCATACGCGGCGACGATCACGACAAGGGTCGCGCCGAGTACGCGCCTGCGGGTCACTGTCGTGCCCAGTGGTGCGAGAACGGCGGCGGCGAGCGCCGCGAGGCCGGCAGACGGCAGGTACACGAGCCGCTCACCCATGATCGTGCCGGTGGCGAAGAGCAGGTTCGAGACCGGCAGGAAGGTGATGAACGCCAGCGACGCGAAGAAGAGGACCGCCCGGTTCGCCCTGGCCTGCCAGAGCGCTGCGGCGGCTCCCCCGGCAAGGAGCACGACCCCGACCCAGTCCGCGACCGACCCGGTCGCGAGCGGAATCTGTGGATACGAGTAGTCGTTCGACAGGTGCGCGGGCCACAGCAGGAGCAGCAGGTAACGCCACGTCACCTGCACGGCGGTGAGCCGTCCCTGCCAGAACGACGCGCCGACAATCGGATTGTCGGTGAAGGGGAACTCCGCAGCCGCACTGGCCGCAAGGACGGTTTCACGCTGCCAGATCCAGGCGCCGAGTGGCGCCACACAGCAGGCGCCGAGCAGGGCGAGCCGTCGGAGGCTCGCACCGTGCTGCCACCAGACCGCCTCCATCGCCACCACGCCGCCGAGCACGGCCACGGCGCTCTCCTTGGCCAGCGCACCGATCGTAACGAGCAGCGCGATGGTGGCAGCCGAGAGCACGGCCGTGGCCGGGATCCCGCGCGCGCCGGTGCCTGCTTCCGTGTCGCGCCACCGCGCATATACCAGCAGCGCACCGAGTGATGTCGCGGCCGCCATCAGGTCTGCCCGGCCGACGATGTTGGTGACCGCCTCGGAAGAGACCGGGAGGACCGCCCACAGGGCCGCGGCACCGGCCGCCGCGGCCTCGCCCATTGACAGCCTCCGGACGAGACGCCAGAGCAGCAGCACGTTGGCGATGTGCAGCAGCAGATTGACGGCGTGATACCCGGCTGGACGATCACCGTGGCCGAGCACGGCGTAGTTGAGCAGGTAGCTGGCGGTGGTCAGGGGGCGGTACAGGCCGCTCTCGCCGTAGGGCCACCAGTAGCTGCGCGACACGATGCGCTGGAGGTTCTCCGCCGTGGCGGCCTGGACCCGCGTGTCGCGGAGGATCAACTGTCGGCTGTCGAGCACGAAGCCGGCATCGAAGCTGTTGGCGTAGGCGAGCATGCAGAGCAGGGCGAGGCCGGCAGCCACCACCCATGGCTGCCATCGCCTGCGCCCCGTGCGGGTGTCGTCGACCCCGCGTGAGGGCGCCGTCCGCTGCGCCCGTCGCGATCCCGTGGCCATGCGGCTACGGCGAAACCGGCGGGGGCGCGGGGAGGCGGCCGCCCGCGTGCCGGATGCCCCAGTCGACCATGGCGCGGATGAGCGGCCGGAGGTCTTCCCCTTTCGGCGTGAGGAGATACTCGACCCGGGGCGGCCTGGCGCTGTAGCGCCGGCTCTCGATGATGCCGGCCCGGCGGAGGCGCCGCAGGCGTTCGGCGAGGGTCGTGGTGGGAATGCCTTCCTTCGACTCGAGGAACTCGGCGAACCGGCGCTTGCCGCGCATCAGGTCGCGGACGACGAGCAGCGACCAGCGGTCGCCGAGCACGTCGAGCGTGCGCGAGACCGGGCAGAGGCTGCGCTTCGGAATGGCCGTGCGGCGGGCTCGGGTGGCCGGCATCTCGCCCACAGTCTATCAGGAAGCCGTAAGGTGCGGTCCGTGTCACTTGCGAAATGCAAGTGACACGGACTACGATCGGCCACATCCCATGACACGCGCCTGTCGTCCCGTGTGCGCCGCTGCCGGCGTCCTGCTCCTCGTCTGTGCGTCTGCGACGGCTGCCGCCGGGCAGGTGCGCCCGTCGCGGCCCGCGGGCGAGGCGCCGCCGCCGGTGCCGCCGGCGGTGGTGTCACGCGACGCCGCCGGTCACGTCACCATGCGTGCGGTGCGGGTGTCCGGCCCGTTCCGCATCGACGGCCGGCTGGACGAGCGGGCGTACGCCGAGACCGAGGCGGTGGGCGACTTCCTGCAGCAGGAGCCGAACGAGGGGCAGCCGGCGACGGAGCGCACCGAGTCGTGGGTGTTCTTCGACGACAACAACATCTACGTGTCGGCGCGCTGCTGGGACACCCACCCCGAGCGGATGGTGGCGAACGAGATGCGGCGCGACACCAACCAGCTGCGCCAGAACGACACCTTCGCCGTGCTGTTCGACACCTACCACGACCGGCGGAATGCGTACCTCTTCTACGCGAACCCGATCGGGGGCTTTGCCGACAGCCAGATCACGGACGAGAACCCGCCGAACGTCGACTGGAACACCATCTGGGAGGTGAAGACGGCCCGGTTCGAGCAGGGGTGGACGATCGAGATGGCCATCCCCTTCAAGTCGCTGCGCTACGGGCCCGGGCGTGACCAGACCTGGGGCATCAACCTGCGCCGCGTGGTCCGGTGGAAGAACGAGTGGTCGCACCTGACACAGATTCCGCGCGCGCTCACCACCTTTCGCGGCATCTTGAAGGTGTCGTCGGCCGCCACGCTCGTCGGGTTGCAGGCCCCGCCAGTCGGCCCGAATATCGAGGTGAAGCCGTACGGCATTTCCAGCCTCACGACCGACAACACGGCGCGGCCCGTGGTGACCGACGATCTCGCGGCACGGCTCGGCGGCGACGTGAAGTACGGGATCACGCCCAACTTCACGGCCGACTTCACCGTGCGGACCGACTTCGCGCAGGTGGAAGTGGACGAGCAGCAGGTGAACCTGACCCGCTTCAACCTGTTCTTCCCCGAGAAGCGCGACTTCTTCCTCGAAGGGCAGGGCATCTTCGCGTTTGCCGGACGCCAGAGTGCGGGCCTGAACGCCGGGGCGGGCGACACGCCGTATCTCTTCTTCAGCCGGCGCATCGGCCTCGATGCCGGCCGTTCGATTCCGATCCAGGCCGGCGGCCGCCTCACCGGCAAGACCGGCAAGGTGTCGATCGGCGCGCTGAACGTGCAGACGGCTGAGCAGGACGCGGCGTCGGTGCCGACGGCGAACGTCAGTGTCCTGCGCGTGAAGCGCGACATCCTGCGCCGCAGCGCGGTGGGCGCGATGTTCACGCATCGCACGGCGCTCGTCGGTCGCGCGGGCAGCAACGATGGCTACGGTGTGGATGCCGCCTTCGGCTTCTTCCAGAACCTGCGCATGGACGGGTACCTGGCGCGAACCCGCACCGACGGCCGTGACGGCGGCGACACGAGCTACCGCGGATTCCTCGACTACAACGCCGACCGGTACGGCGTGCAGTTCGAACGGCTCGAGGTGGGGCGGAACTTCAATCCGGAAGTCGGATTCGTCCGCCGGCTCGACATGCGGCGCAACTACGCGCTGTTCCGCTTCAGCCCCCGGCCGAAGCGCATCCCCAGGGTCCGGCGCATGGGGTTCCAGGGCAGCCTGAACTACACGACGAACACCACCAACCGGCTGGACACGCGCCAGGCGGTGCTGCAGTTCCAGACCGAGTTCACCAACAGCGACGTCGCGATCGCGTCGTTCACGCCGCAGTTCGAGCGGCTGGTGGCGCCCTTTGCCATCGCAACGGGCATCCGGATTCCGGTGGGCGGCTACGACTACCACACGACCCACCTGGAGTATCAGGCTGGCCAGCAGCGTCGCTACTCGGGCACGGTGCTGTTCGAGACCGGCACGTTCTACTCGGGCACGAAGCGGTCGTTCGGCGTGTCCGGCGCGCGTGTGCAGGTGACCCCGCAGATGTCGCTCGAACCCAGCATGCAGGTGGACTGGGTCGACCTGAAGGAAGGGCGGTTCACCGCGAAGGTGGTCCGCACCCGTGCCACCTACACGCTCACCCCCCGCATCTACGTGAGCGGGATCGTCCAGTACAACTCGACGACGGCGTCGATTGGCAGCAACCTGCGGCTCCGGTGGGAGTACCGGCCGGGCAGCGAGGTGTTCGTAGTCTACACCGACGACTACGACACGGTGGAGCGGACTGCCGTTCCCGGGTTGCGCAATCGCGCGTTCGTCCTGAAGGTGAACCGGCTGCTTCGGTTCTAGCGGCGCCTGCCCGGCGTCGGGCTCATGTGATAATTCGGGCGTCCCGGCGGCTGTGCCGGGCAGCGAGGTGTCCATGGCGAAACGACCTGCAGCACGGAAGGCGGCCGCCCGCAAGACCGCGGCACACGGGAAGACGTCCCGACCTGCGCCACGCGGGGCCGGACCGGCGAAGGGCGCCGGCAGGAAGGCGCCCTCACGGAAGGCCGCGACGAAGGGTGGCGCGACGAAAGGTGGCGCGACGAACGGTGGCGGGAGGGCCAAGGCCGCCCGGGTGCACAAGCTGGTCCGCCAGGGACCGCTGTTCGCGCCAGTGCGCGGCGCGGAACTTCGGAACATCGGCCACGTCCAACTCGAGGTGGGCCGCGCGGGCACCGCGCGCGTGAAGCGGATGATCTACCCGCCCGGGTTCCACTGGGCCGAGGACATGAAGCCGGTCACCGGCACCGACCTCTGCATGCATGCGCACGTCGGGTTCCTGGCCCACGGCGAGATCCACATCGAGTACGCGGACGGCACGGTCGTCGAGTTCAAGGCGCCGCAGGTGGTGGAGATCGCCCCTGGACACGACGGCTGGGTGGTCGGCGACGAGCCGGTGGTGCTCATCGAGTTGGACTTCGAGCGGGAGACGGCGGCCAGGCTGGGCCTGGAGGCACGCACACACGGAGACTGAGGCGCGATCCGCTGCGCGGGTCCGGACCGTGAACGTTGGAGACGGCACGATGGCTGTCCAGCAGCCCATCGTGCCGTTCTCTTTTTTGGGAAGGACAGAGGGAAGAGAGATGGGGACGGTGGCAGAGCCGGTGTACGTCACGTCGGGACTGGTGCGCCTGACACGACCTCAGCTGGTGGGCACCATGACCGGCCTGCTGCTCGCGGCACTGCTGGCGGCGATCGATCAGACGATCGTAGGCACCGCCGAACCACGCATCATCGCCTCGCTGCAGGGGTTCGACCGGTACCCGTGGGTGGCGACCATCTACCTGCTCACCTCCACGGTGTCGGTGCCGATCTTCGCCAGCCTCTCCGACCGGTACGGACGCAAGCCGTTCTTCATGCTCGGTGCGGCGCTCTTCGTGGTGGCATCCGCGCTGTGCGGCGCCGCAGGCGATGTACCTTTCGTGCCGGTTGACGGCATGGGACAGCTGATTCTCTTCCGCGGCCTGCAGGGGATCGGTGGCGGCATGGTCACCGGCATCCTCTTCACCATCGTCGGCGACATCTTCTCCCCGCTCGAGCGCGGCCGGTACCAGGGGCTGTTCGCCGCCCTGTGGGGCGTGGCGTCGATCTTCGGCCCGACCCTGGGAGGCTGGCTGACGGACAACTGGTCGTGGCGTGCCTGCTTCTACGTGAACCTGCCCGTGGGAATCATCGCGATTGCCGCCATCCACTTCGAGTTCCCGCACATGAAGCCGCGCGGGTCGGGGCGGCGCCTGGACTGGGCCGGCTTCGCCACGCTCATCGGCACGGTGGTGCCGCTGCTGCTGGCGCTGACGTGGGCGACGCAGTACGGCTGGACGTCGGGGCGTGTCCTCGGCCTGATCGGGCTGTCGCTCCTGATGCTCGGCGCACTCCTGCTGGCGGAAAGCCGGGCCGCCGAGCCGATCATCCCTCTCGATCTCTTCCGACACCCGATCATCGCCATCTGCTCGGTGGCGGCGTTCATCCTCGGCATGGGGATGTTCGGCATGATCATCTACCTGCCGCTGTACATGCAGGGGGTGCTGGGCGTGTCGGCCACGCAGTCGGGCAACCTGCTCACCCCGCTGCTGATGGGGACGGTGGTGGCCAGCATCATCGGCGGGCAGGCCATCTCGCGCACCGGCGAGTACAAGGCGCAGGGAATCGTGGGTGCGGTACTGATCGCCATGGGGATGATCCTGTTCGCGCGGATGGACGAGCAGACCTCACGCCTCTATGTCGCGCTCGCCATGGTGCTGGCCGGGCTGGGCATGGGGTTCCTGCAGCCGGTCTACACGATCGCCGTGCAGAACGTGGCGTCGCGCGAGCGGATGGGGGCGGCCACCTCGTCGACGATCTTCTTCCGATCGATCGGCAGTACGCTGGGCGTGGCGGCGTTCGGCTCGGTGATGCTCACGCGCTATCACGAGGAGTTCACGCGGTCGATCCCGCCGGGGGTGCCAACCGCGGCATTGCCCTACTTCGAGAACCCGCTCCTGCTCGTGCAGGTACGTCCGCAGTTGGAGCAGATGTTCGCGGGGGTTCCCGGGGGCGGGGGCCTGCTCCAGACGCTCTTCACCGATGTACGGGCCGCGCTGATGCACGGGCTCCAGGAAAATCTTCTGGTGGAGCGCGGCGATCATGTGCGCCGCCATCCTGCTGCACGTGTTCCTGCGCCGGGTACCGCTGCGCGGCCGTCCCTCTGCCGAAGACCAGGCGGCCGCGGCGGCGGCCGCCCTGCATTGAGCGGCCCGGGTCCAGTGAGCGACGAACGTCCGCACGTGCGCCGGCCCCGGTACAAGGGCACGCATCCCCGTGCGTTTCACGAGAAGTACAAGGAGCACGACCCGGATCGGTACGCCGCCGACCTGGAGCGCATTGTCGCGTCGGGCAAGACGCCGGCCGGCACGCACCGCCCGATCATGGTGCAGGAGATTCTCCAGGTGCTCCAGCCACGACCGGGCGACCTGGCCGTGGATGCGACGCTCGGCTACGGCGGACATGCCAGTGAACTGCTGAACGCGGTGCTGCCCGGAGGCCGCCTGCTCGCGCTCGACGTGGACCCGTTCGAACTGCCGCGCACCGAGGCGCGCCTGCGGGCCAGGGGCGTGCCTGCGGAGGCGCTCATCGTGCGGCGCTCGAACTTCGCCGGACTGGCCGGTGTGCTGGCGGCCGAGGCGCTGCCGGGTGCCAACGTGCTGGTTGCCGACCTGGGCCTGTCATCGATGCAGATTGACGATCCAACCCGGGGATTCACGTTCAAGCGGCCGGGGCCCCTCGACCTCCGCATGAACCCGCAGCGTGGCCAACCGGCCTCGGCACTGCTGGCCACCATCGACGAGCGGAAGCTGGCGAGGCTGCTCGAGGAGAACGCCGACCAGCCTGCGGCGGAGGACCTGGCGCGGGGGCTGGTGGCGGTCCGTGGACGCCAGCCGATCGAGACCACCACGGACCTCGCCGACGCAGTCCGGGACGCGCTGCGGACCCTGAGCGGCGCAGCCACAGGCGACGGTGACGATCCCGACCCGACCGTCCGCCGTGTATTCCAGGCGCTCCGCATCGCGGTGAACGACGAGTTCACCGCGCTCGAGACATTCCTGCGGCAACTTCCGGCATGTCTCGCGCCCGGCGGGCGCGTGGCCATCCTCACGTTCCACTCGGGCGAGGACCGCCGGGTGAAGCAGGCGTTCCGCGCCGGTGCCGCTGCCGGCGTCTACGCGCGGGTTGCTGAGACCGTGGAACGGGCGGGGCCAGAGGAGCGCCGCGCCAATCCGCGCTCCACGTCGGCCAAGCTCCGATGGGCCGTCAGGGCCTGAGTGGTTCGGCGGCTACAGTCGGGGTAGGATTCCCACGAAGGAGTCTGCAGGAATGACGCGTGTGCTGACAACCGTGCTCTCGATGCTGCTGCTGGCGGCGACGCCCTTTGCCCAGGGACCGACCTACCTCGGCGAGTGGGATCTGACCACCCTGTCGCCGATGGGTGAGAACACCAACACGATGGAATTGAAACAGGATGCCGAGGGGCTCAAGGCGGTGGCCAAGGGCGCCCAGGGCGAACGGCCCTACGACAGCGTGCTCGTCGACGGCGACAAGCTCACGCTCGTGATGACCATCGACTTCCAGGGGCAGCCGATGACCATCACCTACATGGGCACCATTGCCGACAACCAGATCAACGGGTCGGCCGACTTCGGCGGGCTCGCCCAGGGCAGCTTCTCGGCCAAGAAGAAGGAAGCCGCCAGGTAGCGACCGCCCGCTCACCGCCGGCGGAGCGCGCGGCCGG
>WBZO01002771.1_pt1 | contig 21962 bp, 23 predicted proteins | sample 5204261 | NCBI WGS metagenome assembly WBZO01 (sample SAMN12412400, study PRJNA552823) | activated sludge metagenome | isolation source: activated sludge from anammox sidestream of wastewater treatment plant... | place: USA: North Carolina | collected 2017-09 | reverse complement strand
AAGCGAGCGCCGCGCCCTTCTTGATGTTCGGCTCGACGTGATCGCGGTAGATCTGCGCATGGTGCTCGTCGGGCAGCAAGATCATCACGATGTCGGCGCCCTTCACCGCCTCCGGGATGTCCTTGACCTGCAGCTTGGCGTTCTTCGCCTTGTTCCACGATGCGCCGCCCTTGCGCAGGGCGACGGTCACCTTCACCCCCGAGTCCTGCAGGTTGAGCGCGTGCGCGTGGCCCTGCGAGCCGTAGCCCACGATGGTGACCTTCTTGCCCTTGATGAGCGAGAGGTCGGCGTCCTTGTCGTAGTAGACCTTCATCGAATTGCCCCTTGGTTGTCGTCGGGAGACGCGGGATGGGCGCCGGGGCCGGCCGCAGCCGCCACCCTTCCCCCTCCCCCTACCCCCTACCGGTGAGATTCAGACCTTCAGCACCCGTTCGCCGCGCGCGATGCCCGAGGCGCCGGTGCGCACCGTCTCCAGGATCGCGGCCTTGTCGAGCGCCTCGATGAACGCGTCGAGCTTCGATCCGGTGCCGGTGAGCTCGATCGTGTACGTGGTCTCGGTCACGTCGAGGATGCGCCCGCGGAAGATGTCGGCCATGCGCTTCATCTCCTCGCGGTCCTTGCCGGTGGCGCGCACCTTGATCAGCATCAGCTCGCGCTCGATGTGCGGCGCTTCCGACAGGTCGACGAGCTTGACCACCTCGATCAGCTTGTTGAGCTGCTTGGTGATCTGCTCGAGCACGTCGTCGGAGCCGGTGGTGACGATCGTCATGCGCGACAGCGACCCGTCCTCGGTCGGCGCGACGGTCAGCGACTCGATGTTGTAGCCGCGCGCCGAGAACAGGCCGGCGACGCGCGAGAGCGCTCCGGGCTCGTTCTCGAGCAGGATGGAGACGATGTGGCGCATCGCCTTCGTCTCGGCGGCGGGCAGCGTGTAGGGGCTTGCGACTGGCGCGTTCATGCGGGGGGCCTCGCGTGCGCTCTGATCACAGTTCCTCGGCGAGGATCATCTCGGAGATCCCTTTCCCGCCGGGCACCATCGGATAGACGTTCTCGGACTGGTCGGTGAGGAAGTCGAGAAACACCAGGTCCTGCCTGCGCCCGAACGCCTCGCGCAGCGCCGGCTCGACGTCGGCGGGCTTCTCGACCCGCACACCCACGTGTCCGAAGCTCTCTGCGAGCTTCACGAAATCGGGCAGCGCGTCCATGTACGACTGGGAGTAGCGGTTGCCGTGGAAGAACTGCTGCCACTGCCGCACCATGCCCATGTAGCGGTTGTTGAGGTTCACGATCTTGATCGGCAGGCGGTACTGCTTGCAGGTGGAGAGCTCCTGCATGCACATCATGAAGCTCGCCTCGCCGGTGACGCACGCCACCGTCGCCCCCGGGTGCGCGAACTGCGCCCCCATCGCGGCCGGCAGGCCGAACCCCATCGTGCCCAGCCCGCCCGAGTTGATCCAGCGGCGCGGCCGGTCGAACTTGTAGAACTGCGCCGCCCACATCTGGTGCTGGCCGACGTCCGAGGCCACGATCGCGTCGCCGCCGGTCACCTCGTAGAGCTTCTCGATGACGAACTGCGGCTTGATGATGGCCGAGGCGCGGTCGTAGCGCAGGCAGTCCTTCGACCGCCACTGCTCGATCTGCGTCCACCAGGCCTTGAGCGCCCGCTGGTCGAGCTTGCCCGCCTGGCCGTCGAGCAGCTTGAGGAGCTCGTCGAGCACCTCGCGCACGTTGCCGACGATCGGAACGTCGACCTTGACGCGCTTGGAGATCGACGACGGGTCGATGTCCACGTGGACGATCCTGCGCGGCACCGAGCCGAAGTGGGCAGGATTGCCGATCACGCGGTCGTCGAAGCGCGCGCCGACGGCGAGCAGCACGTCGCAATGCTGCATCGCCATGTTCGCCTGATAGGTGCCGTGCATGCCGAGCATGCCCAGGTGCTGCGCGTCGGTCGCCGGATACCCCCCCAGCCCCATCAGCGTGTTGGTGCACGGAAAGCCGAGCAGCTTCACCAGCTTGGTCAGTTGCGCGGCCGCGTCCGAGAGGATCACGCCGCCGCCCGTGTACACCATCGGCCGCTTGGCCTCGAGCAGCAGCTGCGCGGCCTTCTTGATCTGCCCCGGATGACCCTTGACCGTCGGGTTGTAGGAGCGCATGACGACCGCGTCCGGATACTCGAACCGGCAGCGCGCGCCGGTCACGTCCTTCGGGACGTCGACCACCACCGGCCCCGGCCGGCCGCTGCGGGCGATGTGGAACGCCTTCTTGATCGTCAGCGCCAGGTCGCGCACGTCCTTCACGAGGAAGTTGTGCTTCACGCACGGCCGCGTGACGCCGACCGCGTCGACCTCCTGGAACGCGTCCTGCCCGATCGCGTGCGTCGGCACCTGCCCGGTGATGACCACCATCGGGATCGAGTCCATGTACGCGGTCGCGATGCCGGTCAGCGCGTTGGTCACGCCCGGCCCGGAGGTGACCAGGCACACCCCGACCTTGTCGCTCGCCCGGGAGTAGGCGTCGGCCGCGTGCGCCGCCCCCTGCTCGTGCCGGACCAGGACGTGCTTGACCTTGTCCTGCTTGAAGAGCTCGTCGTAGATGAACAGCACCGCGCCACCGGGGTATCCGAAGACGTACTCGACGCCCTCGGCCTCGAGACAGCGAATGAGGATCTCGGCGCCCGAGAGCTCCGGCGCGACGAGTTTGGTGGCACGGTCCATGGGGCGGTCCTATTGCGTTGAATCTTTGACGAAAATGGTCAAGGGTAAAGGCTGGTGTGCAGCGGGTCAAGCGAGCCGGTCAAGGGACCCTGCGGGCGGATTTTCGGTTTGCTACCATCCGCAGCGATTCCCGCGGCGGCGTGAAGCGGGGCCGCGCGGCGCGCGCCCGGCGCGCCGGGAGTCGGGCCACGGACGGCGGGGCGCCGGACCGCGCGCCCCGCATAACAAGGACTCCGCCCCTGGCCACGCGCACAGAACTCTCCGACTTCCTCGCCGGTGTCGAGCGACGCGCCTACAAGCAGGCGGTGTTCGCCGTGCGCGAGGACGAGGCCGCGCTCGACATCGTCCAGGACGCGATGCTGCGGCTCGCCGAGAAGTACGGCGACAAGCCGAGCGCGGAGTTGCCGCTGCTCTTCCAGCGGATCCTGCAGAACGCCATCCGCGATTACTTCCGCCGCCGTCGGGTGCGCAACCTGTGGACCACGGTGCTCTCGGCGCTCGGCGGCAGGCGCGACGAGGAGGACTCGGACCCCCTGGAGACGCTCGAGGCGGAAGCCGGCGCGAGCCACGAGAAGGCCCCGGAGGAGCAGGTGGGACAGGCGCAACTCCTTGAAATAATTGAAAAAGAAATCGTACGGCTGCCCGCGCGTCAACGCGAGGCCTTTCTCCTCCGTTACTGGGAGGAATTTGACGTTGCGGAGACCGCTGCCGTGATGGGATGCTCGGAAGGCAGCGTCAAGACGCATTGTTCGCGTGCCGCGCACGCCCTGGCCGCCGCGCTCCGGGCAAAAGGCATCGCGCTATGAACGAACACCAGTTCGCCGCGAAGATCGGACCCGTCCTCGACGCCGGGCTGCGCCTGGAGCCCGCCGTGCTGGCGCGCCTGGAGGCCGCCCGCGGGCGCGCGCTCGCGGCCCAGTGCGCCGGCGCGCGTGCGCCGGCGACGTCCGTACGCGATGCCGCGTCGCGCCGCGGCACCCCGGTCGGCGCGTGGGCGCAGGTCGGTCTCTCGATCGCCCTCCTCGTCCTCGCCCTCGGGGGCGTGCATTTCTGGCAGGAGGCGCGCCAGGCGGCCGCGGCGAATGCCCGGATCACCGAGGAGATCGTCGAGGTGGACACGCGCGTGCTCACCGGCGACCTTCCGATCAAGGCCTATCTCGACGAGGACTTCCACGAATGGCTCAAGCAGTCCTCGGAGTAGCGCTCGCGCTCGCGCTCGCGCTCTCCTCGCCTGCCGCCTTCGCCGACAAGAACAATCCCGCGTGGAGCGAGCTGCGGCCCAGCCAGCAGCGCGTCCTCGCCCCGATCCGGTCCGAGTGGGACGCGCTCGACGCCCACGGCAAGCTCAAGTGGGTGGGGATCGCCGACCGCTACCCGAAGATGTCCCCCGACGCCCAGGCGCGCCTGCAGCGTCAGATGAAGGAGTGGGCCGCACTCACGCCGGAGCAGCGCCGCGCCGCCCGCGACAAGTACCGGGAGTTCGAGCAGCTGGGCCCGGAAGAGGTGCGCCTGAAGTGGGACCAGTACACGCAGGAGCAGGCGGCCAAGGAGGCGGCCGCGAAGGCGATCGAGAGCGAGAAGGCGGCGAGCGCCGTCGAGAGCGCGACGACCGAGCGCGGCGCCGAAGCACCCTCCCAGCCGCAGTAGGCCGGGGCTGCGGCCGCCCGTGTCGCCGCCCTCAGCGGGCCTCCGCCCGGCGGTCTTCCCCCGGTTCGCGAGCCTGATCTACGAAGCCCTCGCCGTCGCGGCGATCCTGCTGGCCGGAACGCTCGTGTTCGTCGGTGCGGTGGCCGCGATCAGCGCCGTCGCAGGAATTCCGACCCCGCCTGCATCCGCGGCCCTGGAACGGGTCCTGCTGCAGGGCTTCCTCCTCCTGCTGCTCGGCGCCTATTTCGTGCCCTGCTGGACGCGCGGGGGCCAGACGCTCGCCATGAAGGCGTGGAAGCTCCGTCTCGTGCGGCCCGACGGCGGCGCCCTCACGCGGGGTGCGGCGATCATCCGCTTCGCCATCGCCGGCCTCCTGCTCGGCGCCGGTGCGACCGCGGCGATCTGGCTCTGGCGGCATCCCGGGTCGGTGTACGGCTGGGCGGCGGCGGTGCCCGCGACGATCGACCTCGCCTGGATTGCGTTCGACCGCGAACGACAGTTCCTGCACGATCGCCTCGCCCGCACCCGCGTCGTCCGCGCCTAGCGCGCCCGCGCCCGGGCGGCGCGTCAACGCCGCTCGACCCACCACATCATCCCGACTGCGAGCGCGAGGAACAGCGCGCTCGGGATGACCGCCGGCGCAACCGGCGGCCAGCGCTCCAGCACGCCCAGGTGCGAGAACAGGCTGTTCAGGAAGTGAAACAGCACCCCGAGCATGAGCCCGGCGAAGAGCTTGACCCCGACCCCGCCGTGGCGCACCTGGACGTACGCGAACGGCAGGGCGAGCGCCATCATCACCAGCGCCGCGAGCGGGTAGAAGAGCTTCTTCCAGAACGCGATCTCGTAGCGCTCGGTGCTCTGCTTGTTCGCCGCGAGATGCTGCGTGTACTTGTAGAGGCCCCAGGCCGAGAGCTTCTCGGGCACGACCAGGAGCACCGAGAGCATGTCCGGCGTCAGCTCCGACTCCCATGCGATCGCGTCGCGCGCGAGCACTCTCGTACGCCCCTCCTCGAAGAGGGTCTCGGTCACTCCGGACAGGCGCCAGCGGTGCGCGCCCTCGTACGTCCCGTCGGCGGCGTGGCTGATCGAGCGCAGCCGGAAATCGCGGTCGAAATCGAAGATGCGCACGTTCTTGAGCTGCGCGTCGGGAAGGACCTGGCCGACGTTGACGAAGCGGGTGTCGCTCTTCACCCAGATCCCGGTGCGCAGGTCCGAACCGACGGCCGAGCCGAGGCGCTCGAGCCGGATGCGCTGCGCCGCCTTGTCGGCCTCGGGCGCGATCACCTCGCCCAGCACCACCGCGATCGCCACGAGGACGAGGCCGATGCGCGCGAGCGTCAACGCCGCCTGCCCGGGCGAGAAGCCGGCCACGCGCATCACGGTGAACTCCGAGTTCGCGGCGAGCGTGGCGAGCGCGGCGAGCGTCCCGATCAGCGCCACGATCGGGAAGAGCTCGTATGCGTGCCCGGGCAGCAGCAGCACGACGTAGAGGAGCGCGTGCACCAGCCGGTAGCTGCCCTTGCCGAGATCGTCCAGTTCGCCGACGAGGTCGAAGAACGCGAACAGCGCGAGGAAGGCGAGGACGACGAACGCGGTCGCCTTGAAGATCTCGCGCCCGAGGTAGCGGTCGATGATCCTCATAGCCTGCGCCCGCTCACCTGCGCCGCCACAGCCTGAACCCGAGCGTGCCGCGCCACAGGAAGAGGAAGGCGGTCAGGGCGAGCATCGCCGCGTGCAGCACCCACCAGCCGATCTCGAAGCGCACCTTCCCCTGCGCGATCCAGGCCTGCACGATGCCGAGGAGGTTGCTGTACACCATGTACGCGAGCACGGCGAAGATGAGGTTCACCGACCGGCTCGCGCGCGGGTTGACGAACGCGAGCGGGATGGCGAGCAGCGCCAGGTTGAGGGCGACCAGCGGCAGGCCGATCCGCCACATCAGCTCGGCGCGCCACTCGCGGTTGTGCGACTGCAGGAGTTCGAGCGTCGGCACCGCCTTGGGCCAGCGCCCGCGCGACTCGTACTCCTTCGCCTTGATGCGCAGCGCGTAGCGGTCGAACTCGGTGACGCGCCACTCCGCGCTGCCGAGGATGCCGTCGTAGCTGCGCCCGTTGCGCAGCACCGCGTAGCGGTCGCCGTCGTCGCTCGCCTCGATGTGGCCCTCGCGCGCGACCGTCACCCCGGTCCGGCCGCGCTTGGAGCTCGCGATGAACACGTTGCGCACGCGCCCCTCCTCGCCGTCGACGCCTTCGACGAAGAACACGCGCTCGGAGTTGGCCGACTCGCGGAACACGCCCGGCGCGATGCGCGAGACCTCCTCCCGGCTGTCGAGCTGGCGCCGGTATTCCTGCGCGCGGTCGTTGGTCCACGGTGAGAGGAACAGCCCGAGCAGCGCGCTCAGCAGGATGATCGGCGCGGCGAAGATCAGCACCGGCCGCACCCAGGCGAAGAGCGACACGCCCGCGGCCGACCAGATCACCATCTCGGAGTCGCGGTAGCTGCGCGACACGGTCATCAGGACCGAAACGAACACCGTGAGCGCGAGCAGGATCGGCAGGTAATTCATCGCGGTGAAGCCGATCAGCGCGAGGATCGCGTCGGAGGGGATCTTGCCGCCGGCGGCGCGCGACAGCAGGCGCACGAGCTGGCTCGTGACCACGATCGCGAGCAGCACCGAGAACACGGCCGCGGCGTAGCTGCCGAACTCGCGCAGGAGCGAGCGCTGGAAGATCACGGCGCGGGCGCTGCGCGGCCGCAGTGCTGCGGATTTTGACGCGCGCGTTTCAAAGCGGGGATAATCCGGGCCGCCCCCGCGCCGGGGCGGCCGCGCGCGGACGCGGCGCCGATTCGCAGGAGGACCGCTTGGAATTTAGCACGAAAACCCTCGCGCCCGAGCGCGCGCCGGGCGCCTGCGTGGTCGCGGGCGTGTTCGAGTCGCGCAAGCTGTCGGCCGCCGCCGCGGCGCTCGATCGCGCATCGGGAGGCGCGGTGCGCGCGCTGGTGAAGCGCGGCGACATGGACGGCAAGGCCGGCACCGTGCGCATGCTCTACAAGACGCGGCGCGTGGCGGCCGAGCGGGTGCTGCTCGTCGGGCTGGGAAAGGAAGCGGACTTCGGCGCCAAGGCCTATCGCGAGGCGGTGCGCGCCGCGGTCGGCGCGCTCGCCGAGACGGGCGCGGTCGACGCGCACGTCTTTCTCGCCGACCTCCCGGTGCGCGACCAGGACCTCGCCTGGCGCGTGCTGCAGACGACCACGGTCGCCGCGGAGACGCTCTACCGCTTCGACGAGATGAAGAGCAAGAAGAGCGCGCCGCGCGCGCTCAAGCGGTTCGTGATCGCGACCGCGTCGAAGGCCGGCGCCGCCGACGCGGCACGCGGCCTCGCCGAGGGCCGGGCGATCGCCGCCGGGGTCGCGCTGGCGCGCGACCTCGGCAACCTTCCGGCCAACGTCTGCACCCCGAGCTACCTCGCCGACGCCGCCACGCGGCTCGCGCGCGACTGGAAGCTCGGCGTGGAGGTGCTGGAGCGGCGCGACATGGAGCGCCTCGGCATGAACACGCTGCTCTCGGTCGCGCAGGGCTCGCGCCAGCCGCCGAAGTTCATCGTGCTGCGCTACAACGGTGCGGGCAAGGGCGCCAAGCCGGTGGTGCTGGTGGGCAAGGGCATCACGTTCGACACCGGCGGCATCTCGATCAAGCCGGCGGCCGAGATGGACGAGATGAAGTTCGACATGTGCGGCGCGGCGAGCGTGCTCGGCACGCTGCGCGCGCTCGCCGAGCTGGCGCCGGCGATCAACGTGGTCGGCCTCGTGCCGGCCACCGAGAACATGCCCGGCGGGGCGGCCACCAAGCCGGGCGACGTCATCAAGAGCATGTCGGGCCAGACGGTCGAGGTCCTCAACACCGACGCGGAGGGCCGGCTGATCCTGTGCGACGCGCTCACGTACGCCGAGCGTTACGACCCGGCGGCGGTGGTGGACGTCGCGACCCTCACCGGCGCGTGCGTCATCGCGCTCGGCCACGTCGCGACCGGCTTGTTCTCGAACCGCGACGAGCTCGCCGACGAGCTCGCCGACGCCGGGCGCCAGGCGTGGGACCGCGCCTGGCCCATGCCGCTGTGGGACGACTACCAGGAGCAGTTGAAGAGCCCGTTCGCCGACCTCGCCAACATCGGCGGGCGCCCGGCGGGCAGCGTCACCGCCGCCTGCTTCCTGTCGCGCTTCGCCAAGAAATACCCGTGGGCGCACCTCGACATCGCCGGCACCGCCTGGACCTCGGGCAAGAACAAGGGCGCCACCGGCCGCCCGGTGGCGCTGCTCGCCCGGTTCATCCTGAACCGGGCGGCGATGGCGTGACGCGCATCGATTTCTACCTCGACGCCGGCGACCGCCTGCAGGTCGCGTGCCGGGTGGCGGCGAAGGCGCTCGCGCAGGCGCACAGGGTCGTCATCTATGCGCCCGACGGGGAGATCGCGCGCGCGGTCGACCGCCTGCTCTGGACCACGCCCCCGACCGGATTCGTGCCGCACGTGATGGCCGACCACCGGCTCGCGGACGAGACGCCGGTCGTGATCGCGCGCGAGGCCGCGCAGCTGCCGCACGACGACGTGCTGGTCAACCTCGACCGCGAGCAGCCGGCGTCGTTCGCGCGCTTCGCCCGGCTGGTCGAGATCGTCGGGCGCGACGAGGACGACAAGCAGGCGGCGCGCGGCCGCTACCGGCTCTACCGCGACCGCGGCTACGAGATCCACACCCACCGGCTCGGCGGCGATGGCTGACCCGCCCGATCCCGCGCTGCCGGGCACCGAGGAGATTCTCGACAAGGCGAACGCGCTCCTCGCGCGGCACCGCGCGGCCCGGCCCGCCGCCCGCACGGAACCGCCGGTGGACTTCCCGGTGCTCACCGAGATCCTGGAGGAAGCGACCGCCGCCGGCTACACCGAGGTGCAGCTCGCCCAGCTCGAGCGCGACCTGCGCCTCGAGCTCCTCGCGCTGCTCGGGCCGGAGTTCGAGCGCCTCGTCGAGGCGAAGGTGCACGACCGCATCGGCGCGAAGATCGACGAGGTGATGGGGCTCGCGCGCAAGGTGCTCGAGGCCGAAGTGCGCGCCGCCGTGCGCGACGCGCTCGGCGAGGTGATCGCCGAGGAGACCGCGCGGCTCAAGACGGGCGGGTAGCCCTCTCGCGGCCGCTATAATCCGGCGCTTTCCGCGCCGCCAGTGCGCGGGGACCGCCGACGCAATGGAACTCGCCAAGACCTTCGATCCGGCCGCCATCGAGGCGCGCTGGTACCCGTTCTGGGACGCCCGCGGCTATTTCCGCGCCGGCGCCACGCCGGGCAAGCCCGCGTTCTGCATCCAGCTCCCGCCGCCGAACGTCACCGGCGTGCTGCACATGGGGCACGCGTTCAACCAGACGATCATGGACGCGCTCACGCGCTACCACCGGATGCGCGGCGACAACACGCTCTGGCTGCCGGGCACCGACCACGCCGGGATCGCCACGCAGATCGTGGTCGAGCGCCAGCTCGAGGCGCAGGGCACGAGGCGCGAGGCGCTCGGGCGCGCGCGGTTCCAGGAGAAGGTGTGGGAGTGGAAGGAGCAGTCCGGCTCGACCATCACCGAGCAGATGCGCCGGCTCGGGGCCTCGTGCGATTGGAGCCGCGAGTACTTCACCATGGACGGGAAGCTCTCGGCGGTCGTGGTCGAGACCTTCGTGCGGCTCTACGAGCAGGGCCTCGTCTATCGCGGCAAGCGCCTGGTCAACTGGGACCCGAAGCTCGGCACCGCGGTCTCCGACCTCGAGGTCGAGAGCGCCGAAGAGGAAGGACGCCTCTGGCACATCCGCTATCCGCGGGTGGACGGAACGGGCTTCGTGGTGGTGGCGACCACGCGGCCCGAGACGATGCTGGGCGACGTGGCCGTCGCGGTCCACCCCGACGACGCGCGCTACCGCGACCTGGTCGGCAAGCAGGTGACGCTGCCGCTCACCGGGCGCACGATTCCAGTGATCGCCGACGAGTACGTCGATCCGGCGTTCGGCACCGGCTGCGTGAAGATCACGCCGGCGCACGACTTCAACGACTGGAAGGTGGGGCAGCGGCACGGCCTCGCCCCGATCGCGATCCTGGCGCTGGACGCGAGCGTGAACGAGAACGCGCCGGCACCGTACCGCGGCCTCGACCGCTACGAGGCGCGCAAGCGCGTGCTGGCCGACCTGGAGGCGGCCGGGCTGCTGGACGCGGTCAAGCCGCACCGGATGATGGTGCCGCGCTGCGCGCGCACGAACGAGGTGGTCGAGCCGATGCTCACCGACCAGTGGTTCGTGGCGATGTCGAAGCCCGCCCCGCCCGGAACGCTCAACCCCGGCAAGTCGATCGCGCAGGTGGCCCTCGAGGTGGTCGAGCGCGGCGAGGTGAGGTTCTTCCCCGAGAACTGGGTCAGCACCTACAACCAGTGGCTCGCGAACATCCAGGACTGGTGCATCTCGCGCCAGCTCTGGTGGGGCCACCAGATTCCCGCGTGGTACGACGACGCCGGGAACGTGTACGTCGCGCGTGACGAGGCGCAAGCGCGCGCGCAGGCGCGCGCCGCCGGCCGGAACGAGGCGCGGCGCCGCGACCCCGACGTGCTCGACACCTGGTTCTCCTCCGCGCTCGTGTGCCACTCGACGCTCGGCTGGCCCGCGCCGCAGGGCGACGACGAGCTCGCCTACCAGCTCTACCTGCCCTCGTCGGTGCTGGTCACCGGCTACGAGATCATCTTCTTCTGGGTCGCGCGCATGGTCATGATGACGACCCACTTCACCGGCCGCGTGCCCTTCCGCGACGTGTACATCCACGGCATCGTGCGCGACCACGACGGCGAGAAGATGTCGAAGTCCGAGGGCAACGTCATCGACCCGGTCGACCTGATCGACGGCGTCGCGCTCGCGCCGCTGCTCGAGAAGCGCACCACCGGTCTGCGCCGGCCGGAGAAGGCGCCGCAGGTGCGCGAGCGGACCCGGCGCGAGTTCCCGGACGGCATTCCGGCCTACGGCGCGGACGCGCTGCGCTTCACCATGGCCGCGTACGCGACCCTCGGGCGCAACGTCAACTTCGACTTCAAGCGCTGCGAGGGCTACCGGAACTTCTGCAACAAGCTGTGGAACGCCACCCGGTTCGTCCTCATGAACACCGCCGGCAAGGACTGCGGGCAGGACGAATCGCTGCCGCTGGAGCGCTCGTTCGTCGACCGCTGGATCGTGAGCGCGCTGCAGCGCGCCGAGGCCGAAGCCGAGCGCGGGTTCGCGGAGTACCGGCTCGACAACGTCGCCAACGCCGTCTACCGCTTCGTGTGGGACGAGTACTGCGACTGGTACGTCGAGCTCGCCAAGGTGCAGCTCGCGGACGGGAACGAGGCGCAGCAGCGCGCAACCCGGCGCACGCTGGTGCGCGTGCTCGAGGCGGTGCTCCGGCTCGCCCATCCGATCATCCCGTTCATCACCGAGGAGCTGTGGCAGAAGGTCGCGCCGCTCGCCGGGAAGTCGGGCGCGAGCATCTGCGTCGCGCCCTACCCGCAGCCGGATGCGGCGCGCATCGACGCGGCGGCCGAACGGCAGGCGGCCACGCTCAAGGACCTGGTGAACGCCTGCCGCAACCTGCGCGGCGAGATGGACATCCCGCCCGGCAGCCGCGTGCCGCTCTTCGCCGAGGGCGACGCGGCGGCGCTCGCGCCGCACTTCCCCTACCTCAAGTTCCTGGCGCGCCTCGCCGACGCGGCCGTGGTCGACGCGCTGCCCGACGCGGATGCCCCGGTCCAGGTCGTCGGCAACGCACGCCTGATGCTGCACGTCGAGGTGGACGTCGCCGCCGAGGTCGCGCGCCTCGGCAAGGAGGCCGCCCGCCTGCGGGGCGAAATCGCGAAGGCCGAAGGCAAGCTCGGCAACGCGAGCTTCGTCGACCGCGCGCCGGCGAACGTGGTGGCGCAGGAGCGCGAGCGGCTCGCGGGCTTCAAGGCGACGCTCGAGAAGATCGACGCGCAGCTCGCGCGCCTGAAGGCCAAGGCCTGAGCGGCGCGCGGGCGGCGCCGCCGCCCCCTTCCCGGCCGTCCGGACGATGCACTCCGCGCTGCGCGCCCTACGGCATCGCAACTTCCGGATCTTCTATCTCGGCCAGGGGCTGTCGCTCCTCGGCACCTGGCTGCAGACGGTGGCCACGAGCTGGCTCGTCTACCGCCTCACCGGCTCCGCGCTCATGCTCGGGCTCGTGGCCGGCGCGCAGCAGCTTCCGATCCTGTTCGTCTCGCCGCTCGCGGGCGTGTGGGCCGACCGCCTCGACCGGCGCAGACTCCTCGTGGTGATCCAGCTGCTGTGCGCGGCGCAGGCGATCGCGCTCGCGGCGCTGACCTTCGCGGGCGTGGTGACGGTGTGGCACGTCACCGCCTTTGCGCTGCTGCTGGGGTTGCTGAACGCGGTCGAGACCCCGACCCGCCAGGCCTTCCTGCTCGACATGGTGGGCTCCCGGGAGGACCTGCCGAACGCGATCGCGCTGCAGTCGATGCTGTTCAACGGCGCGCGGTTCGTCGGGCCGTCGATCGCGGGCGTCGTGCTCGCGGCCGCCGGCGAGGCGACCTGCTTCCTGCTCAACGGCATCTCGTACCTGGCGGTGGTCGCCGCCTACTGGGTGATCCGGGTCGCGCCGCGCGCCGCGGCGGCCGCGCGCGCCGCCTGGTGGCGCGAGCTGCACGCCGGCTTCCGCTACGCGTTCGGGTCGCTCGCCACGCGCCGGCTGATCTTCCTGCTCGCCGCGCTGTCGTGCTTCTCGGCGCCGTGGATGTCGCTCATGCCGATCTACGCGGCCGAGACCTTTCACGGCGACTCGCGCACGCTCGGCGTGATGGTGAGCGCGGTGGGGCTGGGTGCGCTCGCGGGCACGGCGTTTCTCGCGGCGCGGCCGAGCGTGCGCGGGCTCGGCCGCGTGATCGCGACCTGCGCGCTGCTCGCCGGCGCCGCGCTCGCGGCGTACGCGCTCTCCCGCTGGCTGTGGTTCTCCCTCGGCGCGCTCGCCGTCTTCGGTTTCGGCCTCATCGCCTCGGTCGCCTCCGCGAACACCGTGCTGCAGACCCTGGCCGACGAGGACAAGCGTGGCCGCGTCATCAGCATCTACGTCATGACCTTTCTCGGCATCGCGCCGCTCGGCAACTTCGCCGCCGGGGTGGTCGCCGAGCGCATCGGCGTGCACTGGACGCTCGCGGGCTGCGGCGCGTTCCTCCTCGCCGCCGCCGCCTGGTTCGCGTTCAGTCTCGCCACCTGGCGCGACGCGGTACGGCCGCTCTACGCGCGGCGCGGCATCGGCACGGGGCGCGAAGCCTAGGATCGGCGCGCCGGCGTGCGCCTCTCCGTGACCTGCGTCACGCGCGCTGCGGGCAGAACGGTGCGCGATTGTGGCGGCGCGATGGCATTGCGCGGACGGCGCGTCGCCGCGCCGAAACGCTGGTGTATAGTCGGCGCGAACCGCATCGGGAAGCACTCGCGCCAGCATGAGCCGCCGCATCGCCATCGTCGAGGACGACGCCGCCATCCGCGCGAACGTGGCCGACACGCTGCGCCGGCAGGGTTACGAGGCGATCGCGTACGAGGACCGCAAGGGCGCGCTCGCCGCGTTCCGCTCGCGGCTCCCCGACCTCGCGATCGTCGACATCGGGCTCGGCGACGAGCCCGACGGCGGCTTCGCGCTGGTGCGCGAGCTGCGCGCGCTGTCCGAGACGGTGCCGATCGTCTTCCTCACCGCGCGCGACAGCGACCTCGACCTCGTGTCGGGCCTGCGGCTGGGCGCCGACGACTACCTCACCAAGACGATCAGCATGCCGCACCTGCTGGCGCGCATCGCCGCGCTCTTCCGGCGCGTCGACGTCCTGCGCTCGCCGCCGCGCAGCGAGGAGGCGGTCGAGCGCGGCCCGCTGCGGCTCGACCTGAAGCGCATGACGGCGAGCTGGCGCGGCAAGCCGGTCGACCTCACGCTCACCGAGTTCTGGATGGTGCACGCGCTGGTGAAGTACCCGGGGCACGTGAAGAACCGCGATCAGCTCATGAGCGAGGCGAACCTGGTCGTCGACGACGGCACGATCACCTCGCACATCAAGCGCATCCGCAAGAAGTTCCTCGCCGCCGACCCCGCGTTCGAGGCGATCGACACCGTCTACGGCATGGGGTACCGCTGGGTCGAGGCGCCGGGGGCGGCTTGAGCGCGCCGGGCCCGGGCGTCGGCGGCGCCGCGCCGCGGCCGGCGCGCGCCGGGTTGAGCATCCGCGCGCGCGCGCTCCTCGCCTCCCTCGTGCTGCTCGCGATCCCGTTCGTCGGCTACGGCTACGTACGCGAGATCGAGCGCGTCCTGCAGGCCGCCCAGGAGCAGTCGGTGATCGCGACCGCGCGCGCGGTGGCCACCGCCCTGCACGACCGGCCGCGGCTCCTCGAGCGGCGCGTGGACGCGGAGGCGCGCGACGCGGCGCATCCGCGCGGCACGACGGTCGCCGCGACGCAGGAGATCGAGCTCATCATCCGCGGGCTGCGGCGCGCCGGCTCGCGCATCTGGGTGATCGACCAGGACCGGCGCCTGCTGGTGTTCGAGGGCAGCCTGCGCCCGGATCCGCGCCCGGCGGCCGAGCGCGACCTGTGGGACCGCATACGGGAGGCGGTGCTCGGGCCGCTGTTCGCCCTGCTCCTCGAGCGCCCGCGCGAGGATTTCGACGACGCGCTGCCCGAGGAGGTGCTCTCCGGCGGACGCGCGGTCGACAACGCGCTCACCGGCGTGCCCGCCACGCGCTGGCGCGAGACCGCCGACAAGCGCGCGGTGATCCTCGCCGCGGCGCATCCGATCTGGAACGGCCCCGAGGTGATCGGCGCGGTGGTGGTGGAGGAGTCCACCAACCGCGTGCTGAGCCTGCGCAACCGCGCGTTCGAGCAGCTGCTCACGACGACGCTGGCGGTGTTCGTCCTCGGCGCGCTCGTGCTGTTCCTGTTCGCCTCGCGCCTCGCGCGCCGGCTGGGGCGCCTGCGCGACGAGGCGGAGCAGGCGATCGACGCGCGCGGCCGCGTGCACCGCGCCTTCCGGGCCGAGCGCGACCGCGACGAGATCGGCGATCTCTCGCGCAGCTTCGCCACGGTGCTCGACCGGCTCGCGGAGTACAACGACTACCTCGAGCGCATGGCCGACCGGCTCTCGCACGAGCTGCGCACGCCGATCGCGGTGGTGAGCTCGTCGCTGGACAACCTGCGCAGCGCGCCGGCCGGCGCGGACGCGCAGGTCTACGTGCAGCGCGCGGAGGAAGGGGTGCGCCGGCTGAACGCGATCCTGACGCGCATGAGCGAGGCGCGCCGGCTCGCCGAGACGCTCAAGGGCACCGAGCGCGAGCGCTTCGACCTTGCGCGCGTGGTGTCCGGGTGCGTGGCCGGCTACCGGACCGCGTTCCCGCAGCAGCGGTTCGAGCTGCGGCTGCCCGCGGGCCCGGTCGAGCTGACGGGCGCGCCCGACCTCGTCGCCCAGCTGCTCGACAAGCTGGCCGACAACGCGCGCGAATTCTCGGCGCCGGGCGAGCCGATCGAGATCGCGGTCGAAGTCGAGTGGGACTGGGCGCGGCTCACGGTCTCCAACGTCGGGCCGGGGTTGCCCGCGGCGATGGCGGGCCAGCTCTTCGAGTCGATGGTCTCGGTGCGGGCCGCAACCGCGACGGAGCGCCCGCGCAGCGAGCCGCACCTCGGGCTCGGCCTCTTCATCGTGCGGCTCATCGCGGAGTTCCACGGCGGACGGGCCGCCGCGCGCAACCGTCCGGACGGCCGCGGGGTGACGGTCGAAGTCGCGTTCCCGCTCGACGCGTAGCGCTGCCGCCGTCGGCCGCGCAGGACGCCGCCCTCAGTCGCTGCCGCACGCCCGGATGCCGCGCCGCGCGCCGCAGCCGAGCGTGAAGTCGAGGCAGCGCTCGATGACGCGGGGATCGATGCGGACGCCGGGGAACGGCACCACCTGGATGCGGATGGGGCCGTCGCCGCCGGCCGGAACCGTGGTCTCGACCTTGCCGCAGCGCAAGGCGGGGCAGCCGCCGTCGGCTTTCGTGCAGACCTGGAGCAGGTCGAGAAAGGACTCGAGCTCCGCGCGCGGGCCGTCGATCGCGACCTCGAGCCGGTCCGGATGCGCCTGGATCTCGTAGGGCATGCCCGCCTCCTGTGGTGTCCGTCAGCCTAGGCGCGTTGCGCCGCTTGAATTTGATCTATGTTAAATGACCCTCCGATCAGGCGGCCTGATGCCGGGCAACGACGCTATCCGCCCCAGCCGTACTGCGCGCAGAACTGCCGCATGCGCTCGACCGCGTCGGCGCGCTCGAAGAAGCGGTCGGCGCGTGCGCGACGGGCGGCGTCGCGCTGCGCCTTCGACCCGCCCAGGCAGAGGACCGGGATGTTCAGCATGAGGTCGCGCCGCAGGGCTCCGAGCGCCGCCGCCGGATCGATCGCGGCGTCGTCGAGGTCGAGGAAGAGGAAGCGATGCTGGAGGATCTCCTCGAACCCGCCCAGGGCCTCGACGTCCCCGGCGCGGGTCATCGACCAGCCCTCCGGCAGGGCCGCCGTGAGACTCGCCGCGAGGGATTCGTCACCCGACAGGAGGATGAACCGCGGCCGGCGCCGCGACTCGATCGTCGGCGCGGCCATCAGGCCCGCATGCGCTCGACGCGCGCCTCGCCGGTGCGCGCGTCGCGCACGAGCCGAAGCGCGGCGTTCAGCTTGATTCCGCGCTCGACGCGCGGGCGTCCTTGCTCGATCGGCGCGGCGAGCTCCTCGCGCCACGCATCGATCTCGCCATCCTCACCGGGCGCGACGGTGGACGGCGCAGCCTCCCAGCCGAGCGTCGCGCGCAGGGCAGCGCGAAAGACGCTCGCCAGCGCATGCTCGCCGGGCGGCGCGGCGTGGGTCGCCCAGTCGGTCAGCGCCGCGCCGAGCGCATCGTTGAGCGCGGCGCGGTAGCCCGGGTCCGGCGCCGCGACGCTCGCGGCGAACCGCGCGTGCGGGAAGCGCAGGAGAAAGCTGGAGGCCACGACGGCGGCCGCGCCGATCGTCGCCGCGCCGCTCCCCGCGATCTTGCGCTCCGCGAGCCAGAGGTCCTCGTCGCGGCGCGCGACCGCGAGCCCGAAGGCGCGGAAGGTCGCGACCGCCGGCGCGAGTGCCCACGCGTACCAGTCCTCGTGGCGGCGCGGCGCGGCCGCGAGCGGCGCGACGAGCGCGTAGCTCAGCTGGTGCTCGTCGACCCACACCGCGCCACCGCCGAGCGGGCGGCGCACCACCGGCACGCCCACTCCGCCGTCGAGCTCGCAGCGGCCCTGGCTCTGGCCGAGGCACACGTGCGCGGCGACGCGGCCCCAGACGACGATCGGCGCGCCCTCCGCCCCGAGCGCCGCGGCGAGCCCGGCGTACGTCGCGTGGAACGCGACCGGATCGGCGCGGCCGACGTCGATCCAGCGGGCAGGTCTCACCCCTTGCCCTTCTCCGGGTCGAAGTAGCGGTCGAGGTAGAAGTCGCGCCGGTTCAGCGCCTCCAGCTCTCCGGCTCGCGCCTTGACGCCTTCGCCCAGGATGGCCACGAGGTGCGCCCCCTGCTCCGCGTCCAGGACGTGGATGAACTGCAGCAGGTCCTCGTCCACCACGAGGCAGTGCTCGGCGAGGCCCTCGGGCCGCTGCAGGTAGAGCAGCCACGCCTTGCAGTCGGGGTCCTCGGGGTCGAGCGGCGACAGCACCGCGCGCCCGAGCCAGGCGAGCCGCGCCGCCTGGTTGAACTGGCGGATGTCCAGCTTCTTGCCGCGCTTGTACTTGGCGAGTTCGTTCCTGAGCGCGCCGGGGTCGTTGATCGGGATGCCCTTCATGCGCCGTTCCGTCGGTCGAACCCCGATGCTAGCCCAGGCGCGGCAAAGAAAAAGCCCCGCGCGCGGCGGGGCTTCCGGTGCCGCCGAGGCGCTCAGAACTTGTAGGAGTACTGCACCCCGAGCGACCACTGGTACATCTCGATCTTCTCCTGGGCGTTGAGGCCGGGCACCAGGCTGTTGAAGAGGCTCGGGCCCGTGACGTCGTTGTTGAAGGCGTACATGAACGCGCCCGTCAGCTCGTGCCGGTTCTGCCAGGCGTAGGTCGCCCCCAGGGTCAGGTGATGCTGCACCACGCCCGGCGCCAGGATGTTGAAGGTGACGTCCTGCGAGCCGATCGGGTTGTCGGTGTAGTTGTAGCCGCCGCGCAGCGTCCAGTTCGCGTTCAGCGCGTACTGCACGCCGAGCCTGAACACGTTCACGCTCTCCCAGCCGAAGCCCGCGCCGTCGCCGCCGCCGAGGCAGTTCGCGGGATTGCTCCCGCCGAGTGCCGGACAGTTGAGGATGAGGCGGCTGGGGTTGTTGACCGATTTCACGTCGCTGTAGTTGATGCGCTCGTAGTCGAGGGCGATCAGCCACTGCGGGGTGGGCCGGATCGCCACCCCGAGCGCCCAGTGCGAGGGGATGTCGAACCCGCCCTGCTCGGCGAAGAGCCCCTTGTACTTGCCGAACTCGTCCATGCTCATCTTGGTCGCGTACGCGGCGCCGACGGCGAACTGCGGCGTGAACTGGCCGTAGTACCCGAAGCGCGCGCCCCAGCCGGTCGAGCTGTCCTTGCCCCGGTTGGTCACGTTGCCGGCGCTGGTCGACAGGCCCGGGTTGTCGAACAACTGGAGCCCGTAGGCTTCGAACTCCTGGTAGGCCCACAACGGCGAGACGCCGAGCGAGTGGTTCGGCACGAACTGCCACGCAAGCGTCGGGGCGATGATGAGCTGGGAGAGGTTGACGCCGAGCGCCGTGGTCCCGCAGAGGAGGTTGAACGTACCCGTCGCGCCGCACATCCCGGGGCTCGGCAGCTGCCCGCTGGGATAGTCGGTGTTCATTCCCCCGTTCGCGTACACGGTGACCCCGAGCGCGAGGTCCGGGCGGACCATGTAGTTGAAGGCGGCCTCGGGCACGCCGAAGTAGTTTGAGTCGCTGTCGGCCGACCCGTCGAGGCCGAACATCGCGCCGCCGCTGCGCGAGGCCTTGCGCCACGGGCTGAAGAGATCGAGGCCGGCTTCGACCCGGTTGCCGGCGAACGCCATCGTCGCGGGGTTGTTGGCGCCGCCGAACGCGTCCTGACCGGCGACGGCGACCGAGGCCCCGCCCATGCCCTTCGCCTTCATGCCGTAGCCGTGCGTGAAGTAGCCGTCGGTCGCCTGCACGGCGAGCGGCACCGCCAGTGCGGCGGCGGCCGCAATGTGTCTCATCTTCATCTCGTCCTCCCTGGGACAGCGCTCTCCTGGCGCGGGCCCCGACCTCGCTCGGGCCGGGTGCGGAATGTCGTCAGATGAACAGGCTCACGTCCGCGTCCTTCGCCATCGGCAGGAAGGTCGCGGCGCCCACGTACTCCTTCACCTCGGGGATGAAGTCCCCGTGCGAATAACCGAAGAGGTCCACCGTCATCTGGCAGCCGATCATGCTCACGCCCGCCTCGAGGCACAGGCTGCGCAACTCGGCGATGTCGGCGACGCCCTTGTTCTTGATCGTCATCTTCATCATCGTGGTCGCGAACGACTCGAACCCGGGGATGATCGACTGCACCGCGTTCGGAACGTTCCACTTGATCGACTTGAACCAGTCCGGGCCGAACGGCATCTTCATCGGCATCGCCGGGTTGCCGAGCGGGCTCACCTGCAGCCCGCTGATGTCCTTCTTGAGCAGCTCCAGGCCGTAGAACGTGAAGAAGATCGACACGTCCCACCCGAGCGCCGCCGCGGTCGACGAGAGGATGAACGGCGGATAGGCCCAGTCGAGCGTGCCCTTCGTGGCGATGATCGTCATCGACGGCGTGCGGTCGGCTGCGCGCGCCTTGAGCGCCTCGTCGAGCTTCGCGGGCAGGATCTCGTCGAGCCGCTGCTTGATGATGCTGTCGATCACCTCGATGTCGGGGGTGGCGCCCATGTCGTCCTCCTCGCAGGCGCCGGCCGCGCGCGGGCGGGCGCCGGGTTCATCGGCATATTCCGATGTTCTGATACCGACCGGGAGACATTAATTCAATTGGGGTCTCCGGCCATGCAAACGTCTTTATGTCGCCAGCAACCGGTTCAATCCCCGGCGAGCAGGCCGGCGCGGACCGGTTCGCCGGCGAGCTGGCGCTGCACCGCCGCAACGTCCTCGGAGGCGGGCGCGAACGGGAACGACAGGATGTCCGTCGGGCTCGAATCTCCGTAGGGCCGGTTGCACGCCGAGACGCGGTCGTCGTCCTTCCCGGGACACCCGGAAGTCCGGAACGGCGTGCCCGACGCGATGAGCGCGTCGAGCTCGGCGCGCGCGACGCCGAAGTCGACGACCCGGCCGTCCGCGTCGAAGTCCATCGCATCCACCCGGACGCCCCGGAAGTCGATCAGGAAGCGGGCGAGCTGCACGCGCCGCCACTGCCCGCGATCGACCGCCGGCCAGTCCTCCATGAGCGATCCGCGCTCGGGGAAGAACGCGAACATGTGGTTGTGCCCGCCGAGGTCCTTCACCCGCTGGCACGCGTCGAGGATCTCGCGCTCGGTCTCGCCCATGCCGCAGATGAGGTGCGCCCCGAAGCGCTCGGGGCCGAACACCGCGGCGGCCCATTCGATCGCCGCCCAGTACTTCTCGTACTTGTGCGGGCTGTCGACCCCCTTGCCGCGGGTGCGGTCGAAGATCGCCGGGGTCGCGGCATCGAGCGCGACGGTGAAGATCTCCGCCCCCAGGTCGCGCATCCGCACGAGGTCCGCACGCTCGAGCGTGGTCGGGTTGGACAGGATCGACACCGGCACCTGCGGCACCGCGCGCACCCACTTCTCGAGCAGCACGTAGGTGTCGGCGTTCGACTCGGGGTGCGTGATCATCGAGATGCACATGCGCTCGAACCGGCCGCGGTCCGAGCCCGCCTGCACGCGCTCGATCACCTCGTCGTAGCGCGCGGTCGGCCAGTCCACCCGGATGAAGTTGCGGTCGGCGTAGTCGCGCGCCTCCTCGCGGTGGCGGGCGAGCCCGCAGTACGCGCAGTTCGCGCGGCAGCCCTCCGGGTAGGTCACGAGCAGGTTGAGGCAGTGCGTGCAGGAGACGCGGTGCATCTGCCCCGCCACCAGGCCGAGGGTGATCGCCGCCGCGGTGCTCATCTGCACGTACTCCGGCGAGCGCATCGCCGGCGTGCGCACGTGGGGGTTGGGCCGGTAGAACCGGATCGGCTGCGTGCCGTCGATCACTGCGCTCATTCGTGGCCTTTCTGCGTCGAATCGTCCGCCGCGCCGGCGTCCTCCCGCGCGCGCGCGCGCGCCGCGCCCTGTTCGAGCGTCTTCGCGACGTCCTTGGCGCGCTCCATCGCCTGCGCACCGCCGCGGGTCAGGTCGGCGGTGCCCGAATCCTTCTGCTTGCCGTCGCACGCCGCGAGCGCGGCGGCGCCGACGATGAGTGCGATTGCGGCGAGTCGCGGCATGACGCGCGCCCTACAGCTCGAGGCTGTCCCGGATCGCGGCGATGCCCGCCGCGGCGCAGGCATCGTCCTCCTTGCCGCCGGGCGCCCCGGACACCCCGATCGCGCCGA
>WBZO01002770.1_pt1 | contig 21982 bp, 17 predicted proteins | sample 5204261 | NCBI WGS metagenome assembly WBZO01 (sample SAMN12412400, study PRJNA552823) | activated sludge metagenome | isolation source: activated sludge from anammox sidestream of wastewater treatment plant... | place: USA: North Carolina | collected 2017-09 | reverse complement strand
CGCAGGAAGACGCCATCTATGACTCTCTTCTGTAATGTTTGGAGAGATCCATCTCTGTCAATTCCCCTTTACTTCGGGAACCGCCAGAAAAATTCGCCCTGTATTGGTCCTTTTCGAACTTCAAGAAGATGTCATCATTTGCCGTGTAACTTCCGTAATGCGTGCTGGAAAATTGGATGTAACCATTCATGACTGGCAAGAGGCTGGACTGCTCAAGCCTTCGACTGTTCGGCTTGACAGAATTGTAACTGCCGAAAAAAATATCTGTTTACGGCAGCTCGGGGTTCTAAGCCTGTCGGATAGAGATTTTGTTCGTAAGATCTGGAATGCACACATGATATTGTGAAGAGTGAAGGGCGGAGATAAGACTCTCACTTTCTATCCGTGCCATCCGTTTCATCCGCGGTTAATCTTCCCACTTCCGCATTTGAGCGGGTGGTAAAAAAATGCCTTATCTTTTGGATATCAATGTCTTGGTTGCCCTTTTCGATCAAGCACATGTGCATCATTCCGCCGCACACGCATGGCTCCCGAAAGAAGGATTTTAACCACTAATGGACACTTATGGAAATCGGCCAATGGGCCGACTTTTTAGGTTGTAGAGCGCAGCGACATCCTTAGTGAAAAGTCCCGCTCCAGAAACACCGAACACCTCGCTCATTGCGCGAAAAATGCGACTCCCAGGGCGCCAGAGATAATTTTTTGTCCACCTAGAGCGAGATTTTCGAATTTGCCGAACAGGGAAACGAGGCAATGACACAGGAAGAAATGGTCTTGGCGTGAAGCGCACAGATCTGGAAAAGCGCCTTTGCGCTCTTAATCCTGCAGAAACTTCGCGAACGTCTTGCGCTCATTGGCCGTCATGGGGCGCAATCCCTATTTGCTCATAATGACTTCCGACTCCGCCACAGTCATTTCTCCCCGCGCCGTTTTCACATCCACAAAATGCGGTTTAATGCGCGAAGAAATCGGCGCAGTACTTTTCGGCGTTTTCTCTGCAGTCATGGGCTCCACTGGTGCGCGATGCAGGGTTCGAACCTGCGACTTCCTGCGTGTGAAGCAGGCGCTCTACCGCTGAGCTAATCGCGCGCTCGAGATTGTCTTACGCTGGAGGAGGGAATGATTCAAGTCCGGTGATTGGCGGATTGCGTTGCCATTGGATTGGGGAGGGTGTTCGGTCGGAAGCGCTGGGAGGGCGGCGGGGACGGGCTGGGACGGCGGGTCGGCGGGTGCCGCAGCAGGAACGGGTTTGGAGATAGTCTGACGCCAGCGGAGCGAGGTTCCTTGCGGGAGAAGTCGTACGGCCCGGATGATATCCCAATTGGTGAGGCGGAATCCGCCCAGACTTTCCCGTGTTGCCATGTGGTCAGGGATGCTGGTCCCATGAAGACCAAAGGGAAGTGGGGTTTCGGGGGCATCGGATTTTGCGAGGTTGATCCAAAGGATACCGAGGGGGTTGCGCGGACCGGGGCCGAGGATTTCCGGTTCCGCGAGCGTTGCGGGTTCCTCCTTGGGAGCATCCTCTTGTGGCAGGGAATGCGGCCGCGGTGCGACACGCAATTCCCGGAGGGTCTCAAGATGCGGGCGCGGCATGACATCCAGGATCCGCCACTCGCCGCGTCCGCGTAGTCCGGGTCGGGCAATGGCCACGGGAAAGACCGCCACCAGGCGATCATTCCTGTAAATTTCCAACTGGGAGAGGTCAGCGATGATCGCTTTGATGGAAATGTTGTCGTCTGCCGGAGGCTGAAGAGGCTGTTCCAGGGAATGTTCGATTTCGAAGGGATGGACATTGGGAACACAGAATGTTGTTCCCGCCTCCGGGTGGAATTTGAGGGTTGGGTTGAGCCTGTGGAGAAATTGTTCGTCACAGTGGAATCGCTCGGCGACAAATTCCCAAGGTGAGCGGTAGAGAAGTTCCGGAGAGGAGGTCATTTGGCGATAGGCCTCCCCATCCCTCTCCGCCGGGGTCTTTTTGACCTTGGTCCTGGCAGGTGATGGACGATTTGCGTCAATGAAACGGAAATCCTGGGGCCGCAGGGTGTACGTCGTGAAAAGATCCCTGGTTTCGCTGCGCGCCTTCTCGATCAAGGCCGCAAAATCTCCAGCCCCCTCAATGCTGCTCTGCGCGGTGAACATCAGCTTTTGAAAGCGCAGGCCGCTCTGACCATCAATCGGCCCCGGAGAAAAATTCATCCGATCGAGGTGGATTTGCAGCAGGAGGATATCTGGATCGTATCCGGCCGCGGGAGGCTGACCCGGCTGCGGAGCGGACGTCTTCGAGGCGACAGCAGGCGCCGGGGCGGGCATGAGGGCAATTTCCTCGGCAGAGGGAATCCGCAGTTCCTGCCCGGCGATGATGAGATCCTTTTCCAGACCGTTTGCGCGTTTGAGCTGGTCCACGGTGATCTTATGACGCCGCGCAATTTTTGCGAGGGCATCACCCCTTTTGACAATGTAACTATCAGCTTCAGTAGCCGCGTCTCCAGGCGCCGGGGCCGCGGGGACAGGTTCTTGGCGGACGAGCGCCCATCCAGGATCGGCGGAGGGCCTCACTTCCCACTTCCACCGAACTGCCGCATCGAGACCCTCCTCGGCGCGGGTGAAGGCGCCGGGCTGGACGGCCTGCGCCGCAGCCCATGCCGCAGAGGCCAGAAAGAAGAGTCCGATCCGGGATGCCCTCATCAGATCAGCTTCCCGCATTCCGGGGCATTTCGTCAATCAACCTCCGGTAATGACCACGCAAGTGCCGCCCCATCATTTTCAGGACATTGATGCCATAGGGGATCGGATCCAGGCTGGAGACCTCGTTGTCATAGCGCGTGGGAATGGGCAATTGCGCGCATTCCCTGCCGAGCAATTTGGCAATGACGATCATTTCAGCGTCGAAATTGTAATTATTCTGGAGCCGCTCGAAGGGCGCCGCCTCGAGGAGCCGCCTCGAGTAGAGCATGTAGCCGCTGTGGAATTCCGCCATGCGCGTGCCGAAAACGATATTTTCCATGACGGTGAGAATGCGGTTCGGAATGTAGCGGGTGAGGGGCATGCCTCCCTCGCGCGCGCCTCCGCCAATCATGCGGGATCCCTGGACAATTTCGGCCCGGCCCTCGAGGAGGGGCGCCATGAGTTCGAGGACGATTTCCGGGGCATACTGGCCGTCGGAATGCACCACACCGAAGACTTCGGCGCCCAGCTCGAGTCCCCGGCGGAGACCGCTCTTTTGCGCTCCGCCATAGCCGCGATTGACCTCATGATGGACGACATCCACTGCCGGAAAGCGCTCCTTGAGCCCCTCCGCCACCTCGCCCGTGCGATCCGGACTTCGGTCGTTCACAATAATGGCCACTCCGGAATCCCAGAAGGCGTCGGGAAGCCTCTCGAGGACCGCAGGCAGGGTTCTTTCCGCCCGGTAGGAGGGAATGACGACAGCTTTTTTCATGCCGGTGAGTGTAATGCCCCTCGTCCGCGGGCCAACACGATTTTCTTTCTCCTGGTTTCCGAGAGGCTGTCAGACCTGGGCGGCGGATGGATTGTCCGCTGACGCGACAATATCCCGCAAGGGCCGCCAGACCTGTTTCGCGACGCGAAGGATATTTCCGCCGATAATTTTGCGGATGTCTTCGTCAGAGTACCCGCGCTGGACGAGGCCAACCGTGAAGAGGGGCCAATTCGTCCAGGCCATGCTCTGGAGTTGCTCCGGCTTGGTCCAGTCCGGAGTGTAAACCTCGTCCCCTGGCCGCCACACGTACTCCCAACGCGGACGGGACACGCTGCCCTTGAGAGTCCCATCCACGGTGTGACGGGACCGATAGGCGCTGTCGGTTCCAATGGTCACCGCGTCGGCGCCAAACTTCTTTGCGATATAATCAATATGGTCAAACAGGGCGAGAATCGTTCCGTCACCCCCGACAAAGCGCGGGACATTTGTGACGCCCACCGTCCCGCCGCGCTCGACAATGGCCCGGATGACCTCATCCGGCTTGCATCGGGAATGCTGACTCAATTCCCAAGAAGCCGTGTGGCTCGCGACAATGGGCTGCGCTGACGCCTCCGCCGCCTCCCGACTGGTCCGCCAGCCGGTGTGGGCCACATCAATGATAATGCCCAGACGGTTCATTTCCGCAATGACGGCCCGCCCGAAATGACTCAGACCGGCGTCCGCGGGCTCCGCGCAGCCATCGCCGATTGGATTGCGGCGATTGTAGGTCAGATGCATCATGCGGGCGCCGAGTTGGGCAAAGACGCGGAGGTATTGGAGTTCGTCCTCGACGGTGTCCTGGTCCCCGGCGAGGGGGATGCCATTGGGGGCAAGGCACAGGCAGCGCTTGCCTTCACGATGGGCCGTGCGGATGTCCTCGACAGTGACGGCGCGCCGAAGGATCTCGGGCAGGGCGTCCGTGAGCGCCACGTAGCGGGCGAACCGCCTGATGAGGCGCAAGGGGGTGTTGCTCTCCTGCCCTGCGTTTAGAAACATGGCCGTGACGCCCGACGCCTCCCAGGCCTCACGGTATTCCGCCTGCAGCGCGTCAGTGGCCGCCCAGCCGGTCATGATCATTTCCTCCTGCAGCGTCGAGCGCTCATCCTGCGAGGCGCCCTCGTCCATGGCCCGGTTGAGGACCTCTGGGACGACCGGGGCATGGAGCCCGAGGCTGTAGGACTCGACGACAAGGGATTCGCGGTGCAACGCGAGACCATAATCCAAGTCGCGCTGAGAAGGTTTCAGCAGGGCGAGGGCAATCTCCCGCGCTTCGGCGATGGGGTCAGAGGATGGAGCGCTCATGAGATTCCTGGAGTCGGTGGGGCGCTCAACGCTTGCGCCAGATACTCCCTTGCATGAGGCGGAAATCATAGACGCGCGCGTCGCTGCGAAGGGAGCGGGGCAGAGCCATCGAGGCCTCCAGCAAATCGAAACGCCCACCCAGGATTCTCTTGAGACCTTGGAGGGTACTGCAATTTTCGCCGGTCTTGTCCTTGAAGCCGCCGAGCCAATTCTCGCGCTTGGTGCGCGCCTCGGTCCAGTGGTTCGAGCACGCAATGGCGAGCAATCCGCCATCATTCAGGCGCTCGTGGACGGTCTCGAGGAAGGCCGCCGGATTGTAGGACTCCTCGAGGACGCCATTGATGACGATTAGATCATAGCCCTTAAAGAGGGATTTGACATTGGCGGGATCCGCCTGGAAGAATTCGACCTTGCCGCGCACGGCATCGCCAAAGCCGAGATCCTTGAGGGCGGCCTGCTCGAAATCCACGATGTCCCCCTCCGAGGCGATTTGCCACTGCGTGTACCCCTTGTCCACCATCTCGACGCCGATGCGAATCTTGCGCGCGGTGAAATCGAGACCCGTGACATGATCGAAAACCTTGGCGAGTTCAAAGGTCGTGCGTCCAACGGCGCATCCGAGTTCCAGCGCGCGCCCGGTGGTGCCTCCCGCCGCCTGGACATGCTTCAGGACCTCCCCCGCCAATTGCCGCGGATAATCCTCTCCCACGGGAATGACTCCTTTGGGCCTGCCATAATGCAATTCGCAGAAAGGCACGACATCCGGATCCGTCTCGTAGCGATCGTCACGGATTTCCACGGCGTCCGGACTTGCGATGTAGCGGAAGCCGGCGTGCTGGTAGAAATGACGCCGGAAGGCATAGCGCGAGTGGCGTGTGGCCTCATTGCCGGTCGAGACCCACGAGCCCCCCTTGATCATGTTGTGGCGGTTGTCGAAGGTCGGTGTCGAAAAATCGTCGTAGAGCGGATGGACCTTGAACCCTGGGAATCCCGCAATGGGCGTCTCAGTGTGCTGCCAGACATTGCCGAGTACATCATGGAACCCCCCGCCGAATGCGAAGGTGTCCACTGGCACAGAGGACGCGTAATAGGCCAGGTTGAGATTCCCGGGAGCGATGCCATCCGGCCAGTCGTGGACATCGGGCGTTCCGCTCGCGTCGAGCAATTGGTACCATTCCGCTTCGGTCGGCAGACGGACGGGTTTGCCGGTCTTCTTGGCCTTCCAATTGCAGAATGCCTTCGCCTCGAGCTGATTCACCTCGACCGGCCATGACCAGGGCATCGGGATTTCCTTGAGCATCAGGCGCAGGCGATGGGACCCGTCATCGGCCTTGCGCCAGAAGCGCGGCATGCCCCGTCCATCGTAGGTGGCCCATTTCCAGCCCTCCTCGGTCCAGTGCTCCTGCTGGGAATAGCCTCCCGCCTCGACAAATTCTCGGTATTCGCCATTGCTCACAAGATACCGCGACGCCTCAAAATCGCTCGTGGTCTCCGTGAGGCTGCCATACTCGTTGTCCCATCCATAAAGAGGATGGTCAAGGGGCTTGCCCAGCGTGATCGCCCCCCCCTTCACGGGCAGGAATTCATTGGGGACAATGGGATTGTCCTGCTGGCAAACCGGCCAGTCGGGATGCTCATTTTCCAGAAGCTCGAGCGGGAGCTGGCGGATGAGCACCGAGGATGTCTCGACGTGGATGCGCTCGTGCTCAATACCCATCAGGATCACCCAGAAGAGGCTGTCCCATGTGACCGGCAGGTGGATGGGCGTTGTGCGGATGAGTTCATCCACTTTCGCGCGCACCTTGTCGCGGTACGCCTTGACGTCGCGGTGGTCCGGCCAGTCGTAATGTTTTTCATTCAGGTCGTCCCAACTCATTTCATCCACGCCAATGGCGCACATCACCTCGAGCGCGGGATCAATGCGCTCCGGCAGGAAACCTCCCAAAACGAGTTTATTGACAAAAAACACAGCCGTATGACCCCAATAGAAAATGAGCGGATGCCGCAGCGCGTCCGCCCGGCGCAGGAAGGCCTCCTGACCCTTCAGCGGCTGGAAGAGGCGCTCATAGAGGTCGAATGTCTCATGAAAATATTGGCGGATTTCCTCCCGCTTGGCTTCGGGATCCCCCTCTCGAAGATTGGGGGTGGAGGAACTCATCGCATTCCATGTCGGAAACGTACGGGCTTGGGCTGTGGTGGTCATGATACTGCTGTCTCGGAAGTGAATGAAAATTATACGCCCCGTGGCGGACATTTGCAGGAAAATTTTGAGATTTGGGCATGGATCAACGCAGGATCATCTCATTTCCAGAAGCTGATCAATTGTCCGGAGCGGCGGTACTGTCAATGGATGCCCGGTCCTCACTTCCTCAGGCGGAGGATGCCGTCCGGCAGATTCTTGGCAGTCGCACCGTAAAAGTTGTCCCCTGGCCGGACTCGCTCGAGACTGAAATATCGCCGCCCAGCATTTCACAGAATTTTTTGCTGATGGCGAGTCCCAGGCCGGTCCCGCCGTATTTTCTGGTTGTCGAAGTGTCCGCCTGGGAGAAGGCCTGGAAGAGGCGATCCATTTGCTCGGGAGTCATGCCGATTCCCGTGTCCCGGACCCGGAAGGTGATTTCGTCCGGATGGGGACTCACCTCGAGGGTGACCCGACCCTTCTCGGTGAATTTGCAGGCGTTGCTCAGGAGATTGAGCAGGATCTGACGGAACTTGGTGAGATCGGAGGTCATTCGTCCAGCGTCCCCCGGACAGATCCTTTCGAGCGCGTTCCCATTCTTTTGCGCCAGGGTGGCAATGGTCTCGGAAATTTCCCGGACGACCGGATCCACATCGAAGTCCTCGATGAAGAGGGTCATTTTCCCCGCCTCGATTTTTGAGACATCCAGGACATCGCTGATGAGGTCGAGGAGGTGTTCTCCGGCGGAGTGGATTTTTTGCAGGTCGGGGAGAAAACCCGCCGCGCCGGCGTCCTTCGCGTCCTCGATGAGCATTTCGCTGTAGCCAAGAATCGCATTCATGGGAGTGCGCAATTCGTGGCTCATGTTTGCGAGAAAGCGGCTCTTGGTCTGGTTGGCGGATTCCGCGGCGTCGCGCGCCGCAAGAGCCTCCTCGCGATTGCGCTCAGCCAATTCGAGCGTTGCGGAGAGCCGCCGCGCAAGCCAGTAGGAAACCAACAGAAGCATGGTCATGACGACTGCGGCGCCCGCATAGGCCTGCCAGAGGGTCCGGGCCGCGCGCGCAATCAGGTCCTGATCGTGGAGCGCTGTCACGATGGTGAATCCCCACGGCTCGAAGATATCCGTGCGCACCGTCCAGCCCGGAGGAGCGGGTTCACCTGCCGCGGCTCCCCGGGCAATCTCTCCAATCACCGCCGCATCGCGGAGGGTCTCCGTTTGAAAAACACTCTGTCCGTCAGGTCCGAGCAGCGCAAAGAACCCCTTGTCCAGGAGGGCATGATCCTCAATCGTGTCGCGCAGCGTAAAGAGGGTCTCGACAGGGTAGCCGACAAACCAGGCCCCAATAAGCCGCCCTTCCGCGTCCTGAATGGGCTGGTATCCCGTAAAAAAAAAGCGCCCGGAAATTTTTTCGGGCTGGATGGAAGAGGCGCCTTTTTCGAGCGCGGTCACAATCGCGCGAGAGGGGACGGGAGGATCGCCGGAGGCGCCATTGCCAATCCCATCAGAAAAACTGATTGCCACCGGGAGGAATCCTTCGCCGATCCGCGCAAAAAGCGCCACCATGCCACCGGTCAGCGCCCGTGCCTCCTGTACCACTCCCTCCTCCGAAGAAGCCTTCTCCTCTCCAAATTTCACGATCGGCAGCTCCCCAGGCTGCCCTGACAGAACGAGAGACGGCGCGCCCTGCGCGGAAGCCATGGCCTCGGCGCTCCGGAGCGCGGCGCGAATAATTTTCCCGTACAATTCGTCCGTCGCCTCGAGGACATCCTCAATGTGGTCCACCTTCGCGGACATCTGGAGGTTGGCGTCCTGGCGAATCATGGCCGAGAGCCGCTGGAATCCCACGATCCCCGCCGCCGCGATTGCCAGAATCACGAAGAGGAACCAGAGAGTGACCTTGAAACGCAGGGCGCGGTGCATAAAAAAATCCGGGAATGCCCCACGATACCAAAAAAAACACCCTCTCCAAGTCTTGCTTACTTCCGAGACCCGGCCGCCGCAGCGAATGACCGACGGGAGCCTCTCACTTCTGCCAGGGGGGGGTGCAGGGGATTGTGGAATGCGGAAAAACTTAGCCTCTTTTCCTTTGCGTCTTTTACGGTATCGTGTGCTCCTGGATGAACGCATCATCGTCCCACAAGGTTGTTCTGGTCGGACGGGATCTCACCAAGATATATGCCAGCGGCGAAGCGGAGGTACGTGCGCTGGATGGCGCGGATGTGACTCTGTGCCGTGGCGAGTTGATTGTACTGCTGGGGGCTTCGGGCAGCGGGAAATCCACGCTCCTCAACATTCTGGGCGGACTGGACACGCCGACCTCCGGAACACTCACGCATCACGAACGCAATCTTGCCCGTGCGGATGAGGATGCGCTCACGGCATTCCGACGGGATGCGGTGGGGTTCGTATTCCAGTTCTACAATCTCATTCCCAGCCTGACCGCGCGCGAGAATGTGGCCCTCATCACCGAGATTGCTCCCAATCCAATGACGCCCGAGGAGGCACTGGAACTCGTGGGACTTGGCGACCGCATGAATCACTTCCCCTCGCAAATGTCAGGGGGACAGCAGCAGCGCGTCGCCATTGCCCGCGCCATCGCCAAACGCCCCGAGATCCTCCTCTGCGACGAACCCACCGGAGCGCTCGACGTAAAAACGGGCGTCGTTGTACTCAAGGCCATTGAGAAAATCAATCGCGACTTGGGTGCCCTCACCGTAATTATCACCCACAATGCAGTCATGGCCGAAATGGCCGACCGCGTGCTCCACCTCTCCGACGGGAAAATTTCCCATACAAAGACCAACGCGCGGCGACGCCCGGTGCGATCATTGCAATGGTAGCATTCGTTGCAATGCGAATGGAGAAAACAGGCGCTTCTCTTCTATCGGGAGCTCAAAAATCGTCCACTGCAAAAGATCCACACCTCGCACGAAGATGTTCCCGTGCCGACAGAACGTTTGGGGAAAACAAACAGGGACAGGGGCGGATATTACTTATATCCCCTTGGTCGCGAAATAGAGTGGCCAGCCCTGTGGGCCAAATTCTGCATGGATTCGCTCATGCTTCGTCAAGATTGAGCATGGAGCGGCGGTTTTTTGAAACCTCAATGCACGGTTCGGCGCCATCCCAATGCGCCGGGATTCTTCCGAGCCATTCCTGTCCCGATTCCTTGTAATCCGCATACGACAGTCTGAGCCCTTCGATCATGCGGAGACCGTCTCCATGATACGGTTGGGGTTCCAGATGTGCTCGGCGAGTTTGAGATAGAGAGCGCAGCGTTCTTCCATCTCGGCGGACTTGAACGAGGTCATCGGCCTAAACGGTAGGCCGGTGGTATCGATGAATCGGAGGAAGCCGGGGTTGTTCTCGTAACAGGTAGAGTGCAGGGAGCGGGCGAGTAGGTTCTGTCCGTGGTAGTGTGGCAGCTTTGCCTCATAGGTGAGGTCGCCGTAGCTGGCATTGAAGCTTTTTGGCAAGAGCAGCAACCCGCCGATACGATTGCGCATGGCGGAGAAATCGCTGGGGTGGTTGAACTCATCGTTATGTCGCTCGGGATGATTGGCCCAGATATGCTCAATCTCGTAACGTTTCTTCCCAGTGGCCATGTATTCCGCGTAGCGGGAGGCCAGGCCGGAGCGGGTTTCCACGAAATCGGTCATGCGGGCGAGGAGCCGGTGAATCTGGCGGCCATTCGTGCCGTGCATGGCAAAGCGTTCATTCTTTGCGAAGGTCTCCTTGTCGTCGGCGAGCCGTTCGGCGAGGACGTTGGCAGTGTCGGCGGCGGATTTCCCCCGGATGTCCCGGATCACATTGAACATCGTGTATTGGAGGGTGGAATAGTTAATGGCCCGCCAGTTCCAGATGCGCCGAGTGATAAGAATGTCGATGAAGGTGCTCACGACTCGCAGCTTGCGCAGGATTTCCGGCTCGGGATCGTCAGGGAGCAAAGGAGCGAGCAGGACCGAATACTGGAGGGTGAAGTTATGATGGGCGTTGAAATGGATCGCCTCCAAGCCGGGAGTCAACTCCCAGCCGGCCCATCTCGTCCGCAGGTATTGGGTGATGTAGAATTTGAAATCGCGTTCGATGAAGCGAACGAACTCGGAGGTTTGCGTCAGGCCGAGTTCCTCTGCGTGGTCGCGGACCCAGCGGTGAAATTCGGTGCCAATCAGATCGAAGTCCTCTGGCTTTGCGTTGCGTTTTCGCTCGCGAATCTTCTGGGCGCGCTGGCTGCGGAGCCAGGCCTTGATGGCGTCGGCATCCTCTTCCTTGCCCCAATCTTGGCACTCGGCGATACATTCCTTCCAAACTTTGCTGGTGGCGTTACGGGCGGATGCATCAGTGATGTTGGCAAGAAGGTAGCCTTTGAGCATGTCCGTGGGCGTGAGAGACAGCCCGCGATCATTCATGGTCTCAAAGATGGTGTAGGCGTCCTCGTCGGAAGACGCAGTGATTTCAACGAGATAAACATTTTCGATGAGCCAATCGGCAAAGAATGGGAGTGCGTCTTCCCCGATTTCATCGGGAAATTGATCCATGATATCTTCGAACCGGTCGAAGATGTTGATGACGGATTCCGGCTGGTCTGTGGAGTCGAAGGGTTGAACCGTGTATAGCGCCTCCATACAGGAGGTACGATCGGGTATGTCGAGGTTGAAGGAGCGTTTGCCGTATTTTTGAGAAAAGATGAGATCAGCGAGCTGTTTCCTCTCCTCGTCTTCCAAGCGGCGGTGGAGGTAGATGAGCAGAAGTGTGAGGGACGTCAGACGTTGCTGGCCGTCGATGATGTATTTCTGGCCGTCGCGGTCGCTGATGATAATGGAGCCAAGAAAGTAATGGCCGTAGTTCTCGACATCGGCACGATCATGACCGGTCTCGTGGCTTTCGAGAAACTTGGCGGTGAGGTCTTCGACAAGCTCAGTGATCTGCTTGACCTGCCAGCGGTATTCGCGCTGGTAATAGTCGATGGAATATTTCGCGCCACCAAGAAGCTCGCGGATGGTTTTGGCCTTGCCAAGGATTTCCTTCATTTAGTTGTTCCTTTCATAATCTCGCTGAGCAGGCCCTCGGTTTTCTGTTCGAGATTGAGGATGTCGGCGCTGATTTCGGCGAGGATCCGAAGTCGGGGTGGTTCGTAAAAGTGGCGGGTGAAGCTGATTGCGTAGCCGATTTTCGTATCCGACTCAACGATCCTGGCGACACGATCCTGGCGACCTGCAGCGGCATCGAGAACTTTTGCGACATGCTGATATTATCAGATGTGACGGACGAAACGTCCATATAAACCCCCCTTGAGGCGTAGCGGCTCCTTTGATTTTTTGAGGGGGTACCTTCCCTCCGCCTTCTCGCGTACCGTGGGGGGATGGCAAATCCCTCACGGAGGTTCGCCTGTCCCTCGAAGAACGCGCCGGTCACATCGTAGAGCAAAATTCCATGAGCGCCCCGAACCAGTCCCAGTAACGATCAATGAGAGGAGCGCAAAGGCGCTTTTTCATCCCCACACGCATTCCACCCACGCGAAAAACAGATCCAAGATCCTCAGCGCACCATGGTTTATCTCGTTTTTGCCCCGGCCCGTCGTAAGTCCCTGATTATCAGGGAAGTGGCTGGGGAGGGAATCGAACCCCCGACACGAGGATTTTCAGTCCTCTGCTCTGCCAACTGAGCTACCCAGCCGAATGACGCGGCACTCTATCGCTCCGAGACCGCGATGACAAGAAGGATTTGTAGAGGCGCAACACGCGTCCTTACAGGCCGGATTTTGTGCCCCTCGCGGGGCCTATTGAGGAGGATCCTATTTCCTTCAGGGGTGCGGTTCCGCGCTGCGACACTGGGCAGGGAGCAGGTGATATTGAGCCCCCAAAAAAAATCAGGACGCCGCATCCCTGCGGATTTTTTCCTTCCGGGATTCGCGCTGATCCTCGAGGCGGGCGATTTCCGAGGCGAGCTGGCGGCGCAGGTCTTCAAGAGCTGCGGGGTCATCGGACGACTTGGCCATTTCGCCCTCGAGAAAGACCTTCTTTTCCGCGACGCGCGCATTGATTTCGCTGTCCACTTCGGCGAGTCGGGCGCGGGTCTCCTCGGCGACCTTTGGGAGAGGGGCCTCCTTTTCGAGGCGGCTCATGGCGAGTTCGTAGGCGGATTTCATGTCGGATTTTTTGAGTGAGGGGGCTGTCGGTCAGGTCGAAAGATTTTCCCCCAATTCGACGTTCCAGTAGGCGATGTCGAGAAAGCGCTTCCAGCTCTCGTGGCGTGGGTTCGACGCGGAAAAGGATAGCGTTACGAACGGACGCCATTTGGGGCGTTTGGGTTTCCGGATGAGGCTCATGCCGACTTCGTGCGGCAGGTGGTTCCCCTTGCGGGTGTTGCAGGGGATACAGGAGCAAACGATGTTTTCCCATGTCGTCAGGCCGCCCCGGTCGCGCGGCAGGACATGGTCGAGGTTCAGATCGGCGCGGTCCAGCGTCCGCCCGCAATACTGGCACGTGTCCCGGTCGCGCTCGAAGACATTGTGGCGCGTGAATTTGACTTCCTTCTTCGGGAGGCGATCAAAGAGCATCAGGACAATGATTTTGGGGATGCGGATCGAAAGGGAGATGGTCTTCACCATTTCGGGCTCCGGATTCGATTGGGAAAAATCCCGCCAGCTCTGGAAATCGTGGGTGAGGTAGTTGTTCGAGCCGTCCTGGGACACAACCTGGGCATGACCCTGGTACAGGAGCGTGAAGGCGCGACGCGCCGAGCAGGTGTTCACGGCCTGCCAGAGCCGGTTCAGGACCAGGACGGGTTGTTCCAAGAGCGCTTCCATGTTTTTCCGCGGGAAGGCCGCACGGTACCATCGGACCCAAAATCCTGTCAATGCGCGAAACCGGTCTTGCGTCCCCCGCATGGGTCGCGCCACCATGAGGCCCATGACCAAGGAGGCCATTGCGGAGGTGATGACCGACATTGCCCGGCTCCTCGAAATCAAGGGGGAGAATCCCTTCAAATTTCGGGCCTACGCCCATGCGGCCCGGACCCTCGAGACGTACCCGGGGGATATTCGGATCATGGCCGAAGCGGGGACGCTTGGCGACATCGAGGGATTCGGAAAGGCTATCTCGGAGAAGGTGGCCACGCTCGCGCTGACCGGTCGGCTGGATTATTACGAGCGTCTCAAGGAGGAATTTCCCCCGGAGATTCTGACCCTCTTTGAGTTGCAGGGGCTCGGGGGCAAAAAAATCAAGGCCCTGTATGACGCTCTGGGAATTGCCTCGGTGGACGCGCTCGAGCAGGCCTGCCAGGAGGGCGCCGTGGCCCGGTTGCCGGGATTTGGGGAAAAATCCGCCGCCAATTTGCTCGAGGCGATTGCCTTCCGCAGGGAATCCTCCGGTCAATTCCTTCTCTGGGAGGTCATGCCCCTGGCCGGGGAAATTCTCGATGCCCTGCGGAATCATTCCGCCGTGGGCGCGGCCGAGGTGGCGGGCAGTTTTCGGAGGCGCAAGCCGGTGGTGCGGGATCTGGATTTTCTGGTCTCGACGCGCTCTCCGGGCGAGGTCATCGCCTTTTTTACGGGCCATCCGCGGGTGAGGAAGGTTCTGGCGAGCGGGCCGACCAAGGCGAGTGTGTTGGCGGACGCCGGCATTCAGTGCGACCTGCGCGCGGTTTCCAAGGAGGAATTCCCCTTTGCGCTCGCGTATTTTACGGGCGGCAAGGAGCACAACATTCGCATGCGGTCGCGCGCGCTCGAGCGCGGGTGGACGCTCAACGAATACCGTCTCGGCATCGCGACGGAGGAGGGGCGGGCCAAGCCGCCGCCCGCGATTCGCGAGGAGGCGGATCTCCATCGGGCCCTCGGCCTCGACGCCATTCCCCCGGAACTCCGCGAGGACCGCGGGGAATTCGAGGCGGCGGAAGCCGGCCGCCTCCCGCGGCTCATCGAGTGGACGCAATTGCGCGGCGCCTTCCACAATCACACGACCGCAAGCGATGGCAACGCGAGTCTCCGCGACATGGCCGCGGCCGCGCGCGACCTCGGCCTCGAATACCTCGGCATCGCGGACCATAGCAAAAGCGCGCGGCAAGCCAATGGGCTCGACGAAAAACGCCTGCGCGCGCAAATCGCGGAAATTCGGGAGCTGAACGCGGAACTGGGCGGGGAATTCCACATCTTTACGGGAACCGAGTGTGAGATCCTCCGGGATGGGCGGCTGGATTTTCCGGATGACCTCCTCCTGGAACTCGATTACGTGGTGGCGTCGGTTCACAGCGCCTTTTCCCTGACGGAAAAGGAAATGACCGACCGGGTTCTCCGCGCGATGTCCCATCCGGCCATCACCATGCTCGGCCATCCGACCGGCCGCCTCCTGTTGGGCCGCGAACCCTATGCCCTGAACCTCCCCGCGGTCATCGAGGCCGCGGCGGACACTGGGACTGTTATCGAATTAAACGCCAGCCCGGAGCGGCTCGACCTGGATTGGACATGGTGGCCGCTGGCCCGCGAAAAGGGCGTCCGCTGCGCAATCAACGCCGACGCCCACTCGATTGCCGGTCTTGCGCATCTTCGGATCGGCGTGGAAATCGCCCGGAAAGGCTGGCTAACCCGGGAGGATGTCATCAATACTCAGCCGCTCTCCCAAATGGACGCCCTCCTCGGCCAAAAACGCAAAAGATCCCTGGCATGATCCTGGAAACGCTGAAAGCCGTCTGGGGCCCCGTCATTTTTCTCGTTCATGCCGGGGGCATTTATTACGCGGTGCGGGCCATTATGACGGCCCGCACGCCGCAATCCGCCATTGGCTGGGGGCTCGCCCTCATTTTCCTGCCAGAGCTTGGCCTCCCCCTCTTCTGGATTTTTGGCCAATCGAGATTTTCCGGTTATGTGTCCATGGGGACGGGGGCATGCCCGGCGCTGGATGCTGCGGCACAGCGCGCGATGGAAGCCAGCGAAGCGCATCGGTCGCCGTTTCCTCATAAATATGCCGATGTCGAGCGGGTCGCGCGGAATCTCCGTGGCGTGGGTGCCATCGGCGGGAATGGCGCCCGGCTCCTCATTGACGGCGAGGAAACTTTCGAGGCCATTTTTGCGGATATTGCCGCCGCAAAACAATTCGTCGTCGTCCAATTTTACATCATCCACGACGATGGTCTCGGCGCGCGGCTGCGGGACGCGCTCCTCGAGGCCGCCGTCCGGGGTGTCGTCTGTTATGTCCTTTACGACGCGGTTGGCTCGAAGGGGCTTGATGAGCGGTGGACGGGGCCCCTGCGCGCGGCGGGTGTCCACATCGAAACCTTCGTCACCAACCGCGAGCGGGGACGCCGATTCCAGATCAATTTCCGCAACCACCGCAAATTGGTCGTCGTGGACAGCCGGGTCGGATTCGTCGGCGGGTTGAATGTCGGAGACGAATACCTCGGGCTCGGGCCGCTGGGCGCGTGGCGGGACACCCACCTGCGCCTCGAGGGACCGGCCGTGCCCGCGCTCCTGGTCTCGTTCCTCGAGGATTGGAATTACGCGGGAGGGGGCATCCTGGATCTCCCCATCAAGGCCATCCCCGCGGGGGGGTTCCGCGTACTTCCTTTTGCTTCCGGCCCCGATGAGACATGGCACACGGCCTCGGCGGTTTATCTCGAGGTCCTGCACGATGTCCGCGACCGCCTCTGGATCGCGAGCCCGTATTTCATCCCGGACCCCGCCACGCGCAGCGCCCTGGCCCTCGCGGCCCTGCGCGGGGTGGACGTGCGCATCCTGCTCCCGCACAAGCCCGATCACCTCATGCCCTGGCTGACATCCTTTACTTTCTACCCGCAAATGCGGGAGGCGGGCGTCCGCGTCTGGCGAATGAAGGAGGGTTTCATGCACCAAAAGGTCCTCCTCGCGGATGATGACTTCGCCATCGTGGGATCGGTGAATCTCGACTACCGCTCCTTCATGATCAATTTCGAGCTGGCTGCGGCCGTGCAGGATGCCGCCTTTGCGGCCGACATCGAAGAAATGCTCAATCGTGACTTTGCGGCAGCCCGCGAGGAGGATCTGGATTCCTTCGAAAAGGGGAGCTTCTTCTTTCGCCTCAAATGCCGACTGGCCGCGCTCATGAGCCCGGAACAATGACCCTCGAGCGCTTCCCGGCCCTCGACGCCCTGCCGGGCATACGGGCGGGCTTCATTCAGCGCATCCCCGGGATCCCCGTGGACGGAGAGCGCGACGCCATTCTGCAACGCCTGGCGGCCACCCACCGCAGGATTGCGGATGCCGCAGGTTTTGTCGGGATGCCCTTCGCAACGGCGCAGCAGGTCCATGGCGGAGAAGTGGCCATTGTCCATCCGGGGACTCCCTTTCCTGTGCCGGACGTGGATGCCTTGGCCACCGCGAGCCGGGGATTGTGCCTCGCCATCTATGTCGCGGATTGCGCAGCGGTCTTCCTCGCCGATCGCGGAGGCCGGGCCATCGCCCTCGCGCACTCTGGAAAAAAAGGCACAGAATGCGGCATTGCCGCGCGCGCCGTCCGTCGGCTCGCAGAGGATTTTCAAATTCCTCCGGGGGATCTCACCGCCGTCATTTCCCCCTGCATCCGTCCACCTCATTACGAGGTGGATTTTGCGTCGGAAATCCGCGATCAATTGCGCGCTGCGGGCGTCGGCGCTGTCGTGGATGATACAATTTGTACCGCCTCCCACCCCGAGCGCTACTATTCCTACCGGCGCGAGAGGGGTCGCACGGGCCGGATGCTCGCCCTGCTTGCGTTGGTGTAAAAGCATGCGTGCGTGTTTTCTCTGCTTCGCGACAATTGACAGCCGCCCCAACTCTCTTTAGAAAAAGTACCTTCCCATTATCATCTCATGAAGTTTGCAGTAAATAAAGAGGCTCTCCTGGACGGTCTCACACGCGTCCAGAATGTCGTGAGTAGCCGGGTCACGCTCCCGGTTCTGACCAATGCCCTGATTGAGACCACGGAGACCGGCTTGCGGCTCACGACCACCGATCTCGACGTGGGCATTCGGTGCGAGGTTCCCGCGCAGATCGAAAGGCAGGGCGCCTCGACCATTCCGGCGAAGCGGCTTGCTGCGATCGTCCGTGAGTTGCCATCCTCGGAAATCGCCGTCGAGACCGACGCCAAAAACATTACGAGCCTCAGCTGCGGGAAGAGTTTCTTCAAGGTTTACGGGTTGCCGCGCGAGGAATTTCCTCCCTTTCCCTCCTTTGCCGACGCAAAGACCTACACGCTCAAGCAGGCGGAGCTGAAGGACGGCCTGCGCAAGACGGCCTACGCCATTTCCGCGGACGAGACCCGCTATGTCCTCAATGGGATCCTCTTCTCCTTCACGGAAAACAAGCTCACTCTGGTGGCCACGGACGGACGGCGACTGGCGCTCTTTGATAGTGACATCGAATTTCCCAAGAGCCAGGAGCGCGATTTTATCGTCCCCACGAAGGCCGTCGCCGAACTCCAGCGCGTCCTGGGCGACGAGGGCGACGTGCATATTGCCGCGTCGGACAATCTGATCGCCTTCCGCATGCCGGGCGTCGAACTCGTCTCCAAACTCGTCGAGGGCAACTATCCGAACTACCGTCAGGTGATCCCCGGCGAGGCCAAGGAGCGCATCACCCTCGAGCGCGAACTCCTTCTCAACAGCGTGCGCCGCGTGGCCATCCTCAGCACGGACAAGACCAGCTCGATCCGCCTGAGCTTTGGGAAAAACAATCTCGATATTTCCACCAACACCCCGGAGGTGGGCGAGGCCCGCGAATCCATGGCCATCGCCTATCGCGGGCGCGATCTCTCGATTGCCTTCAATCCCGAATTCCTCATGGACCCGCTGCGGAATCTCGCCGACGACGAGGTGCATATCGAGTTGATTGACGAGATCAGCCCGGGCGTCATCAAGATCAACAAGCCGTTTCTCTATGTGTTGATGCCCATGCGGGTCTCTGCCTGAGGCATGAGCCTTTGGGGCATTGACCTCGGCGGCACGAAAATCGAGGGCGCCATTCTGGAGGAAGCGACCCCCGGGAGGGCGCGGCATCGCCTGCGCCTGCCGACGGAAGCCGCCCACGGTTACGAGCACGTCTTGCGGCAGATCGCCCGCGTGGTCGAGGATCTCGAGAAGGCCAGCGGTCTGCCGCGCCCGGATCGGATTGGCATTGGTACGCCGGGAGCCATTGAACCCGCGACGGGGCGCCTGAAAAATTCCAACACACGCTGTCTGGAGGGTCGCCCACTGCGCGATGACATCGAACGCGCCTTGGGCGTGGAGGCCACTCTGGCCAATGACGCCAATTGCTTTGCGTTGGCTGAGGCATTGCTCGGCGCGGGTCGGGGCGCTGAGGTCGTTTTTGGTGTGATCTTGGGGACCGGGGTTGGCGGGGGGTGGGTCATTCACGGCAATCTCGTTCAAGGTTGTCACGGCATTGCCGGCGAATGGGGTCACAATCCAATCCCAGGGGAAACCACCCCATGCTACTGCGGGCGGAGGGGCTGCGTGGAAACCGTTCTGGCCGGCCCATCGCTCGAGCGTTTCTACCAGGAAAAATCGGGGCAATCCCTGCGCCTCCCGGAAATTGCCTCCCGGGTCGGCTCCGATCCCTTTGCGCGCGCCACGCTCGAACGGGCTCGGGAGAAATTCGGAGTGGCTCTGGCCGCCGTCCTGAACATCCTCGATCCGGATGTGGTCCTCATCGGTGGGGGCGTCGGCAATTTGCCCCTGTTCTACGAGGAGGCCACGCGCGCGGCCGTTCTGGAGCATACTTTCAATCCAGAGCTGCGCACACGGTTTCTCAAGCCCGCGCTAGGGGATAGCGCCGGCGTCTTTGGGGCCGCCCTGCTTGCGGCCAAACAACCGCTATCAGCGGCCTGACGGAGCGCCCGGCGGACGGGAGGCCTCATCGTAGAGGGCCTCGATTGCGGCGACACCCGCGGCATTCGAGAAATGGGAGGCCACGCGCCTCGAGGCTCCCTGGGAGAGTGAGGCGTAGAGCGCCGGATCCGAGACCACGCGTCGCAGGGCGCGCGCAAGGGCGCCGGGATCGGCCTCGGGGCACAACAGCCCGGAAATCCCCTCCTCGACGGCTTCGGGAATTCCGCCGTGATGCGTTGCAATGGGAACCAATCCACGCGCCATCGCCTCAAGCAGAATGTTGGGCACGCCTTCGGTGTCGCCAGCAATGGTTTCGCTGGGATGCAAAAGAATGTGCGCCCGCGAGAATTCCTCTTCCAGGGCCTGCTGATCGAGGAAGCCGGGCATCCGGACGGATTCCCCCAAGCCGAGTTCCCGAACCTGCGCCAGGAGGCTCTCGCGCAATGGCCCCTCCCCGGCAATGGTAAGGGTCGCGCCAGGATGATCCCGATGAAATTCCGCGAATGCCCGCAGGGCTGCCGGCATGCCCTTTTTGGACACCATGCGCCCGGCCTGCAGGATCCTCCAAGCGCCCTCCTCCGGAAGGGTCTTGGTGGATTTTGGCGGATCGGGAATCACGGCGCGCATGACCCGCAATTTTTCCTTCGGGCAGCCCATGGCATGGACCCGCGCGGCGAGGTGGGCGGAGCGGCAGGCCACGAGCGTGGTCCGCGAAAACATTTCCCCAAGCGCTGACCGATAACCCATCCCGGCCATCCGTCCCGCGACATCCGAACCGTGGAAGGACACAATGACCGGGATCCGGGAAGCGCGAAGCGCCGGCAACATGTGGATGGCTGAATTGCCAAAAAAAATGTGGAGGAGATGGCAATCCTCCGCAAACCGGAGAATGCGACGCGCCTCAATCCCCTGGATTTGCCAAGGCTTTCCCGTCCATCGGGAAATCGTTCGCGCCACCTCGCGCAGCGGGGACCTCGGCACAAGGACGGGACGCCGTCCGGGCCAATCCCCGCGGATTTTTTGGGTGATCAGAACCGGCTCCCAGCGGCGCAGGCCGTTTGCGTGCCGGAACACATGGCGCATTTCCGGCTCGAGCCAGGTCGCGCAGAAGAGCGCGGCCCGGGGATGGTCACCACTCGACTCCAAGGACAATCACACCAGCGGAATGCACCGGTGTTCCAGGGCCGAAATCCTTGCTCAGGACCCGCTGGCCGGAGCCATAGCGGGCGGGCGCCGCGGGATTGACCATTTGCCACGGCTTGCGCGTCACAAAAATTTCCCGAACGATTCCTTCTATGGTCGCCCGCGGCTGGATCGTTTCCGCTGGAACCACTTCGTGGGTCTTGGGGAGCGGCACAACGAACTCCTGAGCCTGAGCCCAGGAGGTCATGGTCAGAAGGATCAATGCCATTATTCGCATGGCATGCCTTTTTAGCCGAATGGCGTTCCAGGGCAATCTCCGATTCGGGCGCATTTCCGTTAAGTGCAAACCGCGAGCGAACGACCGAAAAATGTTCCATTTTCCGCTACGTCGTAGAGGAACGCGGAACGCGTTTCTTCTTTTTGCATTTTTCGAGGATGCGCCCCTCCGATTCACTCTCCCCGCGTGACAATGCAATAACGGTCCTCGCCCTGGCCTGCATTCAACTGGCAGTAGCCTCCGCTGTGGGCATCGCCCAGGGCAAGGAGGTCCACCCGGCAGTCGAACAGGAAATTGCCCTCCTCGAACTGCAGAACATGCCAAGGGAAGAAGGCATCAAGTTGGTAGTCAATCGCCGTGACGCTGACCTCGGCCCTGATGTCGCTGTTCTCGAGGAATTTTCTTTGGGAGAATTCCCAGATGCGCGGCGTCGTCGAAGAGGAGCTGGGCGCGAGAAAGAAGGCGTTGCTCTTCCGGCCATCCATGCTGGAGAAATACAATTCCACGCGTGAGCCGACGGCATGGCCCGGATTCGGAGTCTCGGGAACCATGGAATCACTGACCCTCGCGCGGACCGTGACGCCCTTGGCATCATAAAGAATGCTCCCGTCCACCGCGGGGAATCCCGCCAGCGGGATCGCAAACCGCGCCGGGGTCTCATTCTGGACACGCAATTCGGCGCGCTTCCGAAAATCTGCGCCAATGGCCAGAACCGATGCGGCCTCCGTGGCGAGCAGGACTTTTTCCGTGTCCCCCGGTTCATCGGCA
>WBZO01002768.1_pt1 | contig 21993 bp, 16 predicted proteins | sample 5204261 | NCBI WGS metagenome assembly WBZO01 (sample SAMN12412400, study PRJNA552823) | activated sludge metagenome | isolation source: activated sludge from anammox sidestream of wastewater treatment plant... | place: USA: North Carolina | collected 2017-09 | reverse complement strand
AAATGATCATAATTCGATACTCCTGGATGGTCGTTGTAAAGAGGCTATTAGTCCTTTTAGTACAGCGCGCGCCATAAATAAAGGATAACGTTTTTTGTCTATACAATCATCAGGGATGTAACACTTAGATATTGGAGGAGAATCTACTCGTCCTGGTAGCCGATCTGTTAGACCGGATGAAGAGCTGTCACGCATTATGCCAGTCATCGAGTTTGCTCTAAATATGAATATACCTGTTTCAGTGGATACTTCCAAACCAGAAGTCATGCAGGTTGCGATTGATGCTGGAGTTGTTATGGTGAATGACATTAATGCATTACAAGCACCAGGAGCATTGGAAGTTGTTGCGAATAGTTCCGTTATGACTTGTCTGATGCATATGCAAGGCTGCCCTGAGACCATGCAAGTTGATCCACAGTACTCGGATGTGATTACCGAAGTCATATCTTTTCTTGAACAACGCGTTACATCAGCCATATCAGCTGGAATTGAGCGCGAACGGATCATTATTGATCCAGGTTTTGGTTTTGGTAAAACGCTGGGACACAATCTTACTTTGTTACGTCATTTGGATCAATTTTCTATCCTGGGTTTACCTATTATGGCGGGTCTCTCTCGAAAATCCATGCTAGGAGCGATTACTGGTAATGCGGTCGATAAGCGCGTACATGCTAGTGTAGCGGCAGCTCTGCTGGCGGTAGGGAAGGGCGCTAAGATTGTACGAGTCCATGATGTTAAAGCAACGCACGATGCGTTTTCTGTATTTGCGGCAATAGATCACATTTACCCGGGTTTTTTGAAAGAAATTTCTCTAACCTGATAATTGGATCTATTTAGAGTCGGATGATTGATTACGATTAAAGCGCCATAATAATATGACAGTTAAATAATAAATAGCTGTAAATATAAGGGGTATTTATAATTATAAGCTATCAATGAAAGAAAGATCAGGTTTGATTAAATACTTTAATCTGAAATTGCTAGGAAGGTGATATGGATATGAAGAGAAAGTATTTTGGGACGGATGGTATTCGTGGAAAAGTAGGAGAATTTCCAATTACTCCTGATTTCATCTTGCGTCTGGGCTATGCTGTTGGCAAGGTATTATTGGCTTCAGACTGGAAACTCTCTGCCGATAAACGGCCAACTATCCTAATCGGGAAGGACACGCGCATATCTGGATATATGCTAGAGTCGGCGCTAGAAGCTGGTTTTTCTGCTGCGGGAGTAGATGTTCTCTTGTCTGGACCATTGCCTACACCAGCAATTGCTTATCTAGTGCGAGCATTGCGCATCCAAGCAGGTGCAGTGATTTCTGCTTCACACAATCCTTTCTATGATAACGGTATAAAATTCTTTTCTTCGGAAGGTTCTAAATTGCCGGATAGCGTGGAGCTGCAGATAGAGGCCGAATTGGATTCTCCCTTAACAGTAGCAGCTTCTACTAAATTGGGTAGAGTACAGCGTCTCAGAGATGAAGAGGGACGATATATTGAATTTTGTAAAAGTACTTTTCCTAACCATTTGGATTTGCGCGGTTGGAAAATTGTAGTTGATTGTGCCAATGGTGCAGATTATCGAGTTGCGGGTCATGTAATGCATGAATTGGGCGCTGATGTGATCACGATTAACAATGATCCAGATGGATTCAACATCAATCATGAATGTGGTGCAACCCATATCAAAACCTTGCAAAGTGAGGTTTTGCGACATAGTGCGGATTTAGGTATTGCCGTGGATGGTGATGGTGATCGCGTACTTATGGTGAGTGGAGAAGGGGTGGTATATGATGGAGACAGCTTAGCTTATATCATCGCCAGACATCGCCAGCAACGGGGTGTACTGCAGGGGGGAGTAGTCGGTACGCTTATGACCAATCTGGCAGTTGAACAGGCGTTTGAGCGATATGGTATTCCGTTTGTTCGAGCAAATGTTGGAGATCGATACGTTTCAGAACTGTTGCTACAAAATGATTGGTATTTGGGCGCAGAGAATTCTGGCCATATTATTTGCCGGGATAAGCATACAACCGGAGATGGCATAATCTCAGCGCTTCAGGTGTTATATGCATTACGTGACACCGGCTTAACATTTGCTGATTTTATGCAAGGGGTTACTTTCTTTCCACAACGGTTAATTAATGTAAAGGTTTCCAGAGAATTTGATTTTCGCAATAATCAAGCAGTAGAGTTATGTAAAAATGAAGCAGAACAAGCTTTGAAAAATGATGGACGCATTTTGTTGCGTGCTTCTGGAACTGAGCCACTTATCAGAGTAATGGTAGAAGGTAAGGAACCACAGCAAATTGAGTACTGGGCTGGAAAAATTGCTGAAACAGTCCGACAACAAGCAAGTATTTGAATAATTGAATAGCGGGATGCCTTGCATCGTCAATTTGTAACATTTACTTGTTATCCTAATTGAAATACTGGTTGCGTTTGAGAAAAATTCGGTTCGTGATTCCTTATCGGGTGCTTGGAAATCAGAGTGGTTATTGTGCAAAAGTTTTTATTGAACCTCGGCAGTAAAGTTAAATATTTAATTTTGATTTTTGTTTTTGTAAGTGGTTGTAGTGGGCATACGCAAACTAAACCGCTTATCAAAATGGGGGGTTCAAGCACGGTTTTTCCGATTATAGAAGCAGTAGCGGAGGATTTTCAGATTGCCCAAAAGGGAGCTGTGATGGTAACCGCAGGTATTTCCGGTACGGGTGGAGGATTTAAAAAATTTTGTCGAGGTGAAATTGATATCGTGAATGCTTCACGTCCCATTTTGTCAACCGAAATGGAGCAATGTCGCCAAAGCGGGGTGCAATATATAGAAATGCCGATAGCATTAGACGCTTTAACTATTGTGGTTAATCCTGAAAATAACTGGGTAAATTCCATAACGATTGCTGAATTGAGAAAAATGTGGGAACCGGCGGCACAAGAGAAAATACTAAATTGGAACCAAATCAACCCTGCTTGGCCCAATGCCAAGATTAAACTCTTTGGTGCTGGTGCGGATTCAGGTACTTTCGACTATTTCACTGAAGCCGTGGTTGGTAAGGCAAAATCAAGTCGAGGAGATTACACTGCTTCCGAAGATGATAATGTGCTGGTTCAAGGGGTGGCGAGTGATCTGCATGCATTAGGTTTTTTCGGCTTCGCTTATTACATTGAGAATCAGAAAAAGCTGAAAGCAGTAGCAGTTAATAACGGTAAAACAAATGTGCTGCCATCAGCAATTACTGTGCAGGACGGCAGTTATCAGCCATTATCTCGTCCCTTATTTATTTATGTGAGTGCCCAATCAGCAAGTAGACCTGAGATCAAGGAATTTATTATGTTTTTTATGCAGCACGCACAGGAACTGGTTGAGGAAGTGAAATATTTTCCACTGAAAAAAGAATTTTACGAACTTAATGTTCAGTATTTTCTTAACAAAACGACAGGAACAGTTCTCAATGGCGAGGCGGGTACCGGTATCAGTATCGAAGAGCTGTACAAACGGGAAAGAATTCAATAATCGCCAGATATACATAATCTGCTGGTCACGATTCCAATAAATCGGTTGATTCCTCATTTCTGCATCTTGTTGTATCCGTATGGATTACTTGCCGATTTTTCTTAATATTAAGCAGCAAAATTGTCTGGTTGTGGGAGGGGGGCAAGTTGCAGCTCGTAAGGTGCAGTTATTGTTGCGAGCAGGAGCGTACGTCCATGTTGTAGCTCCTAAAATTAAGGATGAACTTTCCAAATTATTACAGCTGTCTTCTTCGATTTTATATTGTGCGGAAACCTTTCGCCTAGAGCATTTGCACAATAAAGTGTTAGTGATTGCAGCTACGCATGATCGTGTCACTAATCAGGTTATTTCAGTAGCAGCCAAAGCAGTGGGTATTCCGGTAAACGTGGTGGATGATCCAGATTTATGTACTTTTATCATGCCTTCCATTCTGGATCGTTCACCGATTATTGTTGCCGTATCCAGTGGTGGAAGCTCACCTGTGCTAGTGCGATTACTGCGTACACGGCTGGAGGCTCTCATTCCAACTGCTTATGGTCGATTAGCAACTTACGCCGCACAATTTCGTGAACAAGTCAGGCAACATTTTGCTCATCAGGAGAATCGCCGTTTCTTCTGGGAAAAAATGCTGCAGGGGTCATTTGCGGAAATGGTATTTGCTGGCAAGGATCAGGCTGCACAGGATTATTTGCTGGATGCTTTGAAGCATAGCGTGGATCAACCCCCAACTGGAGAAGTTTATCTGGTAGGAGCAGGTCCAGGAGATCCTGATCTATTAACTTTTCGCGCCATGCGATTGATGCAGCAGGCAGATGTGGTTGTTTATGATCGATTAGTCGCGCCTGCTATTCTGAATATGGTTCGGCAGGATGCTACGCGTATCTATGCCGGAAAGGCGCGTAATCAGCATACGTTATCGCAGACCTCAATCAATGATTTGCTAGTAAAGCTAGCGCAGGAAGGCAAGCGAGTTTTACGGTTGAAGGGGGGGGATCCTTTTATTTTTGGGCGAGGTGGAGAAGAAATTGAAACTCTGTCTCAGCACCATATCCCGTTTCAGGTTGTTCCTGGAATTACGGCAGCATCAGGTGTGGCTAGTTATGCCGGGATTCCGCTCACACACCGGGATTATGCGCATTCCTGTATTTTTGTGACAGGGCATCTGAAGGATAATACCGTGCAGCTCGATTGGCCGGCATTGGCGCGGCCAAATCAGACAATTGTTGTTTATATGGGGTTGCTGGGAATTGAAGAATTATGTCGACAACTGATTGCGCATGGATTACATGTGACAACACCGGCAGCGATTATTCAGCAGGGTACCACTGCTAACCAGCTGGTTTTAACAGGCACGTTAGAAACACTGCCAACAATTGTTCTGGAAAATCCTCTAAAACCACCCACACTTATCATTGTGGGAGAGGTAGTTAAGCTGCGCCAGAAACTTGCCTGGTTTCATCCATCTCCGGAAGAAACAAAATGAAGAAAAATTAGCGGCGGATCAAATAACGAATAGTCGGACCATCCTGTTGAATTTCCAATACTTCGTAACCATAATTCCTGGCATCAATCGGGATGTTGTTGATTGATTGAGGGCAATCAGAAATCACTTCCAGAATTTGCCCCGGTTGCAGCTGCGGTAAGGCTTCTAATGTGGCAACAGCAGGATAGGGGCAGGGTTCCCCCACCATATCGAGGCAAAAATCGGGAATAATGGTAGTTGATTTCATGAGGAATTACTCTATTTAAGCTGTTTGCGGCGTTTGGCGAGCTTTCCAGGCAAAGAAATATTTTTCCCACGCGATCACTAATGCCAAAAATATGCCTAACATTGTATAAGTAGCAAGTAAGCCACCTTGTGGGCCTAAGGTTTTGAGAAGATTAACCTTGTCAAAATTGACGACAAGGAGCGGTGCCAGATCATCCCATACGAGTGCCAGCAGTGTGGAACCAATAATGTTACCCAGTCCCACGAGCCAAAAATGTACCTGACCTTCCACAGCGCGGTACATCCAGCCGGTTTCACAGCCGCCTGCCAGCACAATGCCAAAGCCGAATAACAGACCACCAATGACTGCATTGGGACCAGCCCAAAAAATTTTGGGATCCATCCCTAACTGAATATAGCTGTAGACACCAATCGTACCCACTGCCATGCCAGCAATAATCGCCTTGGCCATTTGTGTACGTCCGGTGATCCATAAATCGCGAAATGCCGAGGTAAAGCACACTTGAGCGCGTTCAATGATGAGACCGAATGCTAAACCAAACAGTGCGGCATACCCCAGTTTGGGAGTGTCAAACACTTTAGCAGTAGCCCATAACACAAAAGCAATGAACAATAGCATGCCAATGCGAAAATGGCGTCGTGCCCGAATGGCATGCTGATTCAGTGGTCGTGCTGTTGTCACCTTCTGCAACTGTACTGGTATCCGAAATATTGGTAGCAGACTTACTTTCGCGCCAACTAATGAGCCGATTGCAGTGGCAATAGCAAAAAACCAGGCATGCAAAGAAAATTGTGGAATGCCGGTAAAAAATGCTGCTAGATTGCATCCCATGGCCAAACGTGCGCCAAAGCCTGCGATGATGCCGCCTACAATAGCTTGAAACACGCGTATGCGATGTTGAGGCAGGCGTAGCTTAACGTTGTTGGCCCATAATGCTGCCGAGAAACAGCCAGCAAACATCCCGAGTATCATGACGCCATCAATGCGCGTGAGTGGCGTGCCTTGCAGACCGATGACCTGAAAATACCCCCAATGCGAAACATCCACACCTAGCCACTGCAGGATATGGCCGCCCCAACGGGTAAATTCTCCCGTTACCGCCCAGAACGTACCGGTAACGCCGAAGTAAAACGCGGAAAGAATACCAGCCATGATGACGGCTGGGACGGGTGACCAGAAACGTACTAGATAGTGTTGCTTAAAGTTATACCAAGTCATTTTTACTTCTTTATTTCGTAATATATTGCTTAAGCTGTTCAGATTATGTTGGCGTTAGATAAAAGCAATTGAATACCGGGTTTTTCTGCGTATACGCGAATATATCAATGCTAGACCACCGATGAAAAGTAAAGCGGGTACGTCAGGTAATGGCAGGGTACGTGCAAAGGCATTGGCCAGTACTAGATGCGCTTGTGTAGTAGGATGGAAATCATCCCAGAAGATATATTTACTCGGATCAGTACAGTTGGGGTCTAGAAGACAAGCATTTTCCGTGTTGGTAAAGCCATAATTACTGGGATCCGCAACCAGGTTATTGAAAAAGGAGTATGCATCAAACTGGATGAGATCGACTCCTGGATTTCCTGTGCCTAATGCTGCCAGTTGTGATGCTAGCGCTGTATTGAAAGCTATGGAAAATTGTGAGGCAATGTCTGCTATACCCGCTGCATTAGCAAATGGAGTCAATCCCAGATCGGGCAGGTTGGGAATAAAAAAATGGGTTGCACCTGCCCCAATTAATGTATTTACATTGGCTGCAATATTTGCTGCTGCAGTTATAGGCAATCCTCCCGTCAGCAAGTCATTTGCAGCGCCCCAAATAAAATATAAGGCATTGGGGCCAACTGATCCGCTGGTAACGTAACCGTTAACGATGGTACTAATGCCAGGTAATCCAAGTGCTCCAGAATCTGTCGCAGAGCCACTATCTCCAAAGTTCCCTATGCCGCTGGTTGCGCCACCAACGGAAAAATTAAAGAAGTTAGCCGGGTTTGCGCCGCCTGGCAGAATTTTATCAGCCAGGTATTCAACTGCAACCGATCCATTGGAATAATGCCCCTTTACATAGGGAGGGCAGAGGTGATTAGGATCACAATTGTTTCCTAACAGTTTATAGATACTTGTCATCGCAGTAGAGCTATCGCCTCCATCGGAAAGGCTGTCTCCAAATGCATATAAACTGGTAAAAGGAGTGGACCAGGCGTTAACGCTGGCTAATAGGAAAAATAAATAAACCGTTAAGGAGATGAATAGTTTTTTCATGGTAGGGTCTTAAGATTGACCAAAATAAATAATAGGCAGGCTTAATTATATTTGAAGGGATATGTAATTCTCATACTTGTTTTGAGAAGTACTATTTTACAATCAGATTTTTCTAACAAGCAGCTTTTTGAGCAATTCATCATTACTCGCTATTTATCAGAATATTTGTATTGTCGGTTTCCAGTGAAGGCCGTAGCTGAGTTTTAGGTCTTGAAATTAAAAATAGAGCCTGTCAGTTTGTCGGGTTATACAAAAATTGGTGCTTTTTATGCTATATTTCCCAATTGCCGTGTTTTGTTTATTGATCTGGGTCAATAAATAAGATGCAAATTGATTGCATCATTATTTCATCTTTCATTCATACAATAAAGGAGTTATAAAAATGAGCTCAGTGGAAAAAGGTAGCGATGCGGATACCTCCAGAAAAATGATATTTGCTATGGTATGTTTGGTAATCATGTTGCTAGGTCTCGTTGCTTTATCTGTTCACCTGACACCTGTAGTCAATTAATTTAATTACCTTTGTACCCTATCCCTATCAATTTTATTTGGTGGGGATAGCGGCATGAATCAGTTTCACTAGCCTAAGATTTCTTTCCTACTGTTTTTCTCTATTTTTACCAGGTTATTCCTGCTGAATAGCACATTAAAATCAGACTTGTTTTGCTAAAATTTGATAACCCCAAGCAGGTAGATCAAAAAATAATCGAGTAATCGTTTTTGTTTGAACTGATAATGAATCATCTGATGCGGCTAGATTTCGCCAACTTTTGCTGCTTGTTTCTGCTTGTTTATCTGTAAATTCTAGCCAGCATTGTCCAGGATAGGGCGCATAGTTAACACTCACTAATAGCGCATTGCCATTTTTCTCTTGCCACAGATAAACAATGTAATTCTGCCAGGTGTCGTTACCCGCTTGGGCAGGGAGGTTCTCTAGTAATTGCCAGTTCCCTTGTCGTAATAGTGGGTTGCGTAAGATTTGCAGTAATTGCTGATAAAAGCGATTGAGCTCAGGATTAACAGGTTCAACTGAACTTCTGCACAGATGAATTGGCGTAGCTATTTGCTTACCTTCTAGCTGTCCAGCATGAAAAAAACGCATACCAGGGGCGAGATAGTTGATGATGGCTGCCGCCTGATGTGTTGCTGCTGGAAAAACAGCAGCTGCCCGCGGCTCATCGTGGTTTTCTAGAAAACGAGCTAGCTTTTGTTGGTAAGTGATGTCTGCTGTGAGATGATCTCGTACCGGTTTCGCTATTTGATTACACAGACGATCGTACAGTCGTTTGTCATAAGTGTAATCAAATCCCTGTTGTTGTAACGTCCATTCTAAATCCCAGTACACTTCAGCCAGGAAGAGGAAATCCGGGAATCGTTTATGAACTGCCTGAATGGCGGCCGGCCAGAAGGGGGTAATGGTGCGTTGCCAGGTACGCTCAAATACCTGTGGCAATAGCAGCATAGCCATGTCGCAACGTACTCCATCGCATAATTCAGCAATGTTCAGTAATTCTGCTTGCATGATTTGCTGTACGGCGGGATTACTATAATCCAGCTGTAGCGTATCTGGCCAGCCATCAAAATAAGGATCACGACCATGGGCAAAAATCTGCTGATCCGAATTCGAATTAAGAACGTTTGATGCCAACGCAATATAATTTTGTGGGGCGCGTTGCAGCTCTGCTGATGTTCCTTTGATATAGAACTCAGGGTGAGTGTGCACCCAGGGATGATCTAATGCGGTGTGATTAGGCACGAAATCAAGCATCAGACGTAATCCACGTTGATTAAGTTTGTGGCGCAACTGCTGCAACGCTGCATTTCCTCCTAATTTGCTGGCAACCTGATAATGGGTGATGGCAAAGCAAGAGCCACAAATATCTGCTTCAGTTAAATCTGGTAAACAAGCTTGGAATCGCTTTTGCCAATCTGGTTGAGTACGTGACACATGCTGACCAGCTTTTCCAGTTTCCCATACACCCAATAACCATATCCAATTAAATCCCAGCTCGGTCAGGCGATCCCATTCGCTATCAGGCCAGTTATTTAGCGTTAGTAAGGATGATGCGCCATGTGAAAGCTCGCGTTGTCGAATGCGAGTATTGAGTTGATAGAGCAGGGGATAGGTAGGTGAGGTCGAAGTCATATCATAGTATTTTTGTAAAATCTTTTTGCATTGTACTACTTGCTAATGGATGGAAATGCAATCTGCTAGTCAGGTATATTTACTTGCACCATTATTGTGGTGTCGGGTAAGTATGTTATGGATAGCGAGGAGTAACTTCACACAATGCCATAAGAATGTTGCGAGTAGGTACAATTGCTAGATTAAGAGAGAATACAGCAGAGATTTTCTGTGATATGTAGCGTTGACAATAACTTGTTTGCTGATTTAACGGGAAAGCTTGGTGCCGTTACTTCCAGCTAAAATAGCAGGAATTTCTTGCATACCTAGCTCGGTTAATTCTTCTTGCTCCAGAGAACCGAATACGGTGAGCAAAGCAGCCATAGCCCCTGTCCAGCCGGTTTGATGACTAGCCCCTAGTCCGGAGCCATCTTCACCGTGGAAATATTCGTAAAAGAGTAAATAATTGCGCCAGTGAGGGTCAGTTTGGAATTTTTCAGTACCGCCAAATACGGGTCGTCGACCGTATTCATCAGGCAGGAAGATATGCAGTAATCTTACAGCAATCATGCGAGCAATCTGGAATAGGCTACATTGTTTTCCTGATCCGGTGGGGCATTCGATTTGAAAATTCTCTCCATAATAAGCATACAATGTTAACAGGGCACGAATAATTAGAATGTTGATAGGCACCCAGACAGGACCACGCCAGTTGGAGTTACCTCCAAACATTCCCGTAGTGGATTCACCCGGTTGATAGTCTGCTGTAAAGGTTTGTCCATTCCAATAAAATTCATAAGGATGTTCCAAATGATATTTGGAGAGTGAGCGAATACCGTAGGGGCTGAGGAACTCCTGTTCATCGAGCATCCTCGCTAAAATTCGGCGTAATTTGTTTTCATCAGTAACAGCCAGTAGGCGACGACCTTCAATACCAGGCTTGATCGGACAAAATAGGTGGCGTGTCAGGTAGTCTCGACGCCGTACTAGATTTTCAAACAGTTGCGCTACTTCCGGCAGTTTATCCAAAGTGGTCTTTTCGATGACGGTGACAGCACACAATGGCAACAAACCAACGAACGAGCGTACTTTAATGCGAGTTGCTCGTCCATCCGGAAAACGTAGCACATTATAAAAAAAGCCATCTTCGTCATCCCACATATCCCGGTGTTCGTCACTGACATCCTGCATGGCAGCAGCAGTTGACATAAAGCGATTCAAGTAGGAGAGCACTCGCTGTTCGTAACGATCAGGCTCATGAAGGCTTAGCTCCAATGCAATCTGGAGCATGTTTTGTGAGAATAGCGTCATCCAAGCCGTGGCATCTGACTGCTCAATATGGCCTCCGGTTGGTAAGGGAGCACTACGGTCAAATACGCCGATATTATCTAATCCCAAAAATCCGCCTTCATATACGTTTTTATCTGGCTCTCGATGAGATTCCCACCAGCGGAAATTCTTTTCCAAATGAGCAAAAGCAGATTTTAGAAATATCAGATCGCTCTGATCATGGTAATCCTGGCAAATTTGATAAACCATATACACTGCCCAGGCGTGTACAGGCGGGTTAACATCACAAAAATCCCATTCATAGGCTGGAATTTGTCCGTTTGGATGTTGGTAACGATTTTCTAAAAATAGGCTGAGCTGCTGCTTGGCAAAGGTAGGATCGATCATTGCCAGCGGCAAGACATGAAAAGCAGAATCCCATGCCGCAAACCATGGATATTCCCATTTGTCTGGCATAGAAATGATGTCTCGGCACTGTACGTGCTCCCAGTCAGCATTGCGTACGTTTTGCTGCGGATGGTCTGCTAGCCAGCGTTTTACGTCAAATTCGTAATATTGTTTGCTCCATATCATGCCAGCCAGTGCTTGCCGCAGAATAGATTGCTGTTCTTTACTTAGTCGATTGTTAGTTAAGACAGCATAGAAGTGATCAGCTTCTTTTTTTCTTTGCTCAATAAGCCGATCAAAATTAGTAAATTTGTTATTGATACCAGCTAATTGCGTGCGACATAAGCGTAAACGAATGGTTTTAGCTTCTCCAGGAAGAATGTTGAGTACGTAATCTGCTGCTACTTTTGTACCATATTGGGCAGGATTAATAGCATAAGCTTGACCAAGTACCACATAGTTGTTGATACCATCTTTAGTATAGGGGCTATTGTTATTGCTGCGGAATAAACGCCAGGCATTGGTTTCATTCTCGCAGAATAATAACGAAGGGTTATCTGCGCAAAAGAGTTGATATTCACCCAGCTCTTCGTGCTTAGCATGAATTACCTGACAATGATCCAAGCTTTCCTGTTGCGATAGTTGTGGTTTATTTGAGCCTGGCTCCCATGACCAAGTATTACGAAACCACAAGGTAGGTAATAGTCGTAAATCAGCAGGTTCTGGTCCCCGGTTAATAGCAGTGACGCGAATGAAAATGTCTTCAGGTTCTGCTTTGGCATATTCTACAAAAATATCGAAATACCGATCTTCGTTAAAAATACCGGTATCCAGCAGTTCATATTCGGATTCATACCGAGAACGCTTACCATTGGTAACTACCAAATCTTCATAAGGGTAGGCTGCTTGAGGGTATTTGTAGAGGTACTTTAAATAGCTGTGAGTGGGGGTGGCATCCAGGTAGAAATAATATTCTTTAACATCTTCGCCGTGATTGCCCTGTGGATTAGTCACGCCGAATAAGCGTTCTTTTAAAACCGGATCTCGGCCATTCCATAGCGCTAGTGCAAAACAAAGCAGTTGTCGATCATCACTAAAACCTGCTAGGCCATCTTCCCCCCAGCGATAAGCACGCGCACCCGATTGATAATGTGAAAAATAATTCCAGGCATCACCATTATTGCTGTAATCCTCGCGAACGGTACCCCATTGTCGTTCACTGAGGTATGGTCCCCATTTTTTCCACGTGACCTGTTTGTCATCACAAAGTTTGAGACGATCGGATTCTTTCGTCATGATGCTTTTTACTGCTTTATTGCAATTAGATTAACTGGTAGAAGTTTTATCAAAATGAAGGGTAATATGCTGCGGTTGATTTCCTTGTATTTGCCAGCCAAGTATTAGTTTGACTGCTTGCATGATTTTTTCAAATCCATCTTCCGATTGTGAGACTGTGCAATGTGGCTGTGCATGAAGTGATGTAGGCGAAGTAGTCGTAATGGTCAAACTGCCGCCAAGTGTATCGTCTTCCAGCGTGAGCGTTGTGAATTCATTTAGCTCAACGGGTTGGCCAAAGCCGGACAATATAGCGTGATCTCGGATATAACGTCCTCCTGGGCCATCGCAGCTAGGCATGGCTAGGTTAATTTCTGTTTGTAAATATCCTTCTGGTTCACCTCGGTATTCATACCTTACTTGTAGCTGGTTGTTCGTAATCGAGTAATATTTATGAATAGAGCCAGAAGCAGTTTTTGCCTGAAAAACGATTGCATTTTCGTGTGCGACAGGAGGTAGTGAGTAGTTCAATGCAGCACCGTTTAATTGGTCAATAAAAAGGTGTTGCGCGTGAGTATCTGGCTCAAGATCTTCTGGGTTAATTACTTGCTTGAAGCTAATCCGATCGTGTGCTGAAGCAATACCGGATTGATGATGCTCTGAATCTGGCTGTGAGTTGTGTTGTATTTTGCGGTAATAGTGCTCCGTTTGACGAGTCAGTGTGTCAGCAAAATTATGTTTAAGTGGATAGCTATCCAGTTCACAAATGCTAGCGCTACCATCTAATTTTAGAACAGCTTGTACATTACCATTTTGTAGATAGATTTCTTCAACACCATCTAGATCAGTATCTTCCTGATATTGAGTAGGACGAGGAGTCTGTTGATCGAGCAGTGCTTCTAGTGCGATCAGATGATTGTAAACAGTACGACGCAAGTGCGGTAGGTATAAACCGCCAAACAGACCGTGCCAGTAGGCATCATTAGCTTGAGAGGCATACAAATGTTGCTGCATCGCAGCCGAGCGCTGACTAGCCGGTAATTGTGCGTAGCGTGCAGATAAACCAAGCATTCGCTTATGCATCCAATTGGATTCGGGATAACGTGAAAAAAAGTTCTTCCAAATACCACCGCGTAAAAAAGATCTAGTTTGCTCGTACTGCCCTGTCGATTTGGCTTGTTGAACGAGATCGTCATAGATATGAGCTGGTTCGGCTGGCAGCGTCCACTCATTCATTTCAATGTAGGAAGTGGTGGGAAGATAGATGACGCCCCGCGTTTTTTCATTGGCGTGATAATCTCGGTAGTGTTGCAATTGAATATGAGGAGAAGCTAGCACTCCCTGAATAAATTGCTCTAACCAGCCACGTTCGTAAACCCATTGATAGGTTTCCGGCCAGATACCGAATTTTTCTATATCATCAAAATAGATTGCTGCTGGTCGATGTTGATCTGTAGCTTGATCAACCAGAGATTCAATATAAGCAATTGCTTCTGACGCAGGAGAAAACGGCAGTCGGTAGCGCAACGCTTCGGAAATAGGGAAAAGATCAAGCGTGTGATGATCTTCTTCAGTTGTGAAGTACCCATTAAGATCTTTCTTATTTTTTCCTGCACAGATAAAGTGATAGTCATCCACGATGACGTAGCGGATACCGCAACGTGCCAATGCAGGTGTGACAGTAGATTCCCAAACACGTTCGGTTAACCAGGCACCTTGCGGAGATTGGCCAAGCTTTTTCTTGAGTTTGCTGGAAAAAGTTTTAAGCTGGCCGACGCGATCTCGCTCGGGAATAGCTGCCAATACTGGTTCGGTATCGCCAGCACCAAATAACTCAATCTGTCCACGAGCAACCATCTCTCGTAGCAAAGCCATATCCTGCGGATAATGTTCAAATAAAAAATCCAGTAACCATCCTGAAAAATGGACGGCAAAGCGAAATTCTGGGTAATGATACAAGGTTTGCAGAAAGGGTTTGTAGCAGCGCTGATGCGCATCAATGACAACCTCGGGAAAATTACCAATGGGTTGGTGGGCATGAACACCAAATAGTAGTGATATGGATGAGGTCATCAATATATCCTTCAATATTTATCAATTTAGTTTGTAGTGTCTTTAGAATGTTATGCGGCGCTATAATTTTATCTGTCTAGTTTTACGAAGCGTGCCGCATAGCACCGCTTTCGCCGGTAGAGGTGCCGCCTCGACTGACTGGTTCAAGAATGGTTACTGGCGCAGGTATATTCAATAGACGATAAAGATTGGCAAGATTTCTACGGAAAGCAAGGTCGAAGCTTTCTACCGAATGCGGTGAGTTGTAATCGCCAAACCACCAGAACCAATCAGAGCTTTCGCAAGAGGCTAATTGTCGTTCAGCTGCTTTCTTTTCTTCTTCTGTCAGGCGTGTGCTTTGTGTGACAAGGTCATAACTTTGTTTGGCAGCGCACAGCAAATCCCATGCTAGATTTTTGTCACGGTCACCTATCCAGGTAGAGAAGTTACCATACACCCAGCTACCTGCTGCTAATGTAGGTAAGGGAGAGATTTCAATTTTATTTGTGGATAGCTTAGTAGTGTATTCATGAAAAGTTGTAGTATGGATAGCAGTATTCTCTTCAAGCATTCTGTATAAATCATCCAGAAAGTAGTATCCGTTGTAAGGATAAGATTCCCAGGCATTTTCTCCATCAAGGATAATACTGACGATTGGAGCGGGATTGGCGCCAGTTTCATCACGAATTTGTTCGAGTCGTTGAATAAGATTTTCAGCTGCGTCACGTCCAAACCATTTTGAGTATTCAAACCCAATTAGATCCGATAACTGATCATCCCGGTAGAAACACAGGATATGATTATTGCCAGACGCAAAGTGGTAAGGTCGATAAAGATAATCACTGCGAGCGGGTAAAGGCTGATCAGGATAGGATTTGTGCAAACTATTAGCAAGTACACCTTCACCACTGGCGCACCAGTGACAATTTTGCTCAATCAAAATGTTGAGCAATGGTTCTGATACGGATCCTTCAGCGGGCCATATACCATACGGCTCATTACCAAAACGTCGTCGATGGCTCTCAATGGCAGATTGCAAATGGAAAGCAACGCGATTGCGTCCACCAGGATAGGCTGGATTTTCAGGTAACTTAACGTCGGGGAGGCTATCGCGAGCAGCAGAAAAATCAATTAGCAAGGGAGCTAACGGATGGTAATGTGGCGTGCTGGAAAGCTCAATTTGACCAGATTCTGCCAATTTACGATAGCGTGGAATAATACCTTGGATGAGTTCACCAATCAGGTTAAACAAAAGGATGCGGTCACCATAGCTAAACAGTTTTTCCTGTGACATCAGGTGCACGATGCACTCATTTTCCCGGCGCACACTTTCACCCATCCAGGCAAGATGGAACCAAACTAATAGATCAGCCAAATATTGACCAGAAACGTATAGCAATTCTTTATCATTTGCTTCTTGCAAATGTTCATATAAATCACGCAGATGCTGATAAGCCGGGTAGGGCTTGAGCATAGTTTCATGATTATTTAAAAAACAGCTGTTCAGAATCAGCAAGCGCTCATTGGGCGAGATATGATCAAAATCTGGTACTGCCAGCAGACGGAGCAATGGATCGCGAATTGTGCCGCTAGTAAATTGATCGGCATAGTCTTCTAATTGATCCAGCAGTACGGGAACAAAATTCACTACCAATCGAATACCAGGGTGATTCTCGAGATGGTGTGCCATATCGGTATAGTCCTTGATGGCATGCAAATATACCCACGGCAGCATGAATTCACCCGTTTTATAATCTCGGTAATCCGGCTGGTGCATGTGCCAAAGCACTACGAGGTCGAGTTTGGAAGCACTGTTGGTCATAATCTATTAAATCTTGTACAAAGAATATTAATAAAAGCCAATTTTTTCCGGGAAGAGCAGGTAACAAACTTTTAGCGAATGTAATGAATCCGTTGTGCCAGCATTTCTGGCGTAATCAAAATAATACCGTTATCGGTAACGTGAAAAAGTTTCTTGTCCACAACAGGATCAAAGCCAGCTTCAAGGCCATCAGGAATTTGGCATCCTTTTTCCATTACCACTCGCTTGAGACGGACATGTCGACCAATATGGACGTTTGGCAAGATCACCGAGTCTTCAATAGTGCTGTATTCGCGCACTTGTACATTGGAAAATAACAAAGAACGGCGTACCGTTGCGCCACTAATAATACATCCTCCGGATACGGTAGAATCCAGTGCCTGACCTCGACGATTTTCGTCATCAAATACAAATTTTGCAGGAGGTAGTTGTTCCTGATAGGTCCAAATAGGCCAATCTTCATCGTATAAATTGAGATCTGGTGTAACGGTAGTGAGATCAATATTGGCTTCCCAGTAAGCATCCACCGTACCAACATCACGCCAATAGGGTATACCTGATGCCATGTTGACACAGCTATTTTGAAAGCGATGGGCATAAACCCGGGCGCTGCTCGCTACCAATCGGGGGATTACATCTTTGCCAAAATCATGCGAGGAATCTTCCAAATCATGATCCAAAATCAATTGTTCATACAAGAGTTTGGTATTGAAAACATAAATACCCATGCTGACCAGAGCATGATTCGGTTTGCCGGGAATGGCAGCCGGGTTAGCGGGTTTTTCGGCAAAGCTAGTAATGCGCCAATCGTCATCTACCGCCATGACACCAAAGGCACTGGCATCTTTTATCGGAACCTCCAGGCAAGCGATAGTCAAATCTGCCTGTTTTTCAGCGTGTTCAGCGAGTATTCGACCATAATCCATTTTATAAATATGATCACCACCGAGGATCAACGTATAGCTGGGATTACGTGCACGGATAATATCAAGATTTTGAAAAACGGCATCGGCTGTGCCTTGATACCAAGTTTCTTCTTCAGTACGTTGCTGGGCAGGCAGTAATTCAATAAATTCTTTGAAGCGCCCATCCAGAAAACTCCAGCCGCGCTGAATATGGCGAATTAAGCTTTGTGCCTTGTATTGGGTGACGACACCAATACGACGCACGCCGGAGTTAACACAATTGGACAGTGTAAAATCAATGATACGAAACTTACCACCGAAAGGAACGGCTGGCTTAGCACGCCAATCTGTCAGATTTTTCAGACGAGTTCCACGCCCACCTGCTAGGATAAGCGCAAGTGTGTTGCGTGTGAGTGTACTGACAAAACGTGGATTATCATTCATATGAATAGCTTGCTGAGTATTCATGGTTACCTCACTGATTTACAGTGTTTAAAAAACCGCATATCTTGCTTTTTAAGTTTATCTTACTTGATCCGAATAACCATTGCCAGCTTATGCTGTAGGCGAGAATGAGCTCATGTCGATGAAATCTTTATCTCTTTCAACCGAGTATTTAACAGATAATTCTGCATTATTACTGTTGCTGTCTGCGCGACTGTATAACCCTAGCTCTTTTTTGGGAGTCCATTCTATTCCGGGAGGAGAACGAGTTCGAATTTTTCAGCCCGCTATCTCGCGTGCGTGGATACAAACAGCATCCGGTTTTCAGCCAATGGAACGTATCCATGGCGCAGGAATTTTTGAATGGGAAGGTGAAGTCGTCATACGACCCTATTTATTACGCCTGGAACACGCTGGAACCAGCTCAATTGAGGAATGTTACGATCCGTATGCCTTTCCGGTACAAATTTCTGGTCATGATCTGTATTTGTTCAATGAAGGACGCTTGCTCCAGGCATATCACATGCTAGGTGCGCATCAGGTTGAAAATCAGGGTATTACTGGTATGCGCTTTGCTGTATGGGCGCCCAATGCGGAACGAGTGAGTATCGTAGGAGATTTTAATCGCTGGGATGGGCGTGTACATCCTATGATCTCTCGCGGTGCCAGTGGTGTGTGGGAGTTATTTATCCCAGGTTTACCTGGAGGCACACTATACAAATATGAAATCCGTAATCGTGTTTCTGGTGAAATTTTCCTGAAAACCGATCCTTATGCCACTTGGTGTGAACTGCGTCCGGGTACGGCAGCATTGACTCCGGCAGCAAATCATTACCACTGGCAGGATGATGACTGGATGGCGCAGCGCAAAGATTGGGATTGGCTGCATGCACCAATTAATATTTATGAGTTGCATGCCGGTTCCTGGAAGCGTCATCCAGATGGTAGCTTTTACACTTACCAGGAATTAGCTGAACATCTGATTCCGTATTTACAGGAAATGGGCTATACCCATGTCGAACTGCTACCCTTATCGGAGCATCCATTGGATGAGTCCTGGGGTTATCAAGCCACCGGTTATTTTGCGGTAACCAGCCGTTATGGCAACCCAGAGGCATTCAAATCTTTTGTAGATCGCTGTCATCAAGCTGGTATTGGCGTGATTCTTGACTGGGTACCCGCGCATTTCCCTAAAGATGGTTTTTCACTAGCACGGTTTGATGGGACGGCGCTCTACGAACACGAAGACCCGCGCCTAGGTTATCACCAGGATTGGGGTACTTATATCTTTAACTATGGCCGCAACGAAGTGAAATCGTTTTTACTGTCGAGCGCCCATTTCTGGTTGTCGGTCTATCATCTGGATGGTTTGCGAGTGGATGCCGTTGCTTCCATGCTGTATCTGGACTATTCCCGCAAGGAAGGCGAATGGTTACCAAATCGATTTGGTGGGCGGGAAAATCTGGAAGCAATTGATTTTTTACGTGAGCTGAATGTCATGGTGCACGGTGAATTTCCCGGTGCGCTGACATTCGCCGAGGAATCCACTTCCTGGCCGGCAGTGTCTCGTCCGGCGTATGTCGGCGGACTGGGATTTTCGATGAAATGGAACATGGGGTGGATGAACGATACTTTGCGTTATTTGCAGCATGACCCGGTTCATCGACGTTATCACCACAATGAGCTGACCTTTCATCAGCTCTACGCGTATTCAGAAAATTTTGTGCTGCCGTTGTCACATGATGAAGTGGTGCACGGCAAAAAATCACTGCTCGATAAAATGCCAGGCGATAGTTGGCAGAAATTCGCCAATCTGCGGCTGTTGCTGACATACCAGATGACTTGCCCAGGTAAGAAAATCAATTTCATGGGCAATGAATTTGGTCAAGGACGTGAATGGCGCGTCAGCCATGAATTGGACTGGTATCTGCTGGAGCGCGATCAGCACCGCGGCGTACAGGCATTAATGCGTGATCTGAATCAGCTCTACCGCGCCACGCCAGCGTTGTATGAACTGGATTTCTTCCCGGAAGGGTTTACCTGGATTGACTGTAATGATGTTGAGCAATCAGTGATCAGCTATCAGCGTCGTGCTAGAGATGGTTCCTATGTGTTAGTCGTCCTCAATTTTACGCCGGTACCGCGTGTCGGCTATCGCATTGGCGTGCCGGAGTCGCGTTCGTATCGAGAAATTTTCAACAGCGACTCAGCGCATTACGATGGAACAAACAGTGGGAATCTAGGAACACTGTACGCAACCGGCCAACCCTGGTCTGGTTGGCAGAATTCGGTGCTGATTACACTGCCGCCACTGGCGGGAATCATTCTGAAGACTACGGACAATTGACCATTTCTGGTTTGTACAGGGAAGGATAACGCAGATACTTCCCGCAAGCCGCGCGCAGATCCTGATCTGCGAGTAGAATGTGGCATTGGTCCAGCCTATCCTCAAACCGTATTCTGTCGAAATTCTTTACACTCTCTCCTTCCTGCTTATTCATCCTTGAAATTCCACATCATTTTTCTTGTTCTCATGAAGAATGCATTGAGAATCCCGCAAAAAGTTCAAAAAACTTTACAGTGTACCTAAAAGGGTGTCGACAATTTTTACATAACATAACATAACATAACATCGACATTTTATTGCAATTAATTGTTTGTATTCATCATCTTATTGTGTTTGGCATGAAAATTGCTTGGAAAATGTTGGATGCTCGGAAGTTGTAATCGAGGTATCCGGTATTTTTTTTGTGCTCACTGAATTATGGTGGGATTCTGGATAAGTGCCGGAGTGATTTCATGTTTAAACAATTGGAATTGATGTTGTGAGATTACCGGCAGTGTTTTAGGAGATTTTGATGTGAAAAAGAATAATAAATATTTGTATATTGGGTTATCGCTTGCGTTTGCATTGTCATTTGGACAAGTGGCGCGGGCAGATTTGTTATTAGATGGTGACCTGATTATTAATACTAGTACTGGTATCTTCCACAATCAGGTTGAAGTTGGCTATTCTGAAAACAGCAATGCTACGCTTACTGTTAATAATGGCGCGATATTAGAAAGTGGTTTGGGTGGTATTGCTTCCCCTGCAACTTCCACCGGCACAGTCACTGTTACCGGTTCTGGCTCTCACTGGGATATGCGGTGGGGATCCATTGTTGTTGGTGGCTATGGGCATGGTACGCTTAATATTGAAAGTGGCGGAAAGGTTTCTGCTCCCAGTGCTGTTATCGGTTATGCGTCTGGCTCTGCTGGTGTCGTCACTGTTGCTGGAACGAATTCTAGTTTGATGACCAGTTGGGGTGGGGGTGACCTTTCATATGACGGTCTTCTTATCGGGAAAGGAGGTAATGGCAAGCTCAGTATCATAGATGGGGGGACGGTTATTAATACTGCCTCAGCTACTCTTGGTGGCTCTGGCTCTGGCTCTGTCGGCACGGCCACCGTTTCTGGTGTTGGCTCGAGTTGGGAAAACGCTGGTAACCTTACAATCGGTTTTATCGGAGCAGGTACGCTCAACATTGAAAATGGCGGAAAAGTCACTAATGTAGATGGTTTTATTAGTGACGGTCGTAGTGGCGGCGCCGTTATTGTCACTGGTTCAGGTTCCCGTTGGGATAATTCGGGTCAGCTAAAAGTTGGTGGTGGTGGTGTTTTTTCTTCCTCATCTGGCAATCTCACTATCAATGATGGTGGTGTCGTTTCTGCGGCCAATGGCGTGACCTTAGATTCCTTTAGCCGTATTTCAGGTAGTGGCGGCGTAATTGAGGGCAATGTCATCAATAATGGTGCCGTCATCAGCCCGGGAAATTCAAATTCAGCGGGTGTGCTAACGATTACCGGTGATCTTGTTTCATATGGAATCTTGGAGTTTAAGATTCTTGGTAATGACCCTGGAGAATATGATCAGCTTATTATTGGCGGGGATTTTACCATGAGCACCATAGGCGGCCTGTTCACTGTTGATTTCAGTGGATTTACCAGACCAGTATTTGATACCACGTTCGATCTGATCCAAGTCGGAGGCAATGTTACTGGGAGATGGAAACAGGATCCCTTTTTTAAGTGTCCCATCCCGGCAGATTGTCTGGATTTTTATGGAAGAGGTGAGGGTGAGAAATGTACCATTCTTTCATCGTTTGTACAGGTGTTTTACTCCTGAGCGAAGATTGGGGCAAGTGCTGGTTG
>WBZO01002767.1_pt1 | contig 21995 bp, 15 predicted proteins | sample 5204261 | NCBI WGS metagenome assembly WBZO01 (sample SAMN12412400, study PRJNA552823) | activated sludge metagenome | isolation source: activated sludge from anammox sidestream of wastewater treatment plant... | place: USA: North Carolina | collected 2017-09 | reverse complement strand
TTCTGCGTGCGTTCCGTCGGAGTGGAGCTTGGTGGTCAGAATGCCTTTTCCTTCTTCCTCCGTCGGCTGCAGAACTACAGCGCCTGCCCCATCGCCGAAGAGCACCGTCACATTCCGGCCCCGGGTGCTGAAATCCAGGCCCATGGAGTGTACCTCCGCTCCTACGAGCAGGATATTCTTATACATGCCTGAGCGGATAAACTGGTCGGCAACGCTGAGGCCATAGACGAAGCCAGAGCATTGGTTGCGTACATCCAGTGCGCCGATTTCGGTTTTGGTAATTTCGAGTTCCCGTTGCAGCAGGACACCACAGCCAGGGAAAAAGTAGTCGGGACTGAGCGTTGCAAAAATGATAAAGTCAAGGTCTTCAGGGGAGATTCCCGCCCGCTCAATGGCAATTCGGGCTGCCTTGGCTCCGAGGCTGGAAGTGGTCTCTTTGTGGCGTTTGACATAGCGGCGCTCAACAATGCCGCTTCTCTCCCGGATCCAGTCGTCTGAAGTGTCCATGTGCCGCATTAAGTCAAAGTTGGTGACGACGTTTTCGGGGACGTAGTAGCCCATGCCGGCTATTTTGGTTTGTGGCATAGTGGAATATTTTATTCTGTTAGCGATTCTTCTCGGAATGCGTTTAGAGAAGAAAACACAGGACGCTGAGGAGGATGCTCAAAGCTCAGAAGCCCTTGTTTGCCAGCAAAATTAAAATAAGTGGGCTAAAATTCCCGTCGGGAGTTTGATTCGTTGCGAAAAAGACTCTGGACAAATTCTGTGTTTTGTGCGATGCAGGTTGTTAGATGAATGGTAACTACTTAACAGGAGGAGCCTGTCGCACAAGTCAAACCGCGGTTAAAGACTACGGCTTGACTTGTGAGACAGCTTCTTAGAGGAAGGTTATGCCCACTGACCAGTTGCTCAGGCAGCAGAGGTTATCGCAGGCTGCTCTGACTACATGTAAGAAATCCAGATGGAGGGCATTAGCAGTAGTGAATACATTCGGCGGTTGGGGAAAAACTGCTCGGGTGACTATCTCCTCTGAAGTGTTGGCGTAGCTGCCGCACTGTTTAATCTGGCAACACTTTACTTTTAAGCAGTATAAACAGTGCGAGCAGCGAGAAGAAAAATACTGTTTTCATTTGGGGGTAATTAAGAAATTGAACTAAGAGCTTGTTTGCGATTTGGTCATTTGGCAAAAAAACGGCCCTTTTACGCCACTTTTCCCTCTTTTTTCAGTTCCGTAGCGCTGCTACGCAACGGAAAAAAGGAGAAAAATTGACAAAAAATTGCTCGTTTTCAGAGGCTGTTGGGGTTGGGCTGCCGGGCTAAAAAGGTGTCTTTTTAGCCCGACACGTTCCTAAGCTCCATCCCAACAGTATCTCTGCTCAAGCACCAAAATGCAAACAAGCTCTAAGGGGATGCAGCCGCTGTCATAACAGATAATTAGCCCCAACGCTGAAAATTGAAATGCCAAAGCCGATTTCAGCATTCAGGGTACACTTGGGAGATACCACATAACGGGCTCCCGTGAAGCCGTAAAACGAAGGTGAAATTCTTTGTCCCTTGATACCCAGGTGTCGTTCCATTTTCTCCAGTTCGAAACCCTTGACATTGGAGTTTCCATTCACAATAGAATAGTTCACACCCACAGAAAAGCCGCCGTAAAAGTCCCAGTTCTCTATTTGCGTGATGTGAATGTTGGGGCGAAGCCCTACTATGAAATGGGTGTTTGTCCAGGTAGCATTTATGCCGTCGCCGATGAGCCTTGGCTGTGATTCCGAGGCAGAATGACTGAAACTGGCTCCAATGCTAAACTTTTCGCTGAGCCTGTATTCAGCTCCTAAACTTAAGGGCGGTACAATTATCGTTGCACGGTCCATCAAGAAGGTGGGCACTAATCCTGCACTAAAATTAGCTTCCCACTGTCCTTTTTCAAATGTGCGCATGATGGGGCAATAGACGCATTTCCTGCGGGATCTTTTCCTTTTAGCCTTTTTCTTTCCGTGGTCGCCCGAATTATCGGGGGTTGCAGAATCAGGATTGCCGGTGGTGATAAGCTTTTCGTCCTCTGCCAGAGAAGCCGCTGAAGGACAGGCAACCAACGATTGGCAAATGAGACTTGAGAGGAGGACTACTACAAAAAATGTAAGGAGTACTAATGTTGTTTTCATTGGATTATTGATTTAACGATGATTAAAGAAAAGGTTTTAGAGATAACTAGGTTGAGGATATGATGATAAACAAGTCCTTAGGAATTGTTGTCAGCGACGATGGACGAAAGTGTGTGAACCTTCATATTAAACGGCACAACAAGTTTGAAAACAAGGCGACTGGTTACTTTTATGTTATTGATACTTATGTCCTTGCCCTGGCTAGGCATGGTGTAGTGAAGAATCTCATTCGCAGAGACCAGATTGACTTTAAAGACTCCAAGTGATACCAACGTTTTTAGTTGTTGGTAGCTGAGACCTGTCTCTTTTACTTCAATGCTGAGTTGCGCATAATCATTTTTCCAGTGTGTTACTTCGAGAATTCCTTCTGGTTCAAAAACGATCTGGCTAATCCCTTTTAAAGGGGCAGCAGTTACTAAAGTAAGCTCGCATTTATCCTGGGCAAAAGTGGTGATGCATGACAAGGTGAAAATTCCCCAGACGAGTGCTTTAATTGTTTCCATTTTAGATTTTTTTGATGGTTAAAAATCAGTAACTATTTAGAATCGAAGAAAAAATAAAACGTACACCTTGTTTTTAAAAAATCATTTCCATTACGGATCTTTTTAATTAAAATTAAGGGGTACAATTTATGCGTGCCCCGTTTCTTAAGAGGGTATAGGAGGAGAAAAAGAAAAAGTGAAATTTTTTCCTCCAAAACATCCCTGCTAAGCAGTTACAATTGAGTCTTTTCTGTCACATTGCAAATATGTAGGTAGTATCCGCTTACTGGTTAGTACAAATCTTTCAAAAATCTTAATTTTTTACTTTTTATCAATAAAACCATTGGTGTTTTTCAAAATCAGGCCCTTGCGCTGAAGTGATTTTTGAGGCATGTCCGGGCATATATTACGGTCTCCGGGCATTTATTTTGGGTGAATCCGGGCCATGCGGTATTTCTCCCTGTACCCGGTAGGCGACATTCCAAATTCTTTTGAAAATACCCTCGTGAAATAAGACGGATCGCCGAACCCGGTTCTTTCTGCGACTTCGGCAATGGTATAGCTCGTGGTTTCCAGCAATTCAACGGCCTTAAGGAGGCGCACTTCCCGAATAAGCTGTTTGGGGGTTTTGTCGAAACCTGGCGACATCTTGCGCAGCAGCTGAGGGTAGCTCATCAGCATTTTTCTGCACAAATTGTCCACCGTAAAGTTGCTGTCATTGTAATGGCGTTCGATGATTCCGAGTACCTCTTTACAAAACTGGTTGTACGTAGCTTGCTTGAGATGGGGGAAGCGAATCTTTCCGAAGATACCCATCTGGACAGTGAGGATTGTTTTCATTTTAATGGCTTTAAGGTATAATCAAAATAAAATGTATGGGTAGATCTCCCTTATTGCATAACGGCTGGATCTTAAGTGCAAGGTAATGAAGATTCTCTTATTGAATTTGCAAATTGTAGTAAACAATGCAACAAACGCTTTAGAAAAGACCTGGTTTTTTGCAAAAATCCCCCTTTTGTATGAGATCTTTTTTCGCAGATTGCAGAAAAAAACAAAGGTGGGCAGCTTTTATCTTCCAGCATCAGGAGGCCGGAATTGTTTTGTTTTTTTCGAGAAGGACTTTTAGTTTAGCGATTACCTGGTCAACTTCTTCCCGGGTATTAAAATGTGAAAAAGAAAACCGGATGGTTTTGCGTTCGGGACTTGCACCAATGCTGGTCAGGACGTGGGAAGCTGTTTCTGCTCCCGAGCTGCATGCACTGCCACCCGAAGCGCTGATACCCGCCATGTCAAGTTGCAGTAGCAGCAAGTCCGATTTGGCAGAGTGGGGAAATGAAACGCTCAACACCGTGTAGAGGCACTCACCGTCGTAATCGCCGTTAAATTGTATGTCGTCAAAATGCTCCTGCAGTTGTTCCATGAAATACGTGCGCAGCCCTTCGATATAGGTCCTGTTTTTCTCCATTTCATTGCAGGAGAGCTTCAGCGCACTGGCCATCCCGGCGATGCCATAGACATTCTCTGTGCCTCCCCGCATGTTGCGCTCCTGCGAGCCGCCATCAATGAAAGGCTTAATGCACACCTCGCCGTTGATGTAGATAAAGCCCGTGCCTTTAGGCCCGTGAAATTTGTGCGCTCCGCCAGCCAGGAAATGCACTTTTGTTTTTGATACGTCTATAGGGAACTTGCCCATCGTCTGGACTGTGTCCGAGTGAAAAAAGGCTCCGTATGTTTCACAAAGACTGGAGACCTGCTGCATGTTTGTCAGCGTGCCAATCTCGTTGTTGCCGTGCATCAGAGAAACAAGCGTTTTTCCGGTTGAGTCGACTGCCAGCAGGCTTTCAAGTTGGCTGAAATCAATTCGGCCACGGGAATCCAAGTGGAGCATTTTAACCTCAACGCCTTGATTTTCAACAACCTTTAACGGGTGAAGTACATTGTGATGCTCAATGGGGGAACTGATAATCCGGCGGACGCCGAGGTCCCGCACGGCGCATTTGATGGCCATATTATTGCTCTCCGTCCCTCCCGAAGTGAAGAAAATTTCACTCATCCCGGCCTTGAGGCAATGGGCTACCGTTTTGCGGGCTTCCTCAACGATGGAGCGCATCTTGCGCCCCTCGGCGTGGATGCTGGAGGGATTACCGTATTGCGTTTTCATCAAGGAGGTTATGGTTTCAATTACTTCCGGGTGGAGTGGGGTCGTGGCGGCGTTGTCAAAATATATGCGCATCAGTGTTGGAATTGATTTTTGCAAAATTAGCAAAGATTCAACTCTTCTTCAGAAAGCTGCCTGCAGCAGCAACTGAGGTGCGTGCCGGAAATCACACGACTGGGCATTTTTAAAAGCGGTTTATGCTTCACCGCTAAGATTCTGTGTTAAGAGCTTGTTTGCGTTTTGGTCACTTGGCTAAAAAACGGCCCTTTTCGCCACTTTTCCCCTTTTTTTCAGTTCCGTAGTGCTGCTACGCAATGGAAAAAAAGGAGAAAAATTGACGAAAAATTGCTCGTTTCCAGATGCCGTTGGAGTTGGGCTGCCGGAGAAAAAAAAGACACCTTTTTAGCCCGACACGTTCCTAAGCTCCATCCCAACAGCATCTCTGCCCAAGCACCAAAACACAAACAAGCTCTAACTAAGAACCAGGTGATAATTCGGCTTATTTCCTTTTGTTTTTGTAAGCGGCTTTGAGGCTGTATCATAAGTCCAATGGCGGCAGCCCCCACCATTGGACTTATGATACAGCCTTAGTTTCCCGGGGGCACCAAGCTGGGGCCTCAGCTCTTCAGTTTTCCCAGCGCCTCCTCCAGCAGGCGGATTTTCTCCTCTGCATCTGCGAGTTTTTTTCGTTCCAGTTCGACCACAGCAGGAGGTGCGCCGCCGACAAAGCGCTCGTTGGAGAGTTTTTTCTCTACGCCGGCTTTAAAGCCTCGGTTGTAGTCGAGTTCTTTTAGGATGCGCTCTTTCTCGGCGGCCAGGTCTATTTCGATTTTCATTTCCAAGAAATATTTCTCTGTACCGGAGATGAAGGCGATGACGTTGCCGGGATCTTGTTCTGTGAAGCGGAGGTCTGAGAGATTGGCCATCCTGTTTACCATTCCTACCAGGCCACTCAACTCGTAGAGCGCTTTTGCGCTGGGGGTCGCTTCGACGTAAAGCCCGAGTGGCTCTCTGGGTGAAATGCCCTTGCTGTTGCGAGCATCCCGAACCTTGGAGATGACCTCTTTTGCCCTTTCTACTTTTTGGATAAAATCCTTATCGTAAGGGCTGGCATTCGGATGGGGCTGGATGATACAATCTTCGCCCTGGCGCCGTTTGCGCAGTTGATGCCATATCTCCTCGGTGACAAAAGGCATGAAGGGATGCAGGGCAACCATCATTTTCTCGAATAATTCGATGGTGGCCTCATAAGTTTGCCGGTCTATCCTTTCGCCTTTGGCCGGCTTGACCATTTCCAGGTACCAGCTACAGAAGTCGTCCCAGATAAACTGGTAAAGGCTCGTCAGCACGTCAGACAGGCGGTACTGGTCATAGTTGGGATTAATGCCTGCCAGCGTCTCATTGAATTTATTTTGCAGCCATTTGACAGCCATGCGATGGACAGTGCCGGGTTCTTTTTCTTCTGTTTCCCAGCCTTTGATGAGGCGTAGGGCGTTCCACATTTTGTTGCAGAAATTGCGTCCTTGCTCGCAGAGCTTACTCTCGTTGAGGACCTGGCCCGTAACGGGGTCAATGGGTGCATCAAAGATGATATCGCTACCAGCATAAGAGCTGGACAGCAGGCCGAATCGGACGCCGTCGGCGCCGTATTTTTCGATTAGCTTCAGAGCGTCGGGAGAGTTTCCAAACTGCTTGGACATTTTGCGGCGCTTGTTGTCGCGCACCATGCCGGTGAAGTACACATCGTAAAAAGGCTGCCTGCCCCTGAGGTCTTTGCCCAGCAACTCTTCTGACCATTCATACCCCGACATAATCATTCTGGCTACCCAGAAAAAAATAATATCCCAGCCCGTCACCAGAACGTTCGTGGGGTAGTAGTACTTCAGATCGTCCTTTTTTTCAAAGCCGTCAAAGACAGAAATCGGCCAGAGAGCAGAGGAAAACCAGGTGTCTACTACGTCCTCGTCTTGCTCCAGATCCCTGAGGCTCAGCTCCATGTTGCCTGTGCGGATCTTGGCCTGTTTCAGCGCTCTTTCGGCTGTTTCTGCCACGAAAGCAACTTCCTCCCCGTCTTGCATCCATCTTCCCGTGCCGGTTTTCAGGTACCAGGCCGGGATGCGTTGCCCCCACCAGAGCTGGCGGCTGATGCACCAGTCGCGGATGTTGTCTGGGTTCAGCCACTGGTAGTACATGTTCCAGATGTTTTCGGGAAAAAACCTGATTTCGCCGTCTTTCACGGCCTGGAGAGCCGTTGCGGCAAATTCTTTCATATCGAGGAACCACTGCTTGGTCAGGCGCGGCTCGACGATAGCGTCTGTCCGTTCTGAGTGGCCGATGCTGGTGCGGTAGTCTTCTAACTTGACCAAGCAGCCACTTTCTTCCAGCATTTTTTTGATTTTCTTGCGGGCTGCGAAGCGATCTTCTCCCACGAGCACCTGTGCCTGCTCGTTTAGCTTTCCGTCTTCGGTCAGGATGTCCACCACGGGCAGGTTGTGCCGCAGGCCGATTTCGTTGTCGTGTTGGTCATGTGCCGGAGTAATTTTGAGCGCTCCGGTGCCAAACTCTCTGTCAACATACGAATCTGCGATAATGGGAATGGGTTTGTTGATCAGAGGAATGAGCACCCGCTTCCCGACGAGGTGCTTGTATTTTTCCTCTTCGGGGTGGACGGCAATGGCTACGTCGGCCATGATGGTTTCAGGGCGCTGGGTGGCGATGATGATGCCGTCGGCAGGGTTATCCTCAAAGGGATAGCGGATGTGGAAGAGCTGGGAGTTTTCTTCCCTGTAAATGACTTCTTCGTTGGAGAGAACGGTTTTGGCCTGCGGATCCCAGTTGGTCATGCGCAAGCCCCGGTACAACTTTCCCCTTTTGTGCAACTCCACAAAAACGTGCACCACCGCTCTGGTCAGGCTTGGCTCCAGCGTGAAGCGGGTGCGCTGCCAGTCGCAGGAGCAGCCGAGTTTGCGCAGTTGCTGCAGGATGATGCCGCCGTATTTCTCTTTCCATTCCCAGGCATATTTTAAAAACTCATCCCGGCTGAGTTCGGATTTTCTGATGCCCCGCTCCCGTAACATGCCAACGACCTTGGCTTCCGTGGCGATAGAGGCATGGTCAGTGCCCGGCACCCAGCAGGCGTTTTTGCCCTGCAACCTGGCCCTGCGGATGAGTATGTCCTGGATGGTATTGTTCAGCATGTGGCCCATATGCAGCACGCCGGTGACGTTGGGCGGCGGAATTACAATGGTGTATGGCTCCCGGTCATCAGGTTCGCTGTGAAAGTAGTTTTGCTTCTCCCAGTAATCGTACCACCGAGATTCGGTTTCTTCCGTGTTGTATCTGGTTGATAAAGACATGAATTTAGAAATTAGGTATGAGGGAATGGAAAGTAAGGAATTAGGAGTTTTTTGTTTCTTTTTGTAACTACTTAGGAACGTGCCGGAAATAAGTTGGGTATTTCGACGAGTGTATTTTGGGGGCTGGCAAGGCAGTGAAATAGGCGCATAGCCTTAGCTACGTAACTATTTCACTAACACAGCCAGCGTCCAAAAGACGCCGCCCAAATGCGTAAGTTATTTCCGACACGTTCCTTGTGAGCATCTCTGTTCAAGCACCGAAACGCAAACAAGCTCTAATATTTGATGTGCAGGATTTCGCCTTTGCCCAGTTCTTTTACCGTGGCAATGAAGATGTTGTCGAATTCGTCAGCAGGAACCTTGTAGCGAGTATCGCCCGAAATTTCGGCTAACATGCCTGGCAGCGACTCCAGCGTAGCGACGACAAACACCCGCTTACCCTTAAAATTGTGGACGAGGGTACTCATCATCGTGGATGCCATTTCAGGCTGAAAGAAGCCTACGTCACAGCTGTTTGCCTGCGCTGTCATCATGCCCGTTTGCAAAGAGGTGTTGCTCTTGTCGGTGTAGGCCTGGGAAAAGCCGACTTTCCCAAGCACCTGAGCAAGATAGCCCGCACGGGCACGCCCCACATCTGAAAGCGCTGTCTTTCCCTCCATCGGCTCGGCGTTCCGAACCAGGAAGATTACGCTGGTTTCTGGGTCGCCGGCTGGCACTAGCGTGAATACCTTTCCATTATCGAGCTTGATCGAGTCTTGCGATATGGTCACAGCTTTGCCTTCGGCAATGGAGCGGGTGGCGTAATCTTCTGCTGCCTGTACAACGGCATTTTCAGTTGCCTGGTCACGCACCTGTGGCTCGTTTTTACAAGCTAATAAACTGACAATCAGGATGGTAGTAAATGAGATGACAATTCGTTTTTTCATTTTTTATTTTTTAAAATGGTACGGAGAACCCTGACGGAGGTTTCAGTTTCTTCTGGCTCGAAGACCTGGCACTAACTACCCGGGCGATGGTTTAGAAGCCGTCTTTCCATGGAGAGTCCCGGTGGAACCACCAGGCATTCTATAGAACATGCCGGAAAAAAACTTAGAGCTTGTTGCGTTTTGGTGCTTGAGCAGCGATGCTGTTGGGATGGAGCTTAGGAACGTGTCGGAAATAACTTACGCATTTGGGCGGCGTCTTTTGGGCGCTGGCTGTGTTAGTGAAATAGTTACGTAGCTAAGGCTATGTGCCTATTTCACTGCCTTGCCAGCCCCCAAAATACACTCGCCAAAATACCCAACTTATTTCTGGCACGTTCCTTACCGGGCTAAAAAGGTGTCTTTTCCGCCCAGAGCCAAGCTTAGCTATTGCTGAAAAATTTCCTTTGCTCTGGACAAAAATCCATTCTTTTTATCTCCGGCAGCCCAACCCCAACAGCATCTGAAAACGAGCAATTTTTCGTCAATTTTTCTCCTTTTTTCCGTTGCGTAGCAGCGCTACGGAACTAAAAAAAGGGGGGAAAGTGGCGTAAAAGGGCCGTTTTTTAGCCAAGTGACCAAATCGCAAACAAGCTCTAAGCCATGATCTCTATTCTGTTCCCCTCTGGGTCGAGGACGATGCTTTCGTAGTAGCCGTCTCCAGTTCTCCTTGGTTCCCCGACGATGGTGAAACCTTGGCTGCGTAAAAGCCTGGTCAACTGGTTTACTTGCTCTTCACTGCCCGTGGCAATGGCAAAATGGGTAATTCCTGTAAATTCAGCCCCTGTTCCGTTTTGATTTTCTGGAATTTCGGGTCTTTGCATCAACTCCAGGCGGCAGCCGCCATCAAACCTGAGGAAATACGACCGGAAATTCTTTTGCGGATTTGCGTATTGTTCCCCTGCTTTTGCCCCAAAGTAGGTTTCGTAAAAGCAGCGCATGCCTTCGAGATCTTTTACCCAAATTGCCAGGTGTTCTATTTTCATTTTTCCTCCGCCTCCTGCTGGTTGGAATATTTTGGCCAGGAGTTTTTGTCCTTTTATTCAAACATCCGCTCCTGAACAGGCAGCCTTTTTTAAAAATTGGGCGCAAAAATAGAGGAATTGCTGGATTGATAAAAGAATAGTAACTACTTAAGAAGATGCAGGAGGAGGAAGGAAAATTTTCATTTTTCCTTCCTCCTACCACCATTTGAGTCTGTCTCATAAATCAAATTACTGCCGTTGGCTACAAATAAAATTCTTCAGAAAGGGAGTGTTTCCCTTGGAGTTTCTTTGAAATTTCAAGGGAAATACTCCCTTTCTGAAAGGTTATTTGGTGGCTGCTACTGCCTCTGGTCTTTTGATACAACCTCCCTGTCAGGTGGTCACAAAAAAATAGAAGAAGCGGAAAGTGCATCTCCCGGGAGGGGGCTCCACCAAAAACCAAAGATTTGGCATCTTTGGAGCTGAGTCGGGGCCGACAGGAACAACTACAGAAAGGAGCTGTCGGTTTTAATAAAGTAACTACTAAGGAACGTGCCGGAAATAAGTTGGGTATTTCGGCGAGTGTATTTTGGGGGCTGGCAAGGCAGTGAAATAGGCGCATAGTCTTAGTTGCGTAACTATTTCACTAACACAGCCAGCGCCCAAAAGACACCGCCCAAATGCGTAACTTATTTCCGACACGTTCCTTAAGAGCATGTTGGAATTTTGGTGCTTGAGCTGAAAACGAGCTATTTTTTGTCAGACTTTTAGCTTTTTGAAGTTGCATAGCAGCGCTACGGAACTGAAAAAAGGTGAAAACAAGACGAAAGAGAGCCGTTTTTGACCAAGTGACCAAAACGCAAACAAGCTCTAAAGGACTTCTTTGAAATTTAAAAAATACCCCCTCTGAAGAATTTTATTCGTCGTCAATAGCAGCGATTTGATTCCTGCTAAGTTGTTGTTTATTGCTTTACTAACCCTGCGCATGGTGTGAAGGAAAGGGATCTCATAAATGCTTGCAAACGGCAGGATCGCCGGGCGCAAAGGCTGCTCTTTGAGCGGTTTTCACCGTTGATGCTCGGCGTGTGCAGGCGCTATATCAAAGACCCGATGGAGGCGGAAGATGCAATGGTAGAGGGCTTTTTTAAAGTTTTCACCAAAATTGACATGTACAACGGGGAGGGCAGCTTCGAGGGTTGGATCAGGAAAATTATGGTAAATGAGTCGCTGATGCACCTGCGCAAAAGTAATCCCTTTCAATACGCAGAGGAGATCAGTCCCCATCTCAATTACCAGGAAGCCCCCAGTGTGCTGGATGAACTGGCAGCAGGGGAGATACTCAGCCTGCTTGACGAACTACCTCCCGGCTACCGGGCGGTGTTCAATCTGTATGTTGTTGAGGGCTACAAGCACCGCGAGATCGCCGAGCAACTGAACATCAGCATTAATACTTCCAAATCTCAATTGATTCTGGCAAAACAGCGGATGGAGGAGTTGGTGAAGAAGAGGTTTGGAGGGGAGCTTGTTTGAATTTGTCCGAAGCTGGTCAGCATTCGCATTTTGTTGCTACTTAGGAACGTGTCGGAAATAACTTACGCATTTGGGCGGCGTCTTTTGGGCGCTGGCTGTGTTAGTGAAATAGTTACGCAGCTAAGGCTATGCGCCTATTTCACTGCCTTGCCAGCCCCCAAAATACACTCGTCGAAATACCCAACTTATTTCCGGCACGTTCCTTAGCGGGGGGAGAGAATTTCAATTTTTCCCTAAAAACACCCCGAATTGCGGAAGAAGGAAGAAAAAGTTTCATTTTTTCAGCCTCCTCCTACACCCTCCTAAGAAGCTGTGTGGATTTGGCTGCGGAAAAGGAAAAGACGACCTTTTAGCCTGATGAGCTCAATTCAAACAGCTTCTTAGAGGCGGGCAGTGATAAATTGTATCCATACCATTCAAAAAGGCCGTAGTGGAAATAGCTTTTTAAAAATATAAAATGTACATTTTATTTCTTCTACGATCCTTAGAGCTTGTTGGGGATTTAGTCATCGAGCCAAAACCCCAGCAGGCGCTAAGGAGCTACCAATTTTTTACAAATGAAGAACGGAAGAGATTTGACTACTTTGTTTCGGGAGGGCAGTGAGCACTTGAGGTTAACGCCTACGCAGGGTGCCTGGCAACGGCTGGAAGAGCGACTCGGACCTCCGGCTGGTGGAGGCATTGTCAGGGTACTTTGGGCAAAAAGACTGGTAGCAGCTGCCGCAGCAGCTGCTGTGATTCTGGCAATTGGCGTTTATTTTTTTGGTGAAAATTTGCACTCCGGAAATCTGGTCCTGTTGACAGGGCCGACACCCCAACACTTGGAGATGCTGGAAAATACAGGGGGGTGCGAGCCTTTTTGCCTGGTTTTGCAGGCGAGAAAAGAATTGCCGCCAGACTATGCGGTGATAAGGGTAAAGTGAATGCCTTTCACACGTAAAAATCGGAAGCCGGGGTTTCTGCCAGGTCAATAAAAAATTCAGCAACCTTAGCGCTAACGGCTTCGAAGTAGCGCTTTCCTTTTTCTGCTGTGGCCTCGTGTGGATGGCCAGCTCCAGTGTCTTTAGAGATTTGCGTCCACCCGCGCTGAGCGCTCACCCAGCCTTCTTTCATGCCTTTGAATTTCCACTTTTTGGTAGCGCCGTCTCCGGCCTGAGAGAGGGCGGAGACGAGATGGGGTTGAATGTGCAACATGACGCTGGTTTCCATTTCGTCAGCGTGGTCCCCGTCAGGGTAGCTGAAGTAGCCGGTGTTTTTCTCTGCCTTGAACCAGTTCAGAGCACAAACGAACAACTGCGGAAAATAAAAGGACAACTCCCGCACCATAGCCTTAAAGTCGTTTCCCCCGTGGCCGTTGAAGATGACCAGCTTCGGCACGCCGGCCCGGACGAGTGCGTCGCAAATGTCTTTTAGGATGGCCAGTTGTGTGGTGGGCAGGAGGTTCATGCAAAGTGCAATGTCCAGCTGCCCCGTTTGCACCCCGTAGGGAATGCCAGGCAAGACGATAATTTTTGAACCCTGTTCCCAGGCCTGCCGGGCTGCTGCTTCTACGAGGGCGTCGTTCTGGTAATTGTCGGTGGCGTAGGGCAGGTGGTAGTTGTGAGCTTCCGTAGCGCCCCAGGGTAGAATGGCGACTTCGTATCGGGTGCCTTTTACTTCCTGCCAGGTGGTTTCGGCGAGGAGGTAGGGGCGGGCTGCGTAGGTTACTGGCATGTGCTTTTAATTTTGAACTCGTGCAAATCTACACCTGTCCTGGTTGTATTGTAGCTGCTTTTTGTGTTTGTGGTCAGAAAACTTTGAACACCAACGGCAATGGAGGGCACAGACCATTTTGTTGATCCATCCTCAAAACCTACAGTGACCCAAAAGATGGAGAAATTTGAGGAAGGTGTCGGAAAACACCCAACTTGTTCTCGACCTATACCAAAGTCAGGAATCGAAAAAGTAGAACTTACAAGGGAAAGCCCCATGCAGGATGGTTGGAGACAGAGGGTGAAGGCTTAAAACTGCTTTTACCTGTAAACAAGCTCTTAGCTATTGCTGAAAAATTGGCTTGACTCTGGGCGGAAAAGACACCTTTTTAGCCCGATAAGCTCCATCCCAACAGCATCTCTGCTCAAGCACCAAAACGCAAACAAGTTCTAAAAAAGCCTTGCAAGTTATTAAGGAGCGTGTCGGAAATAACTTACGCATTTGGGCGGCGTCTTTTGGGCGCTGACTGTGTTAGTGAAATAGTTACGTAGCGAAGGCTATGCGCCTATTTCACTGCCTTGCCAGCCCCCAAAATACACTCGCCGAAATACCCAACTTATTTCCGGCACGCTCCTAAGTGGCTTCAACAAAAAGTGTCGAATGTCTTCGCTCATGTTTCCAATGTGCTGATTTATACTGCCGAACCTCAGCCCGAGTGGCTTAAATACACTGCCGAACTAGAGTTCAGCGGTGCATTTAGCACCGACAGAACGTGAGCGAATATCTTTGTTTAGGTACTTATCTCTTTACAAAAAAGTGTGCAGCAAAATTGAGCCACTTCAGCGGAAAAAAGAGGTACGTGAATAACAAGTAAAGCGGAAAAGTTGGCAGGATTTCCATTCCTGCCGACTTTTGATTATCAGAAAGGAAGGTTTTTTTGCAGGACTGAATCTTGTTTTTCATCAAATAACCTCTCCATTTTCCGGCACTCCTATACAAAAGTGCCGAAAAATTGACATTACAATAAATTCTCTCCATCTTCGTAGCACCACTCATATCAACCAATGAGCGCTGACATAACCGACACCATAGCCAATGCCTTTCAGGACAAAAAACTCCTGACCAGAAGCGAGCTCCTCGCCTGGTTGGAAGAGGCCTATCCTGAAGTGTCGGAAAAAACACTCAACTGGCGCATTTTCGACCTGAAATTAAAAGGCATCCTGGAAAGCCCCGGCAGGGGCATGTACTGGCTGGCTACACAGGAAGATTTCATCCCCGTCTTTTCCACCCTGTCCAAGCGCATCGCTGCCATGCTGACGAAGGAGTTGCTGCTGGTCAATGTCTGCATCTGGGAGACCCGCTGGCTCAATGCCTGGATGGAAGAACTTCAGTCCGCCTATAACTGGACGCTCGTAGAAGCCCGGAAAGATGCCCTTGACGCCATCTTCAACCATCTGACAGGACTTTCCAAAAAAGTCTATCTTCAACCCAACCGCTCCATCATGGAACTGTACGTGCTGTTGCTGAACGAAGCCGTCATCGTCAAGCCGTTGGTGTCGGAAGCACCACTGATGCGGGAAGGAAAAATCACCACCTCCGCCTCGGAGAAAATGCTCGTGGACATCGTGGCGGAGCCGGATGTTTTTGTTGGACAGCAAGGGGAACTTGAGCACATCTTCGAAAACATGTTTTCCCAAATACTCATTCACCAAAATAGGCTGCTGCGGTATGCACGGCGACAAAACCACAACCCTTTCAATGAACTTGTGAATATCTTCAATGGATACATTCCTTCACATCGATGTGCTACAACCTAAACAGTTACAACTTTTCATTAAATAACCTAAAAAAAGACAATTTAAAATGAAAAAATTAAAAATTACATTTCTAATGATTAGCCTATTCGCTGTATGCAAAGTGGCAAATGCTCAAATAGACGACATAAATGATGCTGACAATAAAGCTTACAGCAATTTTGACTTTATAGCAGGTACAAAGACTATTTTTTATGACGATTTTTCTTCTAATTTGAATAAGTGGACAATTATAGAATTCGACCAATCTGATGAAGTGGAAGCACCTGGAATAAAAAACATCCATAACGATGATAGCAAATGGTTAAAAACACCCAGGCGAGGAATTTTTTACCCAACAAGTTTAAAGGTACTGCCAGAAAAATTTACTATTGAATTTGATATGTGGGCTGACGCAGAAAAAATGAGCGAAATGGAAAGTGGTTTAATCATTTCTATTATAGGAAACAAAGTTATAAAAGATGAATATAGCACCGCTTTTGATGAAAATCCACAAATTCAAATAGATATTCATCCATCCTTAGAGCTTCTGTACTGTGTGGCCACAAAAGAAAATTTTGACGGAGAGCGAACTCTAGACCGTAAAGACATCAAAAATGGTTGGAAGAAAGGAAAAATACACAGAGTATCTATTTCAAGAATCGGTACTCATATTAAAGTTTACATTGATGAGAAAAAGTTTATTGATTTGCCGAATGGTTTACCACAAAGAATAAATTATACCTTAATGTTTGCGACCAATATGTGGGGAGATGGATTGTATTTTACAAATTTTAAAGTCGCAGAGGTTGAGTCTAAAGTAGTCAAAATTGACAATGAGAGTAAATTTGTTACTAATGCTATCTATTTTAATGTCAATTCTTCAGTTATTAAGCCAGAGTCTTGGCCTGCATTAAGTCAAGCCGCAAATGCCATAAAATCAACGCAAGGTACAGTGAAAATTATCGGACATACTGATAGTGACGGAAACGATTCTGACAACCTTATTCTGTCTAAAAAACGTGCCGAAGCTGTAAAGTCATTTTTAGTCAAAAACTTTGACATAGAGCCTTCTAGATTGGTAACAGATGGAGAAGGAGAATCAAGACCTATCGACAATAATAATACCTCTGAAGGAAAAGCAAACAATAGGAGAGTTGAATTTGTAAAACAATAATGGAATATAAGCCCCAACCGCTAACAAGGTATTGCCAAAAGCGGGACTGAACGACTTCGATTGGGTATTTGTGCAAGGTTCAACATTCGTTCTTCGATTGAACTTTTGTGCTAAAAATCCCCGCCTTCGGCAATACCCAAATCGTCAGATTGTGAAAAAAGTCCCGTCTAACCTAAGAAACCTGGTTGAGAAGTAGTCTGTTTCGAGCGACAAAACAAGAAAGAGCAATGTCTCAACATAAAATAGGACGCTCATGTTTCCAATGTGCTGATTTGTACTGCTAAGCCCCAGCCCCACTGGCTTAAGCATACTGCTGAACTGGAGTTCAGCGACACATTCAGCGCCAACGGAACATGAGCGAAAATAGGAACCTCCCACTATCAAATGAGTTTCAGCAGCCTGGAAGACCAAATCGCAAACAAGCTCTAAGCGACAATTTGGAATGCACCCATCAGGACAAACTTATAATGAAGCAGCAACCAGCAAAAGACACAGCCAAAATCAAGAAAGGCGTTGGCTAAATCGGAAGGAAAACTATCGTTTTGCAGATAGTTTTTCGAAACATTTAGCAAATCGAAGAAAAACGGTGTCTGGAGAGGAAATTTTCAAAATGTTTAACCGAGAATGAAAAAAGCCTCGCAAATCAATGATTTACAAGGCTTTGAAAGTTATTTTCGTGATTCCGCCGGGATTCGAACCCGGGACCCTTTGATTAAAAGTCAAATGCTCTACCGGCTGAGCTACGGAATCTTTTTCTTTTAATACTACTTGGCAGGAGAGCTTGTGACTGTATCAAAAGTCAACTGGCGGTGGCCACCGCATGACCTCTCTGAAAAACCTTATTCGCCGCCAAAGGCGGCGGTTTGACTTGTGAGACAGACTCGCAACAACCCGAGTGGTGGGAAGAGGAAGAAAAGATTTCACTTTTTCTTCCTCCTCCCACACCCTCCTGAGTAGTTACTTCTATTTTTTTAAAAGCGGGTGCAAAGATAAGTGCTTAGATACTAAAACCAACCCTAAATAAATATTTTTATAAAAAAATGTGTTTTCTCCTCAAAACTTCCCCCAGAGCCTGCTGATATTCCTTGGGGTCTATTCATTTTTAGTTAGATAGTCGTCTTTAAAATTGGTGGTCGGGCCGTGCCAACCATAAGAGCTTGTTTGCGTTTTGGTGCTTGAGCCGAGATGCTGTTGAGATGGAGCTTAGGAACGTGTCGGAAATAACTTACGCATTTGGGCGGCGTCTTTTGGGCGCTGACTGTGTTAGTGAAATAGTTACGTAGCTAAGGCTATGCGCCTATTTCACTGCCTTGTCAGCCCCCAAAATACACTCGCCGAAATACCCAACTTATTTCCGGCACGTTCCTAGGAACGTGTCGGAAATAACTTACGCATTTGGGCGGCGTCTTTTGGGCGCTGACTGTGTTAGTGAAATAGTTACGTAGCTAAGGCTATGCGCCTATTTCACTGCCTTGTCAGCCCCCAAAATACACTCGCCGAAATACCCAACTTATTTCCGGCACGTTCCTTACCTGGTTGAAAAGTCGTCTTTTTATCTGCTGTAGCTCCATCCAAGCAACATCTGAAAACGAGCAATTTTCCGTCAGGTTTTTGGCTTTTTGAAGTGGCGTAGCAGCACTACGGATTTGAAAAAAGGGGAAAACAGGACGAAAAAGGGCGGTTTTGACCAAGTGGCCTAATCGCAAACAAGCTCTTAGTGAACGAAGATGGTTTGGCTGAACAGCGATTGTTTTTTGGATAAAATGCGGAACACGTAGGCGCCTTGCGGCAGCTTGCTCAGGTCCAGGGTTTTGCCGTTAAATTTTCCTTTACGCAATAACCGCCCGTCTTGCGAATAAATTTGCCAGCTCAGGCGCCTTCCATCGGGGAGGCCTTCAATGTGGAGCATCGTGTCCACTGGATTAGGGTAGATTCGCACGCTTTTGGCACTCTCCTCCCCGGTAGCGTCGGGGAAAACCGTCCCTGCAAACAACCAGAGATAAGCAGCGGGAAACTCCCTGGCCCAGTACCACTCGCTGTGTTGCCCGTCGGCGTGAAATACCTTTTTCAACTCCTGCTCTCCAAAGTCATTGTTCAGCAAGACGGACTCCATCTGATTTACATCGGCAACTACAGAACCTTGCCCCTCCGTCGTACCTGCCAGAAAGTAGATTTTCAGGTCGTAGGCCTTCGGCGTGGAGGAGGGCTGCTGGAATATTTCGGGGTCGTTGAACCAAAAAGCGGGAGAAAAAATACCCGCTTTGCTAAAGACCTCCTGATGAGCAATGAGGCCGTACTGTGAGATAAGCCCCCCCAGCGAGCTGCCAAACAGGGCAGTCGTCTCCCGCCCGGGTAGGGTCCGGTAATTTGCATCCACGTAGGGCTTGAGTGTTTCTACAATGAAATTAACGTATTGCTCGCCCTCGCCCCCTGCATTGTACTGGCTGTTGACCCAGGGAGCATATTCGTCGAGGCGCTTGTCTCCGCCGTTCTCAATAGCAACCACAATGCAACCATAATCTCCATTGCCAAACAGCTCGTTGAGCGACTCGTCCACCTTCCATTCACCTGAGAAGCTGGTGTAATCGTCGAAGCAGTTCTGGCCGTCCTGCATGTAGATAACAGGGTAGTGCTTATCAGCGGAATCGTAGTCTGGTGGCAGGTAAATGTAAATGCGGCGGCTGCGATTGAGCTGTGGCATAAAAAAGCTGTTGTCCAGCACGTGGACGTTCGGGGCTGCCGTGGTATTCGTTCCGCCGAGATCCTCCCAGGACAATATCTGCAGTTCGAGGGTCGTAGCCTCCCCGGTGTAATTGTACTCCCTGTCGGGCAGGTAACCTCCGTTTGCATTGCCCTCTACCGAGGCCCAACTCCCCCGGGTGAATTTGTATTTTATCTGTCCCGGTGGTGGATTAATCGCAATCTGATACGTTCCGTCGCCATTATTTGTCAGGATGAAATTAGCATCGCCGGGATTCCAGTTTTGAAAACTGCCGGCTACGTAAATTTCGTCGCCAACCGGCGTGTTGGCCGGCACCTGAGTGAGCTTGAGGGTGAGTTGTGCCCAGACCGGCCACGACAAGCTTAGAAAAAGGAGGAGTAATCTGAATTTCATGATTTTTTTGTGATTTGAATATGTTTAAAATTTGTAATTACTGCATTGGAAATCAAATTTTCATGCAGCATTGACAAGTTCAAACAGCTTCTTATTCATAAATGCGCTGTTTTAAAAAATGGTCAGTGAGTACTAAAGCGGCCATTGCTTCGACGATGGGCACAGCACGAGGTAATACGCAGGGGTCGTGGCGGCCACGGCCTTCTACCGTCACCTGTTTGCCGGCTTCGTTGACGGACTCCTGGGGCGGGACGATAGTCGCTACGGGTTTGAAGGCGCAGCGGAACACGATGTCCATGCCGTTGGAAATGCCCCCCTGAACACCTCCTGAGTGGTTCGTGCGAGTGCGAATGGAGCCGGCTTCGTTGTAAAACAAGTCGTTGTGCTGCGTGCCTCTCATGGTCGTGCCTGCAAAGCCGGAGCCGATCTCAAACCCCTTGCAGGCATTGATACTCAGCACAGCTTTGCCGAGGTCGGCGTGCAGCCGGTCGAAGACGGGTTCTCCCAGCCCTGCCGGGCAGCCTTTTACCACGCAAGTGATGATGCCACCGAGGGTATCTCCTGCTTTGCGGACTTCTTTGATCAGCGCTTCCATCCTTTGAGCAATTACCGGATCGGGGCAGCGCACCAGGCTGGTTTCGGTAAGCTCCAGGTCGAGCTGCTGATAATCTTTTTCAAGCACCAAGGTTCCCACACTGCTCACGTAAGCCTGTACGCTTATTCCGTGTTTTTTTAAAAAAAGCTTGGCAAAAGCTCCGGCTGCTACCCGGGCGGCAGTTTCACGGGCAGAAGAGCGCCCTCCTCCCCGGTAGTCTCGGATGCCGTATTTCATCAAATAAGTAAAATCAGCGTGTGAGGGGCGAAACTTGCCCGCAATGTGATGGTAATCCTCCGGGTGGGCATCTTCGTTGCAGATGAGCAGGGCAATGGGAGTGCCGGTAGTTTTCCCTTCAAAAACTCCTGAGAGGATTTCTGCCTTGTCGCTTTCCCGGCGCTGGGTGGTGAGGGAAGACTGTCCGGGGCGACGGCGCTCCAATTCGGTCTGTATAAAATTTTCATCCACCTCCAGGCCTGCAGGACAGCCGTCTATGACGAGACCAATTGCAGGGCCGTGCGACTCGCCGAAAGTAGTGATGCGGAAAACTTGACCGAGAGAATTGCCAGGCATTGTAGTTGATTTGTAACTTTTCAGGAGGGGTGGGAGAGGAAGAAATGATTTCATTTTTTCTTCCCCTCTCACAATTCGGGGCATTTTTGGGGAAAAGCTTTCAATTTTTTCCCAAAAATGCCCCCTGTTAAGTAGTTGCGTTGATCTTATCTGAGAATCAGGGGTAATTCCTTGTAGGCTGCCATACCGCACCAGGGTAGTTTTACAGTCTTTTGGACACTGTGAAGGCCGTCAGCCTCCTATCCCAAACGTGGTAGGAAAACTATTTCCGAGTGCAGGTGGAGGGTAGCAACCAATGCAGAGCAAAAGTAAGCGCTTGTTTGTGATTTATTGCCTGGGGTAAAAATCAGCTAGTTAGATTTTCAAAGAGACCAACACACCGAAACGGCTGACAATAGCAAAAAAGAGCGGAGCAACACGACGCACCGGGCAGACAGTTAACCCCGTCACAGATAGGTGCTAAATGCACCCGGGGTGATGATGGCTTAGAGCTTGTTTGCGTTTTGGTGCTGGAGCCGGGAAGCTGTTTGAATTTAGCTCGGCGGCCAAATTCAAACAGCTTCTAAGCTGTCCCGGGGGCAGAATTTGGCTCATTGCACGGTGCAGCACTGTACCAGGCGCTCGTAGTCGGGTCGCTGGGCAGCATGTTCATGGATGAATTTTTCTTTGACCTCCCCGTCCTGAATAATGAAAACTCCCGGCATTTGAAAGGCATCTCCCAGGTGCTTGGACACCTCAAGTTTATAGCCCTTTTCGTTTTGGAGTTGATATCCCCTCATCCAAACCTGAAGGCCGAAGATCTGTTTAAAGGAGCCGCGCTGGAGGCCGAAGGCGGCATAGTAGCGCTGATGTGGGTCGCAGACAAAAGTGGGGTTTTCCAGGTGGTACCTTGAGAAATACTCATTGGCAGTATTTTCATCCGACATGTGGACAAACACGATCTCCACACCTGCTTTTTCGATGCTGTGTCTTTTCTCCGCTATCTCATCAATTGCTTCTTTGCAAAAAATGCAACCAAAATGCCGGAGGAAAACCAGCATTATCGGATGCTGAAAACTCAATGTGCGAAGATCCACACCGCGATTGGTGATCATTTCTTCCAGTATTTCAAGGTGGTTATCGAGCATAGCAGCGTTAGTGTAAAATTGGCCCGGTATCGGAGAAAAAATAGAATGTACATTTTGTTTTTAAAAAGCCATTTCCACACAGGCTTTTTGAAAATGGTTAGTACAATTTATTAATGCCCCGTTTCGTAAGAGCTTGTTTGCGTTTTGGTGCTTGAGCAGAGATGCTGTTGGGATGGAGCTTAGGAACGTGTCGGAAATAACTTACGCATTTGGGCGGCGTCTTTTGGGCGCTGGCTGTGTTAGTGAAATAGTTACGTAGCGAAGGCTATGCGCCTATTTCACTGCCTTGCCAGCCCCCACAATACACT
>WBZO01002386.1_pt2 | contig 21995 bp, 13 predicted proteins | sample 5204261 | NCBI WGS metagenome assembly WBZO01 (sample SAMN12412400, study PRJNA552823) | activated sludge metagenome | isolation source: activated sludge from anammox sidestream of wastewater treatment plant... | place: USA: North Carolina | collected 2017-09 | reverse complement strand
GTTGTAGCTGCGAAAAATGCGCGACTCGCGCGCGACGCCTCCTTGTGTTGCATTCACGCGCACATTCCCCAACGTTGGCGATGTTACTGTGACGGAGCGCAACACTTCAATATTTTGAACGCCCGGCACCGCGCGCGTTTTTTCTACCAAACTTGAATCCATTGCCACGATGCGATTCGCGCCGCTCAACGGCGATGAAACATAAAAGTCGGCGTTCAACGTTTGCGCCAACCAATTTTCCACCGTCGTGCGAAACGATGCAATCATCACCGTCACGCCAATCACCACCGCGACCGCAACCATCAGCGACGCAATCGCAACCGATGTGCGGCTCAACGCTTGTGTCACCGTGCGCGACGCCATCCGCGCAATCAAACCGATGCGTCCGAGCGTCGCCGTCGCAATTCGCATCAAAAAAATTGTAACAACGGGAACGTACATCACCAGTCCAAACAGCGCGAGAAAAATTCCGCCAAACAAAAGCGCCACATTGCTCTGCCCAAAAATCAAAATTGCCGCGCCGAGCAAAATCAACATTCCGCCGATGATATTCAAACGCGGCAACAAATTGCGAATGCGGTCTTCCAAATCGGAACGCTGCAACACGGTGACGGCGGGAACGGCGGATGCTTCATACGCGGGTAACGCCGCCGCGAGCAGCGCGGAAAAAATTCCGAGCAATAAACCTTTTGCCAAACTCAACGCGTCTATATTCACATCGCTCACCGTCAAGGTGAAATACAAATCGTTAATCGTTTGCGTCACGAGCGCGACAGTCAAACGTCCGAGCAAAATTCCCAGCCCAAGTCCGAGCAATGAACCGAGCAAGCCCAACAGCGCGGCTTCGCTCATAATCAACAAAAAAATTTCGCGCCCCGTCACGCCGACGCAACGCAAAATGCCCAACATGCGGCGGCGCTGCACGACGCTAAACATCACCGTGTTGTAAATCAAAAACATTCCGACCGCGAGCGCGAGCAGCGAGAACGCGGTGAGATTCAATTGAAACGCGGCGGTCAACTGCGCCACCGTGTCCGCTTGTTCCGACGCGCGCACAATTCGCGCTCCCGTAGGGAGCGTTCGCCGCAACGCTTCCGCTTCTTGGTCTGTCGCAATCAAATCAATGCGCGACAATTTTCCATCCATGTCAAACAATTCTTGCGCGCTCGAAATGTCTGTGAGAAGCAAGCCCTCCAACACGCGCGCCGAAACCTGATTCGGCTGCTGCATCAAGCCGACAATCGTCACCGGTTTTTTCCGAGCGCCAATTTGTAACGTGAGCTTGTCGCCAACCTTGAGCTTGTAACGCGCCGCGCTGTCCGCGCTGAGCAACACCGCGCCGGGCTGCGTATAAAACGCGGTGAGCGCGTCGAGCGAGACATTCGTCCCCGCCGTGATGTAGGTGCGAAACGGCGGTTCGGCAAACAAATCAATGCCCAAGACGCGCATTGTTTGTCCGCCTAGTTCTTGTGCGCCCGCGTATCCTTCCACAATCGGCGCGGCGTTGCGAAAACCTTGCAATCTCAAATTGCGATACACCGCGTCGTCAAACCCATTCGCGTCGCCGACGATTTGATGCGTCGCCTTGCCCACAATCACTTGCGTCGAAAGTTGAAACGCGCGCGTCGCTGACGCGTTCGCCAAATCCACCGCGACGACGACAGCCACGCCGAGCGCGATGGAAAGAATCAACAGCAGCGTCAACCACGGGCGATACAGTTGGTCGCGGAGGATGGTTTTGAAGAGAGTGAGTTTCATGGTAGTAGCAAGTAGCAGGTAGCAAGTATTAGGTTTCCCTGCTACATACTACCTGATACCCTTTGTTCACCAATCTCCAGTTTCCAGTTCTCTAGTTTTCCGTCCTCCATCCGCAACACTCTATCCGCCATTTCCGCCATCTCGCTCGAGTGCGTCACCATCACCAATGTTTTCTCACGTTCGCGCGCGAGCGTCGTGAGCAATTCCAAAATTTTCGCGCCCGTCTCTGCGTCGAGATTGCCTGTCGGTTCGTCGGCGAGGAGTAATTCCGCGTCCGCGCACAACGCGCGCGCAATCGCCACACGCTGCTGTTCGCCGCCCGAAAGTTTATCGGGGAAAACATTCGCGCGTTCGAGCAAGCCCACCGCGTCGAGCAAACGATTCGCTTGCGCGTTCGCATCCGCCTGTTTCCAATTGGCAAGTTCCGCCGTGAGCAAAACATTTTCGCGCACAGAGAGCGTGGGAATGAGATTGAAAAATTGAAACACAAAACCGATGTGCGCGCGCCGAAACAACGTGCGGTCGTTATCATTCAATTTCGCAATGTTCACCGCGTCAATAAAAATATCGCCGCGCGTCGGCGTGTCAAGCCCCGCGAGCAAATTCAATAATGTGCTTTTGCCGCTGCCGCTGCGTCCAACAATCGCGACAAATTCGCCGCGCGCGATTTCGGCGTTCACGCCTTGCAGCACCGCGCGCTCGCGCTCGCCTTCGTGAAATGTTTTCGTGACGTTTTCAAAACGAATGAACGCGTTCTTTATTTTCCCGTTTGACGATGCCATGTCAATCGCCTTTGTGAAATTTTGAACCATTCTATTCTCACTTTTGGTGTTGACCAATTTGCGTTCCTTACTTTTTGCGGCGCTTGCGCGTTTTGAAACCACAGACTGAATCTGATTTGCGCGGGTGCAATTTACATTGGAACAGTTTCGGACAAATCCCCTTCACGGCAACATGCGGTACACGCTAGCGCCACACGAAACGCGCTACGGACATTATGCCAACTTGCGCTGTGACAATGGACTCGGGCGCGCGCTTCGAGCGCTTTGCAAACCCATTCCGAATGAATTACCCAAAAACATAAATTATGCTTGACGCGGCGCTCTCCCGACCTTACAATAGTAACTGATAGCGTTTGTTTGCAAGAAAATATGACAGAAATTAGCAAAATCAGCCAACGACGTTCGCTTGCTGCTTCCGAAAACGCCTATTTTACAGAGCGATTATGTACTAGCGTCATTAGGTAGTAACGACCAATGCACGTCCAAATGTTTGGCGAATTTTATGTGTCGCGCGAGTGCGTTCAGGTAGCGGGCATCACCGCGCCGCGGCTCCAATCGCTGCTGGCATATCTTGTCTACCACGCGCCCGCGCCCATTCCGCGCAGCTGCCTCGCCGGTCTCCTCACGCCCGATTATTCCGAGACCACCGCGCGTCGCGCGCTCTCGGACGCGCTCTATCGGCTCAAACGCGCGCTCGGCGACGAATGGTTCAGCGCCGATAGCGAAACGGTCGCCTTTGCGGAAAGCGGTTATACGCTCGACGTGCGAGAATTCAAAAAGCTTGCCGCGTCCCCGCTGCTCGACACACGGCGGCGCGCCGTCGAATTGTATCGCGGCGATTTTCTGCGCGACCTCGACGCCGAATGGATTCTCGCCCCGCGCGCTATTTTGCGCGAACAGTACCTCGTCCTCCTCGAACAACTCGGCGCGGAATTGACGCGCGCGCAGCAATTTGCCGATGCGTTGACCTACGCGCACCGCTGGACGCTGGCGGACCCGCTGAACGAACAAGCGCACCGCGCGGCGATGCAGCTCTATGCGCGGCTCGGTCGTCACGCGGCGGCGCTCCAACAATACGAGCATTTGGCGCAGCTGCTGAGCCAAGAGCTGGACGCAGAACCATTGCCCGATACGCGCGTGCTGGTTAAAGCCATCCGCGCCGAGTACGCGGGTGGACGGGATACAATTGTCACGCGCGCCGCGCTAATTGGGCGCCGCCGCGAACGGGCGTTGTTGTTGGAACGGATCGAAGCCGCGCAAGCGGGACGCGGCAGCATGGCGCTGGTCGAAGGCGAACCCGGCATTGGCAAAACGCGCCTGCTCGAAGCGATTGCCGAAGGCGCGCAGTGGCGCGGCGCGTCCGTCGTTTGGGGCGTCGGACGCGAGCTCGCGGGCATCACGCCATTTGCGCCGCTAGACCAAGCGCTGGCTGCCGCCGTCGCAGGCCCGCGGGCGCACCAACTGCGCGCGCGTCTCGATGCGCCAACGCGTCAAGTTCTCTCTGGGCTTGTGCCGCGTCTTTATAATGAAGCAAATTCAAGTTCTGCCAAACTCCCCGCGTTATCTGTCGCCGTCGCGCGCGCGCTCGCCGCGCTCGCAGAACTAAATCCGCATCTTTTTCTTTTTGACGATGTACAGTGGGCGGACGCAAATTTTTGGGACGCGCTCGCCGCGCTCGCGCCGACGCTCGAAACCCAATGCTTGGCCGTCGTACTCGCGTATCGCGGCAATGAACTGCGCGCGAACCCGACGGCATGGGCGGCGCTGCAAGCGCTCGACCGCGCGCATGCGCCCGCCAAAATCACCCTTGAAGGTTTTTCGCCGCAGGAATGTGTAGAGCTCGCGCGTGGATGGAGCAGCGCGCTCGACCAACACCAAGCATTGGAATTGGCGCAGCGCACCGGCGGCAATCCGCTGTTCGTGCGTGAGGCGCTCGCGCAGCCCGAAGCGCGCACGGCAACGTTCGGCGATTTGTTGCAGCGTCGGTTGACGCAACTGCCCGAGAACGCGTATGCGGCATTGGAAAGCGCGGCAGCGCTGGGACGCGAATTTACGCATGGCGTGTGGCAAGAAATTGCAGGCGCGAGCGTCTTGGCAGCGCTGCCCGCGCTGCTGCGCGCGGGGTTGGTCCAAGAAGACGCGCAGGGTTATCACTTTCAGCACGACCTGATGCGCGAACACGTTTATCGCGCGATTCCGCGCGACCGTCTGCGCGCTTTGCACCTGCGTTCCGCCAACGCCCTCGAACGCGAAAAAGTCGAACCGGACATCCTCGCGTGGCATTACGAACAAGCTGACGAATGGACGGAGGCGGTGCGCTTATATCGCCAAGCCGGTGAACGTGCAGCGAAGGCGTACGCGTACGAAGCGGCGCTGGCGCATTTCGACCGCGCGCTTGGATTGCTCGCGCATTTGGATGCGCCGGAAGCCGAACGCCTGGCGCTGCTGCTCGACAAACAGCGAGTGTATCGCGTGACCGTGCAAGAACGCGCATGGCGCGCGACGGTTGACGAACTAACCGCGGCTGCCGCTGCGGCAAACGACCGCGCTGCGCTGCTCGAAGCGCTGCAAGCGCGCATTTCGCTGTGCGTGCTCGCGGCGGACTGGGATGGTATGCAAGCCGCCGCCGCACGCGCCATCGCGCTCGCACAGCAACAAGACGACCGCGCCGCCGAAGCGCGCGTGCGCGCGGAATTGGGCTGGCATCTTGCGGACATTCTCGGCAAACCGCGCGAGGCGCTGCCGCATTTGCAGCGCGCTGCCGCGCTCGCCGAACAGTTGAATGACGCGCCGCTGTTGCTCGACGTGTTGAACCATCTCGCGTTTGCCCAGCGCATTACCGGCGCGTCCGCCGCGGCGCGCGCCACGGCGGAACGCGCACTCACGCGGGCAGCCACGCATTTGGAACTACAGCGCGTCAGAGCCGATGCTCTGGAAATATTGGGGCAGGTGCAGTTTGACCTTGCTCATTTTCAAGCCGCGCATACGACGATGCGCGAATTTGTCGCGCTGTGCGGCGAATTGGGCGCGCAGTGGGCGCTGGGCCAAGGACTGTACAACTGCGCCACATTCGAGACTCGCATGGGCATGTATGAGCGCGCCCAAAAAACCATTGCTGAGCTCAAGCAATTGTTACTGCGCGCGGGCTTGGGCGCTCCCGCAGACCATTGGATGTGGGTCGAAGGGTTGAATGCGGACATGGCGGTGCTCGCGGAGCGGTATGACGAGGCGGAACAAATGGTAGACACCCTGCGCGCGTGGATGGAATCTAAAGATGCGGGCAGACCTCTGTTGATGGGACTAACCGCGTTGGGGCGCTTGGAACTGGCGCGCAATCGCGTTGTTCAAGCTGAAAAAACTCTTTCGCGCGCGGTGCGCGTGTGGGAACAATCGGGCGGCACAATCGAAATTTTACCGCTTTTGCTGCACGCGCTCGCCGCGCATCGCGTTGGGCTAGACGACGCCGCTCACGCGAGTTTGCAGCGCGCGGAACAAACGGTGCGCGGGACCGAGATTGCGACGCACAGCGTCTTGCTGCATTTTGCGCGTTGGACTTTGACGGGCGATATCGCCGCACTGTGCGCCGCGCATGACGAAATGCATCGCCAAGCCGCGCTCTTTACTGATGATGCGCTGCGCGCGGATTTCTTGGAATGCGTGGCGCTGCACCGCGAAATTGAATCGCTGTATCAAGCACACTTGGCGCCGGGCGGCACGACTCGTGTGACACTCGCCCGCGCGGACGCGCCGCTCGGCAGAACGCTCGCGGCGCACGAAATGGTCGAGGTCGAATGGACGACGGATGCGGGCGCGGACGATGCCGCAATTTTGAAACGCGACGGCAAAGTAGCGCTGCGCCATCACCGCTTGCATCGTCTCCTCGCGCAAGCGCACGCACAAGGCGCCACACCCACTGACGCCGACCTTGCCCGCGCGCTCGGCGTAGACATTCGCACTATCGAACGCGATATGCGAACGCTGCGGCAGAGCGAACCGCTGCGCACGCGGCGGCGGAGATAACCCCTCACCCCCCAACCCCCTCTCCCAATGGGCGAGGGGAGGGACACACTCCCTCACCCCCCAACCCCCTCGCCCAATGGGCGAGGGGGGGACACACTCCCTTCTCCCTCTGGGAGAAGGGTTGGGGATGAGGGGTCATTTTGTCGGAATAGTCTCCCCGCGCATTTTCAGCCGACGAGACCTAGACGAAACCCCTTTGCTACACTGGCGCGCATGAATCCACCGCGCGCTTGGTTCATTCTCTCTATTTGGGCAGAAGAACAATTGAACGGCGCTTTGGTCTGGCGCGGTTTTCTCGAAAGCGCCGCAGGCAAGCGTTTTCATTTCGCGTCCCTCGACGCGCTGAATGAAATGCTGAAACAATTGGGCGGCTGGAACGAAACACCGTACAGTCCTCAATCCGCCTTTTCCCCAGAACAACAGGGAATGGAGACCGAATAAAACGTTGCAATCTCGCGGGCGCGTCGTGTTTGGCGCATCGCATACGACCACATGGAGGGGCTCAATGTACCGGAAATTCCTTTTCACACTCATCGTCATCTCGATTCTCGCCGCTTTGGGGATGCAAACGGCGGCGCACGCTGCCACTTTGACGGTGAACACCCTGACTGATGAAAACGACGGCAGTTGCAGCGACGGCGATTGTTCGCTGCGCGACGCAATTGCCGTCACCGCGATTGGCGACACAATCAACTTTGGCGTCACCGGCGCGATCACTTTGACTCTCGGTCAACTGGCGATTGACAAGGACTTGATCATCAATGGTCCCGGCGCGGGCAGCATGACCATCAGCGGCGATAACGCCTCGCGTGTCTTTAGCATCAACAGCGGCGTCAACGTCGTACTCTCTGGCGTGACGATAGCCAACGGCAACGGCGAAGATGGAGGCAACAATTATGCCCCTCACAGCGCTGGTGACGGCGGCGGCATCCATAACGAGGGCGCGCTGACGCTTGACAACTGCACCATCACTGGCAACTCAACCAGCCAGAACGGCGGCGGCATCTATAACGCATCCGGCGAGCTAACGATTATGAACAGCGTCATCTCCGACAACACCGCGCTTGGCGGAAGTGGCGGCGGCATCTTTAATGGCGATGGTCTGCTCGACGTTACGAACAGCGCTTTCTCGGGCAATATTACGAACTCTGGACATGGCGGCGCCATTGCAAATGGGGGCAGATTGACCATTACCAATACCACCCTCTCTAACAATAACGCGAGCGCTAGCGGCGGCGGCATCCTCAGTTCTGGCACACTGTCTGTCAGCCACAGCGCTTTTTCCGGCAACAGTGCGGACTGGGGTGGCGGCATCGCCACATGTCCTGTTTCGTACGGTCCTGAATGTCAACCTCCCGCCATCAGCGCCAAGCCCTCTGACGACAACATCATCGCCGAGTTCAATATAGAGGTTACGAACAGCTCCTTTTCCAACAACAGCGCAAGCAATGGCGCAGGCGGCGGCATTTACATTGACGGCAGCGCCTTGAGCGTTATAAATAGCGCCTTTTCCGGCAACAGCGCCAGTACGAGGGACAACGCCAATTCGAAAGACGCTACGGGGATGGCTGACGGCGGCGCTATCTACAACCTTGACGGGAGTGGCGACACAGTCGTTCTGCGTAATACCATCGTTGCCAACAGTATCGCAAACGGGAATTGCGGCGGCACAATCACCAACAGCGGCAATAATCTTGACGACGGCACGACGTGTGGCTGGGGCTCTGACAACGGTTCAATGAGCGGTACGAACCCTTTGTTGGGCGCATTGACGGGCAGCCCGGGCTATTTTCCGCTCAACACAGGCAGCCCGGCGATTGACGCGGGGGATAACGCCGCCTGCGCTGACGAGCCGGTGAATAACACGTCGCAGAACGGACTTGCGCGTCCAATTGATGGCGACGGCGACGGTACAGCGATTTGCGACATTGGCTCATACGAAGCGCCCACAGGAGGCGATGTCATCATCCCGGGAAGCGATTGGCACATCGAATACGACGGCTGGGTCGGCGCGGGCGACGCGAACGCCAGCGGCGGCAGTTATCGCTTGAGCAACGTCAAGAAAAACAAAGCCATCTTTAAATTTAGCGGCGATACGATCAAATGGATTACGCGCAAAGGACCCGACCAGGGCATCGCCCAAGTGTTTATTGACAAAAAACTCAAAGGCACGTTTGATTTGTATCGCTCCACCGTCAAGCACAATGTCAAAAAGACCTTCAAGGGTCTTGGCAGCGGCAAACACCGCTTGGTCATTCGGGTGTCGGGCGACAAGAACGCAAAGGCGAGCGATTCCCTTGTATTCCTTGACGCTTTTGTCGTCGGCAATGTTCGGACGGAAGAGAGTTCGCCCAAGGTCATTTACAACTATTGGAAAGGCGTCGTGAACGCGAACGCCAGCAGCGGCACACTGCGTATGAGCAAAAAGAAAAGATCCAAAGCCATCCTGACCTTTACCGGCACGAGCGTGAATTGGATTACGGCGACGGGACCCAAGTATGGAAACGCGAATGTGATGATTGACGGAGTTGACAAGGGCAATTTCGATTTGTATAGCGCGACGCCGCAATACCAAGTGGCGCGGACGTTCGACGGGTTGAGCGCGGGGCAGCACACGATTCAAATCCGTCCATTGCGGACCAAGAACCCAGCGTCAGGCGGCTATTGGGTCGTAGTGGATGCGTTCAGCGGACCGATTACCCTCGCCAGCGCTCACGCGCCATAGCTAACGATACCGCGGGCGGGCGAGCGTGGCTCTCATACACTCAATCGCATGCGCGCACACAAGCAACCAATTTCAAAATATTCCTCTTGGCGCCGCCGGGGATAGCCCGATTGTGATGGGTGCAATGAGCGATGCAGCTAAAAAAACATGGCGCGCAGACCCAATGGCGTCCCTGTGTAGGGACGCCATTTTCATGTACGCGGATATAGCCCGCTGCTTTACTTTTCGCGCTATCTTTCTATAATCCCCCCATGCCTTTTACCCGCGTATCCGATTTGCAAATGTATTATCACGAATATGGTTCACGTCAAGACCCGCCGCTCGTTTTGATTCACGGTTCGGGCGGCACGGGCGCAAGCGAATGGAAACCCGTACTCGATGGGCTCGCCAAAAATTTTCGCGTCCTCGCGCCCGATTTGCGCGGGCATGGCAAAACGCTTGACCCGCGCAGCGCGTACTCGTTCGACCTCTTGGCAAAAGACACTGCCGAATTTTTACGCGTGCTGAAAATTGCGCCCGCGTTTGTCGTGGGACACAGCAATGGCGGAAATGTCGCGTTGGTATTGACGGCGGAACATCCTACTATCGTGAAACAAGTCGTCATCATGGCGGGTAATGCGTACGTCAGCCCCGATTTATTGCGCTATGCGAACGACAAATGGTCCGAGCGCATCAGCGAAGCGTGGGGCAAAGAATTAGCGGACTTGCATGACGTAGGGCGTTACGCCGGATATTGGCGTGAATTGATGGATCGCACCGGTTACGAAATCGCGCGCGCGCCGAATTATTCCGCCGCCGATTTAGGAAAAATAAAAACGCCCGCATTCGTCATTCAAGGCGAAAACGACGAGGTGAACGCGCCCGCGCATCATGCGGAATTCATGGCAGCCAATTTGCCGAACGCGCGCTTGTGGCTCGCGCCGAAAACGGGACACAGCGTGCATGAGGAACATCCCGAAGAATGGGTGAAACGCGTGACGAAATTCTTGCAGAGTTAATTCGTTCACAAAAAACGACGCTCTATTTCACGGCGTCGTTTTTTTATAATTCACGTTACGCGCAAGCAACGAAAAATATACGCGTTGGAGGATGGAAACGCGAATCTCCGCGAATCGAAGCGAATTCCCACGAATTCTTGATGTTTCGCGCAGATTCGTCAAGATTCGTGTAAATTTGCGTTTTATGTCCGTTCACAGAAAGATGGCATAACGCGAGTTTACAAATTTAGGGTCCGTAAAAATTTAACTTTTCGATTGTCACTGCGAGCCGTCCTTGTGAAGCCGTCTCCGCGCCGAGTCAGGAGGTTGGAAATTTGCAGGACCCCAGCGCCAGCGTCTTGGCTCGAGCCGCCGACAACGCGCGTCCCTCTTGCCACAACGCCAAAAAATTTTCGCCCAGTTGCACGCGCAATGTTTCGCGCAGCGCTTCCATTTCCGCGTGTTCGCGCGGCGCACGCGGCAGCCCCATTTTTTCACGCTGCGCGTGCGCCGCGCCCAACAATTGCGCCGCGCGCGCAAAATCATTCTGCGCCATTGCCAGCCGCGCCGCCGTTTCGAGCAAAGCGTTTTCCGTCAGCGCGTCGCGCGCGACAGATTCGTCTTGCAATGCTTCACGCACACATTGCCGCGCGCGTTCCAGTTCGCCTTGACGCAGCGCCGCGCGCGCCAAGATATTTTTGGCGGCAGGAATTGCTGACGCCTCACCCAATGCCTGCGCGGCGTGGATGATTTGCCATGCCAACTCAATCGCGGGCGCGTTCGCTCCTTCCGCGTCGAGCAGCGCGGCACAGACCAAGTTCGTTTCCAACAAACAAGTCGCGTCGCCCATTTCTTGAAACAACGCGCGGCTCGCTTCCAACAACTGATGCGCCGCTGCCAAGTCGCCTTGCGCGAACGCCACGCGGCCCAATTCGCGTTGGGAGGTGGCAATGCCGTGCTTGTCCGCCAACGCGGTGTACAATTCCAATCCTTCACGCGCGTAAAGCCGCGCGTCCGTCCAAGCGCCTTGCGCGGACACGACATTCGCCAAATTATTCAACGCGCCCGCGCTTTCACGCAAGTCTCCCGCTTGGCGAAACAGAGCCAAACTTTTGGCGTACCCTTCCGCCGCGCGCGCGTAATCATTCTGTCGTCGCGCGCGCTCGGCAAAGGGTCCTAGCGCGCGCCCGATGTCGGAGGGATCGCCCAGCGCTTCAAACCGCGCCAACGCTTCAGCCAGCAGCGTATCGGCGCGCGGCATATCGTCGGCGAGCAGCGCAAAGAAACCCACCGCGAGCGCGGCCTCTGCCGTGTTGCGCGCATCGCCAATTTTTCGCGCGAGCGCCAATGCCGCGTCAAGCCATGTCAGCGCGCGTTCAAGATTTCCCAGCCGCACTACAAAACCGCACGCGCCAAAAATAGTTTGCACGCGCGCGGAATTTTCTGCATCACTCGCCGCCAACGCGCGTTCGCACCACTGCAAGCCCTCTTGAAAATATCCGCGCACATCCCAATACATCCACAACGCGCCCGTTAGACGCAGCGCTTGCGCCGCGCGCGTCGGATTCTCCGCCAGCGCCCACGTCAACGCCGCGCGCAAGTTGTCGTGTTCCGCGTCCAAACGTTCGAGCCATGCGCTTTGCTGCGGTCCGCGCAATTCCACCCGCGCCGTTTCCGCGAACGCGACAAAGAAATCGAGATGCTTGTCGCTCACCGCTTGCACCGCTTCCGCTTCGTACAAACGATAGCGCGCAAATTGCCGAATGGTTTCCAAAAAACGATAACGCGTTGTGCCGTCCGCCGCAGGTTCGGCAACCACCAGCGATTTATTGACTAACTGCGTGAGCAAATCCAGAACATCCGTAATCCGTGACGGATTACTGTTCGTGGATAACGGTTCACCGCACACTTGTTCCGCCGCCTCCAACGTCCAGCCGCCTGCAAACACGGACAATCTTTGCAGCAAAAGGCGTTCGGGTTGCGACAAAAGAGCATAACTCCAATCTATCGCGGCGGCGAGCGTTTGTTGACGCGGCAGCGCGGCGCGACTGCCGCCGGTCAGCAGACGAAACAGATCGTCCAAACGCGCGGCGATTTGTTCCACGCTCAATGCTTTTGTGCGCGCGGCGGCTAATTCGAGCGCGAGCGGAATGCCGTCGAGACGGCGGCAGATTTGCGCGATCAAGGGCGCGTTTTGCTCTGTCACGCGAAAATGATCGTTCGCCGCCGTCGCGCGTTCGACAAATAAATGCGCCGCATCGCTTTGTAACAATGTAGCAGCCGAAACCGTGTGCGTCGCGTCAGGCAGCGGCAGAGATGACACATGAAAAATCTGCTCGCCCGCGAGATTCAATCCTTCGCGGCTCGTCGCCACAATTTTCAATTGCGGCGCGGCGCGCAATAAAGTTTCCGCCCACTGCGCGGCGCCGTCAATGAGATGTTCGCAGTTGTCAAACACGAGCAGCGCTTGGCGGCGCGCCAAAAAATTTTTTAGCGTTTGCGCGAGGTCGCCCGACTCGTCGCGCACGCCGAGCGCGGACGCGATCAATTGCGGAATCAACGCGGCGTCGTTCAATCGCGCCAATTCAATAAACCACACTCCATCAGGAAACGCGTCCAAACATTTTTCCGCGAATTGAAGCGCCAAGCGCGTCTTGCCCGCGCCGCCCACGCCAATCAAGGTCAACAAACGCGCGGTCGGCAGCGCGCGTGTCAATGCCGCGAGTTCGCGTTCGCGTCCGATAAAGGACGACATGGACGCGGCTAAATTGTGCGGACGCGCGTCGAGCGTTTTGAGCGGCGGAAAATCTGAAGGCAAATCGGCGCAAACAATTTGATACAACGACGCGGGGGCGTCAAAATCTTTCAAGCGCTGTTTGCCCAGGTCGCGTATTTGTATCTCGCGCGGCAAATCATTTTGAATCAAGGCGAACGTCGTTTCCGACAACAAAATTTGTCCGCCGTGTCCCGCCGCGCCAATGCGCGCCGCGCGATGCACGTCCAGACCAACGTACCGTTCGCCCTGCGCGCGCGGTTCGCCCGTGTGCAAACCCATTCGCACGCGCACCATAATTCCTTCGCCCCACGCGTGCGCCGCCAACGCGTGCTGCGCTTCTATCGCCGCGCGCACCGCGTCAAGGGCGCGCGGAAACGCAACAAAAAACGAATCGCCTTGAGTATCAACGATTCGTCCATGATGCTTTTCAAAACACGCGCGCAACAGCGCGTGATGCGCGGCTAACGTTTCCGCATAGCGTTCGCCCAACGCTTGCAACAAGCGGGTCGAACCTTCCATGTCGCTAAATAATAAAGTGACGGTGCCAGAGGGCAAAGGATTCATCATACGCCTCCTTGCGCCAAACACCCTCGTCGTCCGCGTTACATCATCGCCGTCAACGCGTGCGCGTCGTGAATCGAATCCAGCGCGCGCTGCCATTTCCATTCCTCGACGCGCGCAACAAAAATTTCGCCGTTCGACAACACCGCGAACAATTCATCTTTCACTTGTTTGAAACGCTCGACCATGTGCCGCGCCCAAGGCAAATTCAAGCCGTCGGACGCGTTCGTCCACGTTTCACCGCCATCGCGCGATTCTTCGATGCGCCCGTTGCGGTCAACGCCATCGGCGGGACCCAAAATAAAATGATCGGCATTGTTGGGATTCACCCACATTGCGCGCACATAACAATCGTACTTCAAAGCCCACGTTGCGCCGCCGTCGCGCGAAACATAAAAGCCGCCGCCCGTTGGCGCAAAAACCCAATTCGGCGTCGCGGAATGTGATTCAATCGAATGAACGTCGGGATAAATCAACGGCGCGGGCGGACCTTCCAAATCGGGATCACCGTTCGAGCCGTCGCACAAATTCCATGTCGCGCCCCAATCGTCCGAACGCAGCGCGCCGCCCACTTCGACTGCCGCGTAGGCGCGTGAACCACAAAACGCAAAACCGCGCACACAACCCGCCCCGTTCGAGTACGGCAAGAACCAATGATGCGCGTCGCGTAATCGCGCCACCTCGTTACATTCACGCCATGTTTGCGCACCATCGCGCGAAACAAAAATATTCGCGGGTTCCGTTCCCGCAAATTCGCAATCGGAAATGTCGGGATGATACGCGAGCCAGCGCACGTATTTCGTCGTCAGCCCGTTTGACGCGTCGCGCCATGTTTTGCCCAAATCGTCGGAACGCAGTACGCCGTCGCGCGAACCGACGAGAATCACGCCCTCGCGCGCAATGACGCTTGTGATGTGTTTGCCATTCAACACGCGTTCGGAAATTTTCCATTCCCCATTCGCGCGTTCCGCGATGGCTAGACCGTTTGAGGTGGCGAGATAAAGTTGATGGTTCATGTTGGAAATCCTTTAACGCGAATCTGCGCGAATCAAAACGAATTCGCGCGAAATAAAGATTCGCATACAACCCCGTCAGCCGTCTGCCGTCGGTCGTCCATCAAGCAACTCATACTCCCGCGCGAATTTTACGATTACGTTCGCCAATTTGCGCGGACGCTGTAACGGAATGTCGTGAATCGTGTTGCGAAACCAAACGACGCGCGCCGTTGGAATTTCGCGCGCCGCGTGTTTGATTTGCGCACGGCGTTGCTCACGCCACGCGCGATTTTCGTCCGTTTCCATTTCGGCGGGCAGCAAGAGCGCGGGACATTTTATGCGCGGATACAATTCGCGCGGCCGCATTTCCCACAATGCGCGCAAAATTTTCATGTGGCGTTCGTAGGACAAACGCGGCTGAATCGTGTTGTCGCGTCGAATTTCAAAGTTTTGCAAAACAATCGTTTCGATTTCGGGTTTCCACCGTTCGCCCGCGTATGCTTTAAGCATTTGCTTGAATTGTTCGACGGGCGTACCGATAAAATTCGGCGGCGCGAGTTCGCGTTCCGTGCGTTCCCACGTCATGGCGGGATTCGCTTGCAGATCGAGAAAACCGCCGTCAATCAAAATGATTGCGCGCACGCGTTCGGGAAACTGCGCGGCAAAATACAACGCGACGTTGCCACCCCACGAATGTCCGCCGAGGATGGCGCGTTTTATTTTCAAGGCGTCAAGCAGCGCCAACAAATCGCGCGCGACATTTTCAAAATCAAAATCGTTTTCAGGTTTCGCGGATTCACCATGGCCGCGCTGGTCAAACGCAAGCACGCGAAACGTTGGCGCGAGTTGCGGCGCGACCAAATCAAAGATGTGCGCCTGCGACGCGAGGCCGTGCAAAAGAATTAACGGCGCGCCGCGCGTTGACCATTCGCGATAATGAAAAGTTAGATTGCGTAACGGGATGAAATGATCGCGCACCATGCGCTTGAGATAGTTGGTAAAATCAGTTTTCAAATTTTTCAGAGAAAAATTTGAAAACTGATTTAGGTCAAACCGCGCGCAACACCTTTTCTTGCAGCGCCAACAATTCCTCGATGCCGCCTTTTGCCAAATCCAACAGCTTGTTCATTTGTGCGCGCGAAAACGTCGCCCCTTCGCCCGTGCCTTGCACTTCGACAAAATCGCCTGCGCGCGTCATCACGACATTGAAATCCACTTCGGCGCGCGAATCTTCGGCATAATTCAAATCGAGGACAGGTTCACCGTTCACAATGCCGACGCTCACCGCCGCGACCGCCGTTTTCAAAACACGCGGCGATGCCTCTTTTTTCTGAATCATTTTGTCCAACGCAATCGCAACCGCCACATACGCGCCCGTAATCGCGGCGGTGCGCGTTCCACCATCCGCTTGCAACACATCACAGTCCACGTTCAACGTGCGTTCGCCGATGACGCGCAAATCCACCGCCGCGCGCAAACTGCGTCCAATCAAACGACGAATTTCTTGCGAACGCGCGCTCGGCGTCATTTCGCGTTGTGAACGCGTATGGGTCGCACGCGGCAGCATCGCGTATTCGGCGGTGAGCCAACCTTGATTTTGGCCCACCAACCATTTCGGCACTTGATTTTCCACCGACACCGCGCACAAGACGCGCGTCTTGCCCATTTCAATCAAGACCGAACCTTCGGGATATTCAACATAACCCGGTGTCATTTTCACCGGACGCAGTTCATTCCACTTTCGTCCGTCGAGGCGCATAGACATATCACGTTTCACATAGCGCGTACGGCAAATTGTCTCGCCGCGCGCGTCACGCGTTCGGCAATTTGCAATCCGCGCATTGACTTTTCGGATAGTGAATGATAAAATTTTGGTAATTAGCGAGCAACATGTAGCAAATAATTTAGAACGCGTGTTTTATTATAAAACGCGTTCTTTGCGTGCGACGGGTGTAAAATGACAATTCAGCGCGAATATCTATCTCCCAACGAGATTGCCGAGTATTTGGGCATAAGTCCGTTCACGATTCGGCGTTATATCAAATTAGGCGAATTAAAAGCGGTCAAACTGTTGGGCAGTTTTCGCGTCCACAAAAACGATTTGCAGGCATTTCTCAAAGCCCATGAAGTGAATCCTGCCGAAGAAGCGTTGGAAGAAGAAGAGGAAACGCGCGCGGCGCCTCCGTCCGCGCAACCGTCGCACTTGCCCGTTCCCCCGCCTGCCGTGAGCGGCGCGCCCGAAATTCCGATGCCGCAAAATCCGCCGCGCCGTTCGCGCGGCCGGCCGCGCAAAAATTCGTCGTAACGATATTCCCCCGAATGTTGCGCGCGGATTTTTTAACGCGCAATGTTTTTCAAAAATTCTGCAACCGCATGATTGAACGCATCGGGTTGTTCCAGCGGCGAAAGATGTCCCGCGTCAGGAATGACGACCAGCGTACTATTCGACGCGGCTTGTTGCATTTTTTCCTGTTCCGCCAACGGCATCAACGCGTCGTCCGCGCCCGCAATAATCAACGTCGGCGCTTGCAAGTTTTGTAAAACATCCAAGCTGTCGGGACGGTCGCGCATCGCGCTCAACGCGCCGACGATGCCCGGCACGGTCGCGCTCTCCATGATCCGTTTCACTTGCGCGACCAATTCCAAATTCGACGTATATGTTTTCGACGCGAACAATTTGGGCAGCATCATTTCGGCAATCGCGGCAGAACCTTTTTCTTGCGCCAACGCAATACTCTGGTCGCGTCCCGTTTTAGTTTCGGCGCTATCGGGCGTCGCTTTGGTGTGGGCAAGAATCAAACCCGCCACATGCGCGCCATATTTACGCGCGTACGCAAGCGCGACATAGCCGCCCATCGAAAGCCCGCAAATGACGGCGGGTTGTTCAAGCGCCATGGCTTGTAAGAATTCATGCACGTCGTCTGCGTACGTCGCAAGCGCGGTTGTTCCCTCAACCATTTCCGATTCGCCGAAACCGCGCAAATCGAGCGCAAGCACGCGCGCAGTGTGATTCAAACCTTCCCACTGCGCTTCCCAAATCATGCGATTCAGCGGATAGCCGTGAATGAAAAGCAGCGGCGCAGCGGCGCCCCGCTCATCGTATCCCACCATCCGACCATTCAAAGTCAATTGCATGTCGCCTCCGTCCCGCGTTGCATCAAGTGTATCACAAATCGCGAATGGCAAAAGACGCGCAAAGGAACGCGCTCGAAAATAAATCGCCGCTTTATGAAATATCTCTGCCGGCAAACCGCGCGCTAAAACAACGTCCCTTGCCGCGTCGTCGCATCTTGAGCTTGTCCAATCTTGTGCGCGTAAATTTCTTCCGCCAAGCTATCAAAATCCACGTCTTCTATTTCTAAACGCCGCGCGCCGCCCTTTAACAAACCTTCCGTGCCTTCACTACCGGGAACCGCATACACCAAACGCCCTTGCTTGCGCGCGCGTTCCGCCGTATCCATGCTGCCGCTTTTTTGTCCCGCTTCCACCACAATCACCGCGCGACTCAAACCGCTAATCAATCTGTCCCGCGCCATCAATTGCGGACCCTTTGGCGGCGCGTTCGGCATCAATTCCGAAAGCAGCGCGCCGTGTGATGCAATGCGTTCCGCGAGTTCCGCGTTCTCGCGCGGATGAACCACGCGAATCCCCGAACCCAATACCGCAATCGTTCGTCCATCCTCCACGTCCAACGCGCCGACGTGCGCCGCCGTATCAATCCCCAGCGCCAAGCCGCTCACCACGCACAACCCGCGCAACGCCAATTCATACGCTAATGTAGTTGCGATTTTAGTCGCTTCCTCCGAAGCCGCGCGCGTGCCCACAATCGCCACCGCGTTCTCATCCCCCTTTTTCATCGCCCCGCGCATAAACAAAATCACGGGCGCGTCTTTTAACTCGCGCAAACGTTTTGGAAAACGCGCGTCGTCCCATGTCAACAAATCAATGTCGTCTTGCGCCAGCGCGTAAATTTCATCCTCGAATTTTTCGGGATGCAGCGCGCGCAAATTTTCGACCATCGTCTCGGTCACGCGCGGAATTGCCAACAGCTGTTCATCCGTCGCGTCGAAAACACTCTCGACATCGCCAAACTGTTCAATCAATTTTTTCGCCGTCGCGCCGCCGAGTCCTGAAAGTGAGGCGAGCGCGAGCCAATGAGATTTTGACATGATACAGGTAGGGGCGAAGCATTTTCAGACGCGTCCGCGACTCGACAAACAGTCGCGAATGAAAATGCTTCGCCCCTACGCGTCGGTATGAATCGTCTTGGTCAACGTCAACACCACAATACTCGCCGCGCCCGCGCGTTGTAACACGCGCGCCGCTTCTTGTAACGTCGCGCCCGAGTCGTACAAATCATCCACGAGTAAAACGTTTTTGCCGCGCACATCGCCCTTGACGACGAACGCGTTACGCACGTTTGCTTGTTTTTGCGCGAGGGAAATCATTTCTTTTTGCGGCTTTGTCGCGCGCGTCTTGACGAGCGCGCTCAAGAGCGCGGGAATTTTCAACTCACTGCCCAACGCGCGCGCCAAATTTCCAACGGGGTCAAATTCGCGCGGCGTCGAGGGCGGTATGGGAATCACCGCGTCGAATTTCGGCAGCCCCTTTTGCGCGCGCAATAATTCCGCCCAACGCGCCGCGAGTTCGCCCGCGAGCTGGCGTTCATCGCGATATTTGTAGCGAAAAACCAAATCGCCAATCACGCCGCGATTCGCCACATCGCCGTCAAAGCGCGTATGAAAATCCAATGCGAATCCCGCGCGCCAGGGTCCATACAACGCGCGCGTATGCGGCTGCGCGAGAAATTCATCAATCGCGTCGTCGGGAGGGGGAGGGGGTTGGGTGATTCGAGGATTGGGTGATTGGGTGGTTGGATGATTCGGTGATTCGGTGATTGGGCGGTTGGGTGATTGGGCGATGATGGCTAAAACTTGCGCGCCATATTTTTCCGCGCGTGTGTTACCAATCCCTTTGATGTTGAGCAAGGCGTGACGCGAATTTGGTTTGAACGCGGCAAGCTCGTGCAATGTTTCGTCGGCAAACACCACATACGGCGGAACATTTTCTTGGCGCGCCTGTTCCATTCGCCACGCGCGCAATTTTACAAACAACGCGTCATCTTCAGGCGGGCGTTCGGTGATGGATTGCGGCGCGGGGGATGGCGTTGGCGGCGTCTCGCCATGTTCGCGCAGCCACGCGTTCGCCACACAGCGAATCACGCCGTAATCAATTTCTTCGGGCAGGCGCGCTTTGATGGGCGCGAGATATTGCGCGGAACCCACCGCGTCAATCGCCGCGCGAATTTGTTTTTGTAATTCTTGAGACACAACGCGGTCAATGTCCACCGTGCCTTGTGTGATGAGTTGCGCGAGATGCGAATAGATTGTGCCGACGGAGAGTCCGCGCTCGGCGGCGATTTGTTCGGGCGACAAACCTTGCGCGAGCAATTGGCCGCTCAACGCGACAGTGCCGCCCGCTTGGCGTTCCGCGTACGCACGCGCGAGTTCGCTCGGCGCGGGCGCGCGCAGATTCGTTTGGATTGCCGCGCGCGTTTTTAGCGCGTGTTCGCCGCGCGGCGTGAGTTGAATTGTGGGATATTCGCCGCCGACTTGTTTCAAGTAACCGTCGTCAAACAATTGTTGAATCAAATTTTCCAAATCCGCTTTTCGCAGTGTTATCAATTTTCCGTAATGCGGCGATTTCACAGCGAATTGTACGTCTTTGGCTTTTGAACCTTTCAAAATATCCGCGAGTTTGCCTTTGCCGATTTTGCGTTGAAACGCTTGCGCGGCTTCCAAAACCGTTAACGGAATTTGTTCCGCGTCCGTCGTCGCCACCGTGTCATTACGAGCGTGCGAAGCAATCTCCGCGCGCGCCACGTCGTTATCACAGCACAACGGCGCGCTGGCATCGCCCGCATCGCCAAAGTAATCCAAAATTACGCGGCGGCGGCACGCGTTCGTTTCCGCGTACGAAACAATTTTTCCCAACAAACGCCGTTTATGATTTTTGCGCGCTTCGACCTGATTCGCAATCTCGCGCAAAATTTTTTCATTCAGCGGCTCGACCTCCACGCGCATCACGCCAAATTCATCATACGGCGCGCGTCGAATCAAGCCCGCGATTTCGAGTTGCTCCAACGCGACTTTGGCGGTGATTTCGCGCATCCCCAAAATTTGTTCCACATTCACCAAGCTGATTTGCCGATGTTTCGCTAAATGTTGATGCACGGCGCGCAAATCATTTTCCGTTGGCGAATCGCCAGCGATGAATGATTCGTGCAGCGCGGTATCTTTCGGAGAATAAAGCAGCGTCGCGCGCGCGGGCAAGCCATCGCGTCCCGCGCGGCCCGCTTCTTGATAATACGCTTCGAGCGTGCCGGGCATAGTGTAATGCAAAACGAAACGCACGTCGGGACGGTCAATGCCCATGCCGAACGCGTTGGTGGCGACGACAAGCGGCAAATCGCCCGCCATGAATGTATCTTGAATCGCCGCGCGCGTGTCGCTTTCCAAACCCGCGTGATAGTGCGCGGCAGGCAAATTACAAATTTGCCTTACGAAATCGGCGACTTCTTCGGTGTCGCGCCGTGTCCCCGCGTAAATGATGCCTGCGCCCTGAACATTTGCCAAAAATTCGCGCGTCAATTTCAATTTCGTTTTTACATCGGGCGCGTACAACACTTCCAAATACAAATTTTCGCGATTGAATCCCGTCACCAATTTTTCCGCGCGTGCGATGCCGAGCATTTTGATAATGTCGTCTTGTACGCGCAGCGTCGCCGTCGCGGTGAGCGCGAGCGTGACGGGCGGATTGAACTCGCGCCGAGCGTTGGCGATTTGCAAATAGTCGGGACGAAAATCGTGACCCCACTGCGAAAGACAATGCGCTTCGTCAATCGCAAACAAATTCAAGTTGGCGCGTTTCAATGCGCCGCGAAATGTGCCGCTCCGCAAACGTTCGGGCGCGACGAGAACGATTTTGTATTGATTGTGCGCGAGCGCGTCGAGGCGTTTGTCTTGTTCGGAAACGGCGAGCGTGGAATTGATGAACGTCGCCGCGATGCCGCGCCGCGTCAACGAATCGGTTTGGTCTTTCATCAAAGCGACGAGAGGCGAAATCACCAATGCCGTGCCCTCTTGCACGAGCGCGGCGATTTGATAAATCAGCGATTTGCCCGAACCGGTCGGCATGACGACGAGGGTGTCGCGTTTTGCCAAAACATGACGCAGTGCGTCAATTTGCCCGGGGCGAAAGGCGGGATAGTGAAAAAATTTTTCGAGCGCGGCATGCAACGCCGTGTCGTCAATTGGAGTGGACATGCGGGTATTTTCTACCCAATCCGAAATGTTTTCAAGGGGGGCGGGCGATGGTGATTATCCAGGTTTCAAGACCCTA
>WBZO01002766.1_pt1 | contig 21996 bp, 26 predicted proteins | sample 5204261 | NCBI WGS metagenome assembly WBZO01 (sample SAMN12412400, study PRJNA552823) | activated sludge metagenome | isolation source: activated sludge from anammox sidestream of wastewater treatment plant... | place: USA: North Carolina | collected 2017-09 | reverse complement strand
CCTGAATCCCTGGTTTGTGAGAAGGCCATCGACCGCCCAAACATTGGGCCACGCAGGTGTCGGTCGGGCGATCACATGTCGACGGCATCACAGGGACAGTTGGTACGACGCATCGACAGTAACCGTGCGCACGAAATATGCGGGAGTTGGTGCCGCTCCCTCAGCCAATTCGCGCTACACGTACTCCGCGATCTGTTTTCTGAAGCGACCCCAAAGCCAAGCGGCGATCTGGTCCTCAGTTTCCGATTCCTCGGGCATTGCTGCACCCTTCCAACGGCACATTTCCCGGCAATGAACCGACCAAGTGATCTTCTACCCCGAACTTCGTCGCGCGTTGCTGAGCAGTGGGCCATCTGGGGCACCCGGGCTCAACGATCTGCCACCCCACGCCGGGCACGCCCTCACAACTGGCGGGATCACGCCGGGATCAGTCTGTGTATGGAAAGCCGGTGAGGCGTTGGGCGAGCTCCCAGAACCGCCGGGCTTGGTCGGCGTCGCGAGACTGCGGGCTCGACGCGATCACGCGCCGCTCCCCGAAGAACTCCCCTCCGACACCCTCGAGCGAGCGGTCGACAGCCATGAACACCAACGAGTCTGTTGCCTCGTCGACGGAAGTGGCGAACGGCATGTGCGGCATCACATGCAGCATGGCCAACCGCATGAGACCAGTTGTGCTCGCGGCCGCCGTGGCCGGCACGAAGCCAGGGCAGACTGCGTTGGCCGTGATCTTCCGACCTGCCAGTCGGCGCTGCAGCTCGTAGGTGAACCACAGCACGGCGAGCTTCGAGTTCTTGTACGCCCGATCCGGGTGATAGCCGCGCTCGAGCTGCGGATCGTCGAAGTCGAAGTCGACCGGCTCGCCACGCGACCCCGGCAGGTGCAGCCGGGAACTCACGGTCACCACCCGGGCCGACGTCGACCTTTCCAGGGTCGGCAGCAACAAGGCCGTCAGCAGGAACGGCGCGAGCACATTCACCGCCAACGTCTCCTCGTACCCGTCGACCGTGAGCCGCCGACTCTTGCTGGTCTGCATGACACCGGCGATATGGAACACGACGTCGAGCGGCACTCCACGCTGGCCCTCCGAGGTCGCGAAGTCACGGACCCGACTGAGCGAGGACAGGTCCACCGAGCGCGCATCAATCCGGACGTGAGGATGGCGACGGCGGATCTCGTCAGTCGCGGTCTCGGCCGCCGCCGGAGTGCGAGCCACAAGGATGACACGGTGCCCCATGACGGCCAGCTTCTCGGCGGTAACCCGCCCAAGACCCCGACCACCCCCGGTGACCAGCACGGTCTTCATCACCATCGCAACGGTAGATGACAACGCGATCCCAGCCTAGAGGCCCTCCCGTAGTTTCCAGCGCAAAACCAACGATTGCGCTTCGCCGTGGGGGGTTTGGGTTACGTGGGGTCGTCACAGAAAACGGAATGCAGCGTACGTTTAGCGCGATTTGACTGAGGGAACGACGCGAATCCCGCAAGTTGTGTGCCGCGCGGGTTGCTGTCGCCGCCGAACCGACCCTCGGCGGCCGTGCAACTGTCGGTGCCTGCTGAACTAAATGTTCGGCCGGTCGATGGTCTTCTCACAAACGAGGGTCTACGAGCAGCCCGCAGAACGGGTTCGTGAGGGATGTGCGACCGAAGCGGGCGCATTCTGGGAATCCGTTCTCGAATCGTTCTTCTCGCTCAGGTGCCTTCGCAATGAGTTTCGAGAATCGCGGATAAGTTCTTTGTTGTGTGGGCTGGTTTGTGGGCTGCAGTTTCGTTGTATGTGGACAGTGTCCCCACGCAATTGCCGTTCAAACCCGTTGATGTGGTTACTGTCCACACATCATCGGTTCGGATGACACAGAGCCCCCGACAAGCCGCCGTGATGGTAGAAAATGCGCATGACTTCGCAAGAGCTGCTCGGACCTAGTTCGGATCCCGAAATCGCCCAGTCGTCTAAGGACGTTCTGTGCCGCGCATTTCTGGAAGACCCGTTCATGGCCTGGATGTTTCCCGAGACCGCTACTCGCGTCGAAGGAGTCGGCCGATGGTTCGATTTCTGGATCGAGTTCTACGGAGACCAAGGCATCTACACGGTCGTCCCAGACGGTGCTGCGATCTGGGCCAAGCCTGACGCTCGTGAATTCGATGAGGAATGGGGCGTGAAGTTCTTCGGGATTTTCACCGGGGAGACCCCCGAGCGGGTGGACACCTTGTTCATTGGCCTGAACGCAATTGAGGAGCTGCCGAAGCCGCCCGGATCCTGGTACCTGAACGCGCTTGCAGTGACGCCGCAGGGCCGCGGGAAGGGCACAGGCAAGGTGCTGATGGCGCCCGCGTTAGAACTGATAGATGCAGATGGTGCGCCCGCCTATCTTGATAGCTCAAACCACGTCAACGAGAGCTTCTACACACGGCTTGGCTTCTACGCATCTGACAAGGTCACCTTGCTGGGGAGCGACGAGCGAGTCCAGCGAATGGTGCGCGATCCCAAGCCGGTCTGACCGAGTCAGCCGTACCTGACTGTTGGTGCTGCCTACTGCATGCCGGGTTACGGGCAGAAACCGACGTTTGTCGCCGTCAGCTTGCGCGGTAGATGCCGGGACATGTTGTGTCCGAATTGGATGTGCATTGGATGTCCGTTGACAGCTAGTGTGAACGGACATTCAATGTCATGAGGAGATCGGACATCAATGTCACGATTTCGGACATTAGATGTCCACCCGGTGGGCTCCCCTTTGTTCAGCGTGTTTCTGGAATGGTGTGCCCCCGGTTTCGTTGAGTCGGACTGATGGATTCTTGTGCTCTTTGAGGACAGCAGTCAGTTATGGGAAGACGGACTATCCGCCGGAGTTTCGCCGCAAGGTGCTCGATCTGGTAGCTGCTGGGCGATCGATCGCCGATGTCGCTCACGACTTGGAGATCAGCGAGCAAACAATCCACACTCGGCGTCGCCAGGACCGTATCGATCGGGGCGAGATCGCAGGGTTGCTGGGCTTGCAGAGTCGAGATGACTTTCGGGGTACTTTTTGCGAATGGAACGTCGATCATTCGTCGGTTTGCTTGCCCTCGGTGCGATTGGGGCATTGAGTGGTTGCGGCATTTCAGCCGACGAAGGTGACGGATCTCAAGCCATCCCCTCAGCAACCGTGACACCATCGAATTCAGTGCCGAAACCGACCGCGACCGGATTGCCGCCCATTCCGCAACCACGCCCGGGCGCTGTCAGCACAATCTTCAAGGCACCTAAGCAAACTCAACAGATCGCGCTGACCGTTGACGATGGCTTCTGTGCCGACTGCGTCTCGGGTTACGTCAAGTTCGCTCAACAAACGGGCATACCGCTCACGTTTTGCCCGAACGGCACCTACAGCGCAATGTGGGAGCCGCACGCTGATGCGCTCCGGCCTCTGATCGAGGCCAACCAGGTCCAATTGGCAATCACACCTGGTCGCACTTGAACCAGTCAAACCGTACCGAGCAGCAGATCAAAGATGACCTTGAGCGAAACGACGAGTGGGTGCAGAAGACATTCGGCATCACGACCCGCCCATATTTTCGCCCCCCATACGGGTTTCATAACGCCACTGTTGACGGTGTCGCGGGCGAACTGGGCTACCGAAACATCCTCATGTGGAACGGATCCTACGGCGACTCCTCACTGCTCAAGCCCAGAGTCTTGCTGAAACTTGCGCGACGCTATCTTCAACCGGGCACGATCATGATTGGCCACGCGAACTACCCGACGATTCTGGGTCTGTTCGATCAAATCCGCCAGATCATCGACGAACGAAACTTGCAGCCGGTGACCCTTGACACAATGTTCGGCACAAGTCGTGCGACCGGCTAGAAGGTCTCCGAATCGTTCTTATGGCAGCCCTAGCGCCTCTGCTCCAAGCCGCTGTGCCGATCCCGCGAGCCCCGTCACCGTTGACGGGCACTGGGAACTCGCGGGGTTCTTGCCACGATTCCTCACTCGTCGTGTCACAGTACTGAGCAGGAGGTGTTCTGGTGGATCGATCAGAACGTGGTCACTCATCGGTGCGGTTCTCTCGGCGTGCGCTGCTGGCGATGGCGGGAATCACCCTGGTGAGCGCATGCGCGGACCCCGCATCGCTGGGCTCGACTGCCTCCGGGCAACCTCAAGATCCGCGGAGCCCTTCACCGGAACCGAATCAACCGACAGCCAAGGCACAGACTCCGGTCACGACGATAAAAACCCCCGGCGCGATCGCGCTGACGATTGACGATGGACCTGATCCTTACTGGACGCCGCGCATTCTGGATGTCCTGGCCAAGCATGACGTCCTTGCGACCTACTGCATGATCGGCTACCGGGTCAGAGACAACGCCGCGCTGGTTAAGAGGATCGCCGCCGCCGGGCACAGTATCGCGAACCACACCTGGTCACACGCAGACTTGACCACTCGCACTGCCAAACAAATCAAAGGGGAACTGTCGCGCACCAGTGCGGTCATTGCCGACTCGACCTCGCAAAAGCCGACCTGGTTTCGGGCACCATACGGGGCGTGGAATCGCGAAGTTCTCGACTGGTGCGCTGAACTGGAACTTCAACCGCTGTCGTGGTCAGTTGATCCGCAGGACTGGAAAAGCCCCGGCCAGAAAGAAATCGTTTCCACGATCATGTCTGACAGTCGGGCGGGATCAATCATCCTCGACCATGACGGTGCCGGTGACAGAGCCGCCACCGAGGCTGCACTCAATCTCGTCATCCCCGCGCTGAAGGCGCGCGGACTAAAATTCGCCACAATCTGAGTCTCTGCAGTCATTGCGTCAAACGCTCGCCGAGCGAGCTCACTCCAAGCCGTTGGGCTAAGCGCTGACCCAACATCGGTCCACACTGAATCCCAGGCGCCGCCCGGATCGAAACCAGGAATTCGAGAGTTGCGCGGTCGAGATGCCAACCCAGAAGCCGATGCTGGCCGGGCATCATGTCCAGCTCCATGCCATCGGCGATCACCACCTCGTGGTGCTCCTCTTCGCCCAGATCCCCGTCTCCGAAGCAGCGGACAAGCTGCAGCACGTCGTCGACATCGCGTTCGTCGGCAAATCGCCGCAACTCTTTGGAGGCAAGCCGAACTCAGTTAGAGGCCAGAATAGAAGGCGGTGCTCGATCCTGCCATCAGTTGCAACGTCAACCCCATCCCTGAGTAACTCGAACTGTTTGCCCGTCAGCCCGAAGAGTGGTCAGCTCGCCAGCTCCCATGCCCACCAGGTCTGCATTCGACTACGCAATTGTGGCGAGCTGGTACCCGCGTTTCAGGTCGCCAATGAGCATGCGCCAACAGAACACCTTGTCGCGGAAGCTGCACTCTTGAACCTGACCGTCATGGAGATTGAGATCTGGGATCGCGACCGCGTCGGGGGCGAGGTTATCGCGGGTCGCTCCGGATGGACGCCAGAGGAACGGGCTTCCCTGGGGACAGACGCTGGTCAGCTCGGCGCACTTGTCCCCGGGTCAACGGCCTTCACGCCCTTGATGAGCAGCCACAAGGTCAAACCGAATTCAGCAACAAAGCTCAGGATCCACGCTGGGTAGCTGATCGCGGGGTACGCCGGAAACAGCAGTGCTTGAAAGAACCAGAACAGGTCAGCGAACCCGTCGAGAATCAAAAGGACACCCAAGAACTTCGGGAGGAACCCGGACTTGTAGACCAAATAGCCGAGCGGGAAGAGCCAAGTGCTAAAGAACAGTTGGGCGATGACGAAGCCCGTCTTGTAAACCCCGATGGACAGATACGCCAGCCCGGACAGCTGTGCCGCCGAGTAGGCCTGCATGTGGCTGGCTTCGTCTCCTTGCAGCAATACAGCTACCAGCGGGAACGTGCTCGCGCATTGAATGGCTACACCGACGGCGTTGAGCAGTAAGAAGAGCAATGCCAAGTGTTGATTGACCGGCCGCAAGAGAACGTAGAGCGCCCAAGCTGCGAGCAGAAAGAGAAGAGCCGATGCGAGGGCGCTGACAAGACCGATCCGGAAGGCCCCGACATTCGTCGTGATGGTTTGGTACAGCGTCTCCGGATCGCTGAGCCCGACATGCCCGACCACGCTAGCGAGCACGGAGGCCAGAATGAACGCCAGGAAGAAGCCGCCCGCAATCCTGGCCACCTTGTCCGGCGCCAGGCGATCGTCAATGTTGGATGACATCTCGGTTCCTCCTCCGGTACATGAGCGAAGCCAGGCACTCTCGCAGTCTTACGCCTCCAGATCCTCGGCGTCGCCAGCGTATCGCCCCAACTCTCACTGGCTACCAGCCAAAGCGCGATCGAAGCAAACGCCACTTGCCAGCGCACGCTTGCCCTCCCCTGCGCCGACGCTATTTTGTGGTCGGTCCCTTGACTCTGCCGTACAAACAGCCAACGACGATTCCGAGCACGAGAAACCTGAGTACGTTGAACACTGCGCCGATGATGAAATAGCGCAACGCATCGGTCGTTCCCGGCAGGAATTTTGCTGGAACCTCGATCAGCAATGTGAATGCAACTAGGAAGATCAAACTCAGTATCACGGATTTCGGAATTGGATTGTTCGTCGGGATTGTGTCAAAGAAACGAAGCAGGCAGTAGCTGACGCATAAGCCGACTATCAAACCACCGAGCAAAGCTTCAAGCAGCATTGGCAGATAGGAAATTGAAAGAGCCGCTCGATACTGCGCAGCAATGGGAGTCAGGGAAATTGCAAAATTGGCTACCCAGAATCCCAGTCCTCCCCATACCGCCAGCAGGGATACCTTTCTCCAGGTTCCTTTCGGCTGCGTCACTGTCATCGTTGCCTTCCTTGGGGGCGCCCACTGAAGGCTACGCGGGTGCGCTTGCCCTGATGAAGGGCGTCAGAATGCCAGTCGGCGAGGACAGGGTACGCCCCGCGTGACGCGCCGCAAGAGGAAGATCTGATCTCGCGAAACCCTCCTTACTTCGTGCCGACGATGCAGCGAGCGACGCCTGGAATCCTCACCTTGCCGTCTTTTTCATAGGTGCTGGCCTTGGCGATAGTGGCTTTCGCGATCCGCTCGCGCGCCGGTTCGTCGACGTGCTGAAGCGCTGCAACAGCGAGCGAGACGTGCTCGCTGATCATCTCCCAATACTGCGCGGGCGATCGCGTCACAAGTTCGACCTCGACGTCCCACTCAGCGACGTCGTGCAGCCCCGCAGCCTCGTAGAGGGCACTGACATATCCCGGGGCAGCGCACCGGAACATGCTCGGACCGTCCGGGTCGGGTGGCACCAGCACCGCCTCCGTCGCGATTGGCTGCATTGCGATCGTCGTCCACGGGTTTTCTTCGGGCTTGGCCCACACCGACGAGCAGAGACGTCCGCCCGGCTTGAGCACGCGTGCGAATTCGACGGTCGCTTTGGCGACGTCGGGAAGAAACATGTATCCGAACCGTACCGAGATACTGTCGAATGTCGCGTCGCTGAATGGCAGGTCGTCGGCGCTGCACACTGTGGTCTCAAAGTTGGTGATTCCTTGCGCGTTCGCTCGTCGCGTCGCGATGTCGAGCATCTCAGCCGACACGTCGGTCAGCACGACGTGTCCCCTCGGCGCAAGCTTGGCGATGGTCAGCCCCGGCTCACCGGTGCCCGCGGCGATGTCAAGATGCTGCTGATCATCAGCGATGTCGAGACGGTCGATAATGGCTGTGCCGACCGGGCCCAACTGATCCATGATGACCGAGTCCCACTTCTCCCAGCCCGCAGAAAGCCCGGCCCACGTCACTCGCTGAACGTCTCGGATCTCATCGCCGCTCGGCATCAGCACTCCCTCTATCGGATGCGTCTATCGAACACGAAGGAACTCGTTGGCCGAAGGCTGGGCTCGGATCCTGACCGACACAGCCTCCGTCATCGGCAGACGAGAGTCACTGAGATTTGCCTCATCGTGCGCTGCGATCCGGCTTCTGAGGCGACCTCGACCACGCCGACGATCAGGCTCTTCGCCCCATGACGGCCTCGGCCACCAGAGCCATGGGTCGACTTGCGTCCGGTATGGGTCGCGTCGCGCACCGGGTCTTCGTGCATCACCGGTGCCACGTCCTGGCCTACGAACCCACGAAGGCGCTTTCGGGCCGGTCAGTCATTGTGGACTTCACGATTCTCCCCCCAATTGAGGATCAACCAACGCCGCAGTTGGTCCTTACAAGCCTCGGTTCAAGCATCGCGCGCGATTCGTCGCCACGAATCAGAACCAGGCACACGCTGAGAGTGCCGGTGAGATTCAGCGATTGCGCCAACAAACACGACCACCTGGTGACAGATCGGGTTGGGCATAAGGGTGATTTGCTCGTCAGCTCGTTGTCGGATCGAAGAAGTACAAACTGCCCGTCGTGTCCACTCGGTTACCACTTGCGGTGAAGGGTGACGTGATCAAACACGTGTATCGAATCAAGCTGAGCACCAGCCTGTCATCGAAGCTGAAGCACACACATGGGAAGGTCACCGTGAAGCACCGTATCCGCCAACACGTAGACGTAGACGGCGACGGTAGGAGCGACCGCTCGCAGGCACACTGGTCCAGCTTCCGGGTCGTCGTGCCGCACAAGGGTCCGATGACCCCTGAGGTCAGGATTGAGTCAGCGCTGAGCTGATCCCTACTTCACGCACTTGCTCAGCACGACTGATGTTGGGCCAGTGCAGATGCGGAACTTCATCTGTGCTGGGTAGTTGCGTCCACCGTCGACTTTGAGATAGCCGCACTTCTTGCTGTGGGCCTCCATGTAGAAGCCTGTTCCCTTTGTGCTTCCGCCCGCGCCCCAGTTGCTCACTTTGTAACCAGCGCTACGAGCGGCGCTCAAGAAGTACGCAACGCCTGCGGCGGTACTCAGACCCTTGTTCTTGTAGGACCGCTTCTTCATTCCGGGCGCAGCAGGTGTGACGTTCGCGATTCGAGTCGAACCTGGCGGCGGTGCAACGTAGCAGGCGGTCACATCGCCGCGGGCCGTTGGTGTTGCAGTCCCGCCATCAACAGCGGCAGTTGCCGACATTGTTCCCGCCAGCAGGATAGGAATTGTGATGCCTGCGACTCCGAACCCGCGCAGTGTCTGTCGTGAAAGGCTGAAACCGTTGCCAGTGATCATTTCTACTCCCATAGTCATGGACTTCGAGAGGAGTGTGGCACGGACGATCTGCGGTTGGGCGATCATGGAATTCGACTCACGATCCGTTACACGCGGTACAACGACGCGGATCTGTCACGCGATACGAGAAGGTCAGATGATGTTGACCTGGAACACGTCCGAGGACGGTGGATATTGCAGCTCGAGGCGGGAGATGAAGGTCCCCTCCGGCACCTTCCAGGCGATCTGCGCTGAGGCGGACTCGCCGGGGTTCAGCGTGCGCATGGTCAGCCCGCCGCTTGAAACCATGCTCGATGAGGTGAACTTCTCGTTGTTCGTGCTGTAGGCGACCTGGTCCTTGACACCTTGTGTCGTAAATGACTGGGTCCCGACATTGGTCAGCGTCACGTTCGCGACGAAGTAATGGCCCCCCACCGTGCCACCGTACTTTTCCACAGAACTCGTGTCGGTGACCGACAACTCGAGGTCGCCGCTTCGAACGCTCTGGCCCAGCGATGTTGTGACCGTCGGCGCTGGAGTTGGAGAGGCTGGCGAATTGGATGTGGAGGCGGTCTCCCTCGTGAAGGTGAAGGGTGCGCCCCCGTCAGCGTTCACCCACGTCATCGTGTCGCCGTTGACTGTGATCTTGTACGTTGAGCCGCCGCTTGTGAGCTTGAGGGCGTCGCCATCTCTTGACGCCAGGGTCTGTTCGCTCAGGCTGATGGTTCGGAGGGTCTGCTGCCCCGAGGCATCCGGGTCGGACACGATGGCCCCAGTCTTTCCGGACGGATCGGTGAACGCGTATTGATCGCTCACCTGCTTGACCACGATTCGGGGAATGTATGGCGGTTCTTGCGTCCCCACTGGCTTCTGAACCCACGCTCCGACGTAGTTATCCTGCTGTGTGCCCTGGGTTGATTGTCCCCCGCAAGCGGCCGCCCCGAATGTAAGGGCGAGGGCTGCGAACACAATCGTGATCCGCTTGAACATGTCCTCACCATTCCCGTCGTGCTAGACATCCACGGATTAAGCGTTCCGCGAACGGCGGACCCGTGTGAAGAGTCGGGCTGCCCGGATGGTCTGCTGAAGGTCCTTAGAGCGGAGGCGCTCGGCAGTTCAGTTGCCCCCGTTGGTTACCGTGAAGGTGTAGGTGGTCTGGCCATAGACACTTATCTCCAGGGTGCATGTGCAGGCTGGATCTATGACCTTCGAACCGTCGCCTTGCTTGATGTCTTGGATCATTTCGACCTGATCCCCCGCCGAATCTCGGACCACGACAAGCGGTGTTGAGTCGGCGGCGTTGACGGTCCAACTCAGTCGCCATTTGCTGTCGACCACGAATGGAGCCGTTGTCTGATTCTGTGATCCTGTGAAGGTCGCCACCGTAACTGGGGCGACGGCAGAAGGCGGACTCGTCGGGGAGGACTCGGGTGGCGTCGTGGTTGATGGAGCAGCTGAGTCGTTGGCAGCCGATGACGCCCCCTGCCGCGTGAAGGTGTAGGGCTCCGATTCGCCGGGGAGGGTCCAGGTCATCTTGTCACCATTAACCGAGACCTTCATGGTTCGCTTGCAGACAGACAATTGCAGTGAGTCGCCATCCGGCGTCGCCAGGGTGCTCTCGCTCAGTTTGAAGCCACAAAGGGTAATCTGCCCAGAGGCGTTCGGATCGGTCTGAACACCGATCAGGTTCTCACCTCCAGATGGACTGGTGAACGCATATTGGTCGCCGACTTTCTTGACAACGATAAGCGGCATCTGGCTCTGTTGCTGGCTTCCCTTAGCCTGCTGAACCCACGTCCCCACGTACTTGTCTGACTGCGAGCCGCACGCAACCGCCGCGAAGAGAAGGACGATGGCCGCGAGCAGGACCGTGATCCGCTTGAACATGTCATCACCATTCCCCTCGCGCTAGAAGCCCACGCTTCAAGTGTTTCCCACGGGACACCAGGCCGTCGAGAGTCGGGCTACCCAGATGGTCCGCCGAAGGTCCCAGAAGCGATCCAACCGACCAGCCAGTTCCTGTTACGAGTTGGCTGGCGCGTCCATCGCATCGACCGATGCCTGGCCACCGTCGGAGACATTAGCCGTCCAGGCAGCACCATCCCAATACCGGAACTCATGCCGCTGGTAGGGGTCTGTGTACCAGTCAGCGGTGGGCTGAGGATGGACCGTGCCGTCCGGCATGGTTGCACCGTTTAGGAATTTGCATTGGTCCAGCTGATGCGTTCTGACTGTTGCTCCGCTGACGTCCGCGCCGCTGAGGTCGGCACCGCTGAGGTCGGCACCGATGAGGTCCGCACCGCTGAGGTCCGCACCGCTCAAATCGGCCCCATCAAGGTTAGCTGACTTCAAATGAGCTCCGCTGAGGTTCGCTGTTTTCAAGTCCGCCCCACTGAGGTTCCTGTGTTCGAGATTGACTCCTTGAAGATCAGCACCGCAGAGAATGGCCTCTCCCAGATCGACATAGATCAGACTGGTTAGGCGGAGGTCAACTCCGGCTAAGTTCGCGCCACGGAGGGAGGCCCCGTGCGGCTTCTCGTTTCGTGTTGCCCATACTGCGGCGTTCTCCCAGATCCCCAAACTGGTTCCTCGTAGATCGGCTCCTCGCAGGTCGGCCCCATCAAGGTGAGCTTGACGCAAGTCCGCGCCGAACAGGTTGGCTCCACGCAGATCAGCTCCCCGAAGGGAGATGCCAACCATGTTGGTACGGCTCAGATCGGCTTCTTGGAGGTTGGCTCCATCGAGCGTTGCTCCTCGCAATGTCACGTCGCCGGCCGCAGCGATTTCCGAGCAACTGAGGTTCACCCCGGCAAAATAGACTCCGTCTAGCCGTTGCCCCGCAAGTTTTGCGCCCTCCAGGTTGCGTCCGCTGAGATTCAACATCTCCGGGCCCCCCACTTGCTTCAAGAACGAGACCACATCCTTCTTCTGCAAGGGCTCTTCATGTGCATACTCCCGCCCGTTCGGCATGATCGTGCCCTCAAGAGAAACAGAAGAGTGCAAGTCTCCGAGGTTCACCTTCGCCGCCGTCAGATTGGCCTGCTGGATATGGGCCCGGATCAGGTGAGCTCCGCGCAAATCGGTTCCACTGAAGTCCGCCCTGTCCAAGACGGCACCGTTCAGATTTGTGCCAAGAAGGTTGGCACCGCGAAGGTCAGCGCCAGTCAAATCAGCCGAATTCAGATTCGCACTAACCAGATTGGCCCCCGCCAGATTGCTCTGGACCAACCTTGCGCGCACGAGATTCGTCTTGCTCAGGTCGGTCTTCGCCAGCACAGCGCCAGAAAGAACCGCATCCTTCAAATGAGCCCCGCTCAAGTTTGCTTCAGCCAGGTCCATCCCCGAAAGATCGATGCCCGACATTCCGCAGTCGCTCAGATCCAGCTTGTCAGCACTCCCGACCTCCTGTAGCTGCGAGAGGATGGCTTCCTTCGTCATCTTCGACTTCCTCTGAGAGAACATCATGTCAACTCCTTAAGACGACACGCGCAAGCTCTAATGTCATTATGCTCGCGCTAACTCAAAGCGAGGAGCGCCCCACCTCGCCTCGTCTCCACCTCAAACGCATACGGGGGATCACCGACGGCGCGAGGGTCTACGCCCGATCGTTGCGGCGGGCGCTTACCGGCGGCATGAGGCGATGCGCCCGGAGCCTCACTCACATACGAATGGCGATGGTGTGAGGCGCGTTCTCGTGGCAGTGGATCCCGATTCATTCATAGACACGGCGATCGTTCTGATTGTTGTACGTATGGAGATCGCAGTTGCCCGTGCGGTCAGAACCGGTTTTCGATCCGCTTGATCGCCGCCTCGGCGGTGAGGCGGATGCTTTCGTTTTCGTTGTCCAGAAGAGAGGTGAGGGGCTCGACGGCGCGCGCGTCACCGATCCTTCCGAGGGCTGAAGCCGCTCGATCGCGGATGTACTCGCCTCTGTTCTGGTCTTCGAGGATGGCGAGGAGCGGCTCCACGGCACTCGTGTCGCCAATCAGGCCGAGTGCCTCGATTGCGCTCATCTTCACCTGGAAGTCTCGGTCCTCGCAGGTAGCGAGGAGCGGCTGCACGGCACGCGCGTCACCGATCTGGCCGAGCGCGGTGGCAGCTCGCCAACGGACCCCGTCGTCCGGGTGCTGGAGGGCATTGAGGAGAGGCTGGACGGCGGAGGAGTCAAGCCGCCCGAGCGCCTGGCCAGCAAGGAGGCGACGGTCGGAGTCCTCGAGGGCGGCGATGAGAGGCATTGCGGCGCGGCCATCGCCGAGAACTCCGAGCGCCTCAATTGCGTGTGTGGCTACCCTGTCGTCGGGTTCGTCGAGTGCAGCGATGAGCGGCTCGACGGCGCGGCGATCGCCAATAGCTCCGAGCGCATCGACTGCCGCTTCCTGCACACTCGGATTGGGGTCTGCAAGGACGGCGATGAGTGGCTCGACAGCGCGGCGATCGCCGATGGCTCCGAGTGCAACGGCCGCAGCGCTTCGCGCGCTTAGTTCCTGATTCTTGAGCGCAGCGATGAGTGGCTCGACGGTGCGCGCGTCGCGGGCATCACCGACCGCCTCTAGGGCTTTCTCGGCTTCCCACGGAATGAACTGGTCCTTGTGGTAGCCGATCGCCTTGACCAAGCCCTTGACGTCTCGTGCTGCCGCGAGCTTCGCAACGTTGGGTGGTCCGAACAGGGCCATGTCGAACCTCCTGCCCTACTCAAAACAGTCTATCCCGGTCGCCTTGCCCCATCGCCCACAGCGTGACAGCGGTGTTCGTCGCAGGGACCTAGGTCGTGCCCAGCGCTGGGATGCGTTTGCGTATCTCTCACTCCGGATACGTGGAGAGCTACCAGGTTTCGCCAACGCGACGCACCGACACGTGCTGGGTCTCAGCTAATCGCGGCTGAACGGCAGCACCGAGGTCAGCCATTCCACGAGGTCCTGCTGGTTTCGAGATTGAGTCCAGACACGGCCCGGACCTTGGATGTCCATGACCAACGCCTCTCCGGTCTTGCCTGATTGGATCCACCCTTTGCTGATCTTGCGAACGTTGACGTTCATTCCGTCGTCGTAAGCGACTAGGTGCCCGGTGTCGATGGTGAATCCCTGGCCCTCTGGCAGATCGATCTGGTCAAGCGCCCCGTATGCAGATGCGACAACCTGGCCCTGACCGGTGAGGTGAACGACGAAGCCACCTTCACCGCCGAGGAACATCGCCTTTCCTCCCCACTTCGTGTCGATATCCAGGCTGGCGTCACTGGCCAGCCACGAGCCCTTCGTCAAGACGAGTGGTCGGTCAGGGGTCACTGTGATCACCGCTAGATCGCCTGGCAAACGCGCCGCGACGTCGACCCAACTCTGGTACTCGTGATGTGCGGTGTAGGTGCTGATGAACATCGACTCCCCGCCGAGCGCTGAGCGCTTGAGGGCCTTCATGAAGCCGCCCTGCATTTGGGCTTCGACGTTGACGCCGAACGACATCATTGCCATGGCACCTGATTCGGCCTTTGCCTGTTCGCTGGGGGCAAGGTTGAGGCGAGCAACGGCGAAAGCTGGAGAGTGTCGAATCTCAATCTGCATGGTGCCTCCGGTTCGGGCGGGCGGTGGACGGGGGTGGTCGGGCGGCCGATGGGCTTGCTCAACGACTCTACGCGCAGAATGCGCAGCAATCACTGAGAGCGTCACCCTCACCGCGCGGGCCGTCCCGTCGTGGCCTCCGCCTTCCCCTATCGTGGTCGGAGGGGACAATTTGCCAGGGAGGAACTCATGTCTGATCAAGGGTCCGCAGCGAACGATCAGCAGTTCTGTACCAAGTGCGGTCGCCACCTGACGCCGGGGGACGTGTTCTGTGCGCACTGTGGGCATCCGGTCGCGGGGCCGGTGTATCCGCCTCCGCCAGAGCCTGCGCCGGTTGGCAGTGCCCCGGTGGCGTCCGCTCCGGTTAGCGGCGCAGCCGGTGACATTCCACCCGGTAACCGCAAACTGTGGATCATCGTTGCGGTGCTGGCGGCCGTGCTGGCCGTCTTGATTCTTGGGGGAGGCCTGCTGCTAGTGCTCAAGTCGCGATCGCAGCAACCCGTCGTAACTCCCACGCCGACACCCACGTTGGTTCCTTCTCAAGAACCTGCGCCTAATGGGATTGCCCAAGTCACGGTGAAAGTGAACGGCTGTGACGACTGCACCATCAATGCCAAGTGGTCCGCTTTCAGCCCGCAGGCAGTACCGCAGGATCCTGCAGCACTTTGGTCCTCTGGCGACTTGCGCGTCGCCAACGGAAAGGTGTCATTCCCCGTGCCAGTGGCGAAGTCAACGGGCTTGGCTTTCGAGGTGACATCGCCTCGGGAGAAGGCAAAGGACGCGATTCCGGTAGCCGTAGTTCGCTACTCAGACCTCGCGGTGGGTGCACCTGTGACGGCAGCTCAGGCAGCGGCAGGAAAGTCCGCCTACGGATGCTGGTCGGGAACGACATTCGCCGAGGCAACGCTCAACATGCAGGTTGACTGGTACACCGGAACCGATATTGAAGGAAAGCCAGCTCAGGGATTGCGTGCCTACTTCAACCCAGGGCTTGCGACCTACGGCGATCCGCAAGAAGCCTTTGACGGCTCGCTCGGACATCAGAACGTCTGGTCGTGTCTGCAGTAGTACCAACTCGCGCGAGCATTCGGCTTGGCATACTGGCAAGCTTGACGAATGGCAGCGAGCCGAGAATCAATCGATGACTACATCGGCTCATTCCCCGACGACGTTCAGGTAGTCCTTCAAGAGATGCGCTCGGTACTCGAAGCCGTGGTACCCGGCAACACCGAGGCGATCAGCTACGGCGTCCCAACATTGCGGGTGAATGGGAAGAATGTCGTCCACTTCGCCGGTTGGAAGCACCACGTCAGCACGTATCCGGTACCGGCGGTTGATCCGGAGCTTGAGAAGCGGATCGCTCCGTACCGCGGTGGCAAGGGGACGTTGAAGTTCCCGCTTTCGAAGCCCATTCCCTACGACCTCATTGCCGAGGTCGGGTCGCTGTTACTCGCGCAACGGTTCGATTCCTAGCCGGTCGGCGCGATGGGGCGGCGATGACGATTTCACTTGAGGACGTTGTCCTTCTCAGAGGGCCTAAGACGCTCGTCAACGGATTCAGCACGGTGATCGGCAACAGCGACCGGATTGGAGTGTTCGGCCCCAACGGCGCGGGAAAGTCCAGCCTGCTTCAGGCGATTCGGGGAGACCTCGATGTGGAGTCTGGGCGGATCGTGCTGAGTCCGCCAGGGACAACTGCTGGCTACCTGCCGCAACTTCGGGGCTTGCCCGCCCAGTGGAACGTGCTGCAGGCCTTGCGGCGCAGGACGGGGGTGGCTGCGGCCGAAGAGCGACTGGAGCTCGCCGCCGCACGCCTGGCGACGGATTCTTCGGTCGCGGCAGGCGACGAATACGAACGTGCCGTTGCGGCGTTCATGTCCCTCGGTGCGGATTCCCTGGAAGATCGAGCGCCAGCTGTCCTGGCCGAGGTCGGTTCCCACCTCCCACTCGATCGAACGTGTGAGGGGTTGTCGGGCGGGGAGCTCGCTCGGGTGGGGCTGGCCAGCGTGCTGTTGAGCCACTTCGACGCATTGCTGCTCGATGAACCTACGAATGATCTGGATGAGGCGGGTCTGCATTTCCTGACTGAGTTCGTGATCGGACGTTCAGGCCCGCTCCTGCTCGTGAGCCATGACCGCCGCTTTCTTGAGGCCACGATCACGGGCGTCATTGAATTCGATCCGCAGCTTGATCACGTTGTTCGGTTCGACGGCGGCTATGACGCCTGGTTGCGCGAGAGAGCCCGCGCTCAGGCAGCAGCAGTCGCAGAGAACGAGCAGTACGCGCAGACCGTCGACGACTTGAAAGCTCAGGCAGCAGCGATCCGTCGCCGGTCTGCTCGAGGTGTGCGAACAGCGAATCGGGCATACGAACAAGGTCGGGTAGACAAGCTGTTACGGGACAGAATGGTGGATGGCGCAACAGCGGGCGCGGCGTCAGCCAGGACCACCCAGCGGCAGTTGAAGAAGCTTGAGAAGCCGGATGGTGTGCGGAAGGTCTGGCACCTCAAACTGTCGTTCCCCGTCACGAACAGGGCGGCCGCCGCATTCGTCCTGGATGAAGCAACGGTGACACGCGGCGGATTCGCCGTCGGGCCTCTTTCGTTGGCCGTGAGTCCGGGCGAGCGCGTGCGAGTTCATGGACGCAATGGCAGCGGCAAATCCCTGCTGATCGATGCCTTGACGCAACGGGTTCCGCCGACGACGGGCAGGGCATCGTGTTCGTCCTTAGCGGAGGTCGGAGTTCTGGATCAGCAGCGGTCTCTGGTTCCATCAGGTGACCGCAGTCTCGCGCAGTGGTTTCCGACGGTTGCTGACATGCAGCCCGTCGAAGCCCGGACCATACTCGCGAAGTTCGGCCTTGACGGTGAGGACGTGAGCCGACCGATGGCCACGCTTTCCCCGGGGGAGCGAACCCGAGTCGGTTTGGCACTGCTCGCATCGCGGCAGACATCGGCGCTGGTTTTGGATGAGCCCACCAACCACCTGGACCTGCCCGCGATCGAACAACTTGAGGCTGCGCTCGCGGACTACTCAGGCACCCTCATTGTCGTGACGCATGACGAAGCCTTCGCCGACCAGCTGAGTTTCGACCGCCTCGTCACTCTCGACGGAGTGGTCATCACCGATACTCGGGATTCGGATGGTCCGGGCGGGACAGGTCCCAGTCCGTCGTGATGTTCCCGTAGGCAGGCACGCCTCCCGCATCTTTGAGCATGCGGGCGAAATGCAACACGTTGAATGTCATGAATACCGTGTTGCGGGTGGTCCAGGCGTTGTCCTCTCCACCGTCATCCGGGTCGAGGTAAGACGGCCCCGGGCCGGCCTCACCGTTCCAGTAAGCGTCGGACTGGGGTGGAACCGTGAGGCCGATGTGTTGCAGGGCGTACAGCATCTGGGCGGCGCAGTGCTTGCCACCGTCTTCGTTTCCGGTGATGACGACGCCGCCCACCTTGCCGTAGTACGACCACTGGCCAGCCTCGTTGAGTTCCCCTGACCAGCCGTACAAGCGCTCGATCGCCAAGCGGGTCTGCGAACTTTGGTCACCCAGCCAAATCGGGGTGGCCAACAGGATGATGTCGGCTGGGGCGATCTTCTCTCGGTAGATGTCTGGAAAGTCGTCGCGATCCCAGCCGTGCTCACGCATATCCATCTGAACGCCGGGCGGGATGACGTGATCGACCATTCGCACGATCTGAACGCCCACACCGAGCGCCTCCATGATGTTGGTGGAAACTCGCACGAGCCCTTCCGTCTGACTCACGTCCGGCGACTTCTTCAGGGTGCCGTTGAGTACGACGGCGCGCAGGTCCGAGTAGTCAGTCGGCGTGGTTGCGACCTGATGGTCGATGAAGGCCTGAATGGTTTCGGGTATCACTGTTTGCTCCTGCCAGTTGGATATGGGCAAGGCTGGCACAGGGTAGTTCGAAACGCAGGTCTCCGATCGTCGATGCGGCGACCGGGTGAGTGAGCTCCCCGCTACGCGTATGGCCCGATCGCCAGATACCCGATGTAGACAGCGAAACCAAAGCACACCACCGCGCTGATAACCGCGTTGTGCTTAGTAACAAAGACGTTCAACTTCGAGAGGAATCCCTCCGCGTGAGAGCCCATCGCCACGGCGATACCAAGGGGGACCAGTAGGGGCAACATCGTGATGACGAACAACAGGCAGTAGGCGATCACCTTGTCGGTCTCGGTGACGGGGGCACGCATGATCATGTGCAGCGCGGGTGCGAACAGGACAAGAGTCGTGACGTTCGTCAACATCACGACGAGTCCAACACCGATGAATGCGCTCAGCTTTGCGTCTTCCAGTTTCTCGGCCCGCTTCGTGTTCGGCGGACGGTCTCGATGCATCAGGTTCCGGACACCGAGAAAGACCAACAGAACGACAGCAACCCCTCGCACGACCTCAACGCCGACGCTCGGTTTCTGTCCGGGTGGCGTTTGACCGAATCCGTTGAGCAACGTTATGAAAGCCAGGCTCAAGCCCAGGAGCATGACGCCCGCTCCGACGGTGACCGCAATTGAACGCGAGATCGGCTTGTTCTTCCCGCTGAGCACCAGAACTTGGACGACCAACAGCATCGGACTGATTGCCGCACCAAAGGCCAGAGGCAGCATGTGGGAGAGCAAGTCCTGCACCACGCCTCCCAGCCGGTGGTTGATTGAACTCGTGGAGAGTCCGAGATTACTCGGGTCAGGCGTCGAGTGGCGTGGTGAGAACGCGAGCCAAACACCGTGGCGACACCGAGTCAATCGTCGCTGGTGACGGAGCAACTGCCAGAATGTGCGGGTGCTTAAGGACGAGGCCGAACAGGTCGTTGCTGCTCTGCGTGCTCGAAGCGTGTTCGCCCATGTGCAACACATGGGGGTGAACAGGGTTGGAATACGGGTGGTGTTGCCCACGGGGGCTGAGGCCATTTGGGACGCGGACGGCGCAGCGGGATTGGAAGCCCAGGTGATGCGCGACGGCGTGCTTGTGGGTTTCGTGCCGGTGATCGACGGATCCGCCGACTTTGACCTTGAACAGACGGTCGATGCCATCGCGACGCAAGACTACGGAACCATCTAGTAGTGATCGAACAGGGCGCTTCGCAAGACGGAGCATCCGCGGAGCCGTTCGAAGCGCATTCGGCGCCGGGCTCATTCGTCAGTGGGAAACTCGACAAGAGGAAGACCGCACTTGGCGCGGTCATCACGATCGTTGTTCTTGCGATCGTCTTTCTTGGGGTCATCCCTAAGTTCGGTTCGTACGCGGTTGCTTTCGAATCGATCAAGAGCATGTCGCCAGGGTGGCTGCTGGCGCTCACCGCCTCGGTGGTGGTGATGATCCTTGTGTTCGTGTTGCCGTACCAGGCTGCAATTCCGCACCTGCCGTACTGGCCAGCATTCGTCATTCGGCAGACGGGTTTCACGATTAGCAATGCGGTCCCCGCCGGTGGAGCCCTTGGCCTTGCCCTGCAGTTTGCGATGTTGAGCTCCTACGGCGTGCCCGGAACAGTTGCGACGAGTGGTATCGCGATCACGAGCGTGTGGAGTGTGTTCGTCACGCTGGTGCTGCCGATTCTCGGCGTTCTTGCCGCGCTGACTACGGGGACCGTACAGGTCGCCTGGGTTCTGGTTGGTGTCATCGGGGTCCTGGTAATCGCTGCCGCGGTATTTGTGTTCTGGCTGGTGTTGCGCAGTGAGGCGAGCGCACATGCCGTGGGCCGCGCGGCCGCACGGGCAGCGTCACCGATAACTAGGAGAATGGAAGACCCCCCGGACATTGACCGCTCGGTTTTGCATTTCCGTGCGGAGATCGTTGACGTTGTCAGGGCACGCTGGCTGTGGATTTCCGTCTCCAACCTGCTTGTCTCCTGCGCTCAGTTCGCGGTCCTTTACGTCTCGGTTCGCGCCGTTGGTGGCGATAATGCGAGTGGGTTGACAATCTTCGCCTGCTTCGCGGCGTTTTCGATTTCTCGCTTGGCGAGCATGATTCCGGTGACCCCTGGAGGTCTCGGCACCGTGGACGCCGCGCTCATCGGATTGCTGATCACATTCGGCCTTGATCAGACGACGGCACTGGCTGGCGCATTGGTCTGGCGATGTGCGACATTTATTCCGCAGGTCCTACTTGGCATTGGGACATTCGTGTGGTGGCGAGCCCGGCAGGCGCGAATCGGCGGGATCTGAGTCATACTTATTGGCGAGTACGGCGACCTCGACCAGAGTGAGGCGTCGAGACGGCTAGGAGAACTGACATGAACCGACGCATGATGAAGTCGAAAATTCACCGTGCACGCGTAACAGATGCGCATTTGGACTACGTCGGATCGATTTCCCTCGATCCAGACCTCATGCGACTCGCCGACATCTTGGTGGGCGAACAGGTCCATGTGGTCGACATCGACAATGGCGCCCGCTTTGAAACCTACGCAATCGAGGGCCGACCCGGCGATGTCTGCCTCAACGGCGCTGCCGCGCGACTAGTTCATCCAGGTGACAAGGTCATCGTCATCACCTACGCGGAATACAACGAGGATGAGATCGCCCGTTACGAGCCGCGGGTAGTCCACGTCGACGATGCCAATATCCCCATCAGTGAGGATGTTGCCAGGAAGCTTGCGGGCGGACCGCTGGCGGTTGAAAATGCCCGGCCGGTTCGCGGCTCATCGGTCAATCAATAGCCTGACTTCTCCACACGCGGAATAGACCGCGGCGCGTATCCACAGATTGAGTCTGGATCGCGCCGCTGTTTGGCCCGTGACCCCAAAGTTGGGTCATGAGCACACAACCCTTTGAACCCGTTGATCTTGTCTTGCGTGGACAGGCGCAGGTGGCCGCATCTGTCCCCTACCTACTGGGCTTTCAACCGACTGAAAGCATTGTCGCGGTCTTTGCCTCAGCCCGGGGAAGGCACGTGCTGACGGCCCGTCTTGATCTACCTGAGCCAGTGATCGAACCCGCGGCTATGTTCGACGCGTTGATGTCAGCGTGCGCGCAGGCTGAGCAGCACGGGGCGAAGCACGCCAGCTTCATTTTGTACCCGCCGGAATCCAGTGTCGGCCCAGAGCTACCCGCAGTCGTGACGGCGCTACGAGCTGCGGTGGGGGAGTCGGCCCTGAGTTTGGAGGGAATCTCGACGGTTCACCGCGGATCTGTGCGGGACGAACTGGATCCCAATCGGCAAGTATCAGTCCTGCGTGACGCGACCTTGGCCACAGAGGCACAGTGGGTTGCGCGTGGGGCCTCATTTGAGTCGAGCCGTCTCGACTTGGAGGCTCGAATTGGCGGGCCTGAGACTGATCTTGCTCACGCGGTCGCGTCCTTCATTGCTGCCCGGCCGGTCGGATGGACGCGCGAACTCGTGAAGAATGCCCGGGTCCGCAGAGCC
>WBZO01002563.1_pt1 | contig 21998 bp, 18 predicted proteins | sample 5204261 | NCBI WGS metagenome assembly WBZO01 (sample SAMN12412400, study PRJNA552823) | activated sludge metagenome | isolation source: activated sludge from anammox sidestream of wastewater treatment plant... | place: USA: North Carolina | collected 2017-09 | reverse complement strand
CTGGAGCGTCAACGCCGCCAGATCGCCGCGGTCGAGCTCAGCGGCAAGATCAACGGCGCGGTCGGCAACTACAACGCGCACGCCATCACCTACCCCGAGGTCGACTGGCCGGCGTTTTCGCGCCGCTTCGTCGAATCGCTCGGCCTGGCGTTCAACCCCTACACCACGCAGATCGAACCACACGACTGCATCGCCGAGATCGGTGACGCCACCCGCCGCGCCAACACGATCCTGATCGATTTCGCCCGCGACGTGTGGGGCTACATCTCGCTGGGTTATTTCCGCCAGCAGCTCAAGGCCGGCGAAGTCGGTTCATCGACCATGCCGCACAAGGTCAACCCCATCGACTTCGAGAACGCCGAGGGCAATTTCGGCCTCGCCAATGCGCTGTTCGAGCATTTCTCCGCCAAGCTGCCAATCAGCCGCTGGCAACGCGACCTGACCGATTCGACCGTGCTGCGCGCGCTCGGCACCGCCTTCGGCCACACCCAGATCGCGCTCGACGCGCTCGCCCGCGGCCTCGGCAAGCTCAATGCCAATCCCGAGCGCCTGGCTGCCGACCTCGACGCAAGCTGGGAAGTGCTGGCCGAGGCCGTGCAGACCGTGATGCGCCGCCACGGCCTGCCCGAACCCTACGAGCAGCTCAAGGCGCTCACCCGCGGCCACGGCATCACGCGCGACGCCCTACGCGAGTTCGTTGCCGGCCTGGATCTGCCTGCCGATGCAAAACAGCGCCTGCTCGAACTGACGCCAGCCACCTACACCGGACTGGCCCGCGCGCTGGCGGCCTGCGCATGATGTCCAAGCCGGACTTCCCCATCGAAATCCACGCCCGCCGCGGCCAGCGACTGGGCATGCCGCCGGCGCGATTCCTGCGCGACTACTGGCAAAAGCGCCCCCTGCTGATCCGCGGCGCATTCGCCGACTTCGCCAACCCCGTCGCCCCCGACGACCTGGCCGGGCTGGCCTGCGAAGAACTGGCACTGTCGCGCATCGCCGTACATGACCCTCGACGCGATCGCTGGACCCTGCGCACCGGCCCGTTCGCGGAAGGCGACTTCACGAAGCTGCCGAAGTCGCACTGGACGCTGCTGGTGCAGGACGTCGACAAATGGGACGCCGACGTCGCCGCCCTGCTCGATCATTTCCGCTTTCTGCCGAGCTGGCGCATCGACGACGTGATGATTTCCTATGCCGAGGATGGCGGCTCGGTCGGGGCGCACATCGATCAATACGACGTCTTCCTGCTGCAGGGGCTGGGGCGGCGGCGCTGGCAGATCGACGCACGCCCCGGAGCGCCGACCGCTTTCCGCGACGATGCCGAGCTCAAGCTGCTGCGTCACTTTTCCCCCAGCCACGACTGGCTCGTCGAACCCGGCGATCTGCTCTACCTGCCCCCCGGCGTGCCGCACCACGGCGTCGCCCTCGGCCCGTGCATGACCTACTCGGTGGGCATGCGCGCACCGTCGCAGGCCGAATTGCTGGGTGACCTGGTCGACACGCTGACCGAGCATCTGCCCGAGACGGCTCGTCTGTCCGATCCCGACCTCGCCCCGGCACGCGGCGATGGCGAAATCGACGATGCCGCGCTCGCGCGTGTGGCGGCGGCCCTGCCGTGGCTGCGCCTGGACGCCGCGCCGACCCGCGCAAAGTGGCGCGGGGCAAGCGGCGCGAACGCTCCGGAAGCGATCTCCAGCGCCCAGCTGCGCATTTGGTTCGGTCGTTTCATCACCCGCTACCGCAGCGCGCAATTCGCCGCCCCGCCGCCCCGCGTCCCCGGCGCAGCCGCATTCGCACAGGCGCGCGAGCGTGGCGCGCGCCTGCGCCGCAATCCCTGGTCACGCGTGGCCTGGCTGCGCGAAGGCCGCGGCGCACGGCTGTTCGTCGCCGGCGAGGATTTCTCTTGCAGCCTGGCGCTGGCCCGTCGCGTCGGCGCACAGCACGAATTCGCGCTGGATCAGGTGCACGGCTCGCGCGATCTCGGCGTCATGCACCAACTGGTCGCCGCCGGGCATTTCAATCTGCTGCCGCAACCCCGGAGTCGGACATGATCCGCAACGACTTCCATGTCGAGCCCGCCAGCTGGCCGGTCGATGGCGCCGAACTGCGCGCAATCCGCGAACAGGTTTTCGTCGTCGAGCAGAATGTCCCGGTCGAGGAAGAGCTCGACGCACTCGATGCCACCTCGCGCCACGTCATCGCCCGCGACGCCGAAGGGCGTGCCATCGGCACCGCCCGGCTCACCGCCGAGCACGCCATCGGACGCATGGCCGTGCTGCGCGAATGGCGTGGCCGAGGCGTCGGCGCGGCCCTGCTGCGCACCCTGCTCGAACAGGCACGCGCCCTGGGCTGGCCGAGCGTCCATTTGCATGCGCAGCGCCAGGCCATCGCGTTCTACGAAAAGGCCGGCTTCGTCGCCGAAGGGGCGGAATTTCTCGAATGCGACATCCCGCATCGCATGATGCGCCTGCCGCTGCCCGCGCCGACCCCGCCGCCTGCCGCGCCACTCGCCCCGCGCCCGGCGGCGCGCGTCCTGCAGTCCGAGGATCGCGCCCAGGCCCTGGCCGCCGTGCTCGCCCTGCTCGCCGACGCGCGCAGCGAAATCGCCGTGCAGACACGCGATCTCGACGCCGGACTGCTCGATGTCGCCGACGTGGTCGAAGCGGTCAAACGCATCGCGCTGTCGGGCCGCCATGCGCGCGTGCGCCTGCTCGTGCACGAACCGCGCAAGGCCGTCACCGAGGGGCACGCGCTGCTGCGCCTGGCGCAGCAACTGCCCAGCGCAATCGCCGTGCGCGTGCCGGTGGAGGCGCGTGATCTGGCCGAGCCCGGGGCGGTGCTCGTCAACGACCGCGGCGGTTTCTTCCTGCGCCCGCTGGCCAGCCGCATGGACGGCGAAGGCAGCACCTGCGCACCAGGTCGCCACGCCCAATTGCTGGCGGCATTCGACGAAATCTGGGAGCGCGCCGAACCCTGCAGCGAACTGCGCGTGCTGGCGATCTGAACGGCAGCCGCAAAAACGTTTGTGCGTTCGCAACAAACCGGCGTCAACGGGCTATAATCCGGGCGCTATGCCTGTCGCCTCCACGACAGCGGTGGCAATCGATCGCAGGCGCGCACTTGGGCGCGCCTTTTCGTCTGCAAGAAGGCAGCCAGCGTGAGCGCAAATCCCACCCCGCAAAACCTGTTCGAACGATTCACGGCAACCTCGGCCATTTCCGGCGACAACGCCGCCTACATCGACGATCTCTACGAGCTTTGGCTGGCCGACCCGAATGCGGTCGAAGCCGTCTGGCGCAACTACTTCAATCAATTGCAGGATCGTGGCAGCCGCGATGCTTCGCATCTGGCGGCCATCGCGCGCATCGAAGCGGCGCAGCGCCAGCCACTGACGGCGCAGGCGCCGGTTGCGCTGGTGGCCGATGCGGCGATGTCGCAAAAGCAGGCCGGCGTGCTCAAGCTCGTCACCGCCTATCGTTCGCGCGGCCATCTGGCTGCGCAGCTCGACCCGCTGGACATGCAGCACGCCTTTCCCGATGCCGACCTCAAGGCCGTCGGCCTGCTGCCGCGCCCGGCCGCACCCGACCTGCAGCCCGAGTTCCACGGCCTGGGCAATGCCGATCTCGACACCGAATTCCGCACCGGCTCGCTGGCCGGCCCGCAGAAGCTCAAGCTGCGTGATCTGCTGGCCCTGCTGCAGGCGACCTACGCCGGCAGCATCGGCGCCGAGTTCATGCACATCTCCGACGTCGAGCAGCGCCAGTGGGTGCATGAACAGCTCGAACGCGCCGGCGGCCGCTACGGCCTGTCTGCCAGCGACAAGAAGCGCGTGCTCGAAAAGCTCGTGCAGGCCGATGGCCTGGAACGCTACCTGCACACCAAGTACGTCGGCCAGAAGCGCTTTTCACTCGAAGGTGGCGACAGCCTGATCCCGCTGCTCGACGAATTCGTGCGCCGTGGCGGCGCCGACGGCATGCATGACATGGTGATCGGCATGGCCCATCGCGGCCGCCTCAACGTGCTGGTCAACATCCTCGGCAAGTCGCCGCAGAAGCTGTTCGCCGAATTCGATGGCAAGTTCGATCATCCCGACGATCCGGCGCACTCGGGCGACGTGAAGTACCACATGGGCTTCTCGGCCAACGTGAAGACCCCGGGACGCACCGTGCATCTGGCGCTCGCGTTCAACCCATCGCACCTGGAAATCGTCAATCCGGTGGTGTGCGGTTCGGTGCGTGCGCGGCAGGTGCACCGCGCCGATGCACAACGCGAGCGCGTGGTGCCGGTGTTGATCCATGGCGATGCCGCCTTCGCCGGCCAGGGCGTCAACATGGAGCTGCTCAACATGTCGCAGGCGCGCGGCTTTGCCGTCGGCGGCGCCATCCATGTGGTGGTCAACAACCAGGTCGGCTTCACCACCTCCAACCCGCACGATGCGCGCTCGACGCTGTACTGCACCGACGTTGCGAAGATGGTCAATGCGCCGGTCTTCCACGTCAACGGCGACGATCCCGAGGCAGTGCTGTTCGTGGCGCGCCTGGCATTCGACTACCGCCAGAAGTTCAAGCGCGACGTGGTCATCGACATCGTCTGCTATCGCCGCCACGGCCACAACGAGGCCGACGAGCCGGCCGCCACGCAACCGCTGATGTACCAGCTCATCCGTGCGCGCCCGACTGCGCGCGAGCTGTATGCCAAGCAGCTGGTCGGCGAAGGCGTGATTGCCGAAGGCGACGCGCAGAAAATGGTCGACGATTACCGCAAGCAGCTCGAAGCGGGCACGCCGATTCCGGAGCTCGACCTGCAGTTCAAGGACGCCTACGCCATCGACTGGACGCCGCACCTGGGCGCCCGCCTGGATCAGGCGGTCGACACCGGCGTGGCCAAGCCGCAGCTGGCCGAGCTCAACGCCAAGATTCTCGACCTGCCGCAAGGCCTGAGCCTGCAGCCGCGCGTGGCCAAGATCTACGAAGATCGCCGCAAGATGGCCGCCGGTGAGCAGCTGCTCGACTGGGGCGCTGCCGAAAACCTCGCCTACGCCTCGCTGCTGGCCGACGGCCACGACCTGCGCCTGGTCGGCCAGGACTGCGGCCGCGGCACCTTCTTCCACCGCCACGCCGTGCTGCACGACCAAAAGAGCGGTGGCGAATACCTGCCGCTGGAGCGCGTGCGCGAAGGCGCCAGCGTGACCATCGTCGATTCGCTGCTCAGCGAAGAGGCGGTGATGGCCTTCGAATACGGCTACTCGACCGCGCAACCCAACACCCTGGTGCTGTGGGAAGCGCAATTCGGCGACTTCGCCAACGGTGCGCAGGTCGTGGTAGACCAGTTCATCTCCTCGGGCGAGGCCAAGTGGGATCGCCTGTCCGGCCTCGTCCTGCTGCTGCCGCACGGCTACGAAGGCCAGGGCCCCGAGCATTCCTCGGCGCGCCTGGAGCGTTATCTGCAGCTGTGCGCGCTCGACAACATGCAGGTGTGCGTGCCGACCACGCCGGCGCAGATCTTCCACCTGCTGCGCCGGCAGATGCGCCGCGCCTGCCGCAAGCCACTGGTGGTGCTCACACCCAAGTCGCTGCTGCGCCACAAGCTGGCCGTTTCCTCGCTCGACGAACTGGCGAGCGGCCACTTCCAGACGCTGATTCCCGACAGCACCGCCAAGGGTTCCAAGAAGGTGACGCGCGTCGTGCTGTGCGCCGGCAAGGTGTACTACGACCTCGTCGAGGAAGCCGCCAAGCGAGGCATCGACAATGTCGCCATCCTGCGTGCCGAGCAGCTGTATCCGTTCCCGCGCAGCGAGGTGGCCGCAGAGCTGCGCAAGTATGCCGCCCTCAAGGAAGTCATCTGGTGCCAGGAAGAGCCGATGAATCAAGGCGCGTGGTACCAGATCCGTCATCACCTGCAGGCCGTTGCACCCGCCGGCGTGACACTGGCCTATGCCGGCCGCACGCGCTCGCCCGCTCCGGCCTGTGGTCACCTGTCCACGCACGTGGCCGAGCAGGCCGCCCTGGTCGAGCAGGCGCTGGTCGGCCCGGCTGGCAATGACAGCGCCGCAGAATAAGATTGTCCGCACGCCCCCATTTCGAACATCGCGGCCAAGGATGGTCGCTTATCCAAGGACACCGTCATGTCGATTGAAGTCAAGGTTCCCGTTCTTCCCGAATCCGTCTCCGACGCCACGATTGCCACCTGGCACAAGAAACCCGGCGATGCAGTCAGGCGCGACGAGAATCTCGTCGACCTGGAAACCGACAAGGTGGTGCTCGAAGTGCCGGCGCCGGCCGACGGCGTGCTCAAGGAAATCAAGTTCGATACCGGCGCGACGGTGACCAGCCAGCAGGTGCTGGCCATTCTCGAGGAAGGCGCCGTCGCCGCGGCGCCGGCTGCCGCAGCCAAGGCCGCCGAGCCCGCCAAGGCAGCGGCCAGCGCCCCTGCGCCGACCGCCAGCGCCAAGTCCGCCGATCTGTCGCCGGCCGGCCAGCGTGTGGCCAGCGAGAACAACATCGATCCCGCGCAGGTTGCCGGTACCGGCCGCGACGGCCGCGTCACCAAGGAAGATCTGGTCAACTTCATGCGCAGCGGCTCGCCCGCCGCCGCTGCGGCACCGGCTGCCGTCAAGGCAACGCCGGGAGCCCGTCCGGAAGAACGCGTGCCGATGACGCGCATGCGCGCCAAGATCGCCGAGCGCCTGATGCAGTCGAAGAACTCGATTGCCATGCTGACCTCGTTCAACGAGATCAACCTCGGCAAGGTCGCCGCAATGCGCAAGGAACTGGGCGAGCAGTTCGAAAAGGCCAACGGCATCAAGCTCGGCTACATGAGCTTCTTCGTCAAGGCTGCCTGCGAGGCGCTCAAGCGCCATCCGATCATCAACGCCTCGGTCGATGGCAGCGACATCATCTACCACGGCTATCAGGACATCTCGGTGGCCGTGTCGACCGACAAGGGCCTGGTCACGCCGGTGCTGCGCGATGCCCAGAACATGAGCTTTGCCGCCATCGAAAAGGCGATTGCCGATTTCGCCAACCGCGCGCGCAAGGGGGGACTCACCCTCGATGACCTGCAGGGCGGCACCTTCACCATCACCAATGGCGGCACCTTCGGCTCGCTGTTCTCCACCCCGATCGTCAATCCGCCGCAGAGCGCGATTCTCGGCATGCACACGATCAAGGAACGCGCGATCGTCGAGAATGGCCAGGTCGTTGCGGCGCCGATGATGTACGTCGCCATCAGCTACGATCACCGCATCATCGACGGCAAGGACGCGGTGCTGTTCCTGGTCGACATCAAGAACCAGCTCGAAAACCCGCAGCGCATGCTGCTGGGCATGTGACGAATCCGCCCCTCTCCGCCCGGAGAGGGGCTCGACACCGGCCCCAGCCCGTCCGCACACGACCCTTCATCCGGCGCCGCGCGCCTTCCTTCCCCAGCCCCGGAAGGAACCATCAGGAAACGTGAAATGAGCGATCAATTCGACGTCATCGTCATCGGCGCCGGCCCTGCCGGTTATGTGGCCGCGATCCGCGCCGCGCAACTCGGCCTGAAAACCGCCTGCGTCGACATGTTCACCGGCAAGGACGGCAAGGCCGCACTCGGCGGCACCTGCCTCAATGTCGGCTGCATCCCGTCCAAGGCCCTGCTCGACTCGTCCAAGCAGTTCCACAACCTCGTGCATGCGTTTTCCGCGCACGGCATCAGCGCCAAGGATGCCGCGATCGACGTCGGCACGATGGTTGGCCGCAAGGACAAGATCGTCAAGCAGTTCACCGGCGGCATCGCCATGCTGTTCAAGCAGAACAAGGTCACGCCGTACTTCGGCAAGGGCCGCCTGCTGCCGGGTCGCCAGGTCGAGGTCACCGCTGCCGATGGCGGCAAGCAGATGCTGACTGCGACCAATGTGATCATCGCCACCGGCTCGGTGCCGATCGAGTTGCCGTTTGCCAAGTTCGACGGCAAGTACATCGTCGACAATGCCGGCGCGCTCGACTTCGCCGCCACGCCCAAGCGTCTGGGCGTGATCGGTGCCGGCGTGATCGGACTGGAGCTGGGCAGCGTGTGGAAGCGCCTCGGCAGTGAGGTGACGATCATCGAAGCCATGCCCGACTTCCTCGCCGCCGCCGACGCGGATGTCGCCAAGACCGCCGCGCGCGAATTCGCCAAGCAGGGGCTCAAGATCGAGCTCGGCGCCAAGCTCTCCAAGGCCGAGGTCAAGGGCGAGGAAGTCCATCTCACCTACAGCGCGAAGGATGGCGAAAAATCGCTGATCGTCGACAAGCTGCTGGTGGCCGTCGGTCGCCGCGCCTACACCGAAGGCGTGCTCGCCGATGGCACCGGCGTCAAGACCGACGAGCGCGGCCGCGTCATCGTCGACGATCATTGCTGGACCGGCGCCGAAGGCGTCTGGGCCATCGGCGACTGCGTGCGCGGCCCGATGCTTGCGCACAAGGGCTCGGAAGAAGGCGTGATGGTCGCCGAGCTGATCGCCGGCAAGGCCGGCCACATGAGCTTCGACACGATCCCGTGGGTGATCTACACCGAGCCGGAAATCGCCTGGGTCGGCAAGACCGAAGCGCAGTGCAAGGCCGAGAACATCCCGTACAAGACCGGCAACTTCCCGTTCGCCGCCATCGGCCGCGCGGTGGCCATGAACGAGCCGGCCGGCTTCGTCAAGATGATTGCCCACGCCGAAACCGACCGCATCCTCGGCGTGCACCTGGTCGGCGCCTGCGTTTCCGAACTGGTCGCCGAATGCGTGGTGGCGATGGAGTTCAAGGGCTCGTCCGAGGATCTCGCACGCATCGTGCACGCCCACCCGACGCTGTCCGAAGCCGTGCACGAAGCCGCGCTCTCGGTCGACAAGCGCGCGATTCACAAGGCGAACTGACATGCCCAGGCCGGCGTTGGCTGCCTGGCTGCTCATCGCCGGCCCGATGCTGACCGCCTGCGCCAGCCAGACGCGCGTCGCACCGCAGCGGACGCCGTCCACACTACAGTCGATGGGCCATGTGGTCGGGGACCTGGACACCGATGTCGATCCCTCCATTCCGGCCGCGTACCGTCATGCCGTCGAAGCCGCGCAGATCGAAGGGAACGCGCTTTATCGCGAAGATCGCGCCGCCTGGCTCGCCACCGACGCCCTGAAGGCGCAGGGCGCAACCATGCACGGAAGTCGCATGACGGCGACCGGCTGGCTCGCACTGCAACGGGATGTCGAAGGCCACACCTGGAGCGTCATCTTCACCGCGCAGTCCGCAGGCGCGACCGTTGCCTACGCCGAGGTCCTCGTCGACTTCACGCACGAGCCACCGAACGTGGCGATCCAGCCACTGGCCGAACCACGCCCACTGAGCGACCTCGAACAGCTGCTGCATGCGGCACGCAGCGCCGTACTGGCGAAGGATTGGTTGCGCTGCGCACCTTCCTACAACACCTCGACCCAATTCTTCATCGACGAAGGCCGGGACTTCATCGTGGTGCGCCTTTTGCCGGGGTGGACGGATCCTGCGCGCATGCCCATGGGGGGATTCCATCGCTTTCGCGTGCCGCTCACGGCCGGAGGAACGCTTGAACACTTTGCACAAACCCGAACATGCATCGTTGCCGACTACAGCCAACTCCGACCCGGCGATACCTTCGCGATGACGCTGGTGAATTCGTCCACACCCACCGAATTCGACGTCTTTGCCAGCCTGAGCTATCGCCATCCCCACTACGCGATGACCGAGGCCGGCGCATGGATGATCGACGCTGGTCACGTGCGATACCTTGGTGAAGCGAAGGAGCCACAACCATGAAGACGTTTCAGGCGTTTCGCATCCACAACGACGACGCCGGCTATCGCGCGGGCGTGGAGGAGATGCGCATCGACGACCTTTCGCCCGGCGAGGTGCTGGTCAAGGTCGCCTACTCCTCGGTCAACTACAAGGACGCGCTCGCGGGCACCGGCAAGGGCAAGATCCTGCGCCAGTTTCCGCTCAATGGCGGCATCGACGTGGCCGGCTACGTGGCCGCCTCGACCGATCCCGCGTTCAAGGAAGGCGACAGCGTGCTGTGCACCGGCTGCGGCCTGTCGGAAACCCGGGATGGCGGTTATGCGCAGTACGCGCGCCTGGAATCGAAATGGGCGATTCCACTGCCGCCGGGCCTGTCCCTGCGCGAATCGATGCAATTGGGCACCGCCGGCTTCACCGCCGCACTGGCACTCACCCAGATGATCCGCAATGGCCAGACTGCCGACATGGGGCCGATCGTGGTCACCGGCGCCACGGGAGGCGTGGGATCGCTGGCCATCGACATCCTGACCCAGGCCGGATTCGAGGCGCATGCGATTACTGGCAAGGTTGAGCAGTTCGACTATCTGATCGGCCTGGGCGCCCGCCAGTGCATCGCCCGCGAAGGCCTGCACTGGGGCCAGCGGCCGATGGAGACCGCCCGTTGGGCTGGTGCCATCGACAATGTCGGCGGCGATACCCTGGCCGGCCTGACGCGGGTGATCAAGCCCTATGGCAACATTGCCGTCTGCGGCAATGCAGCGGGCATTGCGCTGGCAACCACGGTGATGCCATTCATCATCCGCGGGCTGTCGGTGCTTGGCGTGGCTTCGGCCGGCACCGCGCGTGCGCTGCGCGACCAGGTCTGGGAACACCTGGCCGGGCCATGGAAACCCACGCACTTGTCAAGCATCGCACATCACGAAATCGAGCTTGCCAGCCTGCCCGAGACTTTTGCGACAATGCTCGACGGGGGATCGCTTGGCCGCACCCTCGTGCGTCTGGCTTGAGCACACTTGGCGTCCAGCGGAATCCGTGACTAGAATGAACCCTACCTCAGGGGAATGCTGCAAATGTCCAGAGTACTGATCATCGATGATTCGCCGTCCCAGCTCGTCGGCATGAAGCGTGCCGTGGAAAAGCTCGGCCATGAAGTTCTCACCGCCGAAGACGGCGCGCAGGGCGTGGAAGTGGCCAAGCGCGAGCTGCCCGATCTCATCCTCATGGATGTGGTCATGCCCAACCTCAACGGCTTCCAGGCCACGCGCACGATCTCCAAGGATCCCAAGACCAGCCACATCCCGATCGTGCTGGTGACCACCAAGGATCAGGACACCGATCGCGTGTGGGGTATGCGCCAGGGCGCCAAGGCCTACGTGACCAAGCCGATCGACGACGCCGAACTGACGCGCGTCATCCTGGAATATCTCCCCGCCAGCTGAGCGGTGGTCTCCATCGCGGTGACACTGGCACCGCGATGTCCCACAGCACCATGTTAGGCCCCGGGAACAGCCCTCTGGCATATTGGTGTCGGGCAGTGGCGGGTTGCTGCCGTATCGTTGGACTGCGATCCATTCCATGCTCCGGCCACCTTTCGAGCCCGAGTCCACCATGGATCATGAAATGAAACTTTCAGGTGCTGCCGTCCGCCAATCGCGAATCGAACGGGGCTGGTCGCAAGAACAACTCGCTATCGCCTCCGGGCTGAGCCTCCGTACGATCCAGCGTGTCGAGTCGGAGGGGATTGCTTCGCTCGGCACGGCCGCAAGCTTGGCGGCCACTTTCGCCGTTCCCCTGCCCCAGCTTCAGGACAGGCCGGCCGCATCGCAGCCCGAGCAATCCGGAATCGGGGGCTACGGCACGCTCTACCTCGGGCTGGCCGTGCTCATGCTCGCGGCAATCGGCGAATCTGGCCGGCTGCCAAGCGCCCCGCTGTCCACGGGCATTCTGGCAGTCAATATTCTTCTGGCCGCCGCCGGAGCTGCGATTGCTGTCCCTTCCGGCATCCGGCTACTGCGTTCCAGCCAATATGCCGGCGTCATCTTGGCCCTGCTGGGTATCCCGCTCGTCACCCTGCTCTGCGGCGGGTTGGTGTTCTCGGCGCTTGCTCGCCATGCTCCATTCACGCCTTTGCTGGGCATGGGAAGCTGCGGGATCGCGCTGGTCGGCATGTCGGTTCGCGCGTTCCGGAAGGGGATTCGACCGGAGCCTAACCGTTCTGCATGAACTCCCTTTGCAAGCGCCAATGGAGACAGTCTTGGCCAGATCGACAGCGACCTGGGTGACGTAGGCCGTTTCGGGCGAAGCACGCATGGCGGACTCCTCTCGTGATCCCGTGTCCGGGGCAGCATGCTCGGCTTGGCTCATCGAAGCCGTGTGATGGCACGAGGGGAATCCATTCGATCATTCAAGCGAACCTGTGCGGTTAACGTCCCGCCACCCCGCCCTGATCCAGCCCCTGCTTCGGGTCAGCGGCGCGGATCGAACTCCGGATAGGCCGCCGCCAGCGCCTCGAACAGGCGTCGCTGCTCTTCGCTTTCTGCCCTGGGCACGTGAACGGCCAGCGTGACGATTTGATCGCCGGGCGTCTTGCCCGGCCAGCCGCGACCACGCAGACGCATCTTGCGGCCACTGTCGGCTCCTGCCGGGATGCGCAACTCGACATTGCCGGCCAGCGTCGGCACCGTCAGCGTTGCGCCAAGTGCCGCTTCCCACGGCGATATCGCCAGCGTGCTCAGCACGTCGCGGCCATCGAGCCGGAACTGCGCATCCTCGCGCAGGCCGATTTCCAGAATGAGATCTCCTGCCGCACCACCTTGCGCGCCTGCATGCCCCTGCCCGGCCAGGCGAATCTGCTGTCCCGGCAGAATGCCGGCCGGAATCTTCACCTCGAGCGTGCGTGCGCGTGCACCATCGCCCAGCGTGATGCGCTCGCTGCCACCACGAAACGCCGTGCTCAGTGCGATGGCGACCTGCGCATGCACGTCGCGGCCGCGTCGCGGGCCGGCGTGCTGCCGCGCACCGGCGCCGCGCCCGAACAGCGACTCGAAGAAGTCGCTGAAATCAGCCTCGCCCGCGGCGGAACCCTGCGCGTGGTGCCAGTTCGGCGGCGGCCCGCGAAAATCATCGCCCCCCTGGTATCCCCCGGCACGCAGCTGATCGTAGGCGCGCCGGCGATCGGGTTCGCGCAGTGCCTCGTAGGCCTCGTTGATGGACTTGAACTTGTCCTCGGCGCCACTTTCCTTGCTGACATCAGGATGATACTTGCGCGCGAGCTTGCGATACGCCGACTTGATCTCGGCGTCGCTGGCATCGCTCTTTACGCCGAGCGTGTCGTAATAGTCCTTGAATTGCATCGGCAGCCCTCGTGCTGGAAAAACGAAACGGCCCGCAGCATCCGCCGCGGGCCGATGGTCGCGTCATCAAACCGTGCGCGCAACCGCCGGTTGCGCGCCAATGCCGATCAGGCGTTGATGACGATGCGGCGCGGAGCGACTTCCGCCTTCTTCGGAATCACGATTTCCAGCACGCCATTGCGTCCGCTGGCGATGATGCCCTCGGCATCGGCGCTTTCCGGCAACACGAAGCGACGGTCGAACTTGCCGTGACGACGCTCATTGCGCGTCAGCGTGGCGCCTTCGGGCAGGCTGTCCTGCACGCGCTCGCCACGCAGGCTGAGCACGTTCTTTTCCATCTGGATTTCGATGGCCGCCGGATCGATTCCCGGCAAATCGGCGTTGATGACGAAGCGCGTGGCTTCCTCGCGCACGTCCACGCGCGGCGTCCATGCAGCCTCATCCGCCGCCGAAAGATCTCCGCCGAAGCAGCGCTGCAGCACCTGGCGAGCCGCCGGCGTACCCTGCACATACCATGGCCTGTATTGCGTGACGAACATGTTCTCTCTCCGCGTTAGGGGCGGCATCAGGCGCCGCGATGAGCCCTAGATGCGATCGCCTGACGGCGTTTCAAGGGTGGTGACGTCCCGTATGATTCGTGCTCCCTCCGTGGAGAACCGCCCATGCCCCTGCAAGTTGGTGATCATCTGCCCGACGTCACCCTGACCGTCGTCGGCGAACGCGCCCAGTCCGTCTCGTCAGTCGAATTCTTCCGCGATCGCCGCATCGTGGTGTTCTGCGTGCCAGGAGCTTTCACCCCCACCTGCTCGGAGCGCCACCTGCCGGGTTATGTCGAGCATTTCGCGCAATTTCGCGCGCACGGTGTCGACGTGGCCTGCCTGGCCGTCAACGACACCTTCGTGCTCAGGGCCTGGGCCAAGGCGCAACAGGTTCCCGGCGACTTGATCATGCTGGCCGATGGCAATGCCGATTTCGTGCGCGCCATCGACCTGGCGATGGATGCGACTTCATATGGCATGGGCGTGCGTGGCAAGCGCTTTGCGCTGTACGCCGATCATGGCGTGGTCAAGCACCTCGCCGTCGAAGCGCCCGGCGAACTGCGCGTGAGCAACGCCGAGGCCATGCTGACCATCCTGTAGGCGGCTGGCCAGCAGGCCCGGTGCCGGCGGCACCGGGCCTTTAGCCAGTTCCCGACTCAGGCAGCGTCGCCCGCCGGCTCGCTGCCGCTCTCGCCGTCGTCGTCGCCATTGAGCGCATCCACCGCGACCACGCCAACCAGCGACTCCTCGGCCGGCAGGCGGATCAGGGTGACGCCCTGCGTGTTGCGCCCCACGCAGGCGATCTCGGCGGCGCGGGTGCGCACCAAGGTGCCCTGGTTGGAAATCAGCATCACTTCGTGTGCGGCATCGAGCAGCACCGCTCCCACCAGATTGCCGTTGCGTTCCGAGCACTGGATGCCGATCACGCCCTGGATGCCACGCCCCTTGCGTGGGTATTTCGACAGCGGCGTGCGCTTGCCATAGCCGCGTTCGGTCGCGGTCAGCACGCACAGCTCGCTGGTGACGACGCTTTCCTCGCCATCGCCCGCGCCGTCGGCCGCCTCGTCATCGCCGCCATCCTGCTCGGCCGCACGCTCGACCACCAGCAGCGAAACCACCTGCGCATCGGCAGCCAGGCGGATGCCGCGCACGCCACCGGCGGTGCGTCCCATGGCGCGCACTTCGTCCTCGGCGAAGCGCACGGCGCGACCGTTGGAGGCAAACAGCATGATGTCGCGCGAACCATCGGTCAGTTCCACATCGACCAGCGCATCGCCCTCATCGAGATTGATGGCAATCTTGCCCTTCTGCAGCTGGAACGCGAACTCGCTCAGCGGCGTCTTCTTCACCGTGCCGTTGCGCGTGGCGAAGAACACATGGCGATGCTCGTCGTATTCGCGTATCGGCAGGATCGCCTGCACCTTCTCGCCCTCGACCAGCGGCAGCAGGTTGACGATCGGCTTGCCGCGCGCGTTGGGGCCGGCGTCGGGCAGCTTGAACACCTTGAGCCAGTACACGCGTCCCGCACTGCTGAACACCAGCAAGGTATCGTGCGTATTGGCAATCCACAGCCGCTCGACGAAATCCTCTTCCTTCATGTTGGTCGCCGAGCGGCCCTTGCCGCCGCGGCGCTGCGCGCGATACAGACTGACTGGCTGGCGCTTGGCATAGCCGGCGTGCGACAGCGTGACCACCACGTCCTCGGGCTCGATCAGGTCGAGGATGTCGAGATCTTCCTGACTGGCCTGGATCACGGTGCGGCGCACATCGCCGTACTGTTCCTTGAGCGCGGTGAATTCGTCACGGATGAGCTTGAGCAGCACATCGGGGTTTTCGAGAATCTCGATCAGCCCGGCGATCGTGGCCAGCAGCTCGCGGTATTCGTCGCTGAGCTTTTCCTGCTCCAGGCCGGTGAGGCGCGCCAGGCGCATCTCGAGAATTTCCTTGGCCTGGATTTCCGACAGCTGATAGCCATCGGCCTTGAGGCCGACCAGCGGATCGAGATCCTCCGGGCGCGAGGCATCGGCTCCCGCCGCCGCCAGCAGCGCACCCACCATGCCCGGCTCCCAACGCTGCGCCAGCATGCGCTCCCTGGCGACATCGGGCGACGGCGAAGTCTTGATCAGCTCCACCATGGCATCGATGTTGGCCAACGCCACCGTCAGGCCTTCGAGGATATGAGCGCGGGAACGTGCCTTGCGCAATTCGAAGATCGTGCGCCGCGTGACCACTTCGCGGCGATGTCGAATGAAGGCATCGAGAATCTCACGCAGCGACAGGGTGCGCGGCTGACCGTCGACCAGCGCCACCATGTTGATGCCGAACGTGACCTGCAGCTGAGTCTGCTGGAACAGGTTGTTGAGCAGCACATCGGCCGAGGTATCGCGTCGCACATCGATGACCACGCGCATGCCGTCCTTGTCGGACTCGTCGCGCAGCTCGGAGATGCCCTCGATTTTCTTTTCCTTGACCAGTTCGGCGATCTTCTCGATCAAGCGCGCCTTGTTGACCTGGTAGGGAATTTCGGTGATGACGATCGACTCGCGGCCGTTGTCGTGGCTTTCGATTTCGGCCTTGGCCCGCACCAGGATGCGACCGCGTCCGGTACGGTAGGCCTCGACGATGCCGGCAGCGCCATTGATGATGCCGGCCGTGGGAAAATCCGGCCCGGGAATGTGCTGCAGCAGCTCGTCCAACCCCAGTTCCGGGTCATCGATCAGGGCAATGCAGGCCGACAGCACCTCGCCCAGGTTGTGCGGCGGCACATTGGTCGCCATGCCCACCGCGATGCCTGCCGATCCGTTGACCAGCAGATTCGGCACGCGCGTGGGCAGCACCGAGGGTTCGAGTTCCTTTTCGTCGTAGTTGGGCACGAAATCGACGGTTTCCTTGTCGAGATCGGCCAGCAGTTCCGAGGACAGGCGGTCGAGGCGGCACTCGGTGTAGCGCATCGCCGCCGGGTTGTCGCCATCGACCGAGCCGAAGTTGCCCTGACCGTCGATCAGCGGATAGCGCAGCGAGAACTCCTGCGCCATGCGCACCAGCGCGTCGTACACGGCCATGTCGCCATGCGGGTGGTATTTACCGATGACGTCACCGACCACGCGCGCGCACTTCACATACGGGCGATTCCAGACGTTGTTGAGTTCCTGCATCGCATAGAGCACGCGGCGATGCACGGGCTTGAGGCCGTCGCGCACGTCCGGCAGGGCACGGCCGACGATGACGCTCATCGCGTAGTCGAGGTAGCTGGTTCTGACCTCGTCTTCGATATTGACGCGGATGATCTCTTTGGCCGTCTCAGCCATCAGGTAACCTCAAAGTCCTTGGTGGTGCGCGCCACGCCAAAACGCTGCCGCGCCGCAGGATCAGCGATGGCTTCGAATCGGGTTTGGCCCACCGTGCAAGCAGCCGGCCACGCGCGAAAAATCAACGGGAAATTCTACCACACAGGGGCTATTGCAACAGCCATTTCCAGCGCGCCCAAAGCGCTGAAAACCGCGCTCAACGCAGGCTCCGCCCCGACTCCGCGCCGACCGCCCGCGGGGCACGGAAAATCCAGTATTTCGAGCTCAGGAAATTGATGATCGCCCCCGCCACCGAGCCGGCGGCCACGCCGATCGCCGGCCACTGCCGCACCAGCGGCCAGGCAGCCACGCACAACGCATATGCGCCATAGTTGAGGGCGAAGCCGCAGGCCATCGCAACCAGGTAGCGCGCCAGTTCACGGCGTTTGCTGGCGCCCCCGTGGCCGGCAAAGGTGTAGCGCCGGTTGAAGGCCCAGGTGGTGGTGGCTGCCGCCACAAACGAAAACAGGCGTGCCACATAGGGATTCATGCCCAGTTCCCGCACCAGAAACTGCACGATGCCGGCGTCGACGACAAAACCCAACACGCCGCTGACGGCAAACAGTGCAATCTGTCGACGCAACGACATGCGCGTTCCGTCACCGCGAGCCGAACAGCGCGGCCATGCGTGCCGCATCCGGAGCATCGATGACTCCGCGCTCGGTGACGATGGCGTCGATGAGGGCGTGCGGCGTCACGTCGAATACCGGATTCCACGCCTGCGCGCCGCTCACCACGGTGCGGGTGCCGGCATAGCCGAGCAACTCGTCCGGCGTGCGCAGCTCGATGTCGATGGCATCCCCGGTCGCGGTCGCCATGTCGATGGTCGACGAAGGAGCGACGACCATGAACTTGACGCCGTGGTGCCGCGCCGCGATCGCCAGCTGATAGGTGCCGATCTTGTTGGCGGTGTCGCCGTTGGCGGCAATGCGGTCGGCACCGACGATGACCCACTGCACCTGCCCGCTCTTCATCAAATGCGCGGCCGCCGAATCCGCAATCAGGGTGGCGGCAATGCCGTCGCGCTGCAGTTCCCACAGGGTCAGGCGCGCCCCCTGCAACCATGGCCGCGTCTCGCCCGCATACACGCGCGCAATGCGGCCTTCCGCCACGCCGGCGCGGATCACGCCCAGGGCCGTACCGAATCCGGCCGTTGCCAGCGAACCGGTGTTGCAATGCGTGAGCACTCCGCTGCCGGCAGTGATCAGGGCTGCACCGAGTGCGCCCATGTGCCGGTTGGCCACGAGATCCTCGTCCTGGATCGCCTGCGCTTCGCGGGCCAGGGCCGCCGCGTCCGCACCGCAGTCGATCGCCTGCTTCATGCGATCCAGCGCCCACATCAGGTTGACCGCCGTCGGACGTGCCGCACGCAGCACGTGCAGCGCCGGATCGAGCGATGCCGCATCCGCCTGCGCGGCCAGCACCACACCCCAGGCCGCGGCGATGCCGATCGCCGGCGCACCACGCACGACGAGATCGCGGATCGCCGCCGCAACCTGCCCGGCATTGCGGCAGTCCAGATACTGTTCCTGCGCCGGCAACTGCCGCTGATCGAGCAGCCGCAGATGATCGCCCTGCCACAGCACGGCGCGGACGGAATCGTGGGCAGTGGCGGAATGCGTCATCGACGTCTCGATCTCGGATGGAAAGTCCGATTATGCCGCGACGGCGTGGCGTCGCGGGCAGCCACAGGCGCAGTCAGGGCGCGACGATCCTGCGCCCTGCCACCACGTCATTGCTGACATCCTCGAAACGCACGCCATTCCAGCGCAGGAAATGGCTGCTCGACAGGGTTTGCGCATCCAGCTTCGCCGGCGGCGAAAGATAGGCATATGTCATGTTCCCCACGCGCAGCCACGGCACTTCCCGCCCCTCAAGGCGCAATGGCAACCACGGCAGTGCCGCCGCCGGCTGCGCGGCTGCATCCTGCAGATGAAAATACGTCGGTAGGTTGGCATGTACCCAGCAGCGGGAAACGTGCTCCCGATCGGCGGCCAGCGCCTTGACGATGGAATCCATCGACACGAAGCCGCCCCACTCCGGCGCCTGCTCGACGTCGAGAAACACGATGCGGCAAGGCGCCTCGGCCAGCGGCAAGGCATCCACGGCCTGCACCGCCGCGCGCGCCACTGCCGAAATGTCGACCGAGCGCTGCGCAAAGCCTCGCGCCGCCGTCTGTGCGGCGACGCCCCATGCGACCACCGCCAGCACGACACTCAGCCCGGCCATCGCACGCGCGATCCCGCCCAGCCGCGACAACACGACACCGAGCAGCAAGGCCGTACCCGCCAGTCCGAGGTAGTACAGGCGCGACTGCATCGCCGCCTCGATCGCCGAAAATCCGCTCTGCAGCGCCGCGGCGTTGAGCATGGCCACTGGCGCCTGCAGCACGGCCGGCAGCAGCAGCAGGCAGGCCCCGCAAACCAGCAGATCCCCACGCGACCTGCGCAGTTCGCGTCTGCGGACAGTCACCTGGGTGCCGAACACCACGCGCCGTGGTCGCACCAGCAATGCCGCAATGAGCGCCACGAGCAGACCGGCCAGCGCCAGCAGCAGCATTCCGCGCTGCCACTCCGCCAGCTGCGCCGCATACGCGAGATAGCCCAACACATCGCGCGCCCAGATGCGCAGTCCTGCGGCCAGGGCTTCGAGAATCGGCGTCCTGCCCAGGATGCCGCTGCCCGCAGTGCCGAGCACGGCACTGCGCCAGGCGAAGAAAACCGCTGCGCCGACCAAGGCCATCGCGCAGGCGCGCAGGGCGCGACCACGCTGCTCCGGCTCGCACCACGCCCAGCGCAGCCACAGCACGACCATCGCCGCCACCGCCACCAGGCCGATCTCCTTCGACGCCAACGCCGCCAATGCCGCCAGCAACGCCGCCAGCAAGGTACGCGGGCGCAACCCGTGGCGATAGGCCATGGCCCAGCGCACGGCGAGCAGCACGCACAGGGTGGACAGTACGTCAAAGCGCGCCGACCACCACAACGCCGTCCCCATCGCCAGCGGATGCACGGCAAAGACCAGCGTGGCCAGCACCGCCATGCCGCAGGTCACGCCTGCGCGGCACAGCACGCCGTACAGCGCCAGCGCTGCGGCGGCATGCAGGATCAGGTTGCACAGCACATGCGGCGCGTAGGCGCTGCCGAACCACCAGGTATCCAACCACATCGAGGCAAAGCCTAGCGGGCGAAACACCGAGGCCGGAACCGGATAGTGGTCATGCACGAACAGCGGCCACGGCGTGCCGAGCATGCGCGCCAGCGCCAGCTGGAAATAGTCGTCACGCCCCCAGAAGCCCTGCAGTCCGGGCCAGCCGACTCCGATGACGACCACGCCGACGAGCAGCGCCCCCGCCGCTGCGGCAAGCCATGACGGCGAGGTCGCAAGCGGGCGCATGCCGTCCTTCATGCGCGGCCGACGGCCTCACGCCGCATTCGTGCCGGGCGCGGCAGGCGGCAGCCACTTCCGACCGGGGCGGCGTTCATTGGCGCCCCCGCTCAGATCAGCTTGATCTCGCGCAGGCGCTCCTGCAGGTAGTCGTGCGCGGTGATCGGCTGCGGATAGCGGTTCGGATTCTCGGCACTGACGCACGACGGCAGCGATTCGATCAGGAAATCGGGATTCGGATGCAGGAAGAACGGCACCGAATAGCGCGGCTTGCGCGCCTCGTCTCCCGGCGGGTTGACCACGCGATGCGTCGTCGACGGATACACGTGGTTGGTCAGGCGCTGCAGCATGTCACCGATATTGACGACGATGGTGTCGGCATCGGCGGTGAATGGCACCCATTCGCCCTTGCGCGACAGCACTTCCAGACCCTGTGCGCTGGCGCCCACCAGCAAGGTGATGAGGTTGATGTCCTCATGCGCACCGGCGCGCACGTTGGGCACGTCCGGCGTCGTGATCGGCGGATAGTGGATCGGGCGCAGGATCGAATTGCCGAACTGGGTCTTGTCGTCGAAATAGTGCTCCGGCAGGCCGATATGCAGCGCCAGCGCACGCAGCACGCGCGTGCCGAGCGCATCGAGCGCGCTGTACAGGCCATAACCATGGCGCTGGAAATCCGGCACTTCGGCCGGCCACAGATTGGGGGCCATGACCGTGGCGTAGCTGGAATCGCGCGCGATTTCGCGGCCGATGTGCCAGAACTCCTTGAGGTCGGGGTAACGGGAATCCTTGGCGGTCTCCACGCCGAACGGGGTGTAGCCGCGCGCGCCGCCCCCACCCTTGACGTGATACTTCATCTTCACCTCGGCCGGCAGGGCAAAGAAGGCCTTGAAGACGTCGTAGGCGGCGTCGATGTCGGCCTGCGCAATGCCGTGATGGCGAATGCCGGCGAATCCCCATTCGCGGTAGGCGGCACCCAGTTCGGCAACGAAGGCGTCGCGGTCACTGGGGCTGGAAGGTTCGGTGTACCGACGAATATCGAGAGTCGGAATGCGTGCGCTCATGGCTTCAACTGCGTCGCTGCGAAGTGGCCGATCTTACGACTTCGGCCAGCTCGCTGGCGAGGCGCCGCACCCGATCCGCATCGTCGGCCTCGATGGTGACGCGCACCAGCGGCTCGGTGCCCGAGGCGCGCAGCACGACGCGCCCCTGGCCTTCGAGCTCCGCACGGGTCCGCGCGCAAGCGGCCTGCACGGTGGCATCGGCGACGATGGCTGCCGCACTGCCCTCGACCCGCACGTTTTCGGTGTGTTGCGCCACCTTGCACATGCCGGCAACCGCTTCGTCAAGCGTGCGTCCCGTGCGGCGCAGGACATCGAGTACCTGCAGGGCGGCGACGATTCCGTCGCCGCTGCTGACCCGGTCCAGGGTGAGAATATGCCCCGACGTCTCGCCCCCCAGCACGCCGTCGTGCTGCTTGAGCTGCTGCAGGACGTAACGATCGCCGACGTTGGCGCGCACGAACGACACCCCCAGCGCCTGCATTGCGCGCTCCAGTCCATAGTTGCTCATCAGCGTGCCGACCAGCGGCCCGCGCAGACG
>WBZO01002765.1_pt1 | contig 22000 bp, 16 predicted proteins | sample 5204261 | NCBI WGS metagenome assembly WBZO01 (sample SAMN12412400, study PRJNA552823) | activated sludge metagenome | isolation source: activated sludge from anammox sidestream of wastewater treatment plant... | place: USA: North Carolina | collected 2017-09 | reverse complement strand
ATATCGCGCACTCGATAGGTCGCTGCCAGGGCGGGATTTTCCAACGCGGCACGCTGCGAACCGAGTCCCATCGCGATTCCTGTTTGCTGAGCTGCCGCAGCCAGATTGCGGTTGATTCTCTGGGCTTCCTCAGTGCCGCCTGTCATTGATGAGACAAGGATAGGTGCGGACAGGGGCTTCCCGAGGAATTCAATCGAGGTATTGATTTCCGACAGGTTGAGTTCCGGAACCGCCTGATGCATGAAGCGATAGTGTTCCAGACCCGTGGTCAGGTGAGGGAACTGGACGTTCTCCTCCAGATTAATGCGGATATGATCAGCTTTTCGGGAGGAGGTAGTGCTCTCGTTCGCAACTCTGGACATAGAAATGTGTTCCTTGTGGTGATGAGTTGATGTCAAATCGTACCTGTCTGCCTTGCCTGTGTCAAAAACTCATTCTATAGTTCAGAGAGACTTGAGTGTTTGCTCAGGAAGAGTATAATCATTCTGAGCAAGCCATATACACATGGAGGAATATTCATGGCTACCGTAGAAGAGCGCATTGCGGGCATCGTCGTTGAACTGCTGGGCGTTGACGAAGATAAGGTTGTGCCCGAAGCTCGTTTTCGTGAGGATCTCGAAGCCGACTCGCTCGACCTGGTCGAGTTGATTATGGCGTTCGAAGAAGAGTTCGGCGGGGAGATTTCCGACGAAGAAGCTCAGAAGATCACGACCGTAGGCGAAGCTATCGAGTACGTCAAAACCCGGATGATCAGCGGCTAAGAATAAATACGCTACCCCTGAATCTATAGAAACAAAAGTCATTGCCGTGAGCGAATAACAATATATTCGCTCACGTTCTGTTTCTGGCCAATTTCAGCATCACAATACTCAGGATGAGCAGGCCAACTATTGCGCCGCAGTAGAGGATGCTCCCCGCTCCGATCGAGAGTGCGACGCCAAGCCCGGTCATGAGGCTCATACTCTGGATAAGCCCGACAACCGCACAGGCGAGGCCCACAACGCTGAACGCCAGAGAGATGATCCAGATGGCTGTCACTGACCAGCGGCCTGCCGTGCAAGTAGCCGCTACTGCTGCCAGAGTCAGGCCGCCGAGGATAAACTGCTGCTGATAGTTAACGTCCGCCGTATAGACAGTGAAGAAGTCGGGCGGGGGGAACATCCCTAGCGCCAGCAGGACAGCCAGCAGCCCCCCTCCCAGGCGGAACACCTTTTTTTTCAGCAGAGATGAATACAGAGCCAGCATCACCGTCGCAACGCCCGGGCAAGAGCGCAGGAAGAAACTGGGCAGCAGCGGAGGATTGCTGCCGCGGGAAGCAGGATGCAGCGTAGTCCACTCAGCAAGATCGATGTTGTTTGGCGATAGAGCTGCTGTGGGGTGCCACAGCCAGGGCAGATAAAGCGATATCACCAATACAGTCAACAATAGCCACGGGATGACATGCAGCGTTCTGTTATGCATGCCGCTCCCCAACAATTGTCTTCAGATAGCCCTCGATAGCATCATCTTCAGCTGCTTGCTGGTTGAAAAAGTCGATCATGAACTGGCTACGGCGCTGGCGGAGTGCGAGCGGTGCCACGGCGGAGATGTCAGCAATCGTGGCGACTACGCGCCCATCAGCGGCTGCATGCGCGCGCGCCGCTTCGAACATCGTGTATTCCGCGCGATGCGAATCAAGCTGTAGCTTCTGGACCAGTTCCATACCCGCCTGTTGAGCATCAGGATGGAGAGTGACCTCTTTCAGGAGCTCGCGCGCCAGCATGATCTCCTCCCGAACGTCTGCCGTAGCTTCGGCCCATTCGGCAATGAACTGACGTGGATTAGTGCGATACTGGCGCACCCGGTCGTACACCTGCAACCGCTCCCGTTCATCCGTCAGGCCGCGAACAGTCACCCGCAGCCCAAAGCGATCCATGATTTGCGGCCGAAGCCGGCCTTCCTCTGGATTCATCGACCCGATCAGCACAAATCGAGACAGGTAGGTGCCAGCGACAGCCCCCCGACGTACGGTATAACTCCCCTGAGACGCCGCATCCAGGATAGCATCCACGATTACATCGTCCAGCAAATTCACTTCATCAATGTAGAGCAGATTTCGATCAGCGCGGGAGAGTATGCCACGCTCCAGGCGGACCCGACTTTGCTGTATGGCGATACGCTCATTAATGCCGCCGACGACATCTTCCAGCCGCGCATTCAGTGGGAGCTCCACCAGCCGCACCGGTTCGAGCCGGGCAATAGGCTCACCAGCCGCAAGTTTAGCTGCGCAGTCGGGGCAGACTCCATCAGGGCCTTTTTGTTCGTAGTCTTCAGGCAAACATCCTTCATCACAGGTGCTGACCAGCACTTCAGGGAGTATCCCGGTCAGGCTGCGGACGCATGTTGTCTTGCCTGTTCCTCGCGGGCCAATCAGCAGCACCCCCCCGATAGCCGGGTTGATGACTGCCAGCAGCAAGGCAATGCGCATCTCGATCTGGGCAACAATCGCCAGAAAGGGGAAAGGCAGATTTTCAGCTAATCCGTAGTCCCGGGAAGGCTCAGCCAGTACTCGCCGCGCGCCTGCCTGATTCAGAATCCTCAGGAGCGCCGAAGGCTGTCCCGGCTGCTCCAGATCGGGTAGAAGGTCGTGTACATCTGACATAGAGATGCTCCGATTTCAGTGTTCCTGCCGGCGTCTCTTGCGTTCAGCCTGGCGCTCTTGAGCCTGCTGCATTCGCGCCTGCTCGAGAGGCGTTTCGGCAATTAACGGCGGCACAGGGCGAGGACGGCGATCCTCGTCGAGGGCGACATAGACCAGATAGGCATTGTTCGTCCGGGTGGTCAGGCCAGTGATCGGGTTTTCGGCGATTACTTTTACCTCTACCTCCATACTGGTATGCCCTACATAGGTTAATTCGGCATGCAGGGTGACAAGGTTCCCGACCAATATAGGTTCCAGAAATGTCATTGAGTCGATTGCAACAGTCACGACAATAGAGCGGGCGTGGCGCATAGCTACGAGCGCTCCAGCTTCATCCACAAGCCGCATGATAACACCGCCATGCACGTTCCCATGTGAATTGGCATGTTCTGGCCCCAGCATCATGCCAAGTGTTACTCGCGACTCGGCGATCGTCTTCCCTTTCATGCTGGCTATCTTTTCCACAGGAGTTTACCCTTCCCGTAAATTCAATATATCCTGACCTGTTGGTAAAGATGCATGAGGCTCTCCGCTGATCGCTCCCAGGTGAAGGAAGAAGCCTGTCGGTATCCTCGCGCAATCAGAGTGCTCCGCAGCGCTGTATCTTCCAGAGCCGTCGTAAGGGCCTGTGCGATATCCTGACTGTCGAGCGGGTCAACCAGCAACGCTGCATCTCCGGCGACTTCCGGGATAGATGATACATCAGAAGCTATTACGGGCGTCCCGCAGGCCATTGCCTCAAGAACCGGAAGGCCAAACCCCTCGTATAGTGAAACAAAAGGGACCGCCAGGGCCATGCTGTAAAGCGCCGGGAGATCATCATCCCTGGCGAAGCCGATAAAGTGAACTCTGTCTCGCAACCCCAGTCTCTCAACCGTTTCATAGATCGGACTATCCAGCCATCCTTTTCCGCCTGCTATGACCAGATGCAGGTCCGCAAATCGATCGGCGAGATCGGCGAAGGCTTCACACAGACGGCCGTAATTTTTGCGCGGCTGAACAGTGCCTACTGTAAACAGGAAGGGCCATTCACGCAATCCATACCGAAGGCGAACGCGCGCCTGCTCCTGTGCATCTTCAATACGTCGAAAACGCCGATCAACCCCACTGAGGAGGACCGTAATCTTATCTGGAGAGGTGCCATAGAGCGCGATGATATCATTTCGGGTGGATTGAGAGTCCGCCAGGATATGATCAGCGCGTGCGATCGATTGCGGCACCACGCGATCGAGATATTGCTTCAGTTGGGGGGAAGCAGTTTCTGGCGCGAGAACGAAGGATAAATCGTGTACTGTCAGAATAGTTCGGGTTTTGTGCGTAACTGGAGGCAGCACGAAATCTGTTGCGTGAAACAGCTCAATCTGGCCTACCCAGCGGTTAATAGGGTAGGGCACCCCGGCGCGATGCCACAGGCGGGCCAGCCAGATCGGAGGGATGAAGGTCGAACGCCATGTAAAATTAGGGCCGGGAGGGACAAGGAGTTGAGACGCCTTCGCACCTGCGACAAAAAGCCTGTAGGAGGTCTCCGTATCTACGCGAGATAGAGCTGCTACAAGCTCTCGAACATACCGGCCAATGCCCGCGCTCTGGTGACAGGCCGGGGTGTAGTCAATTGCGATGGCCACAATGCTCACCTTCAGGTTGCAACTGGCGAATTCACTTTATGAAGCAGTAAGGCGAGCGCCCCCAGGATGGAGCCGATATGCAAAAACATGTTGTTCACGTAAAGGTTATCGACGAGGCTGTGAAGTGCTATATACACCCACACGCCTATCAGCCCGATGGCCCAGGCCCGATCAATGCCACTGGTCCGCCTCCAGACCTTGAATGTCAGGGCGAAGATCGCCGCCCAGGCGATCAGATAAGCGGTCATACCCACCAGCCCGACTTCGGCAAGAAGGTTGAGATAATAATTATGCGCGTGGCCCAGCGCATCAGGCCAATCCATAAGGGCATAGGATGGGTAGGCGGCTTCGTAATTGCCGAACCCAACACCCAACCAGAGATGGTCGCGGGCCATCCATTCGGCTGCCTGCCAGTGGGCGATTCGCTCTGTGACGGCGTAATTGCTCCGGGTGAGGACAGCCCCGCGCACGTCGGTGACTGTGGTTAGCTCACTGGCAAAGCCACTCAGCCGGGTTGTGATGGCATCCGGAATAATCCCTGATACCCCCATCAATGTGATAAACACAATAACAATAGCGAACAACAACATGCTTCTCAGGAAGGATCGCGACACAAATAAAAGCATAGCGAGCAAAGAACCGGCGAAGGCCATCCAGGCGCCCCGGCTCCAGGATGCGACCAGCCCGGCCAGAATGAGCGCACTCATAGACAGATAAAAGATAACCTGACACAGCCTGACTGCCGGCTGCGCTGTTGTCGCATTTCCGCGGCGAGAGCGCAGTAGATCGCGCCAGAAATAGAGCGCGTAGGCCGCGGCTGAGCAAATGGCGAGGGGAAAGGTGATTCCCATAAAAGCGCCGAATGGGTTAGGCTGGCCAAACGTGCCGAAAGCCCGGAAGTATCGCTCCTCCAGAATCCATAGATGCTCCGCACCAGAGCCGCCGAAGAACTCGTACAGCCCGATTCCAGCCTGCAAGCCACCCGAAAGGACAACAGCGAATACCAGCCACCCGATTTCTTCTCGCCCGAACAGGGCCAGGCAGAGCGAGATCAGGAGCAGAATTTCGACCCATTTAAATATCTCAGTCAGTCCCTGACCCGGAGAATAGGCGCCGGGCAGACTCAGATACGTCGCGACAGTGAAGATCAGAATAGGGGCCTGCACCCGGCTGAGGGGAAGCATGAGAGACCGGCGTTGGCTGATGCGGTTCAAGACCCACACAATGATGACGATAGCAAGCCCTGCCTGCCCAAGATCCAGGCTGAGGGCGGTCTCTGTCGCCAGCAAGGCTCTGAGGGGGGCGATCAGGAGAAGAATCAGGATTCCGCCAATCGGTTCAATCGCAACCAGGGGGACAAAAGCGCAGAGGGCTAACACTAGCGCGGCAACAGGCAGTTCGGTCAGGCCAATTACAACCCCCGCCAGAACGGATAGAGCGGCGAGCCAGAAAACGCCCGGCGCCAGGTGCGACCGTTGTATTTCCAGTTTCACATCAACTTCCGGAAGTACTCAATAGTCAGGCGGAGGCCTTCCTCAAGCCCTACAGCAGGCTCCCAATTCAGAATTTGCCTGGCTCGGGTGATGTCGGGCTGTCTTGTTTGTGGATCGCCCTTGATACGTTCGTGTTCGCGAAAGACAATTCCTCCGCTGTTTTCGGTGATTGCGTTCACGGCGTGCGCAAACTCAGCAATACTCAGCTCAGTAGGATTGCCGATATTGACCGGTTCGTGGAAGTTAGACAGAAACAATCTGTAGATGCCTTCGATTAAATCGGTCACGAAACAGAAGCTGCGCGTCTGCTTGCCGTCACCATACACAGTTAACGGTTCGTTGCGTAACGCTTGCCCGATGAAGTTCGGCACGACGCGCCCATCGTCGAGGCGCATTCGAGGGCCGTACGTGTTGAAGATACGCACAATGCGCGTATCGACATGGTGCGCCCGGTGATAGGCCATTGTGATTGCTTCTGCGAACCGCTTGGCTTCATCATATACGCCGCGAGGGCCAATCGTATCCACGTTGCCGGCATAAGATTCTCGTTGCGGATGTTCCAGCGGATCACCGTAAATCTCTGAAGTTGAGGCCAGCAGGAAGCGCGCGTTTTTCTTCAGCGCCAGTCCCAGAGCATTGTGAGTGCCCAGAGACCCTACTTTGAGGGTCTGGATGGGATAGCGTAAGTAGTCAATTGGGCTGGCAGGCGAAGCAAAATGCAGGACGGCATCCAACGGGCTGTCGATGTAAATGTAGTTGGAGACATCGTGCTTAATAAAAAGGAAATCTTCTCGCCCGGCCAGATGGGCAATGTTGCGCACATGACCGGTGATCAGATTATCGATGCCGATAACGGAGTGACCTTCTTTCAGGAATCTGTCGGCGAGATGTGACCCCAGAAATCCCGCAGCGCCGGTAATCAGAACACGCACAGTTGTTTATCCTCTTCGGTACAGATAGCCACTTCGTTTTCAAGAAGAGCAGCGGCTTCACTATAACTCGTCTTCCAATTCTGCAAGCTGCTTTTCAAACTCCGTTATGAAAATGCGCAGGGCGCGCTGATCGTACAGGCAAAAGCGTATCTCTTTCAGTGATACAAATTCTTCAAATGTGATGTCGATCGCCACGCGCAGCATGATCTGTGCGCAAGCCTCCAATGGAAAGCCGAATACGCCGGTAGAAATCGCGGGCAGGGCGATCGACTGCAGATTGTGCTGTTCGGCAAGCGTCAGGCTGGCGCGCGTGGCGGAGGCAAGCTTCCCCGGTTCATTACCTTCGCCCAGCCGGGGCCCTACAGCATGAATGACATGCTTGCAAGGCAGCTCCCCGGCGCCTGTGATGACGGCGTCGCCAACATCACACCAGCCGATTTTGAGACACTCCTGCTGGATGGTCGGGCCGCCGCGCCTGTTAATGGCGCCGGCCACCCCTGCTCCCAGGATCAGATCGCTGTTGGCGGCGTTGACAATAGCATCAACTGCTTGTTCCGTGATATCGCCAAGCAGCAATCTGATGACAATACCGTTGATTTCGGCCTCCATGTCCAAGCCCTCTCTGCCTGCGCAAGTAGACCGATATTTACATACAGCCCTTATTACACCATTGTTGACCTGCGGCGTCAACCAGAATCGGCCAGCGCGGTCTTTGCTTGAATAAGTCCGGGGATCACGAGCAGAAGCGCGAAGATATAGCTCAGGTCTAGCACGAACACGCTGTTATCAACCATTCCATGAAGTACCAGAGCGGCCATGCTGCCCATAGCGCCGACCAATACAGCGCTGAGAGATGGATTTTCTCGAAAGCGCCTGTAAAGCCTCCAGCACATCCGCCAGAATATGAATTGGATTGCAACCAGCAGCAATACTCCTCCGAGGCCCAGCCGTATCCAGAAATCCAGCAAGATGTTATGCGGATGTGAGAGGTTAGGCTCCTGCCAGGCCTCCGGCAGGATATAGCGCCCGCGATAGTTATACAGAAACTGATCGAGTCCCAGCCCGGTGATGGGCCGATCTTCAATCATCTGGAGAGTGCTCTGCCACAGCCTCAGTCGGAAGAATGAGGAACCGCTGGAGAAGTCAAAAAGTCTGGTGAATCGGGGATGCTGCGACAGCGGGATGGACACAATAACCCCGGCGGCGGCCATAATAGCAACGACTATCGCAGCAGTACGCGGCTTCCACAGGAGCAGTACAACAAAAAAGCCGGCGGGTATACCCAGCAGCAAGGCGCCTGCGCTCTGACTCAGGGCCGCTGCTACCAGCATCACAAGCAGTGCGATCAGCATGAGTATCCGTTTTCGCCGCTCCGCTGATAGCAGAAGCGAGGCCAGCGCAAAGGGGATGGTGCGCGCCACCAGAAGGCCGATATTGTTGGGCGATCCGTAGATACCGGCCATGCGGAGCGTCCCTTCTTCGGCTACCACAACTCCCTGCCCGGAGAAGTACATCGCGATGCTGATGCTTGTCGCTACAACAGCCGCCAGTATAAGCGTATTGGCCAGCCTGACAATCTCCTCGCTCTGGCGCAAGGTTGTCCTGGCGATCAGGTAGAACAGCGCCGGCTCCAGGATCATAGTGCGGAATTCGCGCAGGGCGACGTGCTGGTAGTCCGTCCAGGTGATAGACAGCGCGGCCAGCAGAAATAAGAGCGCCAGGCAAATGTCCAGGCCGTTCCACGAGGCCAGGGCGGCAGTCATTGACAGCGGTTTCGGCCCAGGGTTGCGATAGATTCGCGCCAGGGAGATCAATTTCTGAAGCACCCATGCCGAGGCTGTGAGCAGAATACAGACTTCCGACATGGTGAAGGCGTAGCGGGATAACTCCACGGGGAACAGGAAGAAAGGCGCCCAGAAAAGTGTCAGGAGCAGGCCGATCTCCAGCCGCTGGAAGATCACGAGCCATAGTATCGCCAGAGACAGAAGCGTCAGCACCAGTGAGGGTGAAAAATACAGAATACCCGCGGTGAACAGCCCCAGCAACAGGCCGGGTGGGTCGCGCCTGATCAACGTTGGCAGGCTATCATTCCACGTTAGCAGCAGGCCGAGCATCAGCAAAAGGGATGCTGCACCTGCGACGATCACCTGTATAACCTGGCCAAGGCGTTCCCATTGTTGCCGAAAAAACGTAACTGGAATCAACGGCTGCTCTATGCGACGGATCAGGGATACCAGCCCGATGGCGGACAGAAGGAAGAGGCCCGCCCATAACAGCATCTGCGCCATCGGTCCTCTGTTATCGAGGGGCGTGCTGACTCGATATGCAGCCAGAGGCCACTGATCCCACCCCCGATCAGCGATCATTTCCAGCGTGTGCGTGCCCGGGCTGAGATCTCGAGCGGCGGGGATAATGTCCATGTGGGTAAGTAGATCGCTTGAAGTCAGAATAATGTAACCGCGCCCCTGACTGTCTCTGGGAAGGGCATTGGCTGGCTGACCATCGACCGTGACAAACAGATAGGCGCGATAGTCATCACGCCTGAGCTCAAACGCCACACTCGATCCCTCGAATATGAAGCGCGCCCGGCTATTTTCGCGCTGTCCGGGGTCAGTCCCCAGCTCGCTGAATTCCCAGTCACCTGAATAAGAAGCATATGAAGAGAGCGGGTGGTAGCGGCCGGATTGTGCGGCCTCCATATTGCGCCCACCGCTGAACAGGTTAGCGGGAATATCGATGGATGATCCGCCGGGCGGGATGAGCGAAAAGCCCCAGATCGGATCATTTGCGGGCGCATCAGGCTGCCAGTGATACAGAATCAGGCCGCCAAGCCAGGGCCATTCCACCGCCGCACGGCTGTACGCAGACCTGATATAGTCGCTCTGTTCCTCCCGACTGTGGTTTCCCCAGATTGAAGGCTGTCCAGTCCACCCTGCAGGCAGCGCATTCCATCCAAACTGCGTGCCCCAGATCGCCTTATTGCCGTCTCCCCGGCGGACCATCTCCTCACGCAGCAGGATAATCCGCGAGAAGTTCAGAATGCTTTCATCGACCCGGCGATCTTCCGGGCCTGTATCAAATCCATAAGGTTTGGCTGCGACTGCATCGAAGTAATCCCGCCCGCCGTTTTCATAAATGGCGGACAGAAAACGCACATCGCTGTAATTGGCAGGGCCATGCTCAGTTGTAGGGGCAAGGCCGGCCATGAGGACAGTCGCAACGGGATCAGCGGCATGAATGGCCTGATAGGCGCCCTGCAAGAGCTGGACATAATCGGCAACACGCGGATCAAGATCTCCCCAGCCGCTGCGCAGGTTAGGTTCATCCCATATCTGATAATAATCGATCCGGTCACCGTAGCGCGCAGCGAACACCCCGGCAAATCGCGCAAAGTCGGCATTATCAGATGGCGGCGCAGAGGCGCTATCCGGCGCATCCGGATCGGCGGCCCATAGCGGGCTTGTATCGAGGACGGCTACAATCTCTAACTCTGTCTTAGAAGCTACAGCGTCTACGATTGCGTCCCACGTTGCCCAATCATATTGACCCTGGACAGGCTCAATCTCAGCCCAGGGAAACTCTTGCCGGACCCAGGTGATGCCGAGATCGGCCATGGTCTGAAGCTGAATGGAGAGTTCTTCAGCGGAATACTGAGAAAGCTCGGCGTTAACGCCAGCCAGTGATCCGCGATATGGGAGCACTGAGCCGGACAATGCAGCATCTTCCCACCCGCGATTCTGTTCCGCCCGCAACATAAGGGTGGCGATGAGCGCAGATGCGCTCCCCAGGCCCACAATCAGGAGCGCTGCTGCAAGTGCAATGCCGGCACGCTGTCTCATGAAGACCATTGGGGCGAGGATGCCCCGCCGTCCACTGTAATTTGCTGAGCGCGACCGCTGCTGGCATCAACAATCCAGAGATTGCCTTCGTAGATGAATGCAATCTGGCGACCATCAGGGCTCCAGGCTATGTCCTGGGGCAAGAGGCCGGGCTGACCGGGGGAGGGGAATAGCACCCTGGCGTTGCTCCCATCCCGATCGGCGACAACCAGATTGTACCTGTCATTCACGCTGTTCAGCGGATTGCGCGCCTGAAGATAAGCCAGATAGCCCTGAGGAAACTCGCTGGAGCTGTTCACAAAAGGCGAGAATTTGGGCGCAGCCCAGATGCCGGCACGATTGACCAGAGTGGCTTCAAAGCCATCTTCCTGCGTGGTCGTTGTGACCTGAATATTGAAGATAGGGCTGTTCTCCGGCTGCTCGGCTCCAAAAGTCGGGCCGTGCACGACAGTGGCCAGCCGCAGATTGTCGGGCGACCATGACAGAGCAGGCTGCCAGACCCAGTCCTGAAATGTTGTGTAAGCCGGGAACCGCAGCAGAGTCTGAAATTCGCCTGTCTCCAGATCAACCAGTCCGACACTATCAGCGCGCGACCAGCCTAGAGAGGAGCCGTCTGGAGACCAGTCAAAATTTGTGCCCCACCAGCCGTAGATGCCGCCGGCTGAACTCTCGACGAGATTCCGGACGTCAATAGGCACGGCTTCCTGATCATCCAGACGCACGAGCCAGAGATCGTTAAAGGCCTGCCAGCCGGGGGCAGTATCCCGCGCCTCGGCCGTTGAATAAGTAAACGTATAAGGCTGGTTCGGAACCCATTCGGCGTACAGAATGTTATTGAGCAAACTGATCTGTTGTGGGAGAGGATCTCTGGCGCGCGTATCAAGGAGCGCCCACAGGGCATTGAAATAGAGATCTGTGTCACCCGGATAACGCTGGGTGAACAGCAATTGATTGCCATCTGGCGACAGCGAAAATACCTTGCCGTCAAGCGTCCCGCCGTTGGTTAGCGGGCGTTTTGTGCCGCTGCTGCCACGCATAATCCAGGCATTGCCGTTGGAGATGTAAGCAAGCGTGCCCGTGATAGGCACAGTCTCCAGCTCAGTCGTGCTCACCCCTACGAAAACGATCTCATCCTGGGGAGCCTGCACCACGACACGTTGCATCTCGACGCGCTGCCCGGGTTGCCCGTCTTCGATGGTGATCCGATAACAGACTTCTTCCACGCCGTTGACGCCGGACTGCGCCAGGCGCTCTTCCCCGGGGGCGAGTCCCTCGTTGGGGACCGTGCGCTGCTGGTAGGGGATGGGGTTGGGATTGCATTCAACCCTCTCCTCAACGCGCACAACCGTGATGGTCATCTCATCGCGAATTTCCGTATTTGCCGGGGGCACGATCCGATCCTGAGGCCCAAGCTCGATACCAACCTGCTCCAGGAATTGCCCTACAGAGACCGGCCGATCGTAAGCGTAAGCTCGCTGCCTGCCGTCAGCGATCAGGATAATGCGCATCGTATCTCTGGGAGCAGATGGGGTGCAGGCAGCGGAAAAAGTTAAAATCAGTAGAATGAGCAGAAGAGGTTTGCTGCTGGTCATGTGGGCAATACTAGCATGACCGTTTTGTGTCGGCAAGTGCCAGACGGCACAGAGGAATTTCATGTCTCAGACAACCCTGCAAGCCTATCTGGCCTCACTGCCGGAGGTGGAGACTTCTCGTTTGCTCGTTGGCACCCTGTTCACGGCACACGGGCTGTTGTATCAGGTGATCGAAGCCGGGGCGACGGGCTTCCGTAAGGCCAGGCAGTGGCGCCAGGACGAGGATTCAGATGTGGCACTTGTCCCTGATTCCTACCTGGCTAACTTTCTGCCGGTGGTGGCCCGCGGTCGCCTGCTCCCGATATACCCCACGCGCCAGGATTTGTTAGATAAGCGCGAAAGCACCTGTTATCTGTTCATAGACGAACAGGTGGCATTGGATGCTGCCTATCTGGATAATGCTCTGGTGAAGGGCGGCGGGACTTACGTGCGCAATCATGGGCTGGAGCCGGCTTTTGCTATCACTGACGGCATTCACGTTTTCCGTCTTTATTACTACGATCGTTCGGGAGCAGGAAAATCAGCACTGACCAGCGCAGCGGCTGGTAGAACCCTTCAGTTCAGGTTTTTCTATAGAGGGCCGATGTACTGGCGCTTGCTGCCCAGTTGGCCCCGGTCTGCACCATTCTCGGACGGCGACGAGACGCTTCCTCATACCCCTCCCGTAAAATTCTGACTGTTGTCGCTTCATAAAGAAAGCCGCCCTGGTTGTCCAGGGCGGCGCCATCGCCATCTGCTGTTACGGGACGAGCTGGTCGTCGAGTATTTGCAGAATCTGCATCGCGGAGAGATTCGCCTGGTTAGCGCCATAATACTGTAGCTGATCAAAGGTGAAGATCGCGCTCTGGCCGTATCCTCCCACTGTCAGGGTGCCGTCCGGGTTAACTCCCGCCCCCGGCAGGTCCCGAAGAGCCAGCCACAGATTCCATACAGGAAGATTCCACATCTCTGCGACCTCAACCATCGCAATATTGATCGGCTCAGTGCTGTATGCGTCTCCGGGCAGCGTCACCAGCATCGGTACCACGCCGGCAGCAGTGATCGTCTGGAGGACCATGTTCAAATTCTGCTGGTAGAGGAACGGGTCTGTCTCATGGCGCCCGGTGCTGACGAACATATATGCTGGCTGCGTAATCCGAATCTCGCATTCGAGCGGCGTCTCTCCCGGTGCGCACTGATTCTGGTCCGCCCAGGCCGGATCAAGCAGATTTCCGAGGGTCCATGTGGGATTGGCTGCTACAGAGATGCGGGTGAAACTGGTTCCGCCCTCAACAGGAGTCTGGAAAGCAGACCACACTGGCTCCAGAGAACCCTGGTAGACATCCCACTGAATCTGGCCCGGTACCATCTCCTTCAGGAAAGCCGAATCAGTGGGCAGAACATCACCTGCCTGAGCGAACACTCCCGAATTACGGCCCATCATCTGGCCGTTTGTGTAGATAGCCTGCATATTGTTCAGAACTGTCGGGTTGTTAATCAGATCCGGCAATACAGGAATCTGATTCAGATCGATCGATGGAGAAGGTATCTCGGTGGGCCATGGTGTCTCAGTTGGCACTTCTGTAGGAATCTCAGTCGGTATCTCCGTTGGCCATGGCGTTTCTGTAGGTGTTTCCGTTGGCCACGGCGTCTCAGTGGGAATCTCGGTTGGGAAAGGCGTTTCCGTAGGTATTTCGGTGGGCCATGGCGTCTCAGTTGGAATATCCGTTGGGAGGGGTGTTTCCGTGGGTATCTCAGTGGGCCATGGCGTCTCAGTCGGAATATCTGTCGGGAAAGGTGCTTCTGTGGGTATCTCAGTTGGGATGTCAGTCGGAATTTCCGTAGGTGGAACGATGGTTTCCGTCGGTAACGGCGTTGGAGCAGGTGGCAGAACCTCCGGGAATATCTGCTGGTGAATTGCGTCCAGCACCTGTAGAGCGGTCAGATTGCGCTGGTTGAAACCGAACTGCAATCCGTAGCCTGACAGGTCGGTGGGGAATGTTGCATCGGGCTGACTCAACGAGACGCCATCAGCGCTGAGGCCGCGGTTGGCCAGGTCGCGGATCGCCGACCAGAAATTCCACAGGGGCGCGCTCGAGGCTGTTGCGACGTTCACGATAATGGTGTTGAAGAGTTGGGTTTGCTCACTGGTGATGCTGCCATCCAGCCGCTCAGGGATAGTGCTCAGGACAGGGATGACTCCGTTTGACAGCACCGTATTGACGATGGTCTGGAGGTTAGCCTGGAATGCGTCGGGTGTCAGGAATAACTGGTCATGGGTGCCAATCATAATGAGTGCAATGCTGGGCCTGGTCAGGCGTATCTCGCACTGAATCGGCGATTCGCCGGCCTGACATACATATGGGTTGGCGCGGGCCGGGTCAAGGAGATCGGCGGTTGTCCAACCAGAAGCAGCCGCGAAGCTGGTAGCGTTGAAGCTGTTACGCGGCACGCCTCCTTCTTCCCACAGGATTGTGCTGCCAAAGAAAGTCAGAACAGACTGCAGGCCGGAGTAAACATCCAGGTTATAACTGCCGTCGCCAAACCCTGTAAGGTAGGCGGGTGACGCCGTGTTCCCGTCACCAAAATTCACAAAGACAGCAGGTCGGTTGCCCAGAGCGTTCACACCATAATCGAAGATGGTGCGCATATTAGCGATTGAGCCGGGTGATAGCACCGGAACTACCGGTATCCCATTCAGATCGACCAGCGGCGGCATTGGGGTGAGCGTATCCGTTGGCGGAATAGCGATTGTAGCGGTTGGCTCCGGCGTTACAGAGGGTATCTCAGTCGCCGTCAGGGTTGGCAATGGCGTCAGCGTCGGCAAAGCAGTAAAGGTCGAAGTAGGGGTCATGGTAGGCAGCGGAATTGGCGTTGCTGACGGCAGAGGGGTGGGGGCGGAGTTAGAAATTCGCAGCCCACGTATGACATAGACAATGCTGCTGCCATCCGTCAGGAAGACGCGCAGGCGCAACTGGTAGAATCCGTCAGATGTCTGGCGGGTGTCCCATAGACCCAGCAGGCCGTTTTGAACCTGAATTGTAGAAGCCGAACCCGGGATAAATCCCCACAGATCGCCCGGGTCCGGGCTGAATTCCAGCTGGTATTGCAGGAAGAATGGGGAAGTGGCGCTTCCTACCACCTGGATGATGCCAGCCAGAATATTATTGTTAGCAGGGGAGTAAATCACCACATCGGGTGGTGGGAGTGGAGTGCTCGTTGGAATCGCTGTCGGAAATGGCGTGGCGGTGAAAAATATGACGTTCGTTGGCAGGGTCACCGCAGTGGGCCAGACAAAAGTCGGCTGGATGGCAACCTGTGTTGGAGGGAAGGTGACGGCTGGCAGTATGGTGGGAATCTGCCCTGTAGGCAGTGTCGTTCGGGTCGGCGGAATTGTATTAGCCGGGTTCAATGTGGGCGTTTGCGCAACCGCGGGCTGGTTGAACAGGTTACACGTCAGGGCCGTAACGGTAACGAGCGAACCACAGACCAGCACGATCGGAATAAGGACCCACCAATACGGTTTCAGTATCTGGAAGTAATAGTCAATGCGCTTCTCTAAAGAGGACATGGTTGGTAACCCTTTTGGGCGATCGATATTCTTCGTCTTCATTATACGTCATACTGGCCTTCAGGCTAGTTTCTGCATTTATAGTAAAATCAAATCATTCTCCGTTCACACACTTAAGTATCCCGGTGGGCGCCATGAAGGTTCTGATTGTAGATGACGAACAACCGATCCGTGATGCGCTCAGGCGCAAATTGCAGCGCGAAGGCTTTGTCGCCTTTGCGGCGGCCAATGGGCTGGAAGGTCTCCGGCTTTTTCATGCGGAACGTCCCGATCTGGTAGTCCTCGACATTGTCATGCCGGAGATGGATGGCCTGACGGTGGTGCGGCGGATTCGCGAAGTAGCCGAGACCCCGATCATGGTCCTTTCTGCTAAGGCGGTGACTGAGGATGATATTGTAGAGGGCCTCACCGCCGGAGCAGATGAATATCTGGTCAAGCCTGTCCGCCTGAATGAATTCGTTGCGCGTGTGCGGGCGTTGCTCAGACGTTCACAGATGACGGCCACAGAAGGTGATAGCGGCTATGATGACGGCTACCTGAGCGTCGATCTGCATCGCCGTCAGGTTCATGTGAGCGGGGAGCGTAAGCATCTTACGCCAACTGAGTTCAAATTGCTGGTCGTTCTGATGGAAAATGCGGGGCGGGTGGTCCCACAGCGGGAGCTTCTGGAGCAGGTGTGGGGGCGTGAGTACATCGACGATATCTACTACCCGCGGGTCTATGTCAGCCAGCTCCGGCGAAAAATTGAACCAGACCCGGCTAACCCGGTCTACATCCTGACTGAACATCGTGTCGGCTATCGCTTTGAAAAGCAAAGCGCAACGGGTTAAGCCGCCGCTATAGAATTGCAGACGGCAGGTATGTGGCTGTTCTACTCCGGCGTTATCATTATGGCAGTGAGCGGCCTGATGCTGTTTCTGGCGTTAGGTCTGTTTTTGCTTGTGCTGTGGCTGAATCCGCGGCGGCAGGTCAATCTTTACTATGGCTTGCTGCTGTTTATGCTTTTTTTCTGGACCGCTGGCTCGCTCCTGGCAGGCTCAATAGCCTACATAGGGGGGGACGAGGGCCTGGTTAATATCGGCGTCCGCCTCCTGCAGGCAGGATTTGTTGCCTCGTCCATTATGGCCTACTTGTTCACAGCAGTCCTCGTCGGCTCGCGTGGGCGTTATTTCGCGGTTGTATCTGCGACCGGGCTGTTTCTGCTGGTAGTCTATCAGGGAATCCTCCTTCTAAATCCGGCCTCGGTTTCTTATAGCATTGTGGAGGGCCGGCTCCTCTATGACTTCCAGCCGGCTGCCGGCATCATTTTCCTCCTGTTCGGCGGCCTTGCCAGTTTATTGCTTTGGCTGCAACGCCGAAAAACGCGAGGACAGGCCGTCCGTATTGGCCTGTGGCTGTTCCTGCTGGCACAGGTTATTGCACTCCTGAATCCGTATCTGCGCAGCCTTTCCGTTCCTGTATTGTTGGCCGGCCTGGCTGTATTTTTGATCAGCCTGTCGATGGTCCGGCAGCAGGTAGCCAGCCCGTTGTTTGGTCGGGCCAGCCAGTTGGAAACTGTACGGGATATCGGGCTGGTGATCACGAGCCGGCTTCAGCTGGATGTGGTGCTCGCTTCAATCGCCGCGCAGGCGACAGCGTTGCTCAATGCCGATGCTGCTGCAATCTACCTTTTGCGGGAGAGCTGCCTGGAAGTAGCCGCAGTATTCAACATGCCCGCGCAGTTCGTGGGGTATCGCCTGCCACTTGACGAGGGATTTGCCGGCAAGGCTGCTATTGAGGGTCATGCTATCAACCTGGATGATTATGCACAACAGTGGCAGGGCCAGCCAGATCTGCCACTGGCGCGATCCACGTTTGGCTCGGTTGTGGCTGCCCCTCTTGTTTTTGGTGAACGTCCGCGGGGAATCCTTTTAGTGGTGCTGGGGCGGCAGGGCCGGATATTCAGCCAGGAAGACATGCGGCTGTTGGAGCTCCTCGGTCCGCAGGCGGCGATTGCCATTGCCAATAGTGAACTTTTTGAGAGACAGAGCGCCCTGACGGAAGCGTTGACTTCTGCCAAGAGCCAGTTGGAGACGGTGCTCACCAGCACGCACAGCCCGGTAGTGGCGGTGAACCGGCGGTTAGAGGTGATCTTCGCCAACCCTGCGGCGGTCGTTCTGGCTTCAGCAATCTCCCAGGTGGAGACAGAGTCTGTTGCTGCCCGAATACAGGAAGGCGCTCCAGTAACTTCGCTGGTGCCCGTATCTGTGCTCCCCGCCGATCTCTATGAATGTTTTCGCAGTCTGCGAGATCGGCAGGTCTTCATTTATGAGCTGACTCTGGCAGATCGGGACTTTATGTGTCATGTCGCCCCACTGGGGAAGCCGCGCCCGGTAGGGTGGGTAGCGGTTCTGAACGATGTTACGGAGCTTAAGGAGCTGGATCGCTTCAAGAGCCAGATGGTCCGTATGACAAGCCACGATCTCAAGAATCCGCTTTTTGCGGCCATGAGCTATTTAGACCTTTTGCAGGATGAATTTTCTGCCGGCAGCCTGGAACATCTCGTGAAGGTTGGCAGCGCTTATGTGGATACGATTTTTCACCAGCTAGAGCGGATGAATCGGACTATCAGCAGTATTCTTGATCTGGAGCGCGTGGAAGCGGGAGTCCATGTACGGGAGATGTGTTACCTTTCACCGTTGATCTTACGTGTTCTTGAAGAAATGAGACATCAGCTTGATGAGGCAGGATTGAAGCTGCATACCGACGTCCAGTCCGAGTTACCCCCTGTGCTGGGCGATCAGCGCCAGTTGTTGCAGATGATTGCCAATCTGGTTGAGAACGCTGTGAAATTTACACCACAGGGGGGAGAAATTTCTGTGCGAGCTTATGAGGAGGACGGCGGGGTTCTGTTCCGGGTTCAGGATACCGGGGTAGGAATCCCTCCTGAGCTTCAGGCCCGAGTCTTTGAGCGTTTCTTCCGGGCGCAGCAGCCCGGTGTAGAACATGTCAGCGGTTCTGGCCTGGGATTGAGTCTGGTCCGCTCGATTATCAGCGTCCATCAGGGGCGCATCTGGCTGGAAAGCGAATCTGGCCGGGGCACAGAAGTGTTTGTGTGGTTGCCGAAATGCCCGGATCAGAATGATATAGAGTAAGCCTTCGGAGGATATACCTGGAGTTATGCCAGCGGGCGAAGGTAATTGAGGTCGAAATACACAGTCAATCGATCGGCAGGGGCCGGAGCCTGTTCCGCTGGCACGCTGAATGTCAGAGCTACCTGATCGATGTCGGACAGGATAGTTATCCTGCAACTACTTCCCAGATAACTCCACTTGAGCACTCTGCCTGTTAACGCAAGCCACTGCTGGTGAGAGCCGCCCTTGTTCAGCGCGATTCCGTCCGGGTGGAACAGCACCGCTTTGCTCTCCGCCGGGAGATCAAAATTGCCGAAGGGGGTGATAAGCATATTCTCTCTGCGGGACAGAATCGGGACTATGTTGTTGAGGCCCAGGAATTCGGCAGCAAAGACAGTCGCTGGTCGCGCGTAAATCTCGGCGGGCGGGGCGATCTGCTCAAGCGAGCCGTCGCGCATTATCGCAATACGGTCAGCTACTGCGAAAGCCTCGCGCTGATCGTGCGTCACATAGATGCTGGTCAGGCCAGTCTGCTTGATAATGGCGCGGAGCTCAGCCACAAGCTGGTCGCGCAAAACAGCATCTATTGAGGCCAGCGGCTCATCCAACATCAGAAGGCGGGGGTTGGGGGCCAGGCTGCGCGCCAGTGCAACTCGCTGACGCTCTCCTCCGGACAACTCTGTGACGGCGCGCTTCTCCAGGCCAGTCAGATTGACCAGATGGAGCACCGCCCTCAGCCTGGCTTCTGCCTGCTCCGGGGGCCACTGCCGCATTTGCAGGCCGAACAGGATATTCCCCCGCACATCCAGGTGAGGGAATAACGCATAGTCCTGAAACATCAAGCCGAAATCGCGCTTGTGTACGGGGATACTCAGGATGGAATGGCCGTCCACTCTGATGTCGCCGGTGTCTGGCTTCTCCAGCCCGGCGATGGTGCGGAGCAGGGTGGTCTTTCCGCACCCGCTGGGACCCAGCAGGCAGACGATCTCGCTGTTCGCGATATCCAGCGTGATATCATGCAGGACGGACTGCCCGTCGCGCGACAGCCCCACCTTCGAAATTTCCAGCATCAGAATTCCCCTATGTGTGTTTCTCCGACGCGCTCGATAATGGCAAAGCTGACGGCACATACAAACATCAGAATCACGCTCATCGCCAGCGCCTGACCGTAGTTAGATTGTCCGGGTTGGCTTAGCAGGCGGTAAATAACGATAGGTAGCGTTGGAGTCTCCGGCCGGGCTACGAAAGCTGTCGCTCCAAATTCTCCCATGCTCACCGTGAACGCGAAAACAGCTCCAACGATCAGGCTTCTGCGCATAAGGGGGAGTTCCACAGTCAACCATACGCGCCAGCGAGGCGCACCCAGAGTTTGAGCCGCTTCAATCAGGGCCGGGGGTATACCGCGCAAAGCAGGCAAGACGCTTCGTACTACAAATGGTATGGCGATCAGCGTATGGGCTATCGGAATAAGCGCCCAGGACGTCCGCAGGTTCAGGGGCGGTTTATCGAGAGCAACGATATACCCGAGCCCCAGAATCACGGCGCTGGCTGCCAGGGGGAGCATAAACAACGGATCCAGCCATCTGCCAAGACGTGAACGGGGGCGGGCAAGTGCAGCGGCGATCATCAGACCGAACAACATTGCGAGTAAGGTTGTGACGGCAGCGTACAACAGCGAATTCCCTATCGCGGTTGTCGGGGCAACGAAGAGGATTGAATCGCGCGGGTTTTCTGCTAGCTGCCGGTAGAACTCCAGAGAGAGACCGTCACGTACCGATACCGATCGGATGACGAGAGCAAACACGGGGAGCAGAAGCAGCAGAAATGTCGAGAACAAAGTGCCCAGGACAGCGACCTTTTCGATGAATCGGGTAGGGGGGTGGGTGAGTCGCTGAGCCGGCTGAAGATCGCGCGGAATTCGCCTTTGCAGGCGGGTGTAGGCAATCATAGTGATGAACATCACTGCGAGTTGGGTGATAGCCAGGGCTGATGCCAGCGGGAGGTTGAAAAAGCTGATTGTCTGCCGGTAGATCTCGACTTCGAGCGTGACGTTGCGTGGCCCTCCCAGGATCAGAATGACCCCGAAACTTGTGAAGGTGAAGATGAAGACGAGCAAAGCCGCTGCCAGCAGGATGGGGCGCAGCACCGGGAGGCGAATCCGCCACCACAGACGCCAGCCGTGACAGCCCAGTACCCTGGCCGCCTCTTCAATACCTGAAGCCTGGTTGCTCCAGTAACCGGTAACCAGGCGCAGAGCAAGTGGATAATTGTAGAAAACATGGGCTATCAGGATGATGGCAAAGGTGTGTTGCAGGTCGATCTGGGGAGCTTCTGCACCGAGCAGTGATATTAGCAGACTGTTAATCAACCCTTTCTTGCCTATTAGTGATATAAAAGCAGTTGACACAACTATCGTTGGTAATACAAACGGTAATATAGATAAGGAGAGAAAAATGTGTTTGCCGGGGAAGTCAAAGCGGGTGAAGATGTAGGCGCCGGGCAGCGCCAGGGCGAGGGTCAACAAGGTTGAAAGAGCAGCCTGAATCGCCGTGAACGCCAGAATACGATTGAGGTAGGGGGATGTAGCGATTTCAATGAACCCGCTCACATCCAGCGCGCCATCAGAGAACAGGCCAATAGCCAGAATTGTGAGCAGGGGGTAGAAAAAGAATATCCCCAGGAAGACAAGCGGCACGAGCAATAACCCGTGCCGCCCTATTTCGCGTAAACTACTCATTGCAGGACCACTTCCGTCCAGGCCCGTATCCATTCCTCGCGATGAGCCTCAATCGTCTCGGGATCGAGAGTGACAGGCTCCTCGGGGATAGCTGCATACTGTTCGAAGACTTCCGGAAGTTCAGCATCCTGGTTGACAGGAAAAACGAACATCTGGAGCGGTATATCCTCCTGGAAGGTCCGGCCTAACATGAAGTCGATAAACTGTTGCGCTTCTTCAACTTTCTGTGTGCCGGAGAGGATGCCAGCGAATTCAATCTGGCGGAAGCATGTTCCCGGTGCGGTAATACTGCCGGTCGGAGGCTCATCAGGTGTATCTTCGGCGAAGTAGACTTCGGCGACGGGGCTGCTGGCATAGCTCACGGCGAGCGGACGGTCGCCGTCTCCACTGCTGCCGCTGAACTGCCCGTAATAGGCGGACGACCAGTCATCCACAACCA